>WUUC01203716.1_pt1 | contig 35593 bp, 35 predicted proteins | sample 6278441 | NCBI WGS metagenome assembly WUUC01 (sample SAMN13675441, study PRJNA597444) | soil metagenome | isolation source: soil | place: USA: Washington | collected 2017-10
CGAGGTGCGTCCGAGGCCCGGCCCGCGGCGCATAGCCATGAGCCTCGACCCGAGATCCGAGATCCGAACGCAATCGACCCGGGCGAAGGATCCGAGCAGACCCGGCCCGCAGCGCATAGCCATGAGCCGAGATCCGAACGGAATCGTCCCCGGGGTCCGAGCAGACTCGGCGCAACACAAAATCGCGGGTCGGGGGCCTTCGGCGCATAGCCATGAGCCGAGCGTGCCGTTAAGGGCCCGTGTACGGCGCGAGCTCGAGCTCCACCGTCGTCATGGCGTCGCGTTCGATGACCACGTCGGGCGCGCAACCGAAGTCGAGCACCTCATCCGCGTCGGTGAAGGTCCACACGAACACCGTATAGGTGTTTGGCAAGATGCCGCTGATCTCGCCGTTTCCGGGCATGCCGTTGATGCGTAGGTCGAGATCGTAGCTCGCCCGTTTTCTCGGGCCGGAGTCGAGGATGTCGTCGCAGCTCCGCTCGCGTACGTGCACCTGGAGCGTCGCCTTGTTCGCCGACGCGTTGAGGCCCGACATGCTGAGCGCGATCTGCGGCTGTTCACCGCCGCACGCCGTGAACAACAGCGCGATTAACGAAAACTGACGGAAACGCATCCCCCGCCTCCTTCACAGTCGCCGTCGTCGCCGCTGAGCACCACGAAACCGACGACCGCGGCGCCGATCACCGCAGCGCCGATCGCTCCGAGCAAGATCCAAGTCCCGGTGCTACTGTCCTCTTGGACAGGTTCCTCGGCCGGCGCAATCAACGCCGGCTCATCCTTCGGCGCCGCGGGCTCGATCTTCGGAACGTGCTTCGGTTGGTCTTTCGGCTCCCCGATCGCCGGCGTGGTCTGCGCCGGTTGCGCGCTTTGCGAACGCGCGAGCTCGATCGCTTCAATCGTCTTCGGTGAGGTGCCTTTCGGGACTTCGAGGTTCTTGTCGAGCTCGAAGGACTTCCTCCACGCAGCGTCCGCCTGAGGCTTGTCGCTGTTCTCGAAGTGCACCATGCCGAGGTAGAGGAACGCTCGCGCTCGATCTTTTGCGGGCAGGTCGCTCGCCTTGCTGGCGGCGCCGAGGCGCTCGAGCGCACGTTCGGTGTCGAGGTTTTCGTAGAAGGCGATGCCGTCGTCGAGGTCGCGTTTGCCGTCCGCGAGCGCGGTGCCCGCAAAGGCGAGCAAGCAGACAACGAGAAAGTGCCGCACTCGCAGCGGAGCGTGACGCAATCCCAGGCTCGATTCAAGTATGTGGACGAGCACGGATGCGCGAGAAACCGCGCGCATGCCCGCCTTGCTGCAGAAAATTTAGCTCGGAAGGAGCGCAGCCTTGAGACGCTTCCGGATCGATCCTTCGAGCTTCTCCGCATTCACGCCCGCGACCTTGGCCATCATCCCAAGCTTCACGGTGACGGTGACCGAATTGTCGGTGATCCGCACGTCGCCCGAAGCGCCCGTGCCTTTGATCTCCGCGTTCGTCCCGTTCCACACCAGCTTCATGCCGTACTTCGAGATGTCACTCTCGAAAGTCGACAGCGACTTCTTCGCCGCGTCGGCACCCAGCGCATGCGTCTCTTTGACGATTACAGTGCTCACGACTTCTACTTGATCTTCTTCTCGACGAAGAGGACGTGCTTCCGCAGCTTCGGGTCGTACTTCTTGAGCTCCAGCTTGTTCGTCATCGTGCGCTTGTTCTTGGTGGTCACGTAGAAGTAACCGCTGCCTTCCGACGACTCCAGCTTGATGATCTCTCGCCCTGACTTGGCCATAGCGCGCCTTCCTATCGAGGCGCCTTCGGGGCGTCAAGAAGTCTCTGGTCAGGCGATGAGCCGGACGGCGGGTTTTTCACCTTTCACCGGCACCAGCTCGCCGACGATCCACCCCGAAAGTCGCTCCGCGATCCGCGCCGCCACCTTCTTTTTCGCGGCGATCAACATCCCGCCGCTGGTCTGGGGATCCGCCGCGAGCCGCATGCGCGCCTCGTCGCCCGTTTCGCACACGAAACCGTCGCCGTACCCGCTCAAGTTCGCGTTGATCGTCCCGGGATAGACGCCCGCCGCGAGGTACTCGAGCACGCCGGAGAACGCCGGCAGCGCGCTTCCGTACAACATGATGTCGACGTTCGAGCCACGCGCGATGTTCAGCGCGTGTCCGATCAAACCAAAACCGGTGACGTCGGTCGCGCAACGCACACCTTCTTGGATCATCACTTTGCGCGCACGTTTGTTGAGCGCGCTCATCGACGCGATCACCTCGCGCGACTGCTCTTCGGTGCGCACTTCTTTTTTCATCGCCTGATAGAGCACGCCGGTGCCGAGCGGTTTCGTCAGCACCAACACCTCGCCCGCTTCACCGTTGGTATTCGCGGTCATCTTTTTCGGATCGACCAAACCGGTGACCGCAAAGCCGAGCTTCAGCTCTTTGTCTTTGACCGTGTGTCCGCCGAGCAAAGGTGTCTTCGCCTCGCGCAACACGTCTTGTGCGCCGGCGAAGATCTCGGCGAGCGCCTCGAGCGGCAGCTCCTTGGGGAGCCCGAGCAGAGAGACCGCAGACGTCGGCTTTCCGCCCATGGCGTAGACGTCGCTGATCGAATTCGCCGCAGCGATCCGCCCGAACGCGCGCGGGTCGTCGACGATCGGCGTGATGACATCGATCGTGTGGACGAGCGCTCGCCGTTTACCGACGAGCATGACGCCGGCATCATCCGCGGTCCGCATGTCGACGAGGACGCGTTCATCCGCTTCGTTCGACACCCGGCCGAGCATTTCGCGCAGGTCGCCCGGACCTACTTTGGCGGCTCAACCACCCGACAGAGCATAGGCGCTGAGCTTCACGATCTTTTCCACGACGGCGAAGCTAGCGCAGCCGCGATGGCCTGGCGACTCCGCGATGGCAAATGGGGATCCGCCAAAGCCCGGGCCAGATCCTCCGGGACATCGAGATCATAACCGCGCGGGAGCTCGGCGGTCGGGATCCCCGCCTCCTGCGCGCGCCGCCGCGTCTCGGCCATCACCTGATCGTTCGACCAGGTCATCTTTTCGAGCAGCTCCGGGCAGGCACCTGTCATTCCGATCAGGTAATATCCGCCATCGTCCGCCGGCCCGAACACCGCGCGGTGTTGCTCCAACAAAACAAACGCCTCGTCGATCCGCTCCCGCGGCATCATCGGCGAGTCGCTCCCGATGATCACCACCCGCCGTGCGTTCGCCGCCCGCCGCGCGTGCTCCATCCGTGCGCCCAGATCGGCCCCTTCCTGCCGGATGACCCGAAACGACAGCGGTGCCAGCGCCCTCGCCTCTTCGTCCGTTCCACCCGCACACGCAAAGAGCCCTTCGCGGGCGAGCGCGAAGACATCGAGCAAAAAAGCACGATACAGCTCTGCGGCCAGCTCGGCCGGTCCAAGCCGCGTCTTCACTTCGCCTGGGCGTGGAATCTTGCCCATGACGACGATCGCGCGATCCTGGCCCAAAGATCAGTCCTCCGACAGGTCTTCGATCTCATCTTCCAACGGCGGAAACTTCTGCGCGACCGCGAGCGCCCGGTAACGCTCGGCCAGCTCGCGTTTGCCGAGATCTTTTGCGCAGCGTCCCGAGATCCAAAACAGACTGGCGCGGACCTGGTTCGAGTAGGCCGCCGGCTTCTTCTCCAGCTCGAGCGCGTAACGCGTGGCCACGCCGAACGCTTGTTCGACCTTCTTCTCGCGATAGAGGTGCAGCGCGTGTTCGTAGCCGAACTGGGGATTCGTCGGGAACGCCGCCGCCAAGCGGCCGCTGTAGACGCTCGCGCCATCTTCACCCGCGAAATACGCCTGCAGATACAACGCATCGTATTTGTAGACCGTGCCGCTTTGTTCCAACGCCCGCAGATCCGCGCGGCCGACGTCTGCATCACCTTTCACTCCGGCGAGGCGCATCACCGTGCGGAGCGCGAAGGACGATCCACCGACCGCCATGTTCGTCACCCCGCGCGAATAACGGAGCGTGGCGTTCATGTCTTTTTCGCCGCGTTTTTCGCGCAGCTCGTCGGCGTAGCGGATCTCTTTCAACGCCTCGCCGCGATCTTCTTTGTCGAGCAAGACGCGAACGCGGCGGAGGCGCGCTTCGATCTCCAGATCCGCAAACCGCACCGCGACACCGCGCTTCGCCTTGCTGAAACCGTACATGCGTTTCAACATGCGCTCGCGATTGTCGAGCAACGCGGGCAATCGGCCGCCGACGGCCAGCTGCGCTTCCGCGAGCGAGACACGAAGCCAGACGCCGCACGCTTGATCGTCGGTGTCGCGGCTCTTCTCGAAAGCGCGGATCTTCGGCTCGGCACCGTCGAAGTCGATGGCCAGCACTTGTTCCAGCGCGGCGATGCAGTCCTTGTTTTCGTACCACGGTCCCGCCGAAAGCAGCACGGACGCGAGAAGGAACGCGGTGCTCATAGAAACCGCATCGCCAAGAGATCTTGGACGTCGAGCAGGCCGATCGGACGTTCGCGGTCATCGATCACCGGCACTTGATCGATCGCGTACTGCCGCAAGAGCTGCGCCGCCTCGTTCACATACTGCGACGCGGTGACCGTCTTCGGATTCTTGGTCATCACATCGCGAATCAGCATGTCGGGATCGAAGATGTTCTGTTCGATCACCCGGCGCAGATCGCCGTCGGTGAAGAGGCCGACCAACTTCCCGTTCGCGTCGGTGATCGTCGCCGCGCCCGGCCGCCCGCGCGTGGCGGTCATCGCGTGAATGACCTGCGAAAGTTTGGCGGATGCTTTCGTCTTCGGGAGCATCTCGCCTTGGCGCATCACTTCGCCGACGCGCATCAAACGCCGCGCGAGCGCTCCACCCGGATGATATTGGCGGAACTCTTCTTCGGTGAAGCCGCGCAGCTTGAGCACCGCGACCGCCAGCGCATCACCGAGCGCGAGCATCACCGTGGTCGAGGTGGTGGGAGCGAGACCGGTTCCGGTTTCTTCCCAGCGTCCCATCTCCAACGTGAGATCTGATCCTTTGGCCAGGGACGACGTTTTCGACGCGGTCATCGCCAAGACGGTCGCGCGCATCTGTTTGGCGGGCTCGAGGAGCCGCACCACCTCTTCGGTTTCACCGGAGTGCGAGAGCAACATGAGGATGTCGTTCGCCATCAAGCGGCCGAGATCTCCGTGAAGCGCATCCGCGGGATGAAGAAAGAGCGACGGTGTTCCCGTCGAGGCGAAAGTCGCGGAGATCTTCTGCGCGACGAAACCCGCTTTGCCCATTCCGCTGACCACGAAGCGACCTTTGGTCCGCGCGATCAGCCGCGCCGCCGCTACGAAGTCTTCATTGAGGCGCACGGCCGCATCGCGCACCGCACGCGCTTCGTCTTCCAACGTGCCGCGACCGAGCTCCAGGATGTGCTCGCTGGAGAGCTCCGGCTCGACACGCACTCGCCTCTTTGCAGGACGAGCGGTCTTGAGACGCGCTGATACCACGGGCGAAACGTGCGCTTTGGCGCCGTCTTTGTAAAGGAAGTGCGCGCCGTCGCCGGCTCTGCCGAAAAGCCCCGCGGAACAATGCCGCGCGCAAACGAGGCGTCGATGCCGCAAGCTTCGAAGCATGAGCCGCGTGCGCATCGGCGTCTCGGGTTGGCGCTACAAACCGTGGCGCGGCGTGTTTTATCCCGAGGGCCTCCTGCAGCGCCGCGAGCTCGAGTTCGCCAGCCGGCAATTCGATTCCATCGAAATCAACGGAACGTTTTACTCGCTGCAACGTCCGAAGTTGTTCGAGGCCTGGTATCGCGACACGCCGCGCGGATTTCGGTTCGCCCTCAAGGGCAGCCGCTTCATCACCCATATGAAGAAGCTGGTCGATATCGATGCAGCGCTCGCGAACTTCTACGCCCAAGGCCTTCTCTTGTTGAACGAGAAGCTCGGCCCTTTTCTCTGGCAGTTTCCGCCGTTCCTCAGCTTCGACGAATCCCGCTTCGCGTCGTTCTTCGCAAAGTTGCCGCGAAACACCGAAGCCGCCGCGCAGCTCGCGCGCGGTCACGACGCTCGGCTCGAAGGCCGCGCCCACGTGGAGATCGATCGCGGGCGGCCGCTGCGCCACGCCGTCGAGGTCCGACACCCGAGCTTCGACACGCCTCGTTTTTACGCGCTCCTTCGCGAGCACAACATCGCCTCGGTCATCGCCGATACCGCCGGGCTTTTTCCGTATCTCGACGAGCTCACCGCCGACTTCGTCTACGTACGGCTCCACGGCTCGGAACAACTGTATGCGAGCGGCTACCGGCCGGAGGAGATCGCGATGTGGGCTGATCGGATTGCCACCTGGTCCAAAGGCCAGGACGCCTACGTCTACTTCGACAACACCGACGTCAAGCTGCGCGCACCGTTCGATGCGCTCGCGCTGAAGGAAGCACTGCGAGCCCGCGCCTGACGTCAAAACGCGAAGGTGATCGACGCGCCGCCGCTGAGCGTTCCGTTCTTGTCTGCGTGGATCGAAGGCGCCAAGACCAGCGGAGGCGGCTCCGCCATCACGTGTGAGAGTACAGCGCTCGAAAGCGCGAATCCGCCGATCCCGAGCATCGCACCACCGAGGAGCTGTTCGTCGGACTTCGCGAGCCCGTCATCATCCGCGAAGGCGAGGATCATCGAGCCGGTGAATGCCCAAGCACCGCCGAGTACATAACCCGCGAGGCGCAGATCTTCCGACGCCTCCCCGCCGATCGCGTCGTAGGTCGTGTATCCGGCGAGCGCCACGGTGCCCGCGGCCGTACTGCCCACAAGGACAGTGCTCACCAAGAACCAACCTTCGAGAATTTGAACGAATGTCTCGACACCATCTTCTTGGGCTTGTGCGATGCGCGGCGAGACGAACAAGGAGAGCGCGAGAATCAGAGGAGCGAAAAAACGCATGTCCGCGAGGAATGCACGGGTCGGGCCATTCAGTCCGGCGAGTCGGTTTATCAAAAACCGTGCACGCGGCTGCGCAGTTTCGCGCTAGCGCCGCATCAGGAGCTGCGCAGCGAGCACCTGCCCCAGCTCTTCGATGGAGCTCGGCTTCGGAAGGATGTCCGCGACACCGGCGCGCCGCGCCTCGGCGATCTCCTCGTCGGTCAGGAGCCCTGAAGAAAGAATGATCGGAAGACCAGGTACCCTTTCATGAATCGCGAACGCCACCTCGATCCCCGACATGCGCGGCATGGCGTGATCGGTCAGCACCAGATCGAAGTTGCTCGGATCCATAAAAAACAGCGCCACCGCCTCGCGCGGATCGCTGAAGCCGCTCGGCCGGTAACCGAGCTGCGTCAGCTGCCGCGTCATCGAAGCGACCAACGCCGGCTCATCGTCGATCAACAACACACGTTGTCCATCTCCGCGCCGCACCAGCTCGGTATCGGACTTCACCGCCGTGAGCCCCGTTCGCGCGAGCGCGGGAAGGTACACTGTGAACGTGGTGCCCGGCGACGGCTCGCGGTCGACGGTGATCGCTCCGTGATGGCCGCGCACGACGCCGTGCACCACCGAAAGTCCGAGTCCCGTTCCCTCCAGCTCTTTGGTGGTGAAGAACGGCTCGAAGATCCGCGAGATGTTTTTCGGATCGATCCCCCGTCCCGTATCGTGCACCGCGAGCACCAGATGTGGTCCCTCGTGGAGATCCGGATGAAAATTTTCCGGCAGGTGCCGCGACGTCAACGACACCGAAACGCGCCCCGGCCGCCCGTCCAATGCTTGCCAAGCGTTCGTCACCAAATTGACGACCACTTGATGAAGCTGCGTCGCATCGCCGAGCACCAACGGCGCGTCTTCATCGAGCGCGATCGCCAGCTCCACACCCGCGGGGATGGTGGAGCGCAACAAACGCAGAGCCTCGGCGATCGTCGGCCGCGGGTTGAGCTCGCTCATCGACGTCTCGCCTTGCCGGCTGAACGTGAGAATTCGTTTGATCAGATCGCGCGCACGACGTGAGGCGATCAACAGGTCGTCGAGCGCTTCGTACATCTCGTGGCCCGCACCCAAGCCGTCTTGGACAAAGGAAGCGTTGCCGTGAATGATCGCCAATAGATTGTTGAAGTCATGCGCGATCCCGCCGGCCAATGTGCCGATCGCCGCCATCTTCTGTGAATGCCGGAGCGCCGCGTCCGCACGCTCCTTCGCGCGCTCGGAACGACGGCGTTCGGTGACGTCGCGAACGACCGCCAAGGTGAGCCCGTCCGGCGTGACGCTGATGTGCACCTCGCCGATCGCCTCGCTCCCATCGCTCCGATAGAACGCCCATTCCTCGAACAACGGCGCTTGTCCGGCCCCCTTCAACGTCGCCGCCAAACGTTCGTGTTGCGAATCCGCGAGAAAGTCCGAAATCGCACGCCCGAGCAATTGTTCGCGCGAGAGCCGCAAGATGTGCGCCGCAGCCGGATTCACCTCGACGAGGATGCCGCCCCTCGAAACGAAAATTCCGTCCGAGGCGTGATCGACCACTGCGCGTAGCTGCGCTTCACTCTCCCGCAACGCGTGCTCCGCGTCCGTACGCCGGCGCTCATTGCGATACGCTTCCACGAGATTCGCGCAGGTACTGAGAAACGGGTCCAGGTCGCGCGCGATCTTTTCGTCGTAACCGTGCGGCTTGTTCGCGATGCCCAACATGCCGACCAAGTTGTCGCCGCTGAAGAACGGTACGCCTAAAAAGGTGTGCATCGCCGGATGTCCGTGCGGCAAACCACCGCTGCGCGGATCGTTCTTCGCATCGTTGGCGATCACCGCTTTCCGCGTAGTCATCACCGCGCCGAACAAGGTCTTCAGGTTGCGAAACTCCATCCCGCTTTCGCTGTAACGTTCGTAACGCGCGCGCGTCTCTTCGTTCCAAGCGATGTTGGTGATCGCCAGAGTGCGCAGGTACGGATTGTGGTGTTCATCGAGCAACACTTCGCCGACGAAGCCGTACTCGCTCCGCGTCAATGCGAGCAAAATGTCGAGCAGCCCGTTGAAGGTCACCCGCGCATCAAATCGCGCGATGAACTGCGATTGTGCTCGGTGAATCGCTTCGATCATGTCGCGCGAAGTCTTGAGCTGCGCGCGCGCCTCGGCTATTTCGCGGTCGGCGACCTCCGGCCACCGATCCGTCATCTCGATCGCAACGCCCGCGACCATCTGATCGCGCGCCGGAAACTTGATCGACAGAAAGCTCCGCAGCACGCCGTCCGTGTTCGCTGCGCTCTCCTTGACCTCGAGGACCTGTCCAGTCGTACGCACGTAGTCGTCGTTTTCGACGAGGACGCGCGCAGTCTCGGGCGGCCACAGATCGACGTCGACCTTGCCCACCACGTTCGACGGTGACCGTCCGAAAGTGGTTCCCCAGGCAGGATTGACGAAGACGTAGCGACCCCGAGCGTCTTTGATCCACGCGATCAAGGGAGACTCTCCGACGAGCACGTCGAAATAAGAGTAGTCTCGCTCCCCCATTTAGAGAGTCTTCAGCGAGCTCGATTTTGGAACAAGGGCTGAACGACTGATCAGATCGCGAGCACGACGCCGATGCTCGCGCGCAAGCTGTTGGAGAATGCGCTGGCGTCGATCAAGGCGGGGTCATCCACAAACGGTGTGCGCGAGCCCTCACCCGAGAAACCAACTTTCGAGAAGTCGTAGGCGATGCGAAAAGACACACCGAAGTTTTCGCTCATCCAATAACGCGCGCGGCCCCCGATGACGAAGCCTGTGCCCGAGCCGCTGTCGCCGGTTTGGGATGGCGCTTCGCTGTAGGAGACGATCAGCTTGAAGCGGCCGTCGACTTCCAGCGCCAAGTTGTCGAGCAAAACGCCGGTGCGCACGCCGGCATAGGGCGCGATCGCGCTGTTGCTCAAGACGACCGCGTACGGCGCCTGATCTTCCACGGACAATGAGTTGTATTGGAAACCGACCTGCGGCGAGATGTAGAAGTTGCTCGCGCGATCTTCGCCGAAACGCGCTGCCACGATTCGGTAGAGCGCACCGCCGCCGACGTCGAGAAAGCTCCCTGTGGGCCCCGTCGGATCGACCGCGGGATCGACGTCGATCTGATATTTAACGGGCACGTAGGCGAGGCCGAGCTCGAACGACAAACCGACGTTCGGAATCTGCACCGCCACCCCGACATCGAGGAGCACCAACGGCGTCAGAGAATACGCGAGCCCGGTGACCTGCGGCCCAACCGCCACCGTATAGGCCGACGTGATCTGACTTCCGCCCGCGACCTGCAGCGACAAAACTTTGTTCTCGCCGTTTTTTCCTTGGCCCGCCGGCTCATCGAGCGTGGCAACCAACCTCGTCTTCTCCTCGTCTTTCGGTGTGACGCTCGGAGTGGGGCGTGCCACAGCGGCCGGCTCCTCCTCCTCTTTCGGCTTCACGACCTTCGAGCCGGGCTCGTCGTCTTCTTCGGGCTCGTCCGTCTCCGCGGCGAGCGTGCTCGCTTTTCCCGCCGCCGCTTCCGCGAGCTCGGTGCCGAGCAGATCGCCGATCGCGCCCGCAGAGCTCGCCTTCTTGTACGTGCGCTTCGAAGACTTCAGCGTCTTGCCGGTCGCGAGATCGACCAGCTTCGCGTTGGCGACGAATTTCTTCTTCACCTTCTTGATCGACACACTGATCCAAAGATCAGCGCCGGCTTCTTTCGCCGCAGCTTCGCTGTTCGCGCTCTCGCCGATCTTTTTCGCCGCTTTGCTGAGCGCCTTTTCGGAGACGACTTCGATCCCGCGCGCGCTGAGCTGGCCTTTGATCTTCGCGTCGAGCTTGTCTTCGCCGCTACTTTTTGACCCGCTCACCGCGACTGCGACGCTCTTCGCGAACGCGAACGACGGTGCCGCACAAAAGAGCGCGGTGATGAGAACCCAAGAACGCATCACCGCGGAAACATATCACGCGATCGGCCGCTGTTACGCTTCTCCGTCCGGCGGAGGCGGCGGCGTCGCATCGTGCCGAGAAACCCCCAAGCGCTCGAACAATCCGAGTTTCCGTTGCGCGGGCTCTGGAGGCGCGTCCTCACGGCGCTGTTCCGTCGATTCGGCTGCAGCTTGCACGTGGTGAGCTTCGTTACGCATCGGCTCAGCCACCGCAACGACGGCGTGCGAGACCACTTCGGCGAGCGCCAGCGGCTCGGAGACGATCTCGCTCGACACCATCGGCGGCATCGAGCTTCCATCGATCATCGGCGCATTCGATTGCGGGCGAGGCGCACCACGACCTGCCATTCGCGCCCGGCGAGCCGCCTTGGCGCGCTCCATCTCTTCGGGCGAGATCCGTCCGGTGAACGTCGCAGTACCCACGCGATCCGGCAACGCTTCCGTCGCCTCGAGCTCCGCGCCGTCTCTCGTGCTCAACGTCGCGAGCTGCGCCGCAGCACGATCGCGCTTTCGCTTTCGCTTCTTCCGCTCCGCCCGTTCGTCCGCGACACGCGGCTCTCGACCCTCGCGCGGCTCTCGGCCTTCGCGCGGCTCTCGCGCTTCACGCGGTTCTCGGCCCTCGCGCGGCTCTCGCGCTTCACGCGGCTCTCGACCCTCGCGAACCTCTCCGCCGGTCGCGCCGACGCCCTTCTCCAAGGCCTCGCGCAGCTTCTTCTTCTTCGCGCGTTTGCGTTTCGCCGATCGATCGTGACGTCGCTCTTCGCGCGGCGGGAGCCGATCGGTGATCTCCGCGAGGATCTCACCTTTCGAGAGGAAGGTGACGTCATCCGCGTCGCGATCCATCTCCAGCTTCGCCTGCACCACGACGCGGCAATGATGCGCGCGTTCGAGCGCCATCAGCTCCGAGCGTTTGTGATTGAGGATGTACTCCGCGGTCTCGCGATGGGTCGCGACCCGCGCTTCGCCGACGCCGCCTTGCGCGAGCCGTGTCTCCACCCGGCGCAACAACGAGAGCGAATGGGACTCCGCCGTGCGCACCCAACCGGTGCCGGTACACACTTGGCAGCGTCCCTGAAATGCGCGGCGCAAACCTTGACGGATGCGCTGGCGCGTCAGCACGCACAAACCTTGCGCGTTGATCTTGGAGATCTTGTAGCGCGCTTTGTCGTCCTTCGCGGCTTCCGCGAGCGCCTTCTCGACGAGCCGCTCGTTCTTGCGCTGCTCCATGTCGATGAAGTCGACGACGATGATGCCGCCGAGATCGCGCAGCTTGAGCTGATTGGCGATCACCTCCGCCGCTTCCATGTTCGTGGAGAACACGGTGTCTTCGTGATCGCGCTCGGACGTGTTTTTTCCGGAGTTCACGTCGATCGCCACCAGCGCTTCGGTCTCATCGATGACGATCGAACCGCCGCTCGGCAACGCGACGCGGCGGTGGAACGTCGCCTCGATCTGCTCTTCGACATGGTAGTACGCGAAGATGGGGATCGGGTTTTGGTACCACTGGATCCGCTCCGCGTGCTGCGGCATCAGGTCTTCGAAGTAGCTCCTCGCGGCCTGATACTCTTCGTTGGTGTCGATCCACACTTCATCGATCTCTTCGGTGAAGAAATCGCGCAGTGTCCGAGAGATCAGGTCCGGCTCCGCATACAACAGCGACGGTGCGCGCGCGATCCCCGCCGACTTGGTCACCTTCTCGTAGATGGCGATGACGTTGTTGAGATCTTTTTGAATGTGCGAACGCGGCTGTCCGAGGCCGGCGGTGCGCACGATGAAGCCGCAATCTTCGGGACGTTCGATCTTCGCGGCCATGGCGCGGATCTTTTTGCGCGCGGTCTCGTCTTCGATCTTGCGCGACACGCCGCCCGCGTCGCTGCCCGGCATCAACACCGTGAAGCGGCCGGGAAGCGAGAGATAGGTGGTGAGCGTCGCGCCCTTTTCACCGACCGCGTCCTTCTGCACTTGGACCACGATCTCTTGTCCGCGTTTGATGACGTCGGTGATGCGCGGCGCATCGTCGCCGTTCGTTTTCCGGACGTAAAAATTCGGCGAGATGGCGTCGAAGGGAAGGAAGCCCTGTTTGTGTCCGCCGATGTCGACGAAAGCGGCAGCGAGCGATCCTTCTACGTTGTGAACGACTCCTTTGTAGATGTTTCCTTTGATCTGGTTTTGGTCGTTGGTTTCAATGTCGAGCTCGACCAGCTCACCGTCTTCCACGATTGCAATGCGCAGCTCGTTGGCGACGGTCGCATTGATCAGCATGCGAGTAGTCATGAGGTTGTCTTTCCAGGACGCTACGTATCTGTGGGCGGCGTCTCGAAGATCGTTGCTCGCGAAGATGCGAGCTCTTGAAGTCAACGAGGAGGCGCAGCGATTTCATCACAGGGCGCGAGGCGCGCCAATTCAGGGTCCCACGTGGACCATACACCGAATCGGTGCCGTCTTGCCAATAGTTAGGCAGGAAATCTCACTCGACCGTTGACCGAAGGCCCGCCAACCCCTAGGACACCTCGGGCAAGATGGAGCACATTCAGCTGGCCGAAGGCCTCGCTTACGACGACGTCCTTCTCGAGCCCGGCTTCTCCGAGACCCTCCCGCGCGACGTGGACTTGAAGACGCGTCTCACTCGGACGCTGGAGCTCAACATCCCCCTGCTCTCCTCCGCGATGGACACCGTGACGGAAGCACGCATGGCGATCGCCCTCGCGCGTCTCGGGGGGATCGGCGTCATCCACAAAAACCTCACTCCAGAGCGTCACGCGGCGGAGATCGCCAAAGTGAAACGTTTCGAGTCCGGCGTCATCAGCGATCCGCTGACCGTATCGCAAGCGCTGCGCGTCTCCGAAGTGCGCGCGCTGGTCGCCGAACGCGGCTTCTCTTCGTTTCCCGTCGTCGAAGGAAAAAAGTTGGTCGGCATCGTCACCGGACGCGATCTGCGCGCGGCCGAGAGCGGCGAGACGCGCGTGTCGGAGGTGATGACCAAAAATCCGATCTCCATCACCGAAGGTTTTTCGCAAGACGAAGCGAAGAAGACGATGCGCGCAAATCGCAAAGAGAAGCTGCCGATCGTCGACGCGCGCGGTGAGGTGGTCGGACTGATCACGCTCAAAGATCTGGAGAAACAAGCGCGCGATCCGAACGCGGTCACCGACAAACGCGGGCGCCTCTTGGCCGCGGGTGCGATCGGCGTCGGACCTGATCGTTTGGCCAGGACGCAAGCTTTGGTCGACGCCGACGTCGACGTCTTGGTGATCGACACCGCGCACGGCCACACCAAAGGTGTGCTCGAAGCCGTACGCGACACGAAAAAAACATTCCCCAAGGTCGATCTGATCGCCGGCAACGTCGCCACCTACGAAGGTGCCGAAGCGCTGATGAAAGCGGGCGCCGACGGCGTAAAAGTCGGCATCGGTCCGGGTTCGATCTGCACCACGCGGATCGTCGCCGGCGTCGGTGTACCGCAGCTCTCGGCGATCATGGCGTGCGCCAAAGCGGGCGGAAAATACGGCGTCCCGATCATCGCCGACGGCGGCATCAAATATTCGGGCGATCTGGTGAAAGGCCTCGCGGCCGGCGCATCGACGGTGATGATCGGCAGCTTGTTTGCGGGCGTCGCCGAGTCGCCGGGTGAAGTCGTGTTGTACGAAGGACGCGCGTTCAAAACGTATCGCGGCATGGGCTCGCTCGGCGCAATGCAACAAGGCTCCGCGGAGCGTTACGCCCAGGCGAACGTGGAGAACACCAAATTGGTGCCCGAAGGGATCGAAGGCCGCGTGCCGTTCAAAGGTCCGGTCGACGAAACCGTGTGGCAATTGCTCGGTGGTGTCCGCGCGGGCATGGGTTACGTCGGCGCGATCGATCTCGCGGATCTCCGTCAAAAAGCGAGGTTTCTGCGCATCAGCGCGGCGGGCTTACGCGAGTCGCACGTCCACGACGTGATGATCACGCAAGAAGCACCGAACTATCACCGCTGAGGATCTCCATCTGGGAGATCGACGTGGACCCGGTGAACACACGTTTCGCTTCACCGGTGATCGCCACACGGTCTTGATCGTCGATTTCGACCTCGAGCGGTCCACCCGGGAGCTCGACGCGGATCGGACCTGTACTTTCGACCAGGCCCCACTTCCGCATCGCATAAGCACAGGCACCGGCGCCCGTGCCGCAAGCGTCGGTGATGCCGGCGCCGCGTTCGTAGACCACCAAACGGATCGTCTTGGTGTCGACGATCGAGGCCAGCTCCACGTTGGTGCGCTCCGGAAACTTCGGGTGGCGCTCCAGCGAGGGACCGAAACGTTTGGCCAGCGCGAACAGATCTTGGTTTCGTTGAAATGGCCGGAGGATCAGGTGCGGGTTGCCCATGGACACGCCGATCGCTTCCTTCGGTTCATCGACCGTGACGGTGAACGGCTCGACGATCACGCTCGCTTTCGCCAACGTCACACGCACCGAGTCGGGGCCGACGATCACACCCTCACGTATGCCCGCGCCGGTCTCGATCTGGAGCGTCCCGTTGCCGCCGAGCAAATGCACGACACAGCGGAGCCCGTTGCCGCACATCTCGGGAACCGATCCGTCGGAGTTGTAGACGTGCATGATCCGCGGAGCGAGCAGCGTGATCACGCCGTCCGCTCCGATGCCGCGCCGGCGATCGCAGAGGCGTTTTGCGGCGTCCGCCGTGAGCATCACGTTGCTTTTCCTCGAATCGACGATGATGAAGTCGTTTCCGAGGCCCTGATATTTATGGAAGCGAAGCTCGGGCATCCGATGTGATGGAAGATCGGCGTGCGCGCCGTGTCAAAGGAAGCTACCATGCGCGCCAATGTCTCGAGCGCTACCTCTCGCGATCACCACCCTCGCTGTCTTCGGCGGCGCCTGCGATCTGATCGAATCGGCCAAGTCGACGATCGTCGTCGCGGGAATCCTCGCCGCGACCCCCGAGGTGAAGCTCGCGGGCCAGTTCGACGTGGAGAGCGAAACGTTGGCCACGGTCTACCTCGGCGAACGGGACAGCCCGACCTCGAGCGAAGCGCCGTCCCCGATCAAAGGTGCGAACGTCGCGATCCAGTTCTCCGGAAACTCCGTCGTCTTGAAGGAAGAGGACGGCGGCGAAGACGGCGTCTACCTCGCGGATTCGGTGCGTGAGCCGAAGCTGCTCTACGCAGACGGCACGCTCTACACTTTCGCGGCCGACATCAGCGGGAACGACGCGGGCCCCTTCGGCGGCGGCGTCACTGCGCCGACACGGTTGTCGCCCGCGTCGCTGACACTCACGCCGGCGCCGGAAGCGATTCCGCTGGTGCCGAACGTCTATCGCCACCCGAAGAGCGCGGACCTCACCATCACCTGGACCGAAGCGAACGGACGTTACGCGTACGTCACCGTGCTCCGCGCCGATGCAGCAAATCCGGGCCAGCCGCAGCAGGTCTACGACAGCCGCCCGAAGACCGGGCAAGACATGATCAAGTTCATCATCGGGACGCCGCCGACGAGCCTCACCGTGCCGGGCTCGGTGTTCGACAGCGATGCGGCCTACGCGGTGTTGGTCGTCGTCGCCGACAAAGGTGATCCGCAGACGAACACCTTCCTCGGCTCACCGCTGCTCGCGGGCTCCGGCGAAAAAGTTTTGCTCGCGGTCGGCACCTTCATGCCATGAGCGCCTTCGACCATGTCTGTTTCGATCTCGACGGCACACTCGTCGACAGTTATCGCGACATCGCTTCCGCGCTGAACTTCGTCTTGCGCACGCTCGGTTTGCCGGAACGTTCGCCCGAAGAGATCAAAACGATGATCGGCGCCGGTGTCGGCGAGCTGCTGGCGCGTGGCTTGGCGGATCGCGATCCTTCGTTGCTCGAGAAGGCGCGCGCGTTGTTCAAAGACGCCTATTTCGAGCGCGTGGTCGAGACGACACGTCCTTACGACGGGGTGCTCTCGTTGATCTCCCTGCTGAACGCGGCGGGCGTGACTACGACGATCGCCACGAACAAGCCGTCGTTGTTCACTTCGGTGGTGGTGTCTCGCTTGGGTTTGTTGGATGCGGGAATCCGCGCATGCGCCAGCGCGGACGAGGCCGGCGTACGGAAGCCGGATTCTCGGGTGCTGGAGCTGGCGATCGAAAGGACAGGTGTCCCATTGGCCAGTGTCCGAAAAGACAGGGTGCTCTACGTGGGTGACATGCCGATCGACGTGGCGTCCGCGCGCGCGTTCGGATGTCCGATCGCCATCGTGGGTTGGGGCTTCGATCCCGCGGGCGCGCGGGAGGCCGCACCGGATCATTTCGTGAGCCGTGTGGAGGAGCTCGTCACGCTCACGAGCGCGTGATCGGGCTTCGTCGAAGCCGCTCGAAAGAATCATCCCCCGAGGAGCTTGGGGGAAGCTCCTCGAGGGTTGATCACACACTTGAACAATCGATCGTGCCGCTGAACAAACGGTGGTCTGTCCAGCTTGGGGGACGCGAGATAAAGTAAGGACAAGCATCAAACGCTTCAGGTAGGGGGGGCTCCCGTTGCACCTGATGCTTGTCCCCACCCGGTTTCCGTGTCGGGCTCTTGATCCACGCGATTGTGGGGGGAACACTCCGCGTGAGTTTTTAAGCCCGACGAAAGATTACTACAGCAAATAGTCTGCCAATAACCTCGCGCGCCAAAACGCCCCATGATTTCGTTGGTCCCCCTCTCGAACTGCGGTAGATTGACCGCGCTTTACAGCGGTAATTTTACCGCACATCAGGCGAACTGCGGGAAGAACGCGAGATTTCCTGCAGTTGATAGTGCGGTCATTTAACCGCACCGGAGCAAGACGAGCCATGATCACCGTTCTCATCGCCGACGACGACAAGACGAATCTCTATTTGTTGAAGGTTTTTTGTCGTGATCGCACGGACATACGACTCGAGTTCGCGTCCGACGGCCAAGAAGCGCTCGATCGGGTGAAGACCGGGCAGATCGACATCTTGATCACCGACATCCGCATGCCCGTCCTCTCCGGCGACGAGCTGCTGATCACCGTGAAGACCAACTTCCCCATCATCCCGGTGATCATCATGACCGGCTACGGCTCGATCGAAGGCGCCGTCGACTACCTCCACCGCGGCGCCGACGACTACCTCACCAAGCCCCTCACCAAAGAAGTCTTCATCCACCGGCTGGAGCGCGTGATGGAACGCGTCGCGCTCGCCAAAGAAGTGCAGCGTCTCAGAGAGAACCTCGCGACCGCATCGCCCGTCGATCAGCTGATCGGCCGCAGCCCGAAGATGAACGAGCTGAAGAGCCAGTTGCCGACCGTGGCTCAGACCGAAGCATCCGTCGTCATCTACGGAGAGAGCGGCACCGGCAAGGAGGTGGTCGCAAGGACAGTTCATCATCTGTCGCGCCGCGCCGACCGTCCTTTCGTCACGGTGAACTGTGGCGCGCTTCCGGAGAGCTTGCTCGAGTCAGAGCTGTTCGGTTACCGCCGCGGCGCGTTCACCGATGCCCGCGCAGACACGCCTGGGCTGGTCGACGCCGCGAACGGCGGCACGTTGTTCCTCGACGAAATCGGCGAAATCTCGCTGAACGTCCAGGTGAAGCTGCTGCGGTTCCTAGAGCTCAAAGAGTACAAACCGCTCGGCAGCCCGAAGAGCAAGATCGCCGACGTGCGAATCATCGCGGCGACGAATCGGGATCTCCAAAAAGCGGTGCTCGAAAAAACGTTCCGCGAAGATCTCTACTATCGCTTGAACATCGTCCCCATCACGCTCGCCCCGCTGCGCGAACGTTCTTCCGACATCGCCCTCTTGGCCACGTTCTTCCTCGAGCGCGCGAACGAGGCGGCGAAGAAGTCGGTGCGCGTGTCGTCGCAGGAGGTCTTTCGCAGGCTCGAACGGTACGCGTGGCCGGGGAACATTCGCGAGCTCGAGAACAAGATGGAGCAGCTGGTGGTGATGGCCACCAGCGGCGAGATCACCGTCGACGACGTACCGCTCGGGCGTGACGAAGGCGAGCCGCCGGTTCGCGAGCCGCGCGAGCCCGCGCGCCTGGCCGTCGCCGAGGGCCCGTTCAAGGACGAAAAAGAAGCGCTGCTCGCGCGTTTCGAACGCGAGTACCTCACCGCCGTGTTGAGCATGGAAGGCGGAAACGCGTCGCGCGCCGCCAAACGGGCCGGCCTTCCGCGCAAGAATTTCTGGCAGTTGATGAAGAAACACGGGATCGAAGGTGACAGCTTCAAGGCCCCACCTGCGCCGACGTCGGGCAGTGATTGACTCGGGAGTCAGTCGCGGGTTTGACTCTCGAGTCAATGACGTCCTTCTTCACATCGGAGCACGAGCTCTTCCGAAAAATGGTCCGCGACTACGTCGAGCAAAAGCTCCGGCCGCACGCGGAAGAATGGGAAGAGAAACAGATCTTCCCGCGCGAAGTTTACAAGGAGATGGGCGACCTCGGGATCCTCGGGATCCGCGTGCCCGAAGAGTACGGAGGGAGCGGCCTCGATTATTGGTACACCGTCGCTTACGCCGAAGAGCTCACGCGTTCGACGATGGCCGGTCTCAACATGGCGCTGTTGGTGCAGACCGACATGGCGACGCCGATCATCTGGGAGATCGGCGACGACTACCACAAGCGAAACTTCGGCGTCCCCGCGATGAAAGGCGACGCGATCGCCGCGCTCGGCGTCAGCGAACCGAACGCAGGCTCCGACGTCGCCGCGATCCGCACCACCGCGAAACGCGACGGCGGCGACTACGTGATCAACGGATCGAAGACGTTCATCACCAGCGGCACCCGCGCCGATTTCATCACCCTGGCCGTTCGTACAGGGGACGAGGGATACGGCGGAATCTCGCTGGTCATGTTCCCCACCGACGCCAAAGGTTTCCAAGTCGGGCGCGCGTTGAAGAAGATCGGCAACCACACCTCGGACACCGCCGAGCTGTTCTTCGAGGACTGCCGTATTCCGGTGAAGAACCTCCTCGGCGAGGAGAATCACGGCTTCTATTACATCATGCGCAACTTCCAAGGTGAGCGCTTGGCCGCGGCGATCATCTCAGTTTCCGGTGCGCAACACATCTTGGACACCACGATCCAGTATGGTCAGGAACGATCCGCTTTCGGCCGGCCGATCGGCTCGTTTCAAGTTTGGAAACACAAGTTCGTCGAGCACATGACCTCGATCGAAGCGGCGCGACGGCTCACCTATCACGCGTGCGATCTCTTCAATCGGAAGGAGGAGGCGACGCGCGAGATCACCATGGCGAAGCTCTTCGCCGGCGATCTGCTCCAGCGCGTCGTGTACGACTGCCAGCAGTTTTACGGTGGATGGGGCTACATCGAAGAGTTCCACATCGCGCGCGCGTATCGCGATGTCCGTTTGGTCACCATCGGCGGCGGCACCTCGGAGATCATGAAAGAGATTTTGACTAAGCTGACGCTGCCTGGCCGTTAGCGGCGGACCCAGTCCGCCTGCGGCCTCTTCGTTCGCTACGCTCACTGCGCGCTTCGCTTGCCTGGCCGTTAGCGGCGGAGGGCGTTGAGGCCACGGCGTTCTTGTGGTCTTCTGAGGATGTGACGGACATTCTCGTCGTGTACGTCACCGCTCCGGCGGACGCGGCACTGAAGATCGCGCGCGAATTAGTCGAAGCAAAGCTCTGCGCGTGCGTGAACATCGTGCCTGCCGTGCGATCGATCTACAGCTATCAAGACGCCATTCACGATGATCCCGAAGCGTTGATGATCATCAAGACCGCGCGTATGACGTTCAACGCTTTGAAGGATGCGGTCGTGCGGCTCCATCCCTATCAAGTGCCCGAAGTGATCGCCTTGCCGGTCGAAGCCGCGCACCCACCGTATCAAAACTGGGTGCTCGCCGAGTCCTCTGGAAAAGGAGGTCATGCATGAAGCGCATGTTGGTGATCGGCGGCGACCGCGCGCTCACCCGTTTCGTTGCCGAAGCGTTGCTCGGGCGCAGCCTGCAAAACGGTGCACCGCGCCCAAATGATCCTTGGGACATCGCACGCGCGCACAACGGTCTCGAAGCGTACATGTTGGTCACGCGCGGCGGACGTCCCTTCGACGTCATCGTCGTCGATCAAGGATTGCCGGATCAGGATCCGCTGGAGCTGCTGGAAAAACTGCGCAAACACGACACTGCGGACAACGTACCGGTGTTCGTGATGACCGAACGCGGGCGCGATCATCACTCGCGCAGGATCGCGTCCGAACATTACAACGTCGCCGGTTTCATCGAGAAGCCGGTGAGCGCGGACTCCCTGCGCGCCGTGCTCGGGAACCTGGAGCGCAAGCGCCGCGTCTTGTTGGTGGAGACGAATCCGGAGCTCGCCGAACGTTATCGGGGAGCGCTCTCCGACGCGGGTTATCTCACCGAGCTCGTTTCCCGCGGACGAGAAGCGCTCGATCGTGCGCCGCGTTTTCGTCCCGACGTGGTGATCGCCGCGCTCAATCTCGAAGACATGCGCGGCGCCGACGTCTGCATCGAGCTCAAACGCGGCCGGCTCGACATGCCGGTGATGCTCTACGGAAACGTCGCGGCGCTCGCGAGCCAGGAGATCTCGGAGAACGCACACCGCGCCGACGATTTCGTCCAGGCGCCCTTCGACGACGGCGTCTTGATCGAACGCGTCGGCACGCTGATCGGTCGCGGCGTAGCGCAGCTGTTGAAGAAGAAGCCGCGCTCCGGCTCACACGCTCGTCTCGCCCCGATCCTCCCTTCTTCGCAGACGATCGAGCGGCCGATCGAGCTGGTGCAAGGCACAGCGAAGGCGACCCAGGAGTACGGCGGAGAGATCGCAGAAGATTCGCCCCCTGCTCCACCGCCGCCGTCTGCTTCACCCAAAGCGGTCGGGCCGACGAAACGCTCCACGCGTCGCGTGCCCTGTCATATCTCGATGTCGATCCGAAACGGCGAGCAGGTCTACACCTCGAAGACGCTCGACATCTCGCACGGCGGAATTTTCCTCGCGACCGACGAGCCGCTCGAGATCGGCACGTTGATCGACATGAGGTTTCAGATCCCGAACAGCCCGCGCGTGGTGAACGCCGTCGGCAAAGTTGCCTGGGTGGAGAAAGCGCCCGAAGGGATCAGCGCCACCGGCCGTGCGGGCATCGGCGTGAAGTTCAGCAAGATCGATCCCACGGATCTCCAGTTGATCGTCGACTACGTCAATCGCGTGGCCCGCGTCGTCTACTCGGCGTCGTGATCAAAAATTTGCGTCGCCTCGCCGCGCGTCTCGAAGGTGCGCTGCCCCGCTCGATCCCCAGACACGAACGGGTGCTCGGGCTCGACCTGTGGATCCCGGAGAGTGTCTTGCCGCCGGCGATGTTCCGCACCGGACCGTTGCTGGCGCGCGCGGTGATCGATCGTGCGCCGAAGAACGTCCTGGACCTTGGTACAGGATCGGGAATCGTCTCCATCGCCGCTGCACGCGAAGGCATTGCTGCGACGGCGCTCGATCTCAACCCGGCCGCCGTCCGCGCCGCACAAGTGAACGCGATGTTGAATCAGGTGGTAATCGACGCGAGAGAGAGCGATCTTTTTTCGGCTTTATCTGCGCAGGAACGCTTCGAAATCATCGCTTTCAACCCGCCGTTTTTCGAAGGAAGCTCTGGAGGCGCGCTCCGGCTCGCCCTGTCCGATGGACCAGGTCTCCCCACGTTCGATCGTTTTCTCGGCGGCGCACGCGCGCACCTCGAGACGAACGGGGCGATCCTCATCGCCGGTTCGACGAACGGGGCACTCGGCCGCGTCCGCGAGCTCTACCGCGCGCATGGCTACCGCTTTTTTGAAGGCGCGTCGAAAGAACGCCTCTCGGAGCGCTTGGTGATCGACGTTCTGACGTGCTGAGATTTCGGTCGTGGATCGAGAGGTAAAATCGATCGTCTATCGCTACCTGTTCGACCTGGAAGTCGACGGCAGCGACGCCCAACATCTGATCGACGCACTGGAAGACGAAGAGTTTCCCATGCGCGAGATCCTCGGCGAACGCGAGATGAACACCATGATCCGCGAGAGCGCGCTCCACTTCGATCAAGAGACGCACGCCCCTCTCGCTTGGTTCGGCGAGTCGCTCAAGGTGTTGTCGATCCATCTGTCGGAGTACATCGTCGGGCTCGAATTCGCGGAAGGGAGAAACGCGGCCGGCTTTCGCGTGGAAGTGGAGATCCGCAAATACGCCGCGCGCCGCGGTGAGCTGATCGCCGTACCGCTGCGCCACAGCGTCGACTTCAAGACCGGAGAGATCGCGGCCGGCGAAGAAGACGTCGCTTATCTGACCCAACACTGGAACGAGCTCCCGCGGTGGGCGCAGGACGCGTACCGCCTCAAGTTTCCGGAGCTTCGTTTGTTATGAAATCGTCGTGGATCGTCGCGCTGATTTTGATGTCTGCGGCCGCGTGCAAACGTTCGCCGCCGCCTGCGCCCGCAGCGGTGAGCATCACCGAGACCTCGACTGCTTCCCCGTTCGTCATCGCGCGTGACGGCTCGGCGATCGCGACGCGTGATCGAAAAGTCTGGGCCTTCATCGAGCCCGGCTTCGATGAAGAGCTGCGCCGTCTGCCGGGCGTCGCGTTCGGTGATGAACGCGGTCCGAAGCTCGGTTTGTTAGGCGGATATTTCTCGCCGCTGATCGGAACCTCCACCTCCAGCAAACGGAGCAGCGTGGTGGTGATGTTGTCTTCCGATCGCGCAGTGATCCGTTTCCCACCTGACCTTTCGATCAGTATCTTCCCGCCGGTCGATGGACGCATTCACGCAGACATCGAAGGGAGCGCGGTGATCCTCCCGCTCGCGGCGGATACCGAAGTCCGCGCGACCGAGAACGGCGCACCGGTTCATGCGTTTCGTGTGTCGTCCGGAGACGAAGCGAACACCCAAGTGCTCCGCGCGGATCACCTGGAGATCGAGAGCAGCAAAGGTGGGATCTACACGGTGAGAACCACCTGTCCGCGGATCACCACGCCGACCAAACGGGGCTCGACGAGCGTCTTCGTCGTCGGTTTGGGTCAAAACGCGGGGTTCGCCGATCCGCTCTACGGGATGGCGAATGCCGCACCGCAAGATGAGACCTGCCGCGCGACCGAGCGGGCCACGCTCTCCTTTCCAACTCCTTGACCCCAGAGGCGCCGCGCCGTTCACTCTCGCGCCATATGACGGAAACGATGCCGGCCCTCGTCTACGACCGAGTCCGCGATCCTTGGGAAGAATCGCGCGGGCTCCGCGTGGAAGAGGTCGATCGGCCGCAGTTCAACACCTCCGAAGATTATCGAGATGATCAGCGGGTCCTGATCCAACCGCTGTTCGCCGGCTTCTGCGGCTCGGACCGCGGCATTTGGTTCCGCCGCGCGTTCAAAGACATGATCTACGGCTCGCTCGATCAAGAGCACAAGAACGTGCGCGTCGTCGGACACGAGCTCTACGGCCGCGTGATGGAAGTCGGCAAAGCCGCCCGTCGCGAGTTCGGCTATCAAGAAGGTGATCTGGTCACCACCGAGAGCCACATCATCTGCGGCGCCTGCCACCAATGCCAGATCGGTGAGACACACGTCTGTGCGGACGACAAGATCATCGGCATCAGCCGCGACGGTTGTTTCGCGCCTTGGGTGAAGCTCCCCGCCCACTCTTTATGGCCGGTGAATCCGAAGAAGATTCGCCCGGAAATCGCGGCGATTCAGGAACCTTTTGGCAACGCGGTGCACGCTTGTACCAAAGTCACGGTGCGCGGAAAAACGGTGGCCATCATCGGCTGCGGCACCATCGGCTTGTTCGCCATCTTGGTGGCCAAGGCGCTCGGTGCACATCAGGTCATCGCCATCGAGCCGTCGGAGAAAAATCGGAACCTGGCCAAAAGACTAGGAGCCGATTATTGCCTCGCGCCGAACGCAGACTCGGCGGGCTTCATCCACGATCCGAATCTTCAAGAGAGCGTGCGCGCGTTGACCCGCGGGGTCGGCGTCGACGTGGCCATGGAGATGAGCGGCGCGAACTCCGCGATGAACAACGCGATCGCTTCGGTGCGGCGCGGCGGCGACGTGATCCTCTTCGGCTTGAAGAGCGGCCCCGCGGTGATTGAGAAGTTCGATCGCCTGATCGTCGACGGCATCTCGCTTCACTCCGTCGTCGGACGCCGCATCTGGGAGACCTGGCACATCACCAAGAACCTGCTCGAGAGCCGCGACCCGAACATTCACGACCTGATCTGGGAAGTGATCATGAACAAGGGTGAAGGCACGGTCGTCGATTTCGCCACGTTCGATCAGCAGAAGTTCGAAACCGCGATCAACGACCACCCGAAGATCGTCCTCAAATTTCCGGAGTAAACATGTTCGACAATGCCCGCCCCGTTTATCGCGATCTGCTCAAAGAGATCGACGACGCCGGCCTCACCAAAAAAGAACGCCACATCGCTTCGCCGCAGGGCGCGCACATCATCGCGGAGCCAGGCGGCGAAGTGTTGAACTTCTGCGCGAACAACTACCTCGGGCTCGCGAATCACCCGGAAGTGATCGGCGGCGCCAAGAAAGCGCTCGACGAGTACGGCTTCGGTTTGTCTTCGGTGCGTTTCATCTGCGGCACGCAGACGATCCACAAAACACTCGAATCGCGCGTGTCCCGTTTCCTCGGGACCGAAGACACGATCCTCTACTCGAGCTGCTTCGATGCGAACGGCGGGTTGTTCGAAACCTTGCTCGGCGAGAACGACGCGATCATTTCGGATTCGCTCAATCACGCGTCGATCATCGACGGCGTCCGCCTCTGCAAAGCGGAGCGCCTGCGCTACACGAACGGCGACATGGCCGAGCTCGAAGGTCATCTACAGGCATCACAAGATAAACGCCTGCGGATGATCGCGACCGACGGCGTGTTCTCCATGGACGGGGTCTACGCGAAGCTCGATCAGATCTGTGCTCTCGCCGAGAAATACGGAGCCATGGTGATGGTCGACGACTCGCACGCCACGGGTTTCGTCGGCAAAACCGGGCGCGGTACCGCCGAGCTGTGCGGCGTGATGGGCCGCGTCGACGTGATGACCTCGACGCTCGGCAAAGCGCTCGGCGGTGCTTCGGGCGGTTTCACTTCGGGCAAAAAAGAGATCATCGATCTCCTTCGACAGCGATCACGTCCCTACCTGTTCTCCAACACGCTCGCGCCTTCGATCTGTGGCGCGTCGCTCACGGTGCTCGACATGCTCGAGCGCAGCACGGAGCGTCGCGACAAGCTCGAAGCGAGCACCGGGCGTTTTCGTTCGGCGATGGAGAAGCTCGGCTTCAAGATCCCGGTCTTGGCGGGCCGCGAGTCGATCGCGGCCGCGAGCTCGCACCCGATCGTGCCGGTGATGCTCGGCGACGCACGTTTGGCGGCGGAGATGGCGGACGATCTCTTGAAAGAAGGGATCTACGTGATCGGCTTTTCGTTCCCGGTAGTGCCCCGCGGCGCTGCGCGCATCCGTGTCCAAATCTCCGCAGCGCATGAGGCCGCAGACATCGATCGCGCCATCGCCGCCTTCGAGAAGATCGGCCGCGCGCGCGGCGTCATCTAAGCGCTTCGAAATAAAAAAGGGACCTGATCTCTCGACCAGGTCCCCGGCTCCAATGCCTATCTCGCAGTGATCCCTCACGACGAGCAGCCTCGCAAGCAAAGCGCGCAGTGAGCAGAGCAAACGTAGGGCCGCAGCCCGGCTTTGCCGGGCGTTAACGGGCCTAAGACTCAGCCGTCGAGGAACTCGTCAGACTCGGTGACCGAGTCATATTCTTCTTCGCTCCACGAGTAATCGAACGCTACGCCGTCCGCGTCCACACCCGAGCACATGGCCGCGCCGGTCGACTCACTGAACGAGCAAATTGCCTCGCCATCGCTGCCGCGGAACTCGAACGAGCTGTTGCCGTTCACATCTGCGGCGACCTTAAGGACGTACGAATACTCTTCGCCATCGAGGTTCACATACAAAAGGATTTCGACGCTCGCCTCGGTCGCGGTGTTGCGCATGCGGATGCCACCCTTGGTGGCGACCGCCTGCTCTTTGCCGTCTTCGTCTGTGAACTGCGAGGTGAGGTCCCACGCCATCAACATCTCCGAGGTCGTGCCCTCGAAGCTGCCGGCGATCACCATCGCGCCGTCGAGGCACGATTTCGAATCGCTGTCGCACATGTTGTCGTACGTCGCTTCGGCCTCGACCGAGTACGAGCCCTGCGTGACCTTGATGTCGTACGCGATCGAAAACGAACCCGAGAGGTTCGCCGAGCACTTCGACGCGTCCGAGACGCTGATCTCGAAGCTGAGCTCCACTTCGCTGCCGTCGTCGCTGACTTCAGCTTCCGCGAGCTGCTCCGCAAACTCTTCCGGGTTGTCGATGCAGTCGCCTGAGAAGAGGTCGCCTTCATCCTGCGCAATAGTGAGCGCCTGGCTCTTCATGCCCAGCGCACGAAGATGCGGGGCAATGAAGCGCATCGGGCCGACTTTCTCGAAGCCCTTCTGCGTAGTGGCTGTTAGGCCGAGGCCAGGGACGCCGGCACCGGCGAGCGAAAGCGCGCTGTTGTTGCCCGCAGCCTCATGTTTACCGCTCGCTGCGATCACACCGTTCTTGTCCTTCGTGGAACCGGACGGGTTGTCGAAGTCCGCGCGGACTTGATCGACGTCGGGGCCACCGCCGCATGCGGTGATGGCGAAGGCCATGATTGTGGTTGGGATCAGCGTTTTTAGCAGTTTCATATTTCTCTTCCCTCCAAGGTCTCGCTCTTATCAGTGCCGATGACGTGCAGCTTGATACCTGATTTTTGGTGAGGCTGCATCTTGTGAGCGCGCACAAGTAACGAGATCTCTTACATCATTCAATATCGCTGGTGACGCGGAAGACCTCTTCGTAGGTCGTGACACCCTGCGCCAGCTTCTTGATCGCCGCCTGCCGCAAGGTCGTCATTCCATCGAGCGTCGCCGCTTTCAAAATCTCTTTGGATTCTCGGCCTTCGCCGATCATTTTTCGGATCTTCGAGCTGACGTCCATGATCTCGAAGATACCTGTACGGCCGTACAAGCCGGTGTGGCGGCAGCGCACGCAGCCCTCGCCCACTTTCACGCGCAGCTTCCGTTGTTCGCCCGGGTTCACCGGGATGCCGAGCGCGATCACTTGTTCGTCGCTGAGCACCGTCTCCACGGCGCACTCCTGACAGACTTTTCGCACCAAACGTTGCGCCAGGATCCCGGTGAGCACCGAAGCGAGCAAGAACGGCTCGACCCCGAGCTCGAGCAGTCGCGCGACCGACCCGGCCGTATCATTCGTGTGCAGCGTGGAGAACACCAAGTGACCGGTGAGCGCGGACTGCACCGTCATGCTCGCCGTCTCCCGATCGCGGATCTCGCCGACCATGATGATGTCCGGGTCCTGGCGCAAAATGGTACGCAGGGCAGCGGCGAAGGTGACGTCGATCTTCGTCTGCACCGCGACCTGATTGAGCGGGTCGTAGACCATTTCGATCGGGTCTTCGACGGTCACGATGTTCACATCGGGCGCTGCGAGATATTTCAGCGTCGAATAGAGCGTGGTCGTTTTTCCGCTGCCCGTCGGACCTGTCACTAAGACCAGGCCGTGCGGCTCTTGAATCCAACGTTCGTAGGTCTCGCGTTCTTTCGCGGTGAAGCCGAGGTCGACGACGTCCGCGAGCAACACCTGCGGATCGAAGATACGAACGACGATCTTCTCCCCGAACGCCACCGGCAACGACGAAACACGCAGCTCGATCTCGCGTTCACCGCGCTGTGTTTTGATACGGCCGTCCTGGGGGCGCCGCTTCTCGGCGATGTCCATGCGCGCCAGGATCTTCACGCGGGCCACGATCGCCGGATGTACGCCGGCGGGAACCTCGCCGATGTCGTGCAAAATGCCGTCGATACGCAGGCGGAGGCGCGACATCTCCCGCTTCGGCTCGATGTGGATGTCGCTCGCGCGGTTGTCGAACGCGGTGTTGAGCAGATATTCGACCGCCGCGATGATCTTTTGGTCACCGGGATCGATCTCTTCGCTCGAACGCACGCGCACGAGCTGCTCGAGGTTTTGCAGCTTCGCCCCGGCGCTGACGTCTTGCATCGCGCCGGCAACCGCTTGTTTGAAGCCGTAGACCTGCGTGATGATGTTGACGACGTCGCGCTTCGAGGAGATCACCGGCGTCACTTGGCGGCCGGTCGCGCGCGCAAATTCTTCGAGCGCGGACGTGTCGTAAGGATCGCAGATGGCGATCGTCAGGACCTCGCCCTTCAGTTTCCACGGAAGCAGGACGTGTCTCTTCGCGAAACCTTTGTTCAAGGTCTTCGAGACGAGGTTCATGTCGACTTCCAGCGGATCGATCTTCAGGTACGGAATGCCCGTCGCCTGAGCGAGCAGCTGCGCGAGGATATCTTCGTCGATCAAACGTCCCGGCGCTTCGGGATGCGGAAGTTTCGCGGCCTCGATCAGCTCCGTCGCAAAAACTTTGTATTCCTTGCCGAGCTTCGCGGCGTGCGCCCCGAACTTCGCGCGCAGGAATTTTTGCTTCAGGACTTCTTCCTTCGCGAGCAGGTCGCGATAGGCGGCGTCGTCGACCGCGCCGGCTTCCCGGAGCAGATCGAGCATCATGTTGAACGTGAGCCGGCCGGGCCCACCTCCTGCGGATGTGCCGCGCCCGTTCGTCCGCGCTACCGCCTTCATCGCGTTCCGTTATATCGCGGGGCTAAAAGCTCGCACAGATCTGGGCCCGATCTTCGACGATCACCGCAGATCCCGGGAGATCTCGGACCACCGGAATGTCGACACACGCGATGTTCGAACCGCACGCGTCCGGGTTTCCGGGCTGACACGGCCTCGCGCAGCGCCCCTCCGCACACAGACCGCTCTTGCACTCCCCGTCGTCGGTGCAGCCGTCGCCCGCGTTGCGCATCCCGGTTGAGCCGGAGGAGCAGCGCGAGATGATCGCGAAACGTTGTCCCCACGAGGACGGACCCGCGGGGACCACGGGGTGATCGGGCACCTGAACCGTACGATAACGGCACGGCTCGAAGGAGCTGTTCCTGCAGTCGTTGTGTTGCGCACAACCTTCGGTGTCGGGCTGATCGAGCGGCGGAGCAGTGGTGGAGCTCGACGATGTCCTGGTCAAAAGATCAGGATAACAAACGCCGATCGTGCTTCGTCCGGTGGAGCCCGCGGAAGCTGCGCGACAGGTATGCGCCGCCGGACAATCGAGCTCGTGCGAACACACGCGCGTGCACATTCTCCACTCTTCGATCTCGGTGCGTCCCACGGGGAGCGAGCCGCCTTCAGGGATGATCAACAAGGGATACGCTTCGCCGTCGCGGCCGTCCGAGAGGAAAGCGACGCAGGTGAGATCGTCCGAACAAGAACACGGATCGAGGCTCAAAGGATGGGTGCTCGTCTCGGTCTGCACGCCGGGCGCACAAGTCACCGCAGCGACCTCCGCGTTCGTGCGCAGCTCGCAGCGGAAACACGATTGAACCTCGTTGAACAGCTCGCAGCGCCGCTCCGGATCACATCCCGGGCTCGACGCGTTCGGGATGTTGCAGTCGAGACGCGGCGTACACGCGCCGTCTTTGCACCAGTGCGATTCTGGGCACGGTAAGAGCCCGTCCGAAGCCGCGCTATCACCGTCGCAAGCGAAGGCGCCGGGATCGACCGGTTCGAGCTTCGTCGAGCAAGCTGTACTCAAGGCCAGGAGAGCCCATAAATAACGCTTCACAGGTCGTCCTCCTCGCCGGGATCGACCAAATACCAAATGAAACCTCCGGCGATCGCCAACCCCGAAGCGACGAACAGCGCGTTCGCCGACACGCGATAACGGTCGACGTTCGATCGATCATCTGCGTAACGCTCGCGCGTGTAACCGCCGGTGCACTGTCCACTTTGACAGGCATCCTTCCAACCCGAAGCGGTGCTCTCGGCGACCAAACCGAGCACCGTCGCGCCGACCGCGGCAGCGACCCCGATGCCTGCGACGATGTACGGCGAATTCGAACGCCGCTTCGACAAACCGAGCTCGAGCGACGTCGTCTGTCCGAGCACCACGTTTGTTTCGCCGCTCCAAGAATCGTGACCGGGCGCGCGCACGGCGACCTGATGTACGCCGGCCCGCACGCGAAGCGCAGTCGACGCGCCGCTGAGCACGCCGAACACTTTGCCGTCGAGCTGCAGCTCTGCGTTATCCGGTACGTTGGTCAGCAACAAGGTTCCGAAGCTTCGTTTTGCTTGTTCTGGAAACAGCTCGGCCATCGCCGAGCTCATCGCGCTCGCGAGGCCTCCACGATCGATCTCGTGCGTACTGCGCGCCGGTGACAGCGCACCGCGTGTGGAAGTGACCACCAAACGCATACGCAACACGTTGCGGCCCGCATCCTCTTCGACCGTGCCGATCAGAATGCCGTCGGCGCGCACGGGCAGGATGGCCTGCGCGTAACACTGATCTTCGGTACAGGCAGCGAGCTTCGACGCCGCATCCGGCCCGAGGACCTCGCCGATCCGTTCCAAAGAGATCGCCTTCAAACCGTCGACGCTCCCGACCATGTCCACACAGAGCCGCGTCGCCGCCGGATCACCTGCGATCGGCGGCACCGCGATATCGAGCTTCGGCGCAGAAAGCGCCAAGATGAGGAGCGCCGCGATCACAACACGCTCTTCAGGCGATCGTAGGTGGCGAGCAGGTGTTCGCCGATCACCTTCGCCTCTGCGAGCACGGGCATGAAGTTCGTGTCGCCGTTCCAGCGCGGCACCAGATGCACGTGAACATGATCCGCGATCCCCGCGCCCGCACAACGGCCGAGGTTCATGCCGAGGTTGACGCCTTCACACTTCACCGCGCGTTTCAGCATCGCGACCATCTCGGTCGACGCGCGAAAGAGCGCATCGTGCGATTCGCGCGGGAGCTCTTCGAGCGCACCTGCGTGTTCGTACGGAATCACCATCAAGTGCGCGTTCGAGTACGGGTAGCGGTTGAGCATCACGAATGCGCGTTCACCGCGGTGGAGCACCAGGTTCTCGCGATCGTTCTTTTCCTTGGGAAAGTCGCAAAAGATGCAGCGCGGATGTTCCGGTTTCGGCGCGCTCTCCGAGGCGCTCTCCACGTACGCCATGCGCCAAGGAGCCCACAGATTGTTCATCGCAGCTCCACCTTCCTCGAGGTGACCGACTCTTCCGCGCGGCTCGCAGCACGGTCGATCCCGTCCGAAAGGCCGCGGGCGATCGCCGACTGGGCACTTTGCGTGAGCATTTCGAGCACGCTCGGCATCGGCTTCTTCGGATAGACCAACGTCGGATCTTCGAGCTTCGACACGTCGGTGATCGTCGAGGTCTTGGAGCCTTCTTTCGCCGAGTCGCGTTCGTTGGCGAGCGCGACCGCTTTTTTTGCAGCGTCGTACAAGCCACCCATCTCGTCCACCAAACCGAGCTCTTTCGCGGCGCGGCCGGTGATCACGCGGCCGTCGGCGATCTTCTTCACCGCCTCGAGCTCGAGCTTTCTCCGTTCCGCGACGACGCCGACGAACTGCGAGTAGATGTCGTCGATCATCGACTGAAACATCTGTGCATCGAGCGGCGTCATCTCGCGCAAAGGATTGCCCGCGTCTTTGAGCGGACCGGACTTGAAGGTGTGCATGCTGAAGCGGAGAACGTCGGCGATGCCGCGCAGATCCGGGAGCTGCGTGATGACGCCGATCGAGCCGGTGATCGTGCCCGGATTTGCGAAAATGTAGTCCGCGCCCATCGCCGTCCAAAATCCACCGGACGCGGCGACCGTTCCCATGGACGCGACGATGATCTTCTCTTTCGCTGCAAAGCGGAGCGCATCGTACGCTTCTTGCGAAGGACCGACCGCGCCGCCCGGCGAGTCGATGCGCACCAAAATCGCGCGGAGGTCGTCGCGTTTCGCAAAGGCGCGCACGTCGCGGACGAAATCGGTGACGTCCATGATCGCACCGCTGAGCTCGACGACACCGACGCGATCGCGCGAGCCCGCGATGATGTCCTCTTGGCCACCTGCCGCGCCTTGTACACACGTCGAGCACGCACCGCCGAGGCCGAGCCCGGTGAACAAGGAGAGCAATCCCCAACCGACCAACATGCCTCCGCGACCGGAGGATCGGCGCGGCTCGTAGACGCGCTGCACCGCTTGCGGCGGAGGCGCTTGCGGTGGCGGCGGCGGATTTACGGACACCATTCGCGCGAGGATTAACACGCGCGGACGCAGTTATGCAGTGCCTTCTTCGTGAGGGCGGCGAAGGCGGCGGCGGATCTCGTCGAGGATATCGTAGGTCACGGCGGTCATCGCGGCGAGCTCGCGGATGACCGTCAACATCGCGGGGTCTTCGAGGCGCGCGGTACCGTCTTCCGTCGACTCCACGATGTCGACAGCGAACAAATATGCCTCACCCAGCTCCAGCTCCCGGCGAAGCACTCGATCGAGAAGCTCGAGCACTTCGGTGCGCGAAACGAACATGGGGTCGCTGATGACCGCCCGCTCTTCGCCGTTCTGCTTCGGATCGGACAACAGGAGTCCGTCTAGCATCGTCCCGAGAGGGGTGCTAGTGCTCCACTTGTGCGTGAAACGGCGCGCGCGCTCGTCGAGGCGGTCATCGTCTCCGTCGTGCGCGACAGCGAACAAACGCGTGCGGCAAAAGTCGTCGACGCCTTATTCTCTGCCGGAATTCGCGCACTCGAAGTCACAGCACCGACGCCCGGTTGTTTCGACATCCTGCACGCGCATCGCGACAAGAAAGATGTGGTGCTCGGTGTCGGCACGGTGCTCGATCGCGCGACGGTCACCCGCGCCAAAGAGGCGGGCGCGCGGTTCATCGTCTCGCCCTCTTTCGACCCGGACATCATCGCCGCAGCGCATGAAGTCGGCATGGTCGCCATCCCCGGCGCATACACGCCGACGGAGATCGTGAACGCACAACGGGCGGGCGCAGATTTCATCAAAATTTTTCCCATCAGCACCGCGGGCGGTCCGAAATATCTGCGTTTGCTCGGCGGACCGCTGCCGAATCTACCGCTCTGGGTTTCGGGAAACGTCGCGCTCGAAGAGATCGGCGACTATCTCGACGCCGGCGCGAAGTTGCTCGGACTGACCAGCGCGCTCAGCGGCGATCCGCGTCCCGAAGTCATCGCCGAAAACGTGAAACAAGCGTTCGCCGCGGTGACGCTCGCGCGGTCTGCGCGAACGCTTCTCCTGATCCAAGGTACAGGTACCCCGCTGGAGCTCGACTTCGACTCTTTGCTCGCAATGCCCGCCGGCGAACAGGTCCGCGTCGGCGAGGTCGTCGCCGGCCGGAGCGGTGAAGGCGTGTGGCTGCGCACGTTGCTGGCCCGCGCGGGTGTGCCCCAAGACGCCGAGGTCACGGTCGAATCCGCGGACGGCAGCTTTCGCCGGACCACGGGCGCACGCGCGCTCTACGAAGGCGGGATCATTCAGCACCAAAGCGGCGGCCTGCCGCTGTCGCGCGACGCCGGCGGTCCCTTGCGGCTCTACGTCAAAGGCGGCACCTCCAACTGCGACAACGTGAAGGGCCTCGCGCGTATCGCTGTCCCCGAGTAAGCTCGCCGGGTGATCAGCACGATCTTGTTGTTGTCCGCGCTCGCCCTCGCCGCTCCACCGAGCACGGCCACCGCGGCGCACAAAGAAGGACTGCGCCTCGCGAAGGCGAACATGATTCCCGAAGCGCTCGAGCAGCTCGAAAAAGCGGTGAAGATCGATCCGCAGTTCTCGGAAGCGTGGTCCGACCTCGGCAACACGCACCTGTCCGCCGGATCAATGCCGGAGGCGATCCGCTGCTTCGAACGCGCGGTGAAGGTGCGGCCCGACTTCCAGATCGCCCGCTACAATTTGGCCTACGCGCTGCGCAAAACGAACGAACACGCGCGCGCTGCGGAACATTACCGCGTCTACCTGCAGCGCGATCCGGATGACGCCGACGCTTGGTACGGTCTCGCGGAGTCGCTGCGCCAATCGAACGACGGCCTCGCTGCGGCCGAAGCCTACGAACGTTACGCGAAGGTGGAGAAACGTCCGGCGCAGGCGAAGTGGGTGTCGAAGGCGCAAGAACAAGCGCGTGTTCTGCGTGAGAAATCGCCGCCGCGGATCGCTGCCTCGAAGCCTGCCCGGGAGAAACCGGCGACGGAGAAGCCGGCGGTCGAGAAGTCGAAACATCTCTCGTTCACGGCGAAGAAAAAAGATCCTGCGGTCGAGCAACCTGTCCTTGCGGCCAGTACGACTCCCGTCGAGCAACCTGTGCTTGCGGCCGAAATGAGAGCTGCGCCGCAACGACCGGCGGCGTTCGAGTCGGCGTTGGCCTCGCTGAAGGCGGGGGATTATGCCGGTGCGTTGCCGCAACTCGAGGCCGCGGCGCAGGCTGCGCCCGAAGATGCGATCGTCCTCGCGGCTCTTGGAAGTGCGCATCTCGGCATGCGGAACGGCAAGGAGGCCGAGCGTGCATATCGGCGAGCTTTGTCGACTGCGCAGGCTGCGGCCATGCCTGGGATCTGGCTGGGGCTCGGTGAGTCTTCGCGCCTGCTCGGCGACTACGACGAGGCGGCGGAAGCGTACGCGAAGATCGAAAACGACGAAGGCGCGAGCGCCGCCCTCAAAGCGGCAGCCAAAGAGCGACACGCGGTCCTTGGCCGTTAGCGGCGGGACAAGCCCGCCTGCGGCCCTGCGTTCGGCTTCGCCTCTCTGCGCGCTGCGCTTGCTAGGCCTTGGCCGTTAGCGGCGGGACAAGCCCGCCTGCGGCCCTGCGTTCGGCTTCGCCTCTCT
>WUUC01118957.1_pt1 | contig 35534 bp, 37 predicted proteins | sample 6278441 | NCBI WGS metagenome assembly WUUC01 (sample SAMN13675441, study PRJNA597444) | soil metagenome | isolation source: soil | place: USA: Washington | collected 2017-10
GGGAGCCACCCCCCCATCCCGTTCTAGCAGCCGCTCAAGGCGGCCGAAGCATTCGGTGATTACTTCTTCAAGGTGTGTGATGGCGGCCACCACTTCCTTCTGGTTTCCTGCCCACGCCTTCTTCTCCACGATGCCGGGCAATGCGTTGATGTAGCGTTTCTTCCACTTGCCATCTTTCGTGTCCTTCTCGGTGTATTCGATCTCAACGGGGATGTTGAGCTTGTTTGCAAGGGCTTCCGCTATACGCGCATCGAAGGTAGACCAGCGTGTGCCGGTGAAGTCCTCAAGGTTCCATACCCTCTTGGTCTCCCCGTCCCGGTCATAGGTCTTTTCGTCAAGGGTGGCGAACTCTATGGTGGCCTTCATATCGCTACCTCCATCAGTCGCCGCCCGATCCACTCCGCGACTTGCGGGACGACGGCGTTGCCGAGTCCTCTAAGTCGGTCCACCCTGCGGGGAATCCCATGAGCCACTCGACCCACGTCGGGTTCAGTTGCCCACCAATCTGAGAGGGGTCGGCTTGGGCCACTGCCTCTTCCAAGTTGCCATGCCAGCCGTCTGGCCGACTCATCACCGTTCTGCCACCCGTAGGTGTCCTTGGCGTAGGCCACAATGAAGACTCGATAACGGAGGTGAGGGGCACCGAAGGCCGCAGCCGGTATGCAATCCCACTCAGCGTCATACCCGCACGCGGCCAAGTCCCCGAGAACGTCGCCCATTCCTCTAGCAAGGATTCCTGGAACGTTTTCCACGAGAGCGAGACGAGGTCGTAGTTGGCGAATGACTCGGGCGAACTCGGGCCATAACCATCGTTCATCGTCCTGTCCTCGTCGGCGTCCTGCGAGGCTGACGGGCTGACATGGGAAACCGCCGGCGATGAGATCAACGGGTTCTCCCACGACCATGCCAGGGAACTTCCGCACGTCGGCCATCTTCGGAACAGCGGGCCAGTGCTTCGCCAAGACCGCACGGCACCAGTCGTCTATCTCCACCTGCCACTTGCACTCCCAGCCTGCCCGTTCCAAACCGAGGTCGAGACCGCCGATGCCGCTGAAGAGGGAACCGAAGGTGGGCACTCACTCCCACCCCCGGTGTATGTTGCGGAGGACGGGAGCCCCCCTGTAGAACCCCCGTCCCCCGCTAGCGGCGGCGCAATCCAGCGGCCTTCCCCAAACCACCTTCATGCGCCGTCCACCCTTGTTACAAGCTGCGGGTATAGCTCGACCTGGGTGTATGTGGAGCCAAGCAACCCCCGCAAAGTCCAGCGGCAGGATCATGCCGCCACCTCACAACACATATCGCCTTCTTTGTACGGGCAGTAGTTCTTCATCCACCCCTCGCACTCGCACTTGGGCATATCCCCCATCTCCCACATGATGTTGAGTGAGGCGAGGCGGAACTGCGCCCGCTCTTTCCACTTCTCGTTGACTGCGTAGCGCAGTACCTTCACGTCGTCTTTAGATACAAGAAGCAGCTCCCACCTATCTACGGGGTGGGAAAACTGGTCGGGAAATCGTTCCGCAATCAACGCATACGTCCCCACTTGCAGCATGTGGTGGTCGCTCGGCCCCTGCGTATTGAACTTCTTGAACGCGAATGAAGAAGTGGACTTGATCTCGATGCCGACGTTGCCCTCGCCCAGCTTGCCGGCGAACTCCCGCTCCGCCTGCTTCCGTATCTTCTTGATCCACTCCGTCCACTCCGGTCCCCACTCGCTCTCTTTCTCCTGGGGTATGTCGTGGTTCACAGTGGAAGAGGCGAGCAGGTCTACATATCCACTGACGTTCAAGTCCTCGTCAATCAGGTGGACTTCCTCTGCCAAGCCGTACCCCATGCGCCAGTAGACGGAGCGCACCAGGCGTTCAACAAGGCGGCCGAGCTGGAAGCGGCGGAGGGTGGTGGTGTCCATCGGTGCCGTCTCCGGTACTCCCTTACGCCGTAGGAACTGGCGCCGCATGCAGTACCCGAGTTGGGATGCAGACCAGCGGTCGGGGGGGGTGTAGTCCTCGTCCTTCCGCTGCCGCTCCAAGTCGATGTAAAGGTCGATCATGGCGTCGAAACCACGCAGCGGTGTGGCCTCCCGCTCGATCAGATCCATCCTGCCCTCAGATACAGAAAGATCCCCGTCACCGTTGCTATACAGACAACGAGTGCTGCGATGAGCTTGAGAAGGTGCATTCCCGGTCGCTCCTCTCTATCCAACAGTTCGATGTCGCCGTGCATCCGAGAGTGATCGGGCCACCATTCCGCGCTTACTTCTCTTTCGCATGGGAGGCAGAAGATGGTCAGTGGCGGGTCGTCCAGGTCGCACAGGTCAACACGAAGGGGGTGCAGTTCGGCGGCCCACTTGCGAAAGTCGCTGCGCTGGTAGCCATTCACCTGACCACCACCGCAATCACGACGAACACCACTAGTACGAGCGAGGCGACTAGGAAGAAACCCACGCTGGCTTCCCCTCCCAACACCTCTCGCAGATACCCCCGTCAATGTGGCTGGGGCAGAAGTAATCCCAACATTTGATGCATTTCTCCACGCAGTCGTCGTGGCAGTCCTTACCGCAGCGTTCGCAGTAGAACTGCGCTCCCGTGTTGTAGCAGACGGTGCAGGTGGGGTCGTATTCGATGACGATCATGGCTTCCTCGGCACGATTGCGAGGGGGAAGCCCTTCGTCTGCACGAAGCGGCGACCTTCCTCAACGTCCTCAAACTCGGCGACGCGAGTCCGCGCCATGCGGCCACCCACGTCCCATGCAATGCGGTACACCACGGCATGCGGACGCAAGCGAGTGAACTCGTCGATCTGGTATCCGAACGTCTCCACAACTGGTTCGAAGGGTGGGATCGCCCACTCTTCCCACTCTTCCGCATTGTCTTTCGGCTTCCGCGTCATGCCGGCACCCCCACCTCTTCCAACCTGCGCTCAATGGACTTGGCAAGTGCCTTGGCCTGCGCGTAGGTGCAGCGCTCCGCAATCTCCCCTTCGCTCTCCCCCGTCATCAGCAGGCCGGTGGTCATCACACCTAGCTCCACGTACATGGCTTGTGCGATGCGGTCCTCGACGTAGTTGTGGGCAAGTGCGGCGTGATACCGCCCGTTCATGGATCGCTTGGCGTAATCGGCAAGTAGGGCCATCGCCCCGTACACCTCGGCCACCTCGTCTTGGGGGTGGATGAGGTCTTGCGCTTCTGCATAGCTGCTCAGGTTCATCCTTCTTTCTCCCTTCCCTGAGTACGCAAGTGCACTCTACCCATACATTTCAGGGGTAGTCAAGGAAGATGGGCGGGATTTGTCACTCTTCCTGGCTGCTGCTTTCGACCATGCGTTCGGTTGACGGAGCAAGCAAGGGGGGGTGACAATAACTACCCCCCATGAAGGGAGAGCGTCGTGGCAATGGGTAGGCCAGAAGGGGATGAGAAGCTACGCCAGGACTTCGCAGCGTGGATGCGGAAGAAGCGGGAGCAAACCGGCTTGAGTCAAGAGCGGTTCGCCCGCGCCCTGGACGTGATGACGAACGCTGCTACTCAAGTCGCTACTCAATCACTCGGACCTTAGTCAGATTCCCCGATATGCAGCGATCGCGGATGCCAAGAAGCGAGAAGCGGTAGAGCTGGTGTGAAGATATGGGGCGGCATCCTCACCATCCTCGGACTGGCTTGGACTATTCAGGGAATCAGGGGATTGGTGAGCGGGAGTGCGGTGGGGGTGCTGCTGCTAGTGCTTGGGTTGCTTGCCCTTGCTTTCGGCGTGATCCTGCTATTCCGCCCTAGTAATCCTCGCTGATCGGCTCCCGCTCCAACACCCACTCCTGCTTCAGTGATGGTGCGATGCCCTTGGCGTTGTAGCCGAACTCCACGATGAGACCGCCGATGTATGACGCCACCCCTTTGGATGCGAGAAAGGGCGTCTGTGCTTGATACGACGGGAGGATGAACCCCTCCACATTTCTCCAAAGACCGAGGTAGCACGCCTTGTGATAGTTGCCGAGTGCGTAGATGTGGGGCTTGCGCTCCGGCGCCAGTGATTCAATCCGCCGCTGCAACTTGTAGGACAGGGCGTAGGAGATGCCGTCGTGGGGATGTTCCACTTGGATCAGCACTTCGCCGAACCGCACGTAGCCCTGGCTGCGTCCAAGGTAATTGAACCCCCTTTCCCTAGCAATATCCCTGACGATATCCCCGCCGGCATTCTTGAGGAAGGACTCGTCATGATTGCCCGAGATCACATATAACGGTTTCGTTATCTCGGGAAACTCCTTGATCGCGTACTCCCGCTGGGCGTCGTAGGTGGATAGGAACTGTTCGTGGATCATCCCCTTGTGCATCTCAAGGGGTCCATCGGTCATGTCCCCACCGTGAATAAAGGCGTCCACCTTCGCTTCTTTCTCGGCATACCGCATGAAGTGGCGAAGCAGGGTGCGTTGCTGATAACGGCTGCCGAAGTGGGTGTCTGACACGAAGGCCACCCGCACTCGCTTACCCTTGATACGCGAGGTGTCGAACTCCACGACCTCGCCGGCGATCTCCGGCTTGAAGATGGCATAGCCCGCCTTCTCCGCCAGCGCCACGATCTCCGCTTCCGTAAGGGGCGGAGGGGTTGCGGGCATGGCACCGCCGCCACCGCTGTACCGAACGGCATTGCTGGCTCTTCGAGCGTGTTGTTGGGAGCAGAACTTCTGCGTGCTGCGGGTCGGCTCGAATGTGTTGTCGCACCCCGGAAGGGCGCACGTCAGCGCCAAGGGCACCCGGCCTTGTAGTGGGCAGCAAGCAACTCCGCGCTAGGCCATACGTCCCGGCAGAACGCGCACTCGTATTTGAACTTCGGAGAAGGGATTACGAACCCGCACTTGGGGCAGAGGTCTGCTGATGCGGCGATAGTCCAACCGCAGGTGGGGCAGGTGGGTGGCGCCACCACCTGCTGCTGGGCCATTGCTACGGCCCGCTCCTGCTTCTTAACCGCCCGAGCAGTTTCACTGCGCTCCCCCCGATCCCCCACCGCCAGCAGCCGGGCCAGCACAGCCCACCACTACGGCAATCCACGCATCGTTCTCCTTACCGCTTACCTTCACGCGCCTGGCGGCGGAGAGGAATGTGACGCCCGATCCGTGGGTGAGGACACGTATCTGTTGCAAAACCTGATTGGCATGCTGTTCCGCCCCCTCCTGAGAGCGGAACACGCCAAAGTTGGCGAACCGCACATCGCAGACCGTCGGGTTCTCCCGTGCGACCTTCACGAGCTTCCCGTAAGAGTCCCCGATCGCATTGGTGAACAGCTGCTGGTCGCTCTTTATCTCTCCACCACAGGCGACCAGTGAGGCGGCGAGGAAGATGGCGGCGATGACCGCCTTTTGCATAAAGATGGTTTTCTCACCAGTTGCGGAAGATAAGGAGTTGTGAAAAACCTTATCTAAGAGACGCATGAGTCCCGCCCCTGGTCGATGACCGCACCGTTTACCTGAAGGAACCGCCACTCGTACCCGCCGGGTGAAAGTGTCATCTTGAGTACGCCGAATGCCTTGTTGAACCGGAACTGAGAACCGGTACGACGACTACCGAAGCCGTACCGGGACTTCCCACCGAGGCCAGAGGTGAACTGCCGTATCCCGCCCGCATCCACCTGGCCGGCCGGATTTAGCTTGGCAAACCTCTCGTACAGATGGTCGTGGCCCGCCAACACCACATCCGCCCGGTACTGGTAAAGAAGCTGCCAGATGGGGCCGGACTTGGGGTTGCTGCCATGCACCGAACCGGAGGAAAACCGTGGGTGGTGCCAGTACGCCAGCACACACGCCTTCTCATTAGCCGCAAGTTGTTTTGCGACAAAAGAGTGTTGCGGTGATCCCTTCGCCATGTTCCGCGTGGAGTCGAGTTGCAGAATCAGCCACTCCCCGATGACGAAGGAACGGTAGGGGGACGGCGCTCTGGCACCCCAGTACGTTCGGTACCCGCTCGACCAGGGGTCATGGTTTCCAGGAGCCGGGTACGTAATTGCCTTCAGCCGCCCCCATGTCGGGTGGTAGTACGCCTTGTAGTTGGACAGCTCCCCGTTCTGATACTGGTTATCACCCAGGGTAAGGACTGCGGTGGGCGCGATCTTGATAGCGAGATTGGATGTGGCCTTCTGCGCACCGATGCCCACGGGTGAGATGTCACCGGCGGCAACGATGACGGGGTCGGAGTCCTGAGCGGCGACTACGGCACCGCCTGCGATCAAGCTAGCCGCCAGCAGGAGAGGGATGCCCCTCCGCACAACCGACCTCCCCCGAATTACTTAGGTGTAATTCTGCGCAAAGGCTAGCATGTGTACCCGAGAAAGTCTAGACTCCCAAGTACCTTCCCAAAAGGCGCCCTGGCTTCGGGCAACCGGAATCGGGGCTTTATCCAAGGAGACGCCTGGGAACCATCGGAATCTCCGCAAGGCCAATCCTCCACTTGCAAAGACCGAAGGATCGGGGAGCCGCGAAAAGGTGATACCAAGGGGTATAGGCGGCAGCTTAGTTAGAACGTCGGAGACAAACTCCCACGACACTCCGAAACGTACTGAGAGTGGGGACCGAGAAGTTGTACGGCGGGTGGATAGGAAACAGTCGGGAAGCTAACTTTTGGGGGTATATCACCAAAGGGAGGATAAGGAACTTCTCAGCTAAGACTTCTCAGGCAGGTTGCTGCCGAAGAGAATCCTCCCAGAGGGATGCGTATATCGCTGGTTCCTTCCGATAGCCCGCTGCACTTCCCCCAATTCCACGGGCTGTAAGCACTGAGAGCAGAAGGCGGGAGTACCGCTGCCGCGTCTAACGCGAACAGCGGTCCGCTTCTTTCTAGCCACTTACCTGGCCGGGTGGCCTGGGGGAAACAGGACGTTCTTAGCTGCTGCCAGGGCTGCGGCGATTACGCCGGCGAGTCCTGCGATCACGGCGGCCTTCGCCTCCTCGAAGTTCGGGGAGCTTAAGGCGCCGATTGCGAGTACGAGGAACGCTGCGGCGAACGTCTCTATGAACGTCCACACCGCTCTCTTCAGCGCGTCGAACCTGCTGTTGCTTGGCATTGCGTATCACCTCCTCTTTGTCAACGGGTTTCGGTCGAGTCCACATGGCTATGGGTGGAAGATCCTTCGCCAGGACTGGAAACCAACAATTGAATCGGCCTGTAATTTCTCCGCTTCCTGAAACTTCTTGACAGCATCTTGGGTAGCCTTGTCGTAGGCACCGGAGTCGGGAACACCGAGTTTCCGTTGCAGCCGCTTGATGTCCGCACCTGGTCTCACGTTGGGTTCGAGGTAGCGACCGGGCCAGAACCGCCGCAACTGCCACAGGGATTCCACGGGGATGTAAAGGTGGTTCACATCACACCCCGGCTCCTTCTCCGCTACACCGGGAAATCCACGGGGAACGGGATCGTTGCCGTTGGTGAACTGCCACGCAACCATCTCGCTTGTTCCAATTCCCACGGGTACACCGGGAGGGTCGGTGCGGAAGCGAGCCACCCATCGCCACATGCGGGAGAGGATGCCCGGCCTGGGCCAGGACTCCGTGGAGTAGAGGCCGAGTGCGAACCCCACCTTGCGGGCGTAGTCGGCCACGAAGGACCGGGCCATGTCGGTGGACATGTCTGAGCCGTACTGCGAAGGCGTGTTCTCTAGATCGAGGACGGGGATGTAGAGCTGGTTGCGGGCAACGGGGAACAACTGCGCGAACCGATCGACCTGCTGCCCAACCGGGATATCACCCCAGCCGAAGGCGTAACCGAGAACGAACAGCCCCTTCTCGTTGCAACCCTTGAGGTGCGCTTGGAGGGTGGGGTCCGGTGCGCCCTTGTCTGATGGGCCAAGCACGCGAACGCCGAGCAGCTTGGTAGCTCCGGCCAGCTTGTCCCAATCTTTCACGGGGCGGTACTTGCTCACGTCGGGGAAGTCGATGGTGACTTCCGATGGTTTGGGTTCCGGTGCAGACGCTGGTACGCCAATCTCTTGGAACAGCCAGTCCTTCACTTTTTCTCCAGCCGCGATGGTGCGCACGCCAATGTCAAGCGCGGTGCCGAACGCATGCTGCGACCAGGTGGATGATCCCCGCACCCGGCGGCATACAAAGTGTCCGAGGTTGTAGGCAACGGTGGGGTCGAATATGGAGAAACGCTTGCCGTACGGGACGTTGCGATCCGCCACGGGCTTCATGGCGTCGTACAGCTTCAGGATGGCGGGACAGGGACCGTTGCATCCGCCCGATCCGCCAGCACATTTCGGAGTGCCGGTGCCTGTTGGTCCCGCCTCTACGTGGAGATGGTCGGTGTGTGGGCTGGCCCCTGAATAGGGATACCAACCCCTAACGGGAGTCCAAGTCCGCCTATTCCAAATGATCCGGCGGATATCGAGCTGGTCTACCCGCCTCAAGCCAGCTCAGCCCCCACCCACAGGCCAAGGCCCGCAAATAGAAATGGTTCGGTGGCCAATGCAACGATGCCGATGGCACCGAGGAAACCGAGAACAAAGCTGACTAGGGCGGCGATCAAGAGAAATCTGCTCAACACAACCCCCTTCGGTTGCTAACCCACGCAGCCGATTAGCGGCAGCGTGGCCGTGCATGTCGGGGAAGGTGAGGGGGTTGGCCTCGGCCTCGGCCGTGGCCTCGGCTGCTGACCCCCACCCCCACTAGATGATACACCTTGTTGGGGGGGGCGAGAAGGGGTAGACGAGGATTGGGTGTTGGAATTTTGCGAGCCCCCGGTCTTGAACTTGGTCTCTCCCTCCACCGGACACTCCATTGGGGCGTTGTTGTCGGGCGTGGGCACCTCCGCTCGAACTCCCTGGGCCGCTGCGAGTGCGGCTTGGTAGTCGAGGATCTGCTGGTGCAGCGTCTCGTTCCGGCAACGGTGGTCCTCGTTCCCCTCCTCGATCAGCTGTGCGATCCCCTGATTTTGTCGCGCGATGCCTTGCGCTTGCAGGATCAACTCGTTGGTGCGAGCTATATTCCTTTCGATCTTGTCAGCGGTACGCCGCACCTCGACCGATGAATAGACCGTGCCCCCCACTAACAAGACCGCCACGATCACGGCAACGATGGGCAGAAACCGCCCTGTCTCCTGGGTCTTCTGCCGCGCCTCTTGACCCTTCTGTCTTTCCTCCTGACCCTCCTGTCTTGACTCCTGACCCTTTTGCCGGGCCTCTTGACCCTTTTGCCGCTCCTCGATCCCCTTTAGTCGCGCCTCGATGCTTTTAGCTGGGGGCTTTCGCTTGGACGGTGCCTTACGCGGTGCTGCCATTCTTACCTCCGTTGACCCGTTTGATGAACTCTCGACCCAGCACCGCCGTAACCGCCGCCATCATGATTGCGTGGACCGCAGCGGGGGGTTCGTACTCTTTGACCAGGATGTCTGCCATCAGGCTTACGAACCATCCGACTGCAACCACTAGGGCAAGCCATATGATTAGCCTCTCCCGATCCACTTAAGAGTTCATCCATCTAGTTAATGCGCTCAATGATTGCTTGGAATATGTCCATACCGTTATTAATGTTGGAGTTGCCATACTGGATAGTCACGTCGAGTTGCCGTGGTGCCGTGAGGTCAACCGCCGCATTGAACCCACCAGTTACATAGGTGGACGCGGCCCCCTGTGTATAGCGTCCGAAGCCGCCCTCAATGTCCACAACGGTTGGGTCGGGGGTGTATCGGACAATCGCCTCAGCTTCAATCTTGAGGTCTTGCTCAGTTTGATTACTCCCGGGGGCTGCAATGGTACGTGAGTGAAGCGTCGTTGTGCCGAGCTTGAAGCGAAGAGTGAGGGTTCCCCCACCCGAACCGTGGTAATACTTCCCGTAGATCGTCGCTCGGAAAACCATCCCCGGCGTGTTGGAAACAAGTGCCCCCGAGGCGTCCACAAAACACGACAGCTCTGCGTTTGTTGACTCGCCAATAGTGCGCTGTTCAAGGTTAAGAGCAACGGTGTATTGCCTAAGCAACTGCGGGTCATTGATCGTTCTGGGTTCAGTCACTACATCGGCCGGCAACTGCAAGCTCCCCGCTTGGATGCCAAGAAACTCGGGGTTGCCTCGAAAGCGACTACGGCTGCGTCGCGCCCGCACTCTCCCGCGTCTCACGGCGAAGTCCTTCGCAACCTGACCATCATGGCCCCCTCGCCATTGCGTTCGATGATGTCCCTGATGCCGTCGATGACTACGGTGTGCGTGGAGTAGTCGTTCTCACCCTTCCTGTAGCCGTCCAAAAAGGTCAGCAGGCTCTTGGTGGTGTAGTTGGAGAGGATGTAGTCGCGGAGTACGGGGGCATCCACCTGCCTGCCGTCCACCCGTGCCCTTGGTACTTCGTCGCGGATCTTGAGCGCCAAGTCCCATGTCTCCTCGTATGCCTTCACTTGGGCTCTGACCACGAATGAGAACAGCTTGGCCGCACCCGTCCCCGCAATCCGAATCCGCAACTGGCGGAAGGACTTAGTGGTGGCCGTGGTTGAAATGGAGACGTAATTGACCGAGCCAGACTCAAGCGCAGTGGTGGCCGTCCACCCCGCCTCATCCAGGTTGTAGGACACGGTGATGGTCTCCGCAGCCCCCAACGCCTCGGATGTGATGTGTACGCCGAGCAGCACCTTGTCCTCTTGCGGTAAGCCGAAGTCGTAGACAGGGGTATCGAACTGCCACGTTCCCGAGGGGTTGTTGTCCAGCGTCCAGTTGTAAACGGTGACGGTGGTGGTGCCGTCGGTGACCACTGCCGCCTTGCGGTCCTTGAAGGTGATTACGGATCGGGGTGTGCCAGCCGTCAGCTCATCCAATTCCGACAGAGCGTCCAGTTCGGCGTCGTAGATGTAGAAGACGCGCTGGGTGTTCTCGGACAGCAGCACCTGCGCCCCATGCGTGCCAGTGATCTCCGCAACGTCCTGCGCCAATGTATCGGATTCCCTGATGTAGCCGAGAAAGATGGGCTGGCGGGAGACCAGCGACATGGCGAACAGCGCGGCCTTCTGGTTGTACAGCCCCGCCAAGTAGATAACTCCCAAAGAATGGGCGATGGCCTTGGCGGTGAATCCTCTGGGCGGGTTCCAGATGTTCCGCCCCACGGTGTCCTTGTATTCGTACACCTGCGTCTCGCCTTCGGAGGCAATGAACATGACCAGTGAGGTTTCCGCAGCAACGATGTCGGCGTAGAAGGTGGTGGGCAGGGCGTCTGAGAGCGTGCTGAACACCTTGTTGGTGGCTGCTTGGGTAATGGGGACGGTTGCGGTACCGTCGAACTCCCACAATTGCTGGCCCGTCCAGCCGTAGATCTTTCCAAGGAAGTAGGCAAGCCCCGCGTACTTCTGACCCGCCACAGCGGAAACCCACGTAGTTGTGCCTGCAGAGGTATCCAGCCGGTGAATCTCCCGGTTAGCCCCGTTTACCGTCGCCACGTAGAGATACTTCTGGTCCGACGTAACTGCCGTGGCAATGTCAGAGGTAGTCCAGGCGGCCAGCGTGACCGCTTTGACGGTGAAGTTGGTGAGATCGGTGGTGTACCAGACAGAACCTTCACCAGTAGCCGCGTCAACGGCGTTGTTGGTGACGACCCACAGTGACCCACCGGCAGCAGTCGTCCATGCATCGGTGGGCGCCGCTTCTGCGGTGACTGTCGCCGATGCCCTGGTGGGTGGTGCGGTTACGTAGCCGGGGGTTCGGGGATTTACCTTACCGGTGTGGTAGACCTCCGGTTCCTCGGGGTCGTAAACGGTATTACCTTCCCCGCCGGACCAGTCGTCATAGCCCCAGTAGAGGTTGGGTTCGGTGAGCGCCTGGCGCTCAATGCCGACAATCGTTTGCGGTCCCTGTTGGACGACCACCGGCACCAGTTCATGCCCGTAATGCTCCTCTACGTTCTCGTCGAGGTCGAACTCGTAGTCCCCGATCTTGATATCGCCACCGGATGCAAGGGTCATGTCACCCAGTTCCTAGGCAGGGGATTGGTTTGCAGCAGGTACAGGTGGTGCTTCCACCTGGCCCCCTCTGCCTGCTCGCGGAAGTAGGCACCGGTCCTCAACGTGGAAGCAGGCGGCACACCGGTCTCGGATTGGGACACGTCCTCGCCTGTGCGCGGGATGTCCTTAGCCTCTAGCAACCTTGCTGCGGTGAAAAGCACCACCACGTCCGCCATCGCCCCATCCTCGATCGTGTCCGTGGTAACGATGGCCCGGAAGGTGACGGTGATGTTGTTAGTGGTGTTGTCGAACGAGGGGATGTAGTACGCCTTACCGGTTGCGAAGTCTGCGGAGGGAAGGCCACGGCGTAGCTGGATGCGCAGCCCCGATCCCTTGTGGCCGTAGTGCTTCCAATCCGTGGTACCGGACTTCTGTACCGCCGAGATGATGTCTACGACAGTCGCGCCGGCAAGATAGTGGGTGGTGCCGGTCACCGGAGTAACCGCTGCGGTAGAGACCACCCACACCCACGGCCATAGGTCCGTATCGACAACGCGGCGGATGGCCTGGTCAATCTGATCGTATGAAAAGCGGGGGTCTTTAAGAATCACGTCGTTGGCGGTATGCGTGGTCGCCGTGGTGCCGTTGTGGCCCCGCTTGATGCTCAGCGGATTGGACGTGCCCGAGCGCAACAGCGCCTGGTCACCGTCGGGAAACTCAGCCACATTGCCCGTCGCCCATGCGGTCGGGCTGTTCACCGTCATGGTGGCGGTGGAGGCCAATGCAATGTTGGCGGTCAGGTAATCCTCGAACGGGCGGTCTTCGAGGAGCCTTCTAACTCGCGGGATGAGGGTGGCTACTGATACTGCCATCCGATCCTCCCTTCAGTTTCTTGAGTTCTTCTTTGGCTTCTTGCAGTTGCTGGGCCAGCACACGGTTGGCAAGGGCAAGGCGCCCAATCTCCGCAAGCACGGCAATGAGTTCGTCCTGTGAGATCAAGGCACTCCCTTGAGCCTTTCAAGGATGGCGTCTACGTCACGCCTGAGTGCGTCTATCTGTTCTTGCGTTCCGTGGTTGTGCCCTGCCGCTTCGTACTGACTGTCGTGGCTATGCGAGGGAAAGGAGAGGTGGGTGTGATCGCCGAGCGATTCCCCACGCAGGAGCTTGTCACGGAAGTCCGCCTCTTTCTCCTGCAAGCGAGAATCGACCTGCTCCTCCGTAGGCTCTGCCACACCCTCAGCAGCAAGCTGCTCGCGGACCCACTGACGTACATCGGTGACAGTTATCACCCCACCAGCCCCAATGCCTGAAGATCGTCGAGAAGCGAGTTGTGGTGCTGCGCCAAGTCTTCGGTGAACGCCCGCAGGTTTTCGTACGCCACCCGCAGGGCGTTGAGGTCGGCCAGCTTCGCCTCCCCATCAAGGGCACCCGTGTAAGCAGCGGACTCGGCATCCGGCGTGTAGGCGGCCAGCGTCTTATCTGCCGTCGCATAGGTCTGCGTGTACGCAGATGGCTTCGTGATGGGCGCGGTGCCGAAGAACCCCGCCGTGGTGCCATCGTGATCGAGCGCCCCGTCTATCTCTAGCGAGTCACCGACCAGTCCCTTGTAGATGGCGGTGGTGCCCTTCGCAATGCTGGCCGTAACGCCGGGTACATAGGGAATGGGAACGCCACCCGCATAGACCGCGATGTCATCCACGTACAGAGTGATGGCGTTGGTGGTAGCGACGTTCTTGTAGAAAGCAATCTTGGCCACACCCGTAGCCGCTGCCTTCCACAGCATCCGGTAACGGCGGTAGGTAGTGCCCAACTCAATGAATGCCATTGGGTTGTCCTCGAACGCGCCCGCGATAAAGAGGCGAACAGCAAAGGCGCGGAAACGCTCGCTGGCCTTTGCGGAGAACTCGATAGTGTACCAGTCGCCAGAAGTAGCGTTGAATGAACGGTCGTCCCTGACGTAGTTGGCGGACGAGCTGGCCGCGGCAGGAAACTCCGCCTTCAGGTTCTTGGAGCCGAGGTTGGGGTCGGTATCCCAAGTGACGGTAGGAGCTGCTGCCCCCGCCGCCGTGGCGTTTACAGAGACCTCATAACCCGAGTCGGTAAGCAGGTTGGCACCCGCACTCCACGCATACCCACCCACCGGGAGGAATGGGGAGTCACCAAAACCGCTGGACAGGTCGGGTGGTGCTGACATCCGCATGACTCGGCCCGCGCCCGAGATGGAGATGGGCACCCGCACATTCCGGTCGCTCTCGGTGTCGTCGGCCTCCGCGTAATTGCGCTCTAGTTGCAGTTCCTCGATCCAGTTGTCCACCAGAATGTTGGCGGCGGCATCGTTGGAGAACACGTTGTCCGCCACCCGCACCAGCCCCGCCTGATTGATGCGCAGAAACGAGGTGGCGGATGAAAGGTTGAAGTGAGAGCGGATGATCTGGATGTTGAACGGAGCAAGATAGCTTGCCGAGCCGGGGTTGCAGTAGATCGCAGCATCCGCACGGCTATGCTCAATCCAAGCATCCGCGATGGTTACGCCTCGCGCATCCTGAATCTCTATCTCCCTCGTTGTGCATCCCTCGAACCACGCGCCATTCAGGTTGACTCGGTGGGCGTCGATTACAACGCCCTTGGTGCAGAGCAGGTAGCGGGCGGCGAGGTTGTGCATGTTGCCCGTGCCCGACACGCTGGTCCCCACCCCGCAAGCACGGAACTCCACGGAGGGGTCCAGGCTAATGCCGTTGTGGTTGGCCAGGTCTATGCCGGTGCCGCAGTTGAGAATAAGGACGTTACGAAACGAGGTGCCCGTGTACGGCTTGACGCCCGTGGTAGTGGAGCCGATGCCCGGTCCCACGATCTGAATGTCTGCGAGAATGTCACCGCGCACGCCCCCACCTGTGGTGGTGAGGATGGTGGTGCCTGCCCCCATCGTCGCCCCGCTGATCTTGGAAGCGTGCGGCCCCTCGCCGAACAGCGCCACGTTCTTACCCGCAGCGGTGGTAAGCTCGGTGGTGACTTTGTAGGTGCCCGCCGGAAAGAAGACCCCCCCGCCGTTGGCACCGAGAGCGCCTAGGGCTGCTTGGATCGCGGTGGTATCGTCGGCAGTGCCGTTACCTACCGCACCGTAGGCGGTGACGTTGATGGCCGTCCCGCCTTCTGTTTTGAGAGCGCCAAACCTCATGCACTTACTGCAAAAGTCCGTAGAGTTGCAGGTCGGCTATCAGGCTGCCCAGGACATCAGCAAGCTCATCCACGGTGGTGGCGTTGGCGTCGTAGGCCCGATCAGCGGTTACGTTGGTGGGTGTGTAGGCCGCTGCACGGACGGCGGGAGCGACACCAAAGAACCCGATGGTGGTGCCATCGTGGTTAAGCGCACCGTCGAGTTCAATATCCCCAGGGGTAAACAGGTTTCCGCCAGGGCTCACCTGAAAACGTGCTGTGCCACCGCTGGTTTCGATGGAGACCAAGTTGGAGCTTTGCCCGACCGCACCACGCACCCGAAGCTGAACATCTGTGGCCGTACCACCGACGATGGCTACCTTTGAACCAGCAACCGCCGACCCAATGCTGATTACCCCGGTGAAGGTGTTATCCGCACCAAGCCTCGCGTAGTACGCGGACAGGTCATCTGCCCCGCCTACTTGGTGGATGGCAGCGGAGTGTTCAACCTCGGTTAGTGTTGTGCTGGATTCGCCAATGAAGAAACCCATAGCCGCCTACCCGTAGAGAGCGACCTGGACTGTGCCGCTCACGACTTCTAGATAGAAAACTCCGGTTTCCGAAACGAGGCCGAACCCGAACTGCTCACCCATCACAGCGTCGGCGGGCAGGCGGATGTCCGCGACGATCTTGCCGGTGACATCCCCTTCCCGAATCCTTACGCGAGCTGCAGCCCCGGCCGTTTCGGTCATCTGATAGCCGGTCAGGTGGGTGAGTCCGGTGGCACCGCTGGCCGTATGCGCGAACGCCTTAGCCATACCACCTCACCTCCACCGTGTAACTCTCGTTGGCCGATGAGGTTTCGTGGGTCATCGCTTCGCCTTCTTCACCGTGGTCGCGGTCGGACTCTTGCCCTGGTTGAAGTTGGGTGCGGGGTTGCCCTTCGGTCGTGCCTTCTTGCCGCCCGCCTTCTTCGCCGGACCTTCGCCCAGCTTCAGGTTGGCCGCATCCTGGGGAGCCTCGAAGGACTCCGGCTCAAACTTCGATCCATAAAACGTCGTCATCACTCGCTCCCGTATTTCCTGACGGACCCCTTGAAGTAGCGCCCGCGAATCTCGTTGTCGTATGCGGTGAGGTAACTTTCGGCCACCCTGCGCAGTTGTTCCTTCGTGACTGGTTCCCCCGACCTCCACATCTCGCCCTGCAACGCCGCAATCCACTGGTCCGACAGGTCCCCCCACAGGACACGGCGGCCGAGCATCTGTCTGACACCCTCGATGTGGCCCACCAGTTGCTTGGTGAACGCCTCCGCCCGCTGTCGTGGAGTTCGCTTGGGTGGTGCAGACATGTCGAACTTGACCCCCACCACCTGCTCGTCCGGCGGGATGACCCCGCCGAAGCGATCAGCCGCGCCTTCGGAAGCCCGCACGAAACGTGCGCCCTTCTCATCGGCGCGAACAATCACACCAGGGACAGGGTTGACAGGGCGGTCGAAGCTCAAATGGCCACGCTCGCCAACTGCTGCGCCCGCTTCTCAGCGATGTTCTGTTCCAGCTTGATCCCCTGAATCTGTGCCGCGATCACGCGCAGCTCCATCTCGCGGCAGTAGTCGCCGTACCGAGCGTGCTTGTGTGACGGGTTGTCGGTCCAGCAGTCGCGGTACTGACAGATGGGGGCGTAGCCCATCTCCTCGGGTTCCTTGAACCCCTTTTCTTCCTTGGCCTTTCTCAGTCCCTCACCGGAGTTGGCACCAATGTCGAGCATGACCTGACCGGTGTTGGGCACCTGCCGCTTGATCTTCTTGGTTTTCTGTCCGATGACCTCAAGGTCGCCGTTCTCATCCATCCGCGTCTCGTCCTCGGTGATGGGGATGTAGAACGTGGTGAAGTACGGCTCGTGTTCGCAGGTCTCCCACCAGCGAGCGGCAGTCAGCCGCCCACGCTGGCAGGTCTCACACTTCGGCCGGAACACCTTGATACAGCGCATGCCGGGGAACAGGTCGCTTCTGCTTGGGCCGTGGAGCAGTTTCAGTTCGGTCTTCGCCATCTCTTCCTCCCTAGAAGGGGAGGTGGGGGGCCATCACGACCCCCCACCCATCCGGTCCTACGCATCGGTGATGATGCTCTGGCCCCAGGCGTCTCGAATCTCAACCTGTCCGAACCGCCGGGTTCCGACCAGCTCCGTTCCGGGGATGTTGGCGTCCCGCTGCAACTCCACTCGTGGACCCCACACCTCGTACTCTCCGAGTGCGACCCCCTTGACGAAGATCGCCCCGGCACGGTCGGCCGCTGCATTCGCGGTAACAACCGCCGAGGTCTGGAAGATGTCCACTCCGAGGAACTGCCCAACGTAGCCTGCGGGTCGGGACAGGTCGTCCGCGATCGACTGGTTCAGTTGGGGGTTGCCGTAGAACGAGCTGGATGCGGAGAAGGTGAAGAGTCCCGCCGGCGAGTTGCCCGAACCTGCGAGCAGGTCAAGAACCTGCTGCGGGTGCAGGACCGCCACCAGCTCTCCTTCCGCGTCCCTTCCGTTGAGTGCTCCGATGGCTGCCACGAACTGCGGGATCGTCAGGTCTGACGTGGTTGTTCCCGAGGCGTTCGAGAAGTCATCGTAGAAATCGCAGGAGAGGGTCTCGTGGATCTCCGCCAAGGAGCGTGCCAGCACCTTCGACACCTGCGCCATCACGTCGATCAACGACGCTGCGGCGAGTTCGTCGGTCACGGTCGCCATCTGCCCGTAGGTAGACGCGGTGGCCGTGGCCTTGTCCGTGGTGAGTCGGGTATTGGAAAGCCCCGTGCCTTCTGTGGTGCCTGTGGTGGATACGCCCGGATCTGCTTGGATCGGGAAGTCCACCGCGTTGGACGCTTGCCGACCGACCCTCCGCCAGAGGGGGTAGGAGACGTTGTACGGCCTTGCCTCTTGCAAGACCATGTCCTCCACCCACGCGGCGAAGTAGATGTCGTTCATGTCGGCCAAGCGGGTCTCGTTGGCCATTTACTTCACTCCTTCAAACCTTGTCGGTGTAGTCGAACTGCACCCGGTTCTGTTTGATGAGGTCGTGGGCTTGATTCATGGTCAGTTCGCCTGCGCGAACCTTCTGGTCAAGCTGCTCCCTCGTCATTCGTCCCGGTGCAGCCGGCTCTGCCGTCACCGTCGGCTCGAAGGCTTGCGGGGCTTCTTGCGTCTGCGGCTTGGGTGCTAACCCGTACCGCTCCGCCCACCCCTTGACGCTGTCCGTCGTGAGTTCTTCATCTCCGCTAGTTGCCAAGAACAGCTCTACTTGCTGCTCTGGCAGGCCCGCTTCCTTGAAAACGCTCGACGCCGAGAACTTCCGCGTTTCCCTTCGGAGTGAATCTCGCTCCTGCTGGATCGACTGAAGCTCCTTCTCCAACCGCTTCCGCGCCCTCTTCTCTTCCTTGTGTTCGGTGCGTATGCGGCGGATTACCGAGGATTCACCCTCGGGTTCGTCTTCGTAGCCTTCTTCGTCTTCGGTTTCAGGCGTGTCAAAGTCATCTGCCATTTGGTTTCTCCTTCATGCGGAAGGGACGCGAATGCGGGACGGACGTGTGTTCCCCATCGGGGCGTGCCGTCCCGGGGTTCTAATCTCCCGCGCCTGCGGGGTACTACTGCGGTGTAGGTCCGGTCTTATGCGGCCTGTGGCCGGGGTACCGGTCTGCTTAGAACTACACCCGTGTAATTCGTGGGTAGGCTAGCACGCCTGTTCAAGAATGTCTAGAATGTTTTGTGATGGCACTCAGGCTCATGGATTGCAGTAAGTGCGGTCGGCGCTTCTTTTCCTCCGAGCCCTGGCACCCATACTGCCGATGGTGCCTACCCCCCCGAATGAAACCTCAGTGGCATCACCCAGCAGAGTGGGGTGACGGGGCTTCGGCTCACTGCACGGGTAATAGCCATGTCGTTTCCATGGGCGGATGCCTGTGCGGACGTTTCCGAGTTGTTTCAGCCCCATGACAGAGCGAGAACTTAATCAGCACACACGGCAATGGCTCAAGCGCAAGCACATCACCCGCTTTCCGCGATTATTTCAGTTGTTCTACCCTGACGAGTTCGATCAGACTCGGGAGCATCGCCGCCGGATCTTGAAGGCGTTGAAGGAACTCGGCCTCTACTCTTCCTAACGCTTCTTCATCCCGCCGTACTTCCCGCTTCGGCGCGGCCCACCATACGCCCCGGTGTAGCCCCGACGCCCCCGAAGTGACTTAGGCGTACTAGGCCGCTTCTTCTTGTGTGGCATTTGCTCACCCCCCTTACTGTGTCTGCGGTTTACCACTGAGCTTCATCCCCACCAACTCCGCACCCTTAGCTGTTGGGACGAGCTGGGGTTGGGCGCGGTCCTCGAACAATCCCTCGTAGGTCTTCAGCGCCCGGTCCACCCTGTCTGCTATTTCGGCTTGGCGCGGCCCGCCGAACTGAAGCTGGAACAGATCGCGCTGGTTGATGCCGAAGCCCAGCAGCTTGTCCTTCGGGATCACTTCCTTGACCGCCTGGGCCAGTTCGGAGAAGTCCTCGCGGAAGTCTTCCTCGCTCTGCCGCCCCGGTATCTGCTTGGCGATGCCTAGCAGGTCATCCCTGGTGACGCCCATGTCGCCCTCGCCCCCGATCTGGAACCCCGCAGTTACCGCAGCGGTGCGCACCGATGCCGCTTCCCACAGGTCATAGAACTGCTTGGGGGAACGCTTCAGGACAAAGGCAAGACGTTCCTTGACGCCGAACGGCGCATTGGCCGAAAGCAATCCCTGCGCCTTGGCCTCCGCCTCGAACTGGTCGAAGGCGGGCTGATACTCCCGCACTCGTTCCAACGCTTCCAGGCGCGTCTGCCATTCCTGCGGTGACACATCCTGTTTCGCCAGCGTCTTAGCCTGGGATGCGGAGATGGCACTTCCGTAGGTACGGGCAAGGGCGCGGTAGTCCGCTTGGAGGTCTTGCAGTTGTGCCTTCGTCAGCTTCCGCCCCGCGATGGTGGTCATGGCGGGCTTGGCTGGCTTGAAGGAAGTGGTGGAACCGCCGGGGCCGTACCTTACGGTGGTCGTGCCTCGGGGGGTTTTGTAGACAGAGGTGCCAGAACGTCCGCCACTAGAACCGCCAGAGGAACCCCCGCTCCTGTAGCCGCCGCTACTACCAGCCCTACCACGGCCCTTGGGGAGATTGACTTTGATCTTTGGGGGCTTGTACGACTTCTTCTTCTTCTTCGGCATGGGCCGCCGCCCATAGCCGGGCCGCCGAGGCGTATATTTCGGTTTTGGCTTCGGTTTCTTCCGTACTTCATGCCGTGTCCCTGCTGGCATCAGTCCTCCTTAGCGCGGTGTCCAGTCAACGTGTACGTGATCCGTGTGGGGGCTTCTGCCGTAATACGGATGCCACCCACGCGATGGGGTCCACACATTTCGATTCCAGATCAAGACGGTGAACCCGTACTTCTTCTGATTCTGCATGAGGTGATTCCTCACTTCGTCCCCGAGCGCGTAATTGCCCTGGCCCACCATGAAGTCAAGTGCGTTGCCGTAGTCATGTTGCGAGCCGGGGTCGTTTCGCTGCGCCCCTACCGTGATGCCCCATCTGTTCTGTCCGTAGTCCCTCAAGCTCCGAGCGATTGGGTTGTTGTTGTAGTTGAGCTGGATGCCGTTGTTGATGGCCTCGATCGCAGCAGCCCATGACTTCGACCTGGGCGCACCGCCGCCGCCCCCACTGACCACTGGCCGTTTGGCAAACGGGTCGAAGAAGACGCGGTGGTACAGGTCTTCCTTTACCAGCCGCGACTGCCCGCGAGGGGCAAGTGCCTGGCCGAGAGAGTCAAACAGCTTGCGAAGTTCGGGATCGTGCCGCACCATCGCCTGAATCTGCGGGAAGATCTGCGCCCGAATCTTCTTGGCATCCGCTGAGTCACCGCCGGGGTTCACGCCCTCGCCCATTGCCCCGCCACGGGTAGACAGCCAGTCCCAGATTGTGTCCACGCTGTCCGCGATGTGGCGGAAGGACGGGCTGTTGATAATGCCTGTGGTTACGAGGCGGCGGTACAGGGGCTGCTGCGCAATATCCCACAGGTGGCCCACGCCAGCCCGCTTCGCCTCTTGGGCAATGATGGCGTCCTGCCTCGCGATCAGGTCGCGGTAAGCATTGGAAGAGGTGGATAGTCCGTAGCGCTCCACCAGTCGCTTGACCTGACCCTTGATTCCTGCAACCAGCTCGAAGAACTGGGTGGCCTTGGGAGTCCCACTGCCCGATATGACCTTCCCCCGCTGGTGCTGAGTCAGCCATTCGATGGGGCGACCGAGCCACTTCACCTGCGACGCCGTGCGCTCCTGCGGTGACATGGAGCCCCACTGGAATTGCTCCGGCGTGGGGTACAGCCTGCCCCCCGGTCCCCTCACCGACTTCTGAGCGTTGGCCAGTTGGCGGAGCTGGTCGAACAGCGGCCCCCGCCTGTCCTCCGGCGTGTTGTTGATCTTGTCGAAGATGGCCCCCGCCTTGTCCCAGTAACTGCGGTAGACGGACTCGAACCACCATTCGAGGTTCTTCTGTAGCGGAGTGCGGGCGGCGCCGAACTGGGTGTTCAACTGGTCCAGCCGCTGAGAGACGAGTGCGCGGAAGCGGCGGAACTCCTCCGGCCGCACGCCTCCCTCCTCAAGGTAGGGAAGGGTCTGCTTCATCAGCCGTTGCAGTTCCAACAGCTTCTGCTGTTCCAGCGTGTAGTTGGGACGGTGCTTGGCGTTCTTGGAGGATTCGACCAGCCGATCGAACAGCCGATCCCCCTCGCTGTTGAACGCCTTGTAGACCTCCCACCGATCCTGGTGGGGGCCAAGTTGGTCTTGGTAGCCCCGCCAGTCCTTCAGGATCTTGCTGGCATCATTGCCCCACTGTCCATTGACTTGCTCCACCCGCGACTGGTACTGACGGTAGGAGGACAGGTACATGCCGAGCCACAGCCGTTGCTGGGTTGACAGCCGCGTCCGCATCTCATCGAACGTGCCGTCTATTCCTCGCTTGTCCCGCGCCTGCCCCTTCTGGGCTTCGGTAAGAGAGCGCATGGAGCGCGGCGTCAGGTAAAGGTCCGCGTTGGGCCACTTGCGGATGAAGTCGTCGTACAGCTTCTGCCCCTGCGGAGATTGTCTGAGTTGATCGACACGGTTCTCCTCTTGCGGGGTGAGATTGAATTTGTCTTTGACCGCCGCCATCTCAAGCAGCCGGTGGTACAGGTTGCGGTACTCCATCGCGGCCTTGTCGGTGACGTGGACTGCCGCCGGCCAGATCATCGAGCCGATGCCCTCGGTTAGTGCGAAGCCACGAGCCCACTTCTTCCCGGTCGCTTCAATGTCCAGTAGCACCTGCTCGGTGGCCGACCGCCAGGAATTGATTTCTTGCTGCGTCGGGTTCTTGGGATCTTTCGCGTACTCCGACATCTGCGGAATGAGCCCCTTGCGCTTGTATTCCATGTACGCGAGGTTGGTGGCGGACTCGATGGAGTCCTGGTGCTTGCGCTCCTGGGTATCCGCCGAGAGGAAGTCCAGCGGGGAGGCTGTGCCCGTTGCCGCCTCCCACAACTTGTTGACGGTGTACGGTCCCCAGTTGCTGCCGAACGGTTGGAGCTTTTCTGAGAGCGCGTCAATCCACGCGATGTTGGTTTCTTCGGAAAGTTTCGAGAGAACGGCACCGGGCAGGGGGCCAAGGCCAGGCAGGAACCCCATCCCCGTGACCATGTTGAGGCTCTGTGGGTAGAACGTGGACACGATCTCCGACTGAGGGGAACCGAACACCGTGTTCAGCACCTGACTCACGCCGGGGATGGGTGCGGCGTCCTCGGGCTTGATGCCCCACACCCGCAGCGCCCGGTCGAACGTTTGCAACCGGGTGGCTAGGTAGGCATGGCCCACACCAACGCCAAGGAAGGGAAGCTGGAACCCGTACTGCCTCGGAATCTTCACGAGGTAGGTGCCGAGGGTTTCCTGCCACGCGGGGAAAAACGGCATGAAGTTCTTGATGAACCGCTGGAAGGATGTACGGGTGCCCAGGTCGTAGAAGACTTCGGCAGTCAGCTTCGCAGAGCGTGCCCACGCCTGCTGCTCCGCCGCCGCCTTCGTCCACCCCGCACCAGTCAACTCGGCCATAACCCGGTCGAACTCCTGACGGAGGAAGGGCATGCGGGAGAACTTCAGGTCGGGCTTCTGGAAGAAGAAGTCGAACATCTTGTTGGTGACGTTCCACTTCCCCTGCTTCGGATCTACGAGCTGCGGCACTCGGCCGTCCACGGTCATGGGCGGGGTGATCACTTGTTCATCGGCCAGTCGCTGCAATTCATCGGGGAAGTTGGCGTGGTCGAGCGGCATCCCCGTATCCCCGACGCCCTGCAAGTCGCGGCTGATCTCATCCATCTGCGCCCGCACCTCGCGCTGGTGCGCGTCGATGCGGAGGGCGTCGTCGGGGTCGGAGCGGAGTGCGTCCCAGTATTCATCCACCAACTGGTCGTCTAGGGTGCGGAGCCGGTCCAGTTCCTGAACCATCTGCGGGTGGCTGCCACGTGCTGCGCCCTTTACGTAGTTGCCAGTGGCGATGCCTTCCATGAGACCGGGATGGCCTGCGGTCAGGTTGGTCAGGTGCTGCCACATGCGGTCGGTATAGGACCGCCACGCATCATCCATCACCGCACCGGGATTGCCGTTGGCCTTCAGCCAGTCCAAGTGCCGCTCCACATTCCGCTCCATGACCTGTCGCAAGTGCGCACCCTCGGAAGACATGAGCCAGCGGAGGGAGGCGTCGGGGTCTTGGGTAACGGCGAGCTTGCGGAACAGGGGGTTGGCCTGGCGGTGCGCTATCTCCTCGGCCCACTTCTCATAGAAGATGTAGCCGTCTTCGGGTACAAACTTCTGCTTCCCCTCGCCCCTCACCCACCGTTCCTTGAGGTCGCGGTTGATCGTTCCTACGAAGTCACCGTTGAACCAACGGGGGAGGTCTTCCTTGCGGCGCACATAGCGGAACCAGTCGTTGAACCCGTGAAACGCGCTCGCTTTCCCGTACGCCATCGCTCGGATGTTCTGTTCCAACTGGATACGGAGGGGGGCGGCGATGGGACGGGCGAGCAGCACCCAGTTCTTCCAGAACTGCGTGAACGACTCCCTGACGTGCCGCTGGCCGCGCATGGCCCACGCAACTGCCTGCCCTGGCTTGCCACCCTTCGCATAGAGGGTCCGCATGACGCGGCGGTAATAGGACGTGGCCTCGACAAGTGAGTCGATCGAGGGCAGCGTCATGTGCCCGATCATTTCTTCCGGCCCCGCCGGCACACCCTTGGTGATTCCCTTGCCATCCATGACGGGGAGCAGCGGGGTGTCCACCTTCATCAACCCCCCACCGGGCACTTTCTGAACGGTCGGGAGAATCCCGTAGTTGCGAAGGCTTTCGATGGTGTCGAAGAACTCGGAGATGCTTTCCTTCTCCGCCTGGGACATCCCCGCCTGAATCTCCTCGCTCACCCTCCCTCTGCGGGCGGGGGCGACCAGCGGTGAGTCATCGACTGCCTTGCCAAGCGAGCGTATGCCCTCGAAGAAATCGGAATCGTTCTTAGCGTTTATGAACTCATCCAGCACCCGGTTACGGACTGGTGCCCTCACCCCAGCCAGCTTCATAAACGACTCGAACTGCTCCAAGTTGTGCTGTAGCGCATGCGGCGGGACGTTGGCGGATGGCGAGGTGTGCACATAGACCACGCGCTTATAGATCTCCTGTTTGAGTTTCGCAGGCGAAATTGCGGTGGGGCGCCAGTTGATGAGCTTCCGTTTGCCGTCCATCGTGGACAGGTTGTCGAGCTTGGTTTCCACGGCTTCCAGCTCTGCGGTCACTCGCTTGATCTCGTCCAGAACCCCCCGGTGGGGGCCACGCGCCAGCGTTCCCTCGCCCTCCCACGGCATGGTGCTGAGTCGGTGTTCCAGGGACTTGACGCGGAACGATAGGCGGTTGCGTTGTTCCTGCAATGCGTTGAGAACCGGCTGGTTATCCGCCTTGGTGAAGAACGAGGGCATCTTCATGTGCCCGTTCCACAGGGAGGACAGTGCCCGCTCGAACGGCGTGTTGGCCGTCTCCCGCATCACCCGATAGCTCAGGGAGGTTTTGGGCAGTCGGTCGAGGCCCATGAACTGCGCACGCGGCTTGGAAAGCAATTTGGCTTCTAGGAACTTCTTACGCGCCAGGAGCTGGTTGATTACGTCGTGCGCCCGCTCCGCTTCAACGGTGACGTTGCCCGCCTCAAACGCCCGCTGCACTCCGGTCGATGGTGACTTCAGATCTTGGATGGTTCTGACCACCACATCCAATTCTTCTTCTGCCGCGTTGATGACCTTGCGGGAAGCGCCGAGGACGGAATGGGAAGAGAGGATTTCCTTGACGTTGTCAACGGATGTTCCTGCTTTCGCCAGCGCCTTCGCGGTGTCGGGCGAGTGGGAAAGGCCGGTGAACTTCCGCATCAGTTCCGAAGGCGTGGCACCTTGCCGAATCGCTTTGGCGATCTTTTCGCTAATCCTCGTTCCCCTCGTTCCCGCCACGATCTCCTCGGGCGTACCCGCCGTTAAGCGATACATGGCACGGGTTACACGGGAGCGGGATGTGGTTCGCAGGATGTTCTTGGCTTGCGCGGCGTAGTTCCTCGCCGCCTTCAGGTCGTTGACGAGAACGGCCGACGCTTGCAGGTTCTTCAACTGTCGGTAAGCAGAGAACCCGGTGCGTCCCAGGTGGATACCCCGAGCTGCGTTTGCAATCACCACGTCGGGGCCGGTGACGAGGCTGACGATCATCCCCCCGCCGCGAGAGACTGGGACGTACATCGCGTCGGAAGGACGCAGGCCAACAGCCGCCCCGACCGCCACGCCGATTCCCTCGCCAGCTTCCAGCCCCACCCGTTCGGGGTGAACGAGTCGGTTAAACGTCTCCCCCAATGACGGCATGCGGTTGTAATCCGGACCCCGTCGTCCCTCCGGCCCGGTAACATCCCGTTGGTCGAGTGAGTACCAAACCTTGTTCGTCAGATACGTGGCGGGGAGCGTTGCGGGGAGCGCCGCCCAGTCGAGAATGCGACCGAGGGTCTCGAATGTCTTCCCCGCAGGTCCCTTGCGCGGCTTGAGTTCCGATTGCGGGAAGAGGTACTGGAACACGGCCATCTGCATCTGGGCATTGCGGTTGCCTTCAAGAGCTTGCTCCCAAATCTTTCCATCCACCTCCACAACCCCGCCGGGTATGGAGGCCCACGGCGCCATGAACAGAAGTTTCTCCGGTGTTATCCCGGCGGTGATCGCCGCTTGCTTCGCCTCGGGGGTGAGGTTGGCCCATCGCAACGCAATGCCAGGCGCCCCGGAGTCCACCGACGCGGGGGTGTCCCGCATCATCCAGCTCCAAATGTTCGTGAGCCCCGCCGCCACAGTGCCAACCGTTCTATTGTTCGCCCCGCTCGCCATCACCTGAGTCCCCATGAGGGGAGAACGACGAAGCAAGGGGGAGGCTTCGGCCACCCGCTCCTTGATAACTCGCCAGCCGAGGCCCATCCCCGATTCGCGGACGGCGGCGGTACTAGCGAGGTTGCGCTGAATGATCTCTACATTCCGCTTGACCTGCCGCCAGTCCCTGCCCAACCCCGCTTCCCTAGCAGCAGCGGAGGAAGAGCGAGCGCGTTGGACAACCGTTACCCGTCTAGGCGGGGGCGCGGGTCTACGCGCTGGTGCGCGCCTAGTCGGATACCGCCCGCCACCTTGTGTAGCACCAGCGGAGGCGCGACGGGGTGCAGGCTTCGGCTTCCTGGTCCCCGGTGGCTTCTTCGGTGCCTTCGGTCCCGAGTAGCCCTTTTCTCCGCGCGGTGCCGGCATCTAAATGGGTGTCTCCGAGGAACGGAGGCGCAGCATCAACAAGTCAAATGCGGCCCTGACCGCTGGGGGGGCGCCAGGTTCTGCCGCCATCTCCGCCAGCATGTCAATCCACTCCTCAATCCCCTCGGGAGGTGGAGCGCGGTTGAGCGCCAGCATGTCCTGGTCGGGCTTCTCGGTGGGAGCGAACAGGAAGGCTTCCTCATCGGTCTGCGGAAGGAACTCCTCGAAGTCCTCCTCATCCCCCTCTTCGTCCACTTCCTCTTCGGGTAGTTCGTCCTCCATTTCGTCTTCGGCCACAGGAGCCTCTGTGACGGCGTCTGGGCTTTCCTGAGTACTCGCGGGCGGGGGGGCTTCCTGGGGGGGCGCTACGGGGCTCTGAGGGGCTTCTGCGGCCATTTCCTCCGGCTCAGCCCACACCGCCTGTGCCTGTTGTTCAATCTGGTTCAATGTGGTCGCAGCCCCATAGGGCAGTTGGTCGGGGGTACCCGCGCCGCGTTGGTATTCCATTTCGTTTGCCATCAGTCGTCCTCGTCAACCCAGTTGGTCGCTTCGTCGTACAACGCTTCGTGGAGATAGCCCTTACGTTGCCAGCGGGTTGAATCCTCGGATGCGAGGCGACCCAGCCATCGAGAACCATCTGCGTCCATCCATTCAGAAATCACAATCCAGCCGACCAACACGCCTGGCCTATCGTTGGGCGGCCATTCTGAAATAGCAGCGTGAATGCGCTCGCGTTCCTCAGTTGTCTTATCCATCTATCTCACCCTCAATGCGGGACCACGCTTCGGCGGTTTCTTCGGGGCGGGACGGCGGGGTGCCGACCGCGAAGGTGGTCCCTGTCGCGGTGTATACCGAGGGGTGCCAGGGCGCTCGCGTACCGCTGCTGCGCTCGTCTTCACTCGCCGCACTGTCTGCCGTGTCTCCGAGACACGACGACGTGCAACAGTTCTCGCGGCCTCCTGGGCCACAACAAAACGTCGCTCATTCTTCCACCTCTCTGGCCCCGGACCCTTGCGACGCAATCCCCTGAAATACAAAGCCGAGGCTGCGCGAAGGTCTGCCATGTAGTCACGAAACGAATAGCCATAGGCGGCGGGGTCATAGCCCTGCTTCGGATTCCGCCAGAAGAAATCACCGAGCGCTATCCCCAATTGCTGGCCAACAATCCGTAGCCCCCTATCCTTTGCCAACGTTGAGCCGTATCTTCGGCCTTCTGGCACCCGACTGGACAGTTCTCGTTCCTGCGCACGAAGATTGGAGGCTATGTGCCAAGACAAGCGCAGAAACGGCGGAAGTTTGTTGCCGAGCAAATCACGCTGAGGTACCAGGCGCTCGAAGCGCCAGGGGTCCTGCTGCGTTTTTGCGATTTGCTGCGCCTGTCTAGGTGGCACCGGACCCGGATAGCCCACCCACTGACGTTCGGGAATGCTCGGCCATGGCACCGACTGCGTTCCCATAACACCGAGATTGGACTGACCTTCAAAGTACCTATCGGGGAGACGCAATAGGTGCCCCAGCTCATGGATCAAGGCTCTTGTCGCAGCGGGACTTTTTTCCATATACGGCGCAATGACTATGCGATCACGTACCGCCTTCCGAAAAAATCCAGGGTGTGCCTCCGCATTAATGTAAAGACCAGCCGCTGGGCGGCGCGCATACTTCTTTGTGTCTTCGAACCCGACCTCGACATCAGCATTCTCGCGACGAGATACAAGCTGAAGCACCTGTTTGCCAACCGTGTGATTCCATGTGTTCACAGCGCTATCGGTCAGTCGTCTGATGCGCGGCCCCGCATACACCCGATAGGGACGAGACATAACGGCATGTTCGGGGTTCTGCATGGGCGGGTAATCACGCCATGTCGCTGGGCGGCTATACCTATCCCCGAAACGCCGTTCATTCAGTCGGGCATCCCGCTCTAGTGCAGTCTCAGGCATTTAGCACCTCAATCGGTGGAACAATCAGCAAGCGGGGAATGTGGGTGACTGCGCGATACTCGCCATCTCCCACTTCCTCCCCAGCAATGGAAATCAATTCGTCTTCATCGCGCACGCACCGCCCGTACGTCACGATCGCGCACTCATCACTCCAATCGGACGGCTTGGTCTGCGGATGGTCATACCAGGCGTCTTTCCATGACGCCTTGACAATTTTGCCTAGGAGACTTTCGCCAGCGCCCGGCTGCATCCCTCACACAGTCCCAAGTCATCGTCCTTCGCCACGCTTGTCACCGAACACCGCCAGCAATGGTCGATGTAATGCTCCAAACCGTGCGATGTACCGCTTAGGCTGCCCCAGGGTGTCACCGCAACGGCAAGACGACACGAGTAGCACAGAACCCGGCCGTGCGAGTCTTCCTTAGCAACCTCTCCGCACCGCCAACACTGGCGTTCGTAGTCGATCACTTCCGCTTCTTCTTTCGCTCGGGCAACCGCTTCGTGGAATGACCCTCAACGAACTCCCGCGCCTTTGTCCGCGACAGCCCCTTCTTCTTGACGACACCGGATGCGACAGCACGCATGAACCGCGCCTGCGCCTTGCTACGGGCTGGCACTCGAACCCTTCTTCTTGACCAGCGACAGCCGGCCCTTGAGGATCTTGCCGACCACTTCCTTCTTCTTGGTCTTAAGCGTTGCGATCTTGGTTTGCAGCTCCGCCTTCTTCGATTCGTCCGTGGTCTTGGCGAGGCGGCGGTTCAGCTTGTGCTGCCGCGCCGTCATCCGCGCTCGCTGGCCTCGGTACTTCTCCACCTCCATCGCAGCCTTGCGCCGCTTGGAAGCCGCTGCCACGTCTGTGACACCGAACTTGGCCGCTCGCTCGGAGAGCTTCGCGTGCTTCGCCTCATCCAGTTCCTTGCGCTTGACCAAGTTGCTGACGGAAGCCTTGCGCGGGTAGTCGTAGCTGGCCCGCCTCTTCCACTTCGCTTCGCCTTTCTTCTCTGGCATCTATCGCCTCCTCATCGGAGCGCCACCCGGTGGGCGCTTTTTGGGTTTCGGTTTCGGTGCAGGGCGGGGCGCAGGTCGAGGTGCGGGAGACGAGGCACGTTGGGCCACCCACCTGCCACCCGAATACACATGCCTCACGCCGTTGATCATCTTGACCGCACCCTGTTTCGGGGGAGCGGGTTTCGGCTGCGGTCGTGGTCGTGATCGTGGCGCTGGTTTTGGCCGTGGCCGAGGTTTGGGTTTCGGTTGCGGCTTCGGCGCCGGGGGAGCTGGCGGCCGGGGTGTGATTGGTGATTCCGGCTTCGGCTTCTGCTCCGGCTCAATACCGTAGGGGGAACCTGCATAGCGCATCAGTTCGCGCCCACGCTCCGATGCTCGCCCACCAAGCGCACGCGACTTCCGCCGCAGCGGTCGGCCCGCTATCGTTCGCGCTTGTGCCCGTCCGGGGCCATGCTTCCAGCCACCAACTAGGTCGCGTCGGGAGAATCCGTACTGCTTCTTGGGGGGCATCAGTGCTTCCGGGTGTTCCAGTCACCGGGCTTGCCTCGAAGGCGACCAACAACGGCAGAACCCTTGCGCTTGTTGATCTTTCTGATCTGCCGCGCCTCATCCTTCGGAATGCCGATGTAGCCACCAGCGTCACGCTGCCGCTTGAGTCCCTGGATGCGTGAGGTCAACTTGGCCGCCCGCCTTGGCGACTCGCGCAGCAGTTCGTTCCGCCGCCGTCGCAAGCCGCGAAGCCTTGCAATGGGCCGCTGCGGCACGGGGCTGGTAGGGGGCTGCGTCGGTTTCCTGGTCAGTGGCGCCCGTCTCTGTGCCCTCTCTCGATCGACTGGAATCATCGGCGCCTTCCCCGTTTTTGCCCGCACCCGGCGGGCCACGGGGGGCCTGGGTTTTCCAACTACCACTTTCCGCTTCATTCGTTACCTCCTTCTCAATCCACCACGACTGCTAGGCGCCTTCTTCTTCGGACGAGACCACGATCGCCGGGGCCACGGGTCACCGGATCTAGTCGGTGCCTTCTTGTAACCTCCGCCTTCACGTTTAGCCGTAGATACGGGCTTGCTTTTGGGTCGAGCAATCTTCCGCAGAGAAAAGTTCTTGCGAAACTTGGCGAGCTTCGCCCGCTCTTCAGCACTTAGCTGCTTGGGCTTCCCACGCGGATACGGAATCGGCTTCGCCTTTTTCAGCGCCGGACGGGCTGGAAGATCTTCCCGAACCCGCTGCCGAAATGGGGCATTCCGAAGCGCACGCTTGACCAGCCGTCCCTGAATCTCGAACGCGCTCAGGTTGGGATTGCGACGTTTGATATTCGCCGCCGCCTTGCTAAATGCTTTTGTCTTGTGTGGCACTTGCCTTTCCCCTTTCTCGCTTCGTTGCCCTTCGTTCTATAGCCGCCACTACGCGATCCCGCAGCCACAGTCCAGCGCGATCCGCCATGCGCCCCAGAATCAAATACGCCACCCCAATCATGAGAAGAACCAAAACCGTCTTCATGGCGTGGTGATGAAGATTTGCGATAGTGGCGGCCGAGCGAACTCCGGCTCGAACGCCTCCTGAAGCTCTGGTGCCTGCCCCGGTATCCCGCCCTTCTGCAATGCGCGTTGCGCCTGCTCCGCCTGCTCCGGTCCCGCAGGAGCCGCACCAGCGGGCAGCGCGGGCATGCCAGGTGCCTGCTGTTGCATCGCGGCCATCTGCGCTGCGCGTTCCTGTTCGATCTGCGCCCCGGCCTTGAGCAAGTCCATGCCCTGTTCGTGCATAAGTTGATAGAGCTGTGCGACGGGGAAGCCAGGGTCGGAAAGGATCTTCTGCATGAACACGTCTTGCACTTGCTCTTTTATGCGGCGCTGCTCTTCTTCGAGCGGTTGGAGGATGTAGTCCGTCTGCTCCCTCGCCGTCTCCCTTGAAATCAATCCGGCACCGAGGTCTTGCTTCACCATCACGCCACGGTTCAACGCATCAATGCCTGCGCCGGCGCCGTACACCACGCGGACGGAGTGCTTCCCCTTCAAGTCTCTGGATGGCAGGTAGGACTTCTTGGACGCCGTGCCCAGCACTGGCTTGTCGAAGTCCAGATAGAACTCGTCGATGGCGAAGTCGATCATGGTCTGCTGCCTGCGCACGTCGGAAAGGTGCCGCTGGATATCTCTTACGACTGTGGTGAGCTGACCTTGAGTTGAAGCAACGTAGGCAGCAGAGGCGATGGACTGCGACACCTCGCCCTGGCGTTGCGCGGGATACGCCGCGCCGCGCCTTGCTTCTTCTTCCAACATGGATGCGAGGCCGAATACTTGGGGATTCACTTCGGCTGGCGGGATGCGCAGGAACTGCGCCTTCTCCGTCTGCCCCCGAATGATTGCGCCGGGGCCGTAGTCCTGCGGGTTCTGTGTGTCGAACTCGTAGATAGCGCCCCAGATGGCCTGGTCGAAGTATTCGAGGACGTTGGTCATAAACCGGTTCTTTGCCTTCAGCGGCCCGAGGACTTGGTCGAAGATGCCGCGAAAGGCACCGTCGAAGGAAGGAAGTTTGGCCCACGACACCGGAACACGGCCGAGGGGATTGTCCACGGCCTTGACGATCACGCCCTTGTCACCCGACTTGATGCACTTCACCCATTGGTCGGGTGCCCAGTATTCGATTACCTCCACGTCCCCGTCGTCCTGAGCGGTTGACTTCAACCCAATGTCAGGCCACATCCGCAACGCTTGACGCTTCTTCATCTTGTGGACTACCAGAAGGTCTTGGAGATCGCGGCCGGTGATGTCGGGGTAGCAAGCGCGGGGGTCAAGGCGAAGGTGAACGGGGTAGTTCGATTTCTCGCGGTCACCAAATGAAAGCAGGAAACATGCACCCGTGCCGGCCAGATCAAGTGCCAGCAAGGGAATGATTAGCTCGGCGTCGTCGGCCAACCAGTACGCCTCCGCCACCTGCGCCCTGAGCTGCGATGCCTCTTTCTCCCGCTGCGTGTTGTCGTAGGGATCGCATTGGACCGAGGGGACTGCTTCGCAAACGAGGCGGGAAATGTCATCTAGGCCGACCTGGATGATGTTGGCTACGTTCTGCGCCGTGGTACTTGACTCACCGGGAAAGGCCACCGACCAGTTGCCCCGATAGGCATCGTCGAGTGTGCCGATACGCGACTTCCAGTCCTGGAACGACTCCCCGCGCTTGTCACGTTCATCGAGGATATAATCTTCGTGATAACGGCTGGATGCGATCTTCTGTACGTCTAGCTTCGGCATTACTCGGGCTCTCCTACGGTGATCTTGTCCACGTCGATGAAGCGGCGGCAGACGAGGGCACGTTGTTCCTTGTCCCATCCGGTGATGCGGTAGATAACGCGTTCGCCGTTGGGGGCGAGAAACGCCACGATGTCCCCCGACACCCCGAGACCGGGGCGGTTCGCATACCGCAACAACTGCGGCGTGATGAGAAGGTCGTCGGGAAATGGCCCGGTGGCGACGATGCGTTCCCCGGTGTTGACCAGCGCCATGATCACGTCTTCACCCATCGGACCCCCTGTAGACGAGGTGGTACGGGGATGTGGAACGTGGCCCCACCGGGCAAGCGCAGGTGCTGAAGGTTCCACTTCTGGAACCACAGGGCCATCAAGCAATCGTCGGTTCTGCCGAACGGGTAATCCATCGCCTCGGAGATGAGGTAATTGGACTGCCCCCTGCTTTCCTGGTCTCCCCACGGGAGGCGGATGCGGCCGAACTCGAAGTCACCGGCAAGGGATTCGACGCCGAACGTGGTGTGGTTCTTGTTGTTCGAGGTGTTGTGCCCTTGCAAGCGGACCCCATATGCCTTGAGCAGCGTGTCGAAGTCCACCATCTCCCTTGCGGCACGGATGGCGTTCCACTCGGGGATGAAGTATTGGGGGCGGTACTCGGAGAAGATGACTTCCAGCCACTCAAGGGCGGTCTTGATGTTCATTTTCTCCCGCACGATGTCGCGGATTACGCAGCGGAACTCGGTGCGGTCGGCCAGTACGTCGGAAACGATGATGGCTGCGTAGGAAGAGAGCGAACCGCCGGATGGGTCAAACGAAACCACTCTGATGTAGTCCTCGGGTTGAACGGCCGGACCTGCGATGCGAGTGCGGTCCAATGATCCTCGGTTGGGGTCGTCGGAATCTTCGGGTCCGAAGATCCACTCTCGCCTGACGAGCCTCTGTTCGTCGGGGATGGGATTCTGCTGGTACGTCTGCTCGAACTGAGCTTCACTCGAATAGGCCTCCCTCATCAGAAACTCGAAGGAACGGCAGCAGGCGGGGAAGGACTCGCCATGCTCCTTCCCGTTCTGCTCACAGTCCCACAGAACCAGTTGCTCTTCCCAATCCAGTACAGCGGGGAAGACGGTGTGTTCCCACTTCTTCTCACCGTGGTACCCCTTGGCCGTGGCAAGTTCGCCGTACAGGTCGTAGAGGTGGTGCCGCGTGCCGATTACGCGAATGATGCCGCCGGGGAACGGTCGGGATTCGATGACGTTCTTGAACCAGTGGGACAGCTCCTCACGGGACTTCTCGGTGAGAACGTCAAGTGGGCTGACGAGGTCGTCGCAGACAACCTCGTGCGCCCTCAACCCGAGGATCTGGGAGCGAGCGCCACGAGAGAGGATGTTGTAGCCACGCGTTATTCCTGAACCAGCTACACGGATGCGGCCGGAGCCGGGTTGCCACAGACACTCGGGGCCATCCGATCGGAACTGGCCGAAGTCCTCGTTCAGGCCCTCGTTCATTTCAAGGTTGGTAGCTATGTCCCCCGCGACCTGTTTGGCAAAGTCGTCGGTGTCGGATACGAGGATTAGCTGCCAGTCACGGTTCTGGCAGATTCGCCAGATTGCCCAGCGGACGGAGAAGGTCGTAGTTTTCGCATGGTTGGGGGGGACGTTGAGAACGACCCGCTGTTTCCAGTGACCCAATGGTCCATGATGACCCGCGCCATTTCCTCGCTGAGATAGCCCCACCCGACTTCCTGTTCTAGGTGAATCGCTCGAAGCTTCATCCGCCCCACGGTTTTCGCGGCCCGTTCCATCCTCACCTCCGTAATCAAACGCAGCCTTTACAAACTCGAACACGTGGGCCGGCATCGGCTCTTCCGGCCAGTACCTGTCTACGAATGCCTTGAACCCCTCGGGGGTGTTCTCCAAAACCGCCAGGACTTCGGGGGCCAAGTCTTCCCGTTTCTTGGGCGGGGAAATGTTGATAGCCTTGGTGGTCGGCTCGTGGCCGTTGTCGCGGATTCTTGCTCGGTACGCAAACACTGTCCGCTCGGAGATACCAAGGTTGTTGGCAATGCCAGAGGCTGAATAGCCCTGCCCGGTTAGCCTGTGAACGGCATCTTCAACCATCCTCGGCGGCAATTGGGTCCTTGCTCGCCGACGATTCTTGTGAACCACCTTTTTCAGGGGTTTTCGCAGGGTTTTCGCACCCCCCACATGGGCCTCTAGCGCGAAATTACACCAGTGTAATTCGCCCTGAGGGGAGGGTACACCCAAAACCCGACTATGCGCAATAGGGTAGGCGAGAAAGGGCAACCAGCAAGTGCTGATAAGGGGCGGAATCTGCCTATGAAATGATTGCATTTGGGCAGGTGAATGGGGGTTTTTGTACGCTTACACCCACCACCCACCATATCCCCCTTATGGACCCCGGTTATCTCTGGGGAGGGTGCCGGCATAGGACA
>WUUC01114185.1_pt1 | contig 35424 bp, 12 predicted proteins | sample 6278441 | NCBI WGS metagenome assembly WUUC01 (sample SAMN13675441, study PRJNA597444) | soil metagenome | isolation source: soil | place: USA: Washington | collected 2017-10
TGCCGGCCGCGGCTTCGCAATGTCCAATATTGGATTTTGCCGAACCGATCAGGCAGAACTGCCTGTCCTGACTGTAATGGCCGAAGGCTTTGTTGAGGGCCGCGATCTCGATCGGATCGCCGAGCTTCGTGCCGGTGCCGTGGGCCTCGATGTAGCTGACGTGGCGCGCATCGACGCGGGCTTCGCGCAGCGCCAGCGCGATCGCGCTGGTCTGTGCCTGCGGGTTGGGCACGGTATAGCCGTTGGTCTTGCCGCCGTGGCTCAGCGCGCTCCCGCGGATCAGACCGTAGATGTGGTCGCCGTCGCGCTGCGCGTCGGACAGGCGCTTGAGCACGACCGCGCCGACGCCCTCGCCCGGGATATAGCCGTCGCCGCCTTCGCCGAAGCTCTGGCAGTGGCCATCGCCGGAGATGAACTGGCCGACGCTGAGCAGCAGGTATTTCTGCGGATGGATGCTGATGTTGACGCCGCCGGCAATGGCCAGGCGCGTGCGGCCCTGGCGCAGGTCCTGGCAGGCGACATGGATCGCGGTCAGCGACGAGGAACACATGGTGTCGAGCGTCATGCTCGGCCCGTGCAGGTCCAGCACGTAGGACACGCGATTGGCGATGCTCGCGACGTTGCCGGAAAAGCCCATGCGCAGCGCCTGCGCGTCGGCGGCGACGCCGAACAGCTGGTACTCGCTGTACATCACGCCGGCGTACACCCCGACATCACCAGCGGCGCCGACGTCGCCGGCCGCGCCGGCGGCACCGCGCAGGCTGCTGCGGCAATAGCCTGCGTCCTCGACCGCCATCCAGGCGTGCTGCAGGAACAGGCGCTCCTGCGGATCGATGAACTTCGCTTCGCGCGGCGCGATATTGAAGAACTGCGGATCGAATTCATCGACCCCGGCTATGAAGCCGCCCCAGCGGCTGTAGTGGCGCCCGCCTTCGCTGCGGTCCGCGCTGAAATGCTCGCGCCAGTCCCAGCGGCTCGCGGGAACCTCGACGATGCAGTCCCTGCCGTCGCGCAGATTGGTCCAGTACGCGGCCAGGTCCGGCGATTCCGGATAGCGCCCGCTGAGGCCGATGATCGCGATGGGTTCGGCGTTCGCGGCGGCGGCCGGGCCGTTCGTGACCGTGACCGCCGCAGGCGCCGCGCGCGGCGGCAGCAGGCGCGACGTCGCCGCGGCGGTTGCCGTGGCGAACGCGCCGACAGGTGCCGGCGCGTCGCCGGCAGCGACGGCGACCTTGGCGAACATGCCGTTGAGCACCGCGGCATGGGTGTCCAGAAAATGGCCGGCCAGTTCGGCGATGCTGCGGTATTCGAACAGCAAGGTCTTGGACAGCGAGCCGAAGGTCTTTTCGATCTGCGCCGTCAGGCGCATCGCGAGTATCGAATCGATGCCGTACTGCTGCAGCGGCGCCTGCGGGTCGATGCGGTGCGAGGAAAGCTTGAGCACCTGCGAGAACTGCCGGCGCAGCCAGTCCTGGGTCTTGTCGCGGAGTTCCTGATTGTCCAGCGCCGGTCCCGGCGTCGCCGCAGCGGCGGGTGCGGGCGCCGCTGCGGCCGGCGCTTCCTGCAGTAGGCGCTGCAGCCGGACCAGGCTGCCCTGCAGCACGAGGCTGCGCGCAGCACCCTGGGCCAGGCTCTGCCGGAACGCGAGCAGGCCGTTGGCGCTGCTCAGCGGCTGCATGCCCGTGCTGCGTTCCAGTTCGGCCTGCAGCGCGGGATCGAGCCGCATGCCGCCGGACTGCCACAAGGGCCAGTTGATCGCGACCGTGCGGCCGCGCCGCTCGCCGGCCGCCACACGTCCGCTGCGCCATTGCGCGAACTGGTCGAGAAAGCCGTTCGCCGCGGCGTAGTCGGCCTGGCCGACGTTGCCGAAGGCCGCGGCGGTGGACGAGAACAGCACGAAGAAATCCAGATCCAGCGCCGCGCTGGCGGCATCCAGATGCAAGGCCGCCGCGACTTTCGGCTGCAGCACCGCGCGAAATTCCGCGGCGGTTTTGCGCACGATGAAGTTGTCCGCAATCATGCCGGCGCTGTGCAGGATGCCGTGCAGGGCGCCGTGCGTATCGACGACGCCGGCGACCAGCGCCGCCACCGCGGGCGCCGCGTCGAGATCGACGGCGCGGTAATGCACACGTCCCGGCGCCAGCGCCTGCAGCGTGTCGAACCGGTCCCGGCGCTCGCCCGAGGGCGCGTCGCGGCCCGTCAGGATCACCTGCGCATGGCCGGCCTGTTCGAGGATGTCGCGCGCGAACAGGCTGCCGAGTCCGCCCAGACCGCCGGTGATGAGATAAACGCCATGCTCCTTGAACGCCGCTACGGCGTCGCCGGCCGGCTGTTCGGTCCAGCGCTGGCCCTGCGGCCGGCCGTTCGCGTCGAAGCGCAGCACGGTATGCGTCGGATGCGCCTGGGCCTGGTCCAACCGGCGCGCGAGTTCGGTCGCGGCGATGTCGCCGCGGCTGTGCACGATCTGACCGCAGAACAGCGGGTTTTCGAGGTGGGCGGTTTTCAGCAGCGCCGACAGTCCGGCGAACAGCGTCTGCGCGGGCTCCTCGCCGAGCACGATCTGCAGCAGCACCGGCCCGGCCGGCCGGCGCGCGTAGATCGCCTGGATCTGCTCGAAGCAGGCCAGCGCGCAGGCACCGTAGCGCTGCGCGAGTTTCTCTCCCGGCGCGGCATTCCAGCGGCTGCAGCGGCTGCCCGGCAGGGCGGCCTGCAGCGCGTCGGCGTCGACGGCGGGCAGCTCGCACAGGACCAGCTCGCGCTCGGCCCAGGAGATATTTGTTTGTTTTTCCACAATGGGATGCCAATGCGGCGAGGCGAGCAGCAGGCCGCTGGCCTCGCTGGCCGGCCGGGCTTCGGGCGGCCCGAGCGCGCGCGCAGAAAAGCCGCGCAGCTGCACGCAGATGCCGCCGTCGGCGTCGCACAGATCGATGTCGAGCCGGCTCACGGGCGCGTCGGCGCTGCTGCCCGCGGACAGGCGCACCCAGGCCCAGAGCGAGGCCGGACAGGCGCCGAAGATGCGCACCGTATCGACCGCGAACGGCAGCCGCGCCTGCGATCCCGAACCGACCGCGAGGCCTATGCAGGCCTGCAGCGCGCCGTCCATGAGACTCGGGTGCAGCACGAAGCGCTCGGCGCCGGCGCGTACGCTGTCGGGCAGTTCGAGCTGGGCGAGCAAGGCGTCGCTGCCCTGCAGCACGCGGCGCACCGCGCGATGGGCCGGGCCGTAGACCAGACCCATGCGGTCGAACGCGCCATAGACCGCCGCCGCATCGAGCGAGCCGCGATCCATCTGCGCGATCAGCTGCGCGATATCCAGGTTCTGCGGCCCAGCAGCGGCGACATAGGCCGCGCGTCCCTGGCAATGTTCGTTCTGGCGCTCGCCTTCGCCGCTGACGATGGCGAAGTCGATGTCGCCTTCCGGCGTCGCCGCCAGGACGATGCTCACCGGCAGCGGCGCGCGCACGATCAGGGGCAGCGCCCAGACGCTGTTGCGCAGCTCCAGCGCCGCGCCGCGCGCCGCCGGTGGCGTGGCCTGCTCCGCGGCCGCGCGCGCCATTTCCAGGTAGGCGACGGCGGGCAGCACGCGCTCGTCGACGCCGCGCAGCCGGACCTTGTGATCGGCCAGGAACGGTTCCTCCCCGCTGAGCACCGAGCGGAAACACTGCCGGCTCAGATCCGAGACGTTGGCGTGCAGCAGCGGATGCAGCTGGGCTGCGGCAGCCGCCGCCGGCGCGGCGTCCGTGGCCGGAATCCAGAAGCGTTCCTGCGCGAACGGATACGTCGGCACGCTGACCCGCCGCGCCGCGCCGCGATGCAGCGGCTTGAAGTCGATGTCGATGCCCGAGGTCCACAGCAGGGCGAGCTGGTCGAGGTCTTTCTCGTGCAGCGCCTGCTCGATCAGCTGGAGGCCGGAGCGGGTCTGCCACAGCGCCGCGCGGGCATCGCCGCTGCCGTCGCCGGACCACGCGCGCGCGGGCTCCTTGCCGGACAGCCACAGCGTCAGCGCCGCCTTGAGTTCGCCGATGCTCGCGAGCTTGAGCGCAAGACGCGACTTCATCGGTGTGCGGCCGAGCTGCCAGCTGCGGATCGCCGCGCCGAAATCGGCTGCATCGGCGCGTTCGCACCAGTCCGCCACACGCTGCGCGTAGGCCCGCAGGCGCTCGCTGTCCGGCGCCGACAGTACGAACAGCTGCGCCTGGCCGTCGTCGGCCGCCGCCGCCGGTGCGGCGAACTCGCCGATCACCACATGGGCATTGGCGCCGCCGGAGCCGAAGCTGCTGACGCCGGCCAGGCGTACGGGCGCGTCCCACGCGCGCAGACTGTCGTTGATGCGCAGCGCCTCGCCCAATTCGATCCTGGGATTGAGTTCGCCGAAGTTCACCGTCGGCGGCAGCTGGCGCTGCTGCAGGGCCAGGATCATCTTGAGCACGCCGGCCAAGCCGGCGGCGGATTCCAGATGGCCGAGATTGCTCTTGAGCGAGCCCAGGCCGCAGCTGCCGCGTACGCTCGTGCCGCCGCGCTGCGCGCAGGCCGAGCGTATGCCCTCGACCTCGATGGGATCACCGAGCGAGGTGCCGGTGCCGTGCGCCTCGATGTAGCCGAGCTGTCCGGCTTCCACGCCGGCATCGTCCCAGGCGCTGAGCAGCAGCTCGCGCTGCTTGACCGGATTGGGCACGGTCAGGCCGCCGGCGAGGCCGCCGTGATTGATGGCCGAGCCCTTGAGGACGGCGTGGACGCGGTCGCCGTCGGCGATCGCGCGGCGCAGCGGCTTGAGCAGCAGCACCACCGCGCCTTCGGCGCGCACGTAGCCGTTGGCGCGCGCGTCGAACACCTTGCAGAGGCCGTCCGCGGCGAGCATGCCGGCCTTGTGATAGGCCAGCGAGAGGTCCGGATGGCAGATCAGGTTGACGCCGGCGACGAGGGCGCTGCTGCATTCGTCGCGGCGCAGCGAATGGATCGCCGTATGCAGCGCGACCAGCGAGGACGAGCAGGCCGTGTCGATCAGCAGGCTCGGTCCGCAGAGATCGAAGAAATACGACACGCGATTGGCGATGACCGCGAGCGAGCTGGCCACGCCGAGGTGCGCTTCCACTTCCACGCCGGCATCCTGCAGCCGGCGGCTGTAGTCGCTGTTGCTGGCGCCGACGAATACGCCGACGCGGCCGCCGGCGACGTCGGCCGGACGCAGGTTCGCGTCCTCCAGGCACGTCCATGCCAGCTCCAGCACCAGGCGCTGCTGCGGATCCATCAGCTGCGCCTCGGCTGGCGAGATGCGGAAGAAGGTCGCGTCGAAGGCATCGGCTTCGCTGACGAAGCCGCCCCGGTCGATGCCCGGCCAGGCCTGCGCATCCGGCCAGACGCCACGCTCGCGCGGGTAGGTGCCGACGACGCAGCGGCCCTCCACCAGCACATTCCACAAATCCACTGGCGTGGCGATGCCGCCCGGCAGGCGGCAGGACAGGCCGATCACGGCGATGTCGGTATCACTGGCGCTGCGCGTCGGCGCCGCGCGGCCGGTCGCCGTCGGTACCGGCACGGCTGCCGGCGCGACGGAAACGCGACGCACGGCCGTCGGCTCGACCGGTTCGCGGCCCAGCTTCACGGCGACCTTGGCGACGCTGTTGAATTCGAAGAAGAACGCGCTCGGCAGGCGCTGGCCGCAGTGCTGTTCGAGCAGTTGGTGCAATTGCAGCAGGCCAGCGGAATCCACGCCCATTTCCATGAACGGCCGCTCGGGGCTGAACTCCGAGGCAGCGTCCGCCAGCAGGGCAAGAATCTGCTCGCGTAGGAATTCGCGCAGGTGTTCGCGGCTGTGGGCCGCCGCCGTAGCGCCGTCGTCCTGCGGCGCGCGCTGCCGCAGCAGCTCGGCGCGAGCCAGGATGTCGTAGGAAACCAGCACGCCATGGGTCCGGTTCTGCGCGTCGTCCGGACGATAGCCACGCACCAGGCGCACGATGGACGCGCCGTGGCTGGCATGGAACGCGAGCACCGGATCCTGCTCCAGGCCGCGGCGCCGTATGTAGTCCTCCAGCGTCTCGCCGAGGCTCGCGTCGTAGCGCCTGCACAGGGTCACGCCGACGACACGCCGCACGCCCGGCAGCAGGCTGCAGCGCTGCAGCATGAATTCCAGCAGCTGGTCGCCATAGCGCAGGTTCTGCGCCTGCGGGTCGACGTTCACCGCGAGCAGCTGCACCACGGCGCCGTCGGCACGATGCAGTTCGTGCACGTTCGAGGCCCGGCGTCCCCTCAGCGCCTGCACCGCGGCGATGCGCTGGCTGTAGACGACGCCGAGTACCCGGCCTTCGTGCTCCAGCACGAACTGGCCCTGCGGATGGTGGGCAATGCGCGCGCGGATCGTCGCCTCGGAACTGCGCGTATGGCGCCAGCACAGGCGTTCCAGTTCGCACAGGCGCGCGACGTCCTGCTCGAGCGCATGCCGGATGCGGTAGGCGCGGCGGCCGAACCGGTGCAGGCTGGCGCCGCAGGCCTGCGATACGGCCGGATAACGGCGCACATGGCCTTCGTTGAACCAGCCGCAGCGCGCGGCGAGGCAGAGGAACGCTTCCGCGGAAATCAGCTCGCGCCCACTCAGTGCATCGAGACCGTCGAGGCAGGCGTTGTCGAGGCAGGCGTTGTCGAGGCAGGCCTTGTCGAAGCTGCGCGCCGGATCCGGACCGGGGAGACCCGCATGGGACTGCAGCCACAGCAGTTGCGATACGCCGTCGAGACCGGCCCAGCGCAGCAGTTCCTGCTGCCAGCCGGACAGCACGTCGACGGCCGGGCGCGGACTGCCGTCCGCATCGAGATACAGCGGCTGGTCGCCGGCCAGCACGTGCAGTTCCGTATCGACCGGCGCGGCGCCGCCGGTGCGTTCCAGGCCCGCGTGCACGACGAGCAGCGGCGCGCCCGCCTCCGCGTCGCGCGCGCAGCGGTACAGCGCGAGCGGACCGGCGGCGGCGGCCGTGATCGCGCGCGGCGGCGCCGTGAAAGGGCCGGCATCGTCGGCGGCCTGCAGCACCGCGGCGAATAGCGGATCGCCGGGCTCGCCGACGATGACACCGGGTTCCGCCGCAGCGGCGAAGGGGGCGGCGATCTCGCTGAGCAGGTCGTCGAGGAAATCGGCGCGGTCGATAGCGCCGAACGCCAGCGCGCGCTCGACGCGTTCCGGCGCACTGCTGCCCTGCGCGCGCCATTCCGCCAACGCCTGCGCATCCCCGCGCAACGCCCGCTCCTGCGCCGCCAGCAGCGGCCGGTAGCGGATCAGCGTGGCGATGGCCGGCGAATGCAGCAGGTCGACGGCGGCGGGCGTCAGCGCATCGACGGCCTCGTCGAGCCAGCCCTGTGCGACGAAGCGCTCGCGCAACGCTGCGGCCAGCGACGGCTTCAGCTGCTTCAGCGCCGCGGTCGCGCGGCTCGTGTCGATGGTCCCGAGCAGCGCGACGATCAGCACGTTCAGCGCACCGTTCGCGAGCCAGTCCGCGTCGTCGCGGCCTGCGCTGCTGCGTACCGGCAGTTCGCGGATCAGCGCGGCGAGGTCCCGCGCCGCGTCGCCGTCACGCAGGTCCGCCGCGGGCAGCGCATCGAGCGCCGCCACGACGTCGAGCCGCGCCGGCGGCAGCGAGTGGGCAAGGCGCCAGGCCGCATCGTCGCCGCGCTCCAACACGCCGAGCGCGTGCAGACCCTGCAGCGTGGCCTGCAGCGGACCCGGACGGGCGCCGAGGTCGCGCGCCAGCGTTTCCGTGTCGAGCCCCTGCCCCGCCGCGAGACGATCGAACACACCCAGACGCCGGCAGCACGCGATCAACGCGGTTGCCAGGTAGCCGTAGCAGCACTGAATCGGTTCCACAAATCCTCCACCATGCGGTTCGCGGTAGCCGCCTGCGCGTGCTGCCCGCGTGTCCTTTGCCGCTCCTTGCAGGCGAACGACCGGAGGCCTGCGCCCCGCTTGCTGCGGAACGGCATGCCGTCGCGTCATTAGCCTTGCCGCACTCGGGTGCCCCCCGGCACCCGGCGCGCATCAGAACGTCATTCGTTCGTACTCATCGCCCGTGGCGCTTTCCTGCCACACGATGCTTTCCAGCACGTCCCGCGCGCTCTCGCGCCGGGTTGGCGTTTCAACCGTTGCACGCAAGTCCTCGTCGGCATCGGCGCTTGCCGATGCCATGGCGGTGTCGTGCACCACCGGCATCACCGCCTCTGCCATCGCGCGGCCGATCGCGCTCGCGCTGTTGTCGCCGAGATACGTCGCAAAACGCGCGATGGTCGGATGCTCGAAGATCAGGCTCGGCGACAGGTCCAGGTCCAGGCGCCGGTTGACTTCGCGCACCAGCGAGGCGATGCCGAGCGAGGTCACGCCGAGCTCCAGCAGATTTTGGTCGGTCGGCAACTGCGCCGCCGGCACCTGCAACTGCTGCGCGAGTTCGTCGGTGATCAGCTGAGCCGCGAGATCGGCGGCGCCGCGCAGGCCGCCACGGCGCGTCGGCGCCGGCACGATCAGCTCTGCGGCGCTGCGCGCCGGCGCCTGATCCGGTGCCCGTGGCGTGCCCGCGGTATCGACCCAGTGACGTTCGCGCGCGAACGGATACGTCGGCAGGTTGATGCGCGGCGGCAGCGCGCCGTCGTACAGAGACAGCCAGTCGATGTCCACGCCCTGGGTCCACAGTTCCAGCAGCGGTCCCAGGTCGTTGCTCGACAGCCACTTCGACACGATCATCGCCTTGATGTCGGCGTCGCGATTGATCAGGCCCACGCTGTCGGAGTCGCGCTCGCCGCGGCTGCGATAGCCCGCCGCGGCAACGCTGTCGCCGGCGACGAAGGCCTGCAGCCGGGCGGCGAGTTCCGCGCCCGACTCGACCACGAAGGCCAGGCGTTCGCGCAGGTTCTCGCGGCCCACCTGCAGCGTCGCCGCGACACGGGCCAGCGGCAGGTTGCCGGGGTCGGCCGCGGCGCGCAGGTACGCGAGCAGATCGCCCGCGCGGGCGGCCAGCTGTTCCGGCGTCTTGGCCGACAGCACGATCAGGCGGGCCAGTCGCTGCGCCCGGGTTGTCGGCGTCGGCGTGACCGGTCGCAGCGGATATTCCTGCACGATCAGGTGCGCGTTGACGCCGCCGAAGCCCAGCGAGCTGACGCCCGCGGTCAGCGGCAGCGCCGCGCCGTGGACATCGGTCGCGGCGTGCCAGTCCTGCGTCGATTGCGCGATATGGAACGGGCTGCCGTCCAGGCGGATCTGCGGATTGAGCTGCTCGAAATGCAGCACGCCGGGAATCGTGCGATGGCGCATCGCGAGCACGGTGCGGATCAGCGACGTGACGCCGGACGCGGCTTCGAGATGACCGATCTGGGTCTTGACCGAGCTGACCGCGCAACGCGCGGCGGTGCCCGGCTCCAGGCCCAGTTCGCGGAACGCCTTCTTCAGGCCGTTCAGCTCGACCGCATCGCCCATCGCGGTGCCGGTGCCGTGCGCTTCGATCAGGCCGACCGCGGCCGGATCGACCGCGGCGCGGCGGTAGACGTCGACCAGCAGCTCGGCCTGGGCGTTCGGGTTCGGCGCGGTCAGCGACATGGCCCGGCCGCCGTGGTTGACGCCGCTGCCCTTGACCACGCCGTAGATCGTGTCGCCGTCGGCGACGGCCTGGTCGAGCCGCTTGAGCAGGACCGCGGCGCAGCCTTCGCCGCGCACGTAGCCGTCGGCGCGGTGGTCGAAGGTCTTGCAGCGGCCATCGGCGGCCAGCATGCCGGCGCTGCCCAGCGCGCGCTGCAGCGACGCTGTCAGCAGCAGGTTCGTGCCGCCGGCGATCGCCGCGACGCAGCTGCCGTCGGCGATGCTTTCGGCGGCGCGATGGATCGCGACCAGGGAGCTCGAACAGGCCGTGTCGATCGCTTCGCTCGGACCGCGCAGGTCCAGCAGGAAGGACAGGCGGTTCGGCAGCAGGCAATGCGCCATTCCGGTCGCGGCGTGGCCGACGACCTCGGTATCGGCGTTGCGCAGCAGTTCCACGTAGTCGAAGCCGCTCAGACCGACGAAGACCCCGGTGCGCGTGCCGGCGAAATTCGAGGCGCGGTGGCCGGAATCCTCGATCGCGTTCCAGGCGACCTGCAGGAACAGGCGCTGCTGCGGATCCATCAGCGCGGCCTCCTGCGCGCCGATGCCGAAGAAGCTCGCGTCGAACTTGTCCACATCGCGTAGAAATCCGCCCCAGTGCGGCGCGGCGGCATCGTGCGCGGCGGCCTGCCGCGGGCGCCAGGCGCGGCGCTCGGCCGGCAGGTCGGAGACGAGATCGGCGCCGGCGAGAACCTGCCGCCACAGTTCGTTCGGCGTGTCGGCGCCCGGGAACAGGCCGGCAATGCCGACGATGGCCACGGCGGCGCGGTCGGGCGACGGCGTCGCCGGAGCGTCGATGCGTGGCGCGGCGGCCGCGATGGACGTTGCCGCGGCCGGCGCTTGCGCCGCGGCCGCTTCCGTATCGGACGCGAACGCATCGGCGTAGTACGGCCGCAGTTCGTCCGCATGCGCCGTGGCGAGGTAGCCGGCGAGCGCGGCGAGCGTCGGGTATTCGAACACGACGGCCGGCACGAGCCTCAGCGCATAAGTCTCGTCGAGGCGGCGGAACAGGCCCGCGACGCCGAGCGAATCCAGACCGTATTCGCTGAGGTTCACGTCGGCGACGATCTGCTTCGGGTCCACCAGCAGCACCTCGGCGACGATGCGCAGCAGATCCTGGCGCAGCCGTCGCGCGAACTCCGCACTGCCTAGCGCCGACGCGGCGGCGCGCGTTTCGGCGCGAGGCGCGGGTGCGAATTCGGCCGTGGTCAGGCCCAGCGCACGGTCGATCTTCGCGCGGTTGCCGTGCATGACCAGCAACTGGTCCTCGCCGCCGAGCAGCGCGGCGGCGAACGCGGCCAGGCCACTGCCGGTATCCAGCGCGTGCATGCCGGTCGATTCCTGCAGCAGCGCCTTGGTCTTCGCATCGAGCGAGATGCCCTTGATGCGCTCGGGCTGCATGCCGCCGTCCTGCCACAGCGGCCAGTCGATCGCGAGCGTGCGCCCGCGCCGCTGCCCTTGCGCGGCGAGCTGCGCCCGCAGCGCCGCGTAGTGACGCTGGAAGCCATTGGCGTAGGCGTAGTCGCATTGGCCGGAACTGCCGAGTTCCGCGGCGATCGAGGAGAACAGAACGAAGAAGTCCAGATTATCGGACTGGCTAGCCTCATCCAGGTGCACCGTGCCGTGGATCTTCGGCGCGCAGGTCGCGTCGAAATCGGCCGTGGTCTTGCTCCCGATCGCGGCGTCGCGGATCACGCCGGCCGCGTGGACGATGCCGTGGATGCCGCCGAAACGCTCGCGCGCCTGCTCCAGCAACCGGAACGCCTGGTCGCGTTCGGCGATGTCGCCGCGCAGATACGCGACCTGGGCGCCAAGGGCTTCGAGCTCGGCGAGTCGCGCCGTCTGCATCGCATCGAGCGCGGAGCGGCCGACGAGGACCAGATTCACCTTGGCCTGCGAGGCGAGGAAGTTCGCGACGATCAGGCCCAGGCCGCCGGCGCCGCCGGTGATGACATAGGTACCGCGTTCGCGGACCGTCGACGGCATGTTCGTGCCGCGTTCGCGGACCGTCGACGGCATGCTCGTACCGCGTTCGCGCGCGGCCGGAAGCGCGGCCACCGGCGGCGTCCACGGCTGCAGGCCGCGGCGTAGGCGCTGCGCGCCGTCGTAGCGGATTTCCGTGCTGCCGCGCGTCGAGTCGGCCAGTTCCGCAATCAGCTGATCGATGCCGGCGTCATCCAGCGTCGAACCCATGCCGAGGGCGATGCACGTGCTCGCGAGCTGCGGGATTTCGAGCAGCACGCTGCGCGCCAGACTCGCGAGCGCGGCCTGCTGCGGCCGGGTGCTGGCGGCGTCGGCGGGAATCACGCAGACGACGCGCGTCGCGGCCGGCGCCGCGCCGTTTTCCTTGTCCTGCCGCGCCGCGTCGGCCAGGGTCTGGCTCAGGGCGAACAGCGACCCGGCGCCGAACGCGAGACTGCGCTCCAGCGCCGCCGCATCGAACGGCGCGTCGCTGCCGTTCCAGGCCTGCACGATCTGCCTCGGGCGCCATCCCTGCGTCTGCAGCGCCGCGAACAGCGCCGCGACGTCTTCGCGCTGCGCGGGCCGCACCTCATACGAATCCGGCGCGAGCACGCGGAAGCCATCGCCGGGCTGCACGAGCACGATAGCCGGCACGCCGCCTCCCCGCACCGCGAAGCGGCTGCGCAACTGATCGTGCATCGCCTCGCCGTGGGCGAACAGCAGGATGGTTCCTGCCGCCGTCGTCGCCGGCGCCGTGGCCAGCGGCGCGGGTTGCCACAGGCTGCGGTAGTACAGCGTCTGCGGCGCAACGGGCGTGGCCACCGTCAGTTCGGCGGTGCGTGCGGGCGCCGGCATAGTCGCGGCGGCAGCGGCCAACGCCGGTGCCGCCGAATCGCCGTGCGGCAAACCGTCGACGCCGGGAATCCAGCAGCGTTCGCGCGCGAACGGATAGGTCGGCAAGGCCATGCGCCGCGGCGCGCGCGGACGCGCCAGAGCGCGCCAGTCGACCTCAGCGCCGGTCACCCAGGCCGCGCCGAGCGCGGCGAAATCCTGCGCGTCGATCAGCGCCTGCACCGTATCCGCGTCCGCGACCGGCGGGGCGCCCTTGCGCACGCGGCTGCTGCCGCGGCTGATACCGGCCGCGCTCTTGCCGTCGAGGAAGGCGCGCAGGCCGCTGCGCAGTTCGCCGGCCGTGGCCGCCACCAGCGCCAGGCGCTCGGGCATCTCGTCGCGGCCTACCTGCAAGGTATAGGCGAAGCTGACCAGGTCCGGCTCATCGGCCTGCGCACGTTCGAGCATCACTTCGGCATAGGCGTGCAGGCGGTCCTCGGTCTTGGCCGACAGGACGAACAGTTGCGGGCCACTCGGCTCGCGCGACACGGCCGCGGTCGACGCCAGGTGTTCTTCGAGCACGATGTGCGCATTGGCGCCGCCGAAGCCGAACGAGCTGACGCCCGCGCGGCGCGGCAGCACGCTGCCGTCACTGGCCAGCGGCGAGGACCAGTCGCGCGTCGCATCGACGATGTAGAACGGCGTGCCGGCCAGGTTGATGTACGGATTGATTTCCTCGAAGTGCACGTTGGCCGGAATCTGCCGATGGCGTATCGCCAGCAGCGCGCGCAGGATGCCGGCGATGCCGGCCGCGGTCTCCAGATGACCGATATTGGTCTTGGCCGAACTCAGTCCCACGTGCGGCACGGTGGCCGGCGCGCGGTCATGGCGCTTGTACAGTTCGCTGAAGGCCTTGGTCAGCGCCTGGACCTCGATCGGATCGCCGATGCCGGTGCCGGTGCCGTGGCATTCGATGTAGCCGACCGTGGCCGGATCCATCTTCGCCTTGTCGTAGGCATCGATCAGCAGTTCGGCCTGGGCCGCGGAGTTCGGCGCGGTCAGCGTGGTGACGCGGCCGCCGTGGTTTTCCGACGTGGCGCGCACGACCGCATAGACGTGGTCGCCGTCGGCTTCGGCCTGGGCCAGCGACTTGAGCAGGACCGCGCCCGAGCCTTCGCCGCGCACATAGCCGTTGGCCTTCTTGTCGAAGCTCTTGCACTTGCCGTCGCCGCTGAGCATGCCGGCCATGCCGAAGGAGATGTACGCGGCAGGACTGAGCATCACCTGGACGCCGCCGACGATCGCCATGTCGCAGCTGCCGGTGTGGATCGACTCGATGGCGCGATGCAGCGCCACGAGCGAACTGGAACAGGCCGTGTCGATCGGTGCGCTCGGACCGCGCAGGTTGAGCAGGAAGGACACGCGGTTGGCCAGCACCGAATGCGAGTTGCCCGACGCCGAATAGCCGTCGAGTCCGATGCCCTGCCGCTTGATCACGTCGACGTAGTCGTTGGTCGCGACGCCGACGAACAGGCCGGTGCGCGTGCCCGACAGGTCCGACACGCGATGGCCCGAATCCTCGATCGTCTTCCAGACGGTTTCCAGGAAGATGCGCTGCTGCGGATCCATCATCTGCGCTTCGCGCTTGGAAATGCCGAAGAACAGCGGGTCGAACTTGTCGACCTCCTTCATGAAGCCGCCCCACTTGGAGTTCGACTTGTTCACTTCCTTGAACGGGTCGCCATAGAACTCGCGCCAGTCCCAGCGATCCTCGGGAATGACGCTGATCAGGTCGTCGCCGTTCTTCAGGTGCTGCCAGAACTCGTCCAGGTTCTGCGACTGCGGCATCACGCCGCTCATGCCGACGATGGCGATCGGCATGTCGTCGAAGCGGTTGGCCGCCGAGAGGCGGCGCTGGCCCGCCGGCGGCATCGCCACGAAGGCCTGCGCGTCCCAGCCCTTGCCGAAGCGCGGCTGCGAGGAATCCCCCACGGCGGCCACGGCCGGACCTGCGCCGGGCTTTGCCGAACTGCCGCCCGCCGCCGCATGCACGCGCGCGACGTCGGCGCCGCGTTCCGTCGCGAGATAGCGCGAGACTTCCTTGATCGACGGATAGTCGAAGAACAGCACCGGCGTGACGTCGACGCCGTAGGTGTCGTTGATGCCGTTGGCGTACGTGGTCAGGCCGATCGAATCGAAGCCGAGATCGAGCAGCACGCTGTCGGGCGAAATATCCTCGGCGTCGAGCTTGAGGAACTCCATCGCCATGCGCGTGAGCTCCGCCTGCACCGGTGCGGCGAGGTTCTGCTGCGCGCCGGCCGCTGCCGGCGTGCTCGCCGCGGCCGCGGCGGCAGGCGGCGTCTTCTTGCGCAGGCCCAGGGCGATCTCGATCTTTTCCTGGTGGCCTTCGAGCACGGCGAGCTGCGTCGCCGGCGAGGCCAGGCCGTCGACGAAGGCGTCGATGCCGGTGTCCGTGCCGAGCAGCTTGATGCCGAGCGTCTTGGTGAACATCTGCTCCGTCTGTTCATCGACGCGCATGCCGCCGTCGGCCCAGAGCGACCAGTTGAGACTCAGCGTCTTGCCCGCGCGCAGCCCTTCGCCGCGCTGGCGTTCGCGACGGAACGCGAACGAATCCATGAAGTGGTTGGCGTAGCCGTAGTCGCTCTGGCCGGCATTGCCGGTGACCGCGGCCATCGAGGAAAACAGCACGAAGAAATCCAGCGGCTCTCCGCGGGTCGCCTCGTCGAGGTGGACCGTTCCGAACACCTTCGGCGCGAGCACCGCGGCGAAGTCCGCGGCGGTCTTGTTGCGCACGTAGGAATCGCGCAGCACGCCGGCGCTGTGGATGACGCCGTTGATCTCGCCGAAATGTTCCCTGCCCGCGGCGACGAGACGCTGCACCTCGGCCGCGCTGGACACGTCGGCCTGGAGATAGACCACCTCGGCACCGAGCGCGCGCAGCGCGTCGAACTGCGCTTCGTGTCCGGCCGACGGCGCCGAGCGGCCGGTCAGCAGCAGGCGCGCCTGGTAACGGCGCGCGAGGAACTCGGCGAAGATCAGCCCGAGTCCGCCGGCGCCACCGGTAATCAGATACACGCCACGTTCGCGCGGCGCCTGCGGCGCGTTCGCGTCCGCCTTGGCCAGATCGACAAACGTGAGACGGCGCACTTCGCGCGCGCCGTCGCGCAGGCGCACGGCGACCCCGTCGGCGGCATCGGCGCGGAATTCCGCGCGCAGCGCGGCCACCGCGACGGCGGCATCGCCGTCGTGGCCGTGCAGCTCCATCGCCTTGCACTGGATCTTGGGGAATTCCAGGTGCAGCGCGCGGAAGAAGCCCACCGCCGCCTCGTGCGTCACCGGTGGCTCTCCGTCGCCGCTGGCGTGGAGATAGACGATCTGCAGCTTGTGATCGAGCTTGAGCTGGGTCAGCGCATGGCACAGCGCCAGCAGCGAGCGCACACCGTGGGCCAGCGCGTCCTCGAGCGATGCGTCGTCGAGCGCCTGCGCGGTCTCGCGCAGCGGCCAGGCGAAGCCGATCTGGCGCAATCCGTGTCCGTCGGCGGTCAGCGAACCGATGAGCTGCGCGAACTGGTCGATGTTCGCCGGCTCGATGTCGTAGGTGTCGGCGTCGACGCGGACGAAGCCCGTCGCCAGCCGTATCAGCACGACGCGACGGGAGGCGCCGCCGGTCTCGAGCGCCTGCCGGTAGCTCTCGCGCAGGCGGTCGTCGCCGAACAGCAGCACGCTATCGCCCTGTTCCTGCGCCGCGGCGTCCACGAGCGGCGGCAGCGGCGCGGATTCCCACCGTGGCGCGTAGTACAGCCGCGAGAAACCCGCCTCGTCCTTGCGCGCCGGCGCCTTGTGCACGTCGACGATCGGCACGCCGGTCGCCTCGCGGATGCGCACGAGCACCTTTCCGTCGTCGTCGAGGATCAGCACGTTCTTGCGCGAGACGCGCGAGTTCTCCACGCGCTCGTCGACCATCTCGGTGACGTAGCTCCAGCACCGGGGCTGTAGCGGATGGATGACTTCCACCTCGCCGATCGAGAACGGCACCAGCATTTCGCCGCTGGGCTGGCCGAGCTGCGCGGCGACGCCGGCCTGCAGCGCACCGTCGATCAGCGAGGGATGCAGGATCAGCGACTGCAGATCGTCCAGGCGCGCGGCCGGCAGCTGCAGCAGTCCGAGCGATTCGCTATCACTGCGGAACACCTCATGCAGCGAGCGGAAGCCCGGCCCGAGATCGAGGCCGAAGTTCTTGAACAGCGGATAGGCGTCGCGGCCGTCCATGACCTTGACGCAGCGCGAGCGGATCGCGGCCAGGTCGACGTATTCGTCGGGCGCGGCGAGCTCGCTGTCGCTGGCATAGAGAATCTTGCCCTGCGAATGCAGGGCTTTCTTGCCGCCTTCGCCGTGGCTGAAGACCTCGAACTGGATCGCGTCGTGCGAGGGCTTGAGTTCGACCCAGGTTTCCGCCGGCACATCGCGCACCGCGATCGGGCTGACCCAGAGGATATTGCGCAGGCGCCGTACAGGCCTGCCCGCGGCGAGTTCGCCAACCTTGCGCGCGAGCTCCAGGAAGGCCACGCCGGGCAGGGTCGGCACGCCCATGACACGATGGTCGTAGATGAAGAACTCGCCGTCGTGGAAGGTCTTCCTGAACAGCTGGCGCTCGAACGTCGACTCGTTGCTGTCGACGAGCGGATGCACGCCGCGGCGCGCCTTACCCACCGGCACGTCGCCCGGCGCGGTGACCGGTATCCAGTGGCGCTTGTCGGCGAACGGGTAGGTCGGCAGCGAGACGCGCTTGCCGCTGCTCGCGCCGTTGACGCCGCGCCAGTCGAGCAGCACGCCTTCGGCCCAGAGCCGCGCGACCTTGCCCGGATGGCGGCGCCGCGACAGCAGGCCGATCACCTGCTCGCGCTCGCTGCGGTTCATGAGCTTGAGGATCACGTCGGCGTTCTTGACGTTGCCGACGATGACGCCTTCGTGCGTCCTGCCGGCGAGAAACGCGCCGAGGCGTTCGCCGAGTTCGGCGGTCGAACGCGCCAGCAGCGCAACGCGGAACTCCAGCGGCTTGCGGCCGCTCTGCAGGGTGAATGCGATGTCGCGCAGCGGCGCGACCGCGGTTCCCCGCTGCAGGTATTCGCGCAGCCGCGTGGCGACGTCCATCAACTGTGCTTCGGTGCGGGCCGACAGCGGGAAGACGTGGGTCTCGCGATCCGTCGCCGGATCGGCCGCCGTTGCCTCGGCGTTGAAGCTCTCGAGAATGACATGCGCGTTGGAGCCGCCGACGCCGAATGAGCTGATGCCCGCGCGCAGCGGCTGCGCCACGCCGTCGACGACGCGCGGCGCCCAGTCCTGCAATTCCTGCTGCACGCGGAAAGGCGACGCGTCGAAGTCGATGTGCTCGTTGAGCACGGCCGAATGCAGCGACGGCACCAGTTGGCGGTGCTGCATCTGCAGCAGCACCTTGGTCACGCTGGCGACGCCGGCGGCGGCTTCGAGATGACCGATATTGGTCTTCAGCGAACCGATCGCGCAGGCGTGCACGGCCACGCCCCGGCCCTCGAAGGCGTTGTTGAGCGAAGCGATTTCCAGCGGATCGCCGAGTTCGGTGCCGGTGCCGTGCGCCTCGACGTAGCCGATGCTCGCGGCATCGACCCCGGCGCGCTCCAGCGCGGCGCGGATCAGGCTGGTCTGCGCCTTGGGATTGGGCACGACGAAACCGCTGGTACGTCCGCCGTGATTGACGACGATGCCCTTGATGACGCCGTAGACGTGATCGCCATCGGCCAGCGCCTGCGCGAGCGGCTTGATGTACACGGCGCCGACGCCTTCGCCGGCCACGTAGCCGTTCGCGCCCTGACCGAAGCTGCGGCAGACGCCGTCCTTGGACAGCGCACCACCGGACGAGTTGATGTCCCACTTGCTCTGATGCAGATCGAGATTCACGCCGCCGACGATGGCCGAGGCGCATTCGCCCGCGTAGATCGCCTCGCAGGCCAGGTACAGCGCGGTCAGGCTCGACGAGCAGGCGGTGTCGATAGTCAGGCTCGGACCGGAGAAATTCATGACGTAGGAGACGCGGTTGGCGATGCTCCAGAGGAAGGAACCCGGCGCCATCGTGCCCCCGAGATGCTTTTCCTCGACGCCGACGGTCTGGTAGGTGGTCCACACCGCGCCGACGTAGACGCCGACGCCAGGCGCGCCGTCGTCGCGGCTGAGCAGTTCCGGGTAGTAGCCGGCGTCCTCGAGCGTTTCCCAGGCCACTTCGGCGAACAGGCGCTCCTGTGGATCGAGGCGCTCGGCCGCTTTCGGCGACATGTTGAAAAACAGCGAATCGAACTTGTCCACATCGTCGATGAAGCCGCCGCGGTATCTGGCCGCGGGGCCGTAGCGCAGCCGCTGCTCGTAGCGCCCGGCCGGGAGCTCCTCGATGCAGTCGCGCCCATCGCGGAGGTTCCGCCACAGTTCGTCGATGTTCCTGGCCTTGGGGTAGCGCCCGGCCATGCCGACGATGGCGATGTCGCAAGTCCGGCGCGTGCTGCGCGCCTCGTTATCCGCTGTCGCCTGCATCATGGTCGAATCCCTGGTCGTTTCCGTGCTCTGCGGCTGCGCTGCCGGCGCTGCGCCGGCCTGCGCGATCGCATCCCTCTGCGGCGATGCGGTGGGCGCGTCGGGCACCGCCGCATGAAGTTGATGCCACTGCTCGAGCGTGTAGTGCGCCGTCAGCTCGCCGAATGACGCGGGCGCGTCCTTGGCCGGCAGCAACTCGGGAATGTTCGTCATCTCGCGGAACAGGGTCGCCAGCCGGCACGCAATCTGCGCGACCTGCGCGGCGTCGAGGCCCAGCGGCACGGCGAGGCGCACGAGCTGCGAGGTTTCGCGGCGGCGCTGCATGCCGACGCTGTGGGCGCCGGCGCGGATGCCGGTGTTGAGATACAGGCAGGCCAGGAACGAGGCCAGCGGCTGCGCGAAGCCGGCGACCGCGGCGATGCGCTTGACGTCGATCAGCACGCAATGCCCGCCGACCGGATGCAGCACGGGCGCGCCGCTGTCGTTGAGCGCATGCCAGACCGTCTGCACGGCGTCCATGCGCCGCTCGACCTCGGTTTCGATGAAACGCCGGTCGCGCAGCGCGAGCGCGATCAGCTTGCGTTCGAACAGATCGAGCCCGGTGCCGGCCTGCTCGACCGCGGCGCGCGCCGCGTGGTGGAGCGACGCATCGTTGGTGGCGATGAGGCCACCCAGACTGAGTCCGAAATCCTTGGCGAGACTGACAACCACGACATCGGCACAGGCCAGCATCTCGCGTACGAGCTGCCACGGATCCTGCGCGGCGCAGGCCGGGTCTCCGCGCTGCTGGAGGCGCGCGTTCTCGACGATGCGCGTCGCATCCAGCATCAGCGGAATCGCATGCGGCGCGAGCCGCGCCTTCACCTGCTGCAGATGCCGCAGCGATACCGGCTGGCCGCCGGCGGCGTTGTTGCAGGTTTCGATGCAGACCAGCGCGACGGACGCGGCATCACGCGCCAGCGCGGCGTCGAGCGCAGCGAGATCCAGCTCGCCCTTGCCGGCTTCGTCGGACTCGAGGCGGAACAGCGCCGGGCTGGGCAATTCCTTCGGATCGAAGTCGTTGTCGATCTGGTGATAGAGGTTGCTCGGAAACAGCAGGTTCTGCAGCACCTTGCCCTTGCGTGGCCAGGCGCGGAACAGCGCCTGCTCGGCGCTGCGGCCCGAGTCGGCCAGCACGAAATGGGCGAACGGAAAGATCTCGCGCAGGCTGCTCTCCGCGTCGGTGCAGCTCTGCAGCCGCGCGTGCAGTGACTGCATGCGCGCATCGATGACCGGCAGCGCCAGTTGCGCCCAGGAATCGGTCTTGAGATCGAAATCGACCTGTCCGGCATCGAGCTTCAGCGGATTGAAGCCGGCAGCGGCGAGCAGGCGGCCGCGCGGCCCCGTCGGCGTCAATGCGTCGTCGTCGCGCAAAGCTTCAACATTTTTTTTTTGTGCGCCGCCGCGACACTCACCGCATCCGGGCCCGGCGAAACGTCGGTTCCGGCGGCGGCGAATGCCGGGCCGGCCGGGAGCACGGTGTGGTTTTCGGCGTCGGACGTCAGCATGCGCGCGGGGTCGGCGATCATCATGATGATGTCGATGATGCTGTCGGGATTTCCGCAGCCCGCCTTGCGGCACAGGAAAATGCTGCGCGCTTCCGGACGGAACTTGTTCTTGAACTGGAAATTTCCCTGGTCGTTGAAGATTTCCTGCTTGTGCAGGTCGTCCAGGATCTGATCGACTTCCGGGTCCGCATTCGGCGACTGCTCGATGCGGCAGCCATAGGTGCCGCCCAGGCTCAGCAGCGTGCGGCCTTCGGCGACGAGAATTTCGATGATGCGCACGATGGCGAATTCGAGCCCGCCGCGCGGCATGTCGGGACCATAGAACTCCAGGTCCATCAGATAGCCGTTGGCGGCATCCGATAGCGGCGATATCAGCACGACGTTCTGCAGCACGCCGTCGACGCGCGTCAGGAACAGGCGGTGACGCGCGTGCAAGGTGCCGGCGAGGATTTCCTCGCGCGCACTGCGCACCAGCGGATTGACCTTGGTCTTGCCCGCGCACCAGCTGTCGATCACGCGCGCGATATCGGTATCGACGGCGGCATCGGTGCCGCAGCGATACTCGGTCACACTGCAGACACCGGACTTTTCGAACGTGCCGACCTGATAGCGCAGGCGGCGCATCGCCCCGCCCTCGAGCGTGAACGACGGCAGATCGACGATGCGCTGCACCACACCGAACGGCGTGGCGGTGAACGCCACCGCGCCGATGGCCGCGAGCGGCCGGTGCGACAGGATGTTGAGCTGATAGCCCTTGCGCTCGCAGTGCGCCAGCAGCTCGCCGGCCACCACGGGGAAATAATCGTCGCTGCCGATATAGGCATAGACGAGCAGGATCTTGCGATGACGGCTGTAATGGAAATAGCCGCGCCGCTCGCTGCCGATGAACAGGTTCGGCGCGATGTGCTTGATGCCGCGCGAGGCGGCGCCTTCGTTCTTGCAGGTATCGAACAGCTCCCGCGCCATTGCCGCGAGATCCGGATGTGCGAGCACATCCTCTTCCAGCATCAGTATCGGCGCCTGTGCGCTGTTCTCGGCCACGACGACGTGTCCACCTTGGACTTCAGGTGAGGTGCTTGCATCTTCCACAGTGGCTTGCCTCGGAAATCGCGACGAACTTCAGCGCTGCGCTAAGGCACGCTTGCTTCTTGCAACTGCTCTGCGAAGAGCCGTGAAAGCGTGTCCACATGCTTGTCGGCGAAATAGTTCGCCAGATCGCAGATGTTGAAGTTCTCGAACAACAACGTTTTCGGCAGGGTGCCGAAGTCTTTCTCGAGCCGGCGCAGGATTTTCAGGACCAGGAACGAGTCGATGCCGAACTCGCGAAACGGCGTGAACGAATCGAACGGATGTTCGGCCGGGTCCAGAGGAGGCTCGGCGGCTTCGAAAGATTCGAGCACCACGCCTCGCAGGTAAGTCTCAGTCAATTCTTGCAGCAAATCGCGATCAATCATCCGTTCCCCCTAGTTCCCCGTTACGACGACATGCACCCGAGCCGGACCGGTCAGCTACCCGCACGGCGTATCGTGCAAGAAGTATCACTTTTCCTATCCGGAATTGTATGGATATCACCAATAGTCCTTTACGGTCAAGCGAACATGGAGACCATTTCAGCGGGCTGGACAGGGTACGCAAAACGGCATGGAAAAGGCTCACCATTTCTTGCGCGAAGCGAAAAATATTTTTATTGACGTTTGTCCAGCTTTGCGAAATTTAGCCGGCCAACGTGACGGCGCGTTGACGGATGCGAGGCACGTCACAGTTGACCCCGGTGTCATTCGAAGGCGTGCAAGTCCGCCCGGCTGGCCCCAGCACCGCTTGACAAAAAAGGATTCGGAAAATCGCGTAGCGAACCGCTGCAGAAACTCTCGTTCGTGTCGCGCGATGCCTTGTCAATCCGGTTACCAATGCTAGACTCTCCATTCTTGGTCAATGAGAAAATGGTCAGCAATGGAAACGGCAACGCTTGCCCCTACTCTTCCTAGCGAGATCACCGCAACTCTCATCGACCCCGGCGCGTACGCCGATCAGCACCGCATCACCGACGCATATACCTGGCTGCGCGAGCACATGCCGCTCGGCGTGGCCAAGTCGCGCAACTTCGATCCGTTCTGGGTCGTGACCAAGCACGCGGACATCCTCGAAGTCAGCAAGAACAACAAGGTCTTTCGCAACGGCGACCGCGCGACGATCCTCACCGATCAGTACACCGACGCGATGGTGCGCTGGCTGCGCGACGGCAGCCCGCATCTGGCGCGCACGCTCTCGCACATGGACGATCCGGATCACCGCAAGTACCGCACGCTGACGAGCAACTGGTTCATGGCGACGAACCTGGCACGGCGTGAAGACGCCGTCCGCGGCATCGCGCGCGAGTTCATCGACCGCATGCTCGCGCAGGGCAACGAATGCGATTTCGTCAAGGACGTTGCGGAGCGCTATCCGCTGCACGTGATCATGCAGATCCTCGGCGTACCGGTCGAAGACGAGCCGCTGATGCTGAAGCTGACCAAGCAGGTGTTCGGCAACCTCGACGAGGAGCAGAACAGCACCGGCAAGGCCAAGCAGACGGCGGAACAGGCGTTGATGGGTCTCAACGGCGCGGTGGAAACGTTCTTCCGCTATTTCGACGTGATCACCCGAGACCGCCGCGAGAACCCGCGCGACGACCTGGCCACGGTGATCGCGAACGGCACCATCGACGGCGCGCCGATCGGCAGCTTCGAGGCGATGTCGTACTACTCGCTGGTGGCGACCGCCGGACACGACACGGTCAGCGCATCGACCGCCGGCGCGATCTCGGCGCTGTGCGAATATCCGGAGGAGCTGGCGAAAGTGAAGGCCGATCCGGCGCTGATCCCGGGCCTGGTCGAAGAAGCGATACGCTGGACCAGTCCCGTGCGCCACTTCATGCGCACCGCTTCGACCGACTATCGCCTGCGCGAGCAGGACATCCGGGAAGGTGACTGGCTGATGCTGTGCTATTTATCCGGCGACCGCGACGAAGACGTGTTTCCCGACCCGTTCCGCTTCCGCATCGACCGCACGCCGAACAAGCAGCTTGCCTTCGGTTTCGGCGGCCACATGTGCCTGGGCCAGCATCTGGCGCGCATGGAGATGCGCGTGTTCTTCGAAGAGCTGCTGCCGCGCATCAAGTCGGTGTCGGCCGCCGGCGACGCCAGCCACACCAAGGCCGTCTTCGTCGGCGGACTCAAGTCGCTGCCGATCCGTTTCGAGGTGGAGTGAGCCGACGCCACGCGCCGCGATAATCGCGGCGCCGCACGGTTCATTGCTCCCAGGGAAACAGTCCTTCCTGCACATAGCGCGAGATCGCGCGCAGGTTCTGCTCGTCCGTGAACACTTCCCGATTGCCGGCCACGGCCGCGTCGCGGCCGGCCGAGAGCGACGGCCAGAGTGTCGCGGCATACGTCTTGTAGCGCGCCAGCGCCGTGCGCGACAGGCGTTTCAGACGCATCACATGCCGGCGCAGCAGCGCCTCGCCCTGCGCTTCGCAGGCGTCGACCAGACCCCAGTCCAAAGCACTCTTCGCCGTTATCGCCTGAGTGTTCAAGGTCAGGTAGTGCGCTTTCTGGAAACCGATGCGCCGCATCAGGAAGGGCAGCACGCAGGCCGGATAAACGCCGAACAGCAGTTCAGACAGACTGAACTGGGCCGACTCGTCGGCCAGCACGATATCGCTGGCGCCGATGAACCCGAGACCGCCGGCATTGGCCTTGCCGCGCACGTAGGAAATCACCACGAACGGACCCGTGGCGAGTTTCAGCCAGAGGTCGTACATCGGTCCCGGCCCTTCATAGGCTACATACGCCGGCGCGCAACCGGCGGTCACTTCGCGGAAATCCGCGCCGAAGCAGAACACCTCCGGCAACCCGCTGAGCACCACGACGCTGACCGATTGCTCGCAGGCGGCGATCACCTGTGCGCATTCGGCCACCAGCTGGGCGCTGATCGCATTGTTCGCCTCGGGCCGGTGGAACTGCAGATGGCAGACCGACTCCTCGAAACGCACCTTGATCGTTTCCAGGTGCGCAAAGTCCGGGGCGGGCGCGGCGGCCGACACGTTCATTCGATGTGACTCCTGTTCGTGCGAACCGGCATAGCCCTGCGGCGGCGGATCATGGACAAGACTGCCAGCACAGGGCGGTATTCATGCCACCGAACCCCATGCTCAAGGTCAACGCATTGGCGATCTGGTGTGCAGCACCCGTGGGCCCGACCCACCGCAGATCCGGATCGATGGGGTTATCCAGATTGCGGCTCGGATGCAGGCGCCCGGCGCGCTGCTGCAGCAGAGTTGCGATGATCTCCACGGCGCCCGCAGCGCTGAGGCCGTGACCGACCAGGGACTTGGTCGCGTTGAGATGCGCATGGGACAGGCCGCATTCGCGCAGCGCGCGTACTTCCGTCTCATCGCCGACGACCGAGCCCGTGCCGTGCGGGTTGACGTAGTCGATCGCGGCCGCCGGACAATCCGCATGCGCCAGCGCAGCGCGGATCGCGCGCGTTTCGCCCTGCAACGACGGATCCGGATTGCGGTTGCCGTCCATCGCAATGCCCCATCCTGTCAACGTCGCGTACGGTGCGGCGGCGCGACGCCGGCTCGACGGCAGGGACTCGATCACGATGGCGCCGGAGCATTCGCCGTAGATGAAACCGTCATGGTCGCGATCGAACGGCCGGCAGGCCAGTTCCGGCGACGCGGCGAAACGGTCCGAACCCATCGCACCGATCGCGCGGAAACCCTGGCATTCCCAGTACGACAGATCCATCAGCGCGCCGACCGCGATGCAGGCGTCGACCTGGCCCGACGACACCGCCTGCGCCGCCTGGATCACCGCGAGCTGACCGCTGGCGGATGCGCCACCGACGGTATAGGCCAGTCCCTGGATGCCGAAATGCGCGGTGCATAACCCGCACAGATCCGAATCCATGAACGACATGGCATAGGTCGGCCGCAGGAACGCGATGCGCTCGCGGTAGCTGTCCTGCAGGTTCACCAGCTCGCGCTGCTGCACGTTGGAACCGCCGACGATCAGGCCGATGCGCTGCGGATCGAGCTGACCGAGGTCGGCTTCGTCCCAGGCTTCCTGCGCCACCGTCAATGCGGCCGTCGCCGATAGCGAGGCCGTACGCAGCAGCTGGCGGGAAATGGCTTGCGGCACCACGAGTTCGGCGATTTCGGCGCCGAGCACCGGCATGTCGCCGCGACGCCGGCCAGGCCGCTGCATCACGCCGAACGCGCTGCGTCCGGCCAGCAGCGCGGCGGTGAAATCCTGCTTGCCCTGCCCGATGGCCGACACCACGCCGATGCCGGTCACAACCAGATTCGTGGCCATCGTGCGCTCCTGCGGTCAGCCGCATCGATCACGGCAAAGCGCGTGAGTGTGCAAGCAAGTCCGTCGCTCATGCAAGAAGGAAGAGAAGCCAAATTTGACGGATTGTGAAAAGCGCCGCATACGTCCGTCGTGACGTCGCGCTCACCGCACGTATGCGATGCGGCAAGGTCTGCAATCAGCGTACTGTTTCGCAATGCGTCACGAAAATTCCGGATGGATTTCGTCGGACCGGGACAGCGGCACGCTCAGCCGCGCCACTGCGCCGGCCGCATCGCCGCGGTTTTCCAGGCTGACCTGCCCATGGTGCTGGGCAGCGATCTTGCGACACAGCACCAGCCCGACACCGGCGCCGCCGGGCTTGGTCGTATAGAACGGCACGAAAAGATTGTCCGGATTACGGATGCCGGCGCCGTTGTCGACGATCTCGAATTCGGCATGGCCGTCGACGACGCGGCAGCCGAAGCGCACCGGTTCGGCGCTGCCGTCATTGGCTTCGACCGCGTTCTTTACCAGGTTGATCAGCGCGTGTTCCAGATGGACCGGATCGCCGAACAGGGTCGCCACCGGCACGTCGCCGGCACGTTCGACCACGCCGCCGGGGAACATGGCCAGCACGCGCCGTGCCAGCCGCGCGGCCGGAAATTCCACTTTCTGCGGCTCGGGCAGCCGCGCGATGCGCGCATATACCGAGATGAACTCCTTGAGACCTTTCGCGCGCTGCGAGATCACGTCCAGTCCGTCGCGCATGATGTCCATCTGCTCTGCCGCGTCGCCTCGCGCGACGACGTTCTCCAGGGTCTGGCACAGCGACAGGATCGGCGTCAGGGAATTGTTGACCTCGTGGCTGATGACACGGATCAGCCGCTGCCAGACCAGGATTTCCTCTTCCGCCAGGGCCAGGCGCAGGTCGACGATGAATACGATGCGGCTGGGCCGGCCCTGGCGCCGGTAGAACTGCTGGCTCACCTGCCAGCGGCTCTCGGCGCCCGGAAAGCGGAAATCGACGACGCGCGGTTCGGCCGCGAACGGAATCGCCGCGAGCGGCGTGGCGGCGTAGTCGGTGCCGATCAGCTGTTCGGCCGGCACGCGCAGCAGTCGTGCCGCGAGCGGATTGACCAGACGGATGCGGTCATAGGCATCGCAGGCGACGATCGCGACGCTGATCTGGTCGACGACTTTCTGCAGCATACCGAGCAGCTCCTGCTCGGTATGCCGGCCTGCTTCGAGATCGCCGATCAGCACGTTGAGCTGACGATACAGCTCACCCAGTTCGCCTGGTTCGCGTGCGTGCGCGGCCTTGATGCTGAAATCCTGCGCATGCGCCGCTTCCACGAGATTGCTCAGCGCGCGGATGCGGCGCCCCACATCGGCGCGAACCGCCACCGCGACGATGGCGACCCAGACCATGCCGAGCACGGCCAGCGCTTCCACCCGGTATTTCGGCAGGGTGTCTTCGGCCGCGAAGACCAGGAGCAGTGCCGGCGGAATGGCGCAGCTCGCGATCCACAGCAGCAGCCTCACGCCCGCCGACAGCCGCCGCCGCGGCGGCGTGCTGCGCGAACGCGTGCCGTGGATCACGCCGGTTCCCGCTTGCCCAGGCGCCGGTACAGCGCGGAACGGCTGATGCCCAGTTCTTTCGCCGCGACCGCGGCATTGCCGTCGTGCCGCGCGAGCGAGCGGCGGATCAGCGCGACTTCCGCATGCTGCAGGGTCATGCCGTCGAATTCGTCGGCGGCCGCGCACGGCGCCGCGCGCGTATTCAGCTGCAGATCCTGTTCGCCGATCTGTGTCTGCTGCGCCAGCAGGACCGAGCGCTCGACCACATGCTGCAGTTCGCGGATATTGCCCGGCCAGGCATAGTTTTCCAGCGCGGCGCGCGCGCTAGCGGAAAACGTCCGCGCCGGTGAGTTGTAGTGCTGGCAGGCGCGGGTCAGGAAACCTTCGGCCAGGAGCAATATGTCGTCGCGGCGCTGGCGCAGCGCCGGCATGTTCAGGGTCACGCCATTGAGCCGGTACAGCAGGTCCTGGCGGAAATGGCGTTCCGCGACGAGGCTGTCGAGATTGGCGTTGGTCGCGGAAATGAAACGTATGCTGGCCTGCTTGGTGAACGAGCTGCCGAGCTTTTCGTAGCTGCGCTCTTCCAGCAGGCGCAGGATCTTGGCCTGCTGGGTCAACGGCAGGTTGGCGATTTCGTCGAGAAACAACGTGCCCTGGTCGGCGAGCTCGACCCGGCCCACGCGTTCGGTCTTGGCGTCCGTATAGGCGCCCTTGGTGTGGCCGAACATCTCGCTCTCGAAGGTCGATTCGGAGATCGCGCCCATGTTGACGCTGATGAAGGGCGCGGCCGCACGGCTGGAATGCTGGTGGATGTAGCTCGCCAGCAGGCTCTTGCCGGTGCCGTTCTCGCCGGTGATCAGGATGGGCATGGCGCTTTGCGCGACGCGCCGCGCCATCGACAGCAACTGGTCCATCTCGGCCGAACGCGAGAGTAACGTGCCGCCGCTGCGCTGCTGGCGCAGCAGCGCGTTTTCCGCCGTGAGCTTGCGTTCGCGGCCCTGCGCCGCGCGCAGGGCGAGCTGGGTGCGGATGGTCGACAGCAGGCGGTTGTTCTCCCACGGCTTCTCGACGAAATCCACCGCGCCGCGCTGCATCGCCTCGACCGCGATGCCGATCGTGCCCCAGCCGGTCATGGCGATCACCGGCAGGTCTTCGGCCGCTTCGCGCAACGCGGCGATCAGCGCCAGCCCTTCCTTGCCCGAGGTCGTGTCTTCGACGTAATTCAGATCCACCAGGGCGAGCTGGCAGGCCTCGCGCCGCGCCGCAACGATCGCTTCGGCCGGCGAACGGCAGGCGATGCAGCTCATGCCTTCGCTCTTGAGCAGTACGCGTAGCGCCGTCAGTATGCTTTCGTCGTCATCGACTATCAGGATCGTCATCGCGCACTTTCCACCGCATCGTTCGCACTGCCGGCCGCCGCGCGCCCGCGGTGGGCGAGTATAGCAGCGGCCCGATGGCGGTCCCGGATGTCCGGCCTGCCAGGCCACACGACGCTGGTTCGCATACACGCAGCGCAGCGGTTTTCGAAGCGATCCGCGTCGTCGTGATCGTCGACAGGGTTGTCCGACAGGGCGCAGACGCGCACCGCCGGACTCAGGCGTGCCGGCGCCGCGGCCAGCCCGCGACCAGCGCGGCGAGACGCGCCTCGTCGTTGCCGAACGGACTCAGCACCGCATGGATGGCAGGCTTGCGCTGCGCGGGCAGCAGGTAGCGCAGGAACGTGGCCAGGGTGCCGGACGGGCCCACATCGATGTACTCGCACGTGTGCTCGCGCTCGAGCAGTTCCACCGCGGCGCCGAAACGGATCGGCCGGCGCACCACCTGCCAGAAGAAATCCGCCGGCAGCCCGTGCAGTATGGCGACGCGGTCGCAGCAGACCAGCGGCAGCGTGCCGGTCCGCGTGCGCAGGGATTGCAGGAACGAATCGAACGGCGCCTGCGCCGCATCGATGCCGCGCGAATGGAACGCGAACGCGACCGGCAATCGCTGAAACGCGATCTGGCGTGCCTTGAGCCGGCCTTCGAGCGCAGCCACACGGTCGAGCGGCGCCGAGACGACGAAATGTGCGTCGAAGTTGACCGCGGCGAGTTCGGCCAGCTCATGCAGGCGTTCCCGCTCGAACACCGCGGTATCGGCGAGCACGGCGATCATCTCTCCCGGCTCGCAGCAGGCCTCCAGCGCGGCGGCCTGCTGCACCACCGCCGCCAGCGCCTGCTCCGCATCGACGAAACCCGCGATCGCCGCGGCGGCGAAAGAACCCAGACTCGTACCGAGGCACAGATCAGGCCGGATGCCGTGCGCGATCAGCGTCTGCGCCAGCGCATACTCGACCATGAAGATCGCCGGATGGGTCAGCTCCAGCGCATCGAACGCGGCGGACTTCCGGTTCGCATCGTCGTACAGCGCCGCGATCACCGACACGCCGGAAAGCGCGCGCACGATCGCGTCGAGGCGGATCATTTCGGCGCGGAAGCGCGCGTCGTGATCGAACAGCGCGCGCGCCATCTGGAAATGCTGCGAGCCCTGCCCTGAAAACAGGAACACCGTCTTTGCCACTGCGTGTCTCGGCGCGCGTCTACAATTTGAACGCGACGGATTTGAGTTCGGTGAATGACTCGACGCCGGCTCGTCCGAACTCGCGTCCCCAGCCCGACTCGCGCCAGCCGCCGAACGGCATGTTGGGATCGACGACGTGGTAGCAGTTGACCCAGACCGTGCCCGCCTGGAGCGCCCGCGCCGCGCGATGCGCGTTCTTCACGTCACGCGACCAGACCCCGGCCGCGAGGCCGTAGCGCGTGCCATTGGCCTGCGCCACCACGTCGGCGAAATTCTTGAACGGCACCACGCAGACGACCGGGCCGAAGATCTCCTCCTGGATCACGCGCATGGCGGGATCGGTCCTGGCCAGCAGGGTCGGTTCGACGAAATAACCCGCGCGCTCGGGGCGGCGGCCGCCGGCGACGATCTCCGCGCCGGCGCGCACACCTTCGTCCACATACCCCTCGACGCGGTCGCGCTGCCGCGACGAAATCAGCGGCCCGAGCTGGGTTTCCGCATCGAAGGGATCGCCGATCACGTAGCTCGACATGGCCTCGGCCAGGCCGGCGACGACGGTGTCGTAAACCGAGTCCTGCACATACAGGCGCGTGCCCGCGTAGCAGACCTGGCCGGCGTTGAAAAACGCGGCGGCGGCGGAGCCGGCGATGGCCTGTTCCAGGTCCGCATCGGCAAAGATGACGTTCGGCGACTTGCCGCCTAGTTCGACCGTGACGCGTTTGAAGTCCTCGGCACAGCTGCGCACGATGTCGCGGCCCACGGCGGTGGAGCCGGTGAACGAGACCTTGTCGACGCCCGGATGCCGCACCAGCGCCGCGCCGGCTTCGCTGCCCAGGCCGGTGAGTATCTGCAGCACGCCAGGCGGAAAGCCCGCTTCCAGCGCAAGCTCGCCGAGCCGCAGCGCGCTCAGCGGGGTCAGCTCCGAGGGCTTGAGGATGATGACGCAGCCGGCCGCGAGCGCCGCCGACAGTTTCATCGCAATCTGCAGAAGGGGAAAGTTCCACGGTGTGATGCCGGCGACGACGCCGACCGGCTGGCGCAGGCTGAAGGCCTGGAACGGCGTCGGCGCGCAGGCCAGATCGAAAGTCTCGCCGGTGAGCTTCGTGGCCCAGCCGGCGTTGTAGCGGATCGTGTCGACGGTGAACGGCACGTCGACCATGCGCGTGATCATCAGCGGCTTGCCGACGTCGAGCGATTCGAGCTCGGCGAATTCCGCGGCGTGGCGCTCGAGCAGATCGGCCAGCTTGAACAGTGCGCGCGCGCGGAACGTCGGCGGCTGCGTGGACCAGCGCCGGAATGCCGTGCGCGCCGCGGCGACGGCGAGCTCCACATCGGCGGCCGCGGCCGCGGCGACCTGCGCGATCGGTTCACCGCGCGCCGGATCTTCGATCGGCATGCGCGCGCCGGACTGGGCATCGACCCAGCGGTTGTTGATCAGCAGCTGTTTGGGGCGCTGCAGGAAGTCGGCAGTCGCGGCCGACAGGGCCGGACGTTCCGGCGAGATCGCGGTGATGGCATTCATAAGGGGTTCGTCGTCAGATCGGAGGTCGGGTTTCTTCCGGCGCCCGCGCAGGCCGCACGGCGCGATCGAGCGATTCGGCGGTGCCGACAACCCGCCACCACGACCGCAGCGCGGCCGCGGTCCTATCGGTCGCTTTGGACGACATGTTTCCTCTTGCGCAACGCGAGTCGAACGAGGGAGGGCCCGCGGGTGGCAGGTCCGTCGGATGCAGCGCAGCGCGAGTACCCGCAAGCCCGGTGTACGCGTGGAAGCGGATCCCTCCCGCAGCGACCCGCTGTATCGCCTATTGCCTGAATTTTTGCAAGATGATCCGTTCTGCTTTCAGTACTTTGGCGATACTACGGCTTGCTACAAGAATGCACGCTGGCCAGCTGCTTGCGCAGCATCTTCACCATCACCGGCGGCGCCTTGCGCGGGCCGACCAGCGTCTGCAGGTTGGCCGAATCCGGCACCCGGCGCTCGCCATCGACGCCGATTTCCAGCTCGTGCCAGAAACTCGTATAGGTTTCGTCGTCATAGCTCGCCAGCAGGCCATAGACCTTCCTGGCCTTGGGGCTGGGCGCGTTGTGGTCCTTGAGCATGTCGCCTTTCCGGAACACCGACGTATCGGACATTTCCACATTGAGTGCGACCGTTGCGGAAGAAGTCGCACCACTGGCGCCGCGTCTACACGAGCGCCGAAGCGTCCGCGTATCGGTAATTTTACTCTAAATATAATAATTAACTTGAGACAATATTGAACTGAAGACCAGGCGGTGCATGCCTTCCGGACGGCTTCGGACACACCTCGCGAGAACGACCGGTTTCGCGACTACGGCTGCGAAGCCCGGCCCCATCGCGGCACCGGCGCGAAGGAACCGGCGCGAAGGAACCGGCGCGAAGGAACCGACGCATCGTCCGACCATCGCCAGTGCTAGCGAAGATTCGCCGGCATTCCTGTCAGTAGAAAGGCGCTGAACGTGGGACCGGATGTTCCGCATAGTGCTTTTACGCATAAGTGGAACATTCGCCGCAGCTCCGGGCCGGCGAGAGGTCCGTGACGCGCCGGCGATTGAAAAGACCGCGCTGGACGCCAGCACGATGGCCAGCGTCACGGCAAGCCTGGGATCACCGTCGCGTCGACCGCATACGCCGCACCCTTGACAGTGGACATCGTCGACGCGGTCAGGTGAAAGCGATGGCCTGGCCGCACGCTGGTTCGTCGGGGGACTGTAGTTCCCCGCGAAAAAAGTCCAGCATCCGTCCGGACTGGCAACGATTCGAGGTTCGGGACCGTGGACATCACGACGAACCGGAGCGTTCTTGCAGCGCCATACCGGGCCGGATCTGCTGGCACGCACGCCGCATCGGCGACATACGCGGCAATGCGCGCGCTGGTCGCCGCGTGCGCAGTGGCGGCAGTTTCAGCGCGAGCCGCGCCGCCCGACAGGCCGCCGATCGCGATCGTCGCCGTGACGGTGGTGGATCTGGAACACGACCGTTCGCCGCAGCCACGCACGGTGCTGATCGACGATGGCCGCATCGTCGCGGTCGCCGATCCGCGCACGGCACGGATTCCGGCCAATGCCCTGCGCGTCGACGGCCGGGGACGGTTCCTGATTCCGGGGTTGGTCGACATGCACGTCCATCTGTTCAACGGGCATTCGCGCCGCCCGCCGAACGAATGGACATTTCCCCTGTTCGTGGCCAACGGCGTGACCGGAGTGCGTGAGATGAATGCGGATGCGGCCGCGATCGCGCAGGTTCGGCAGTGGCGCCGCGAGCGGGACGACGGCGGTGTCGCGCCGCGCATCCTGGCTGCAGGCGTGGCGGTGCACGGCGACACGCCCGACGACGCGATCCGGCGCGTCGATGCGGCGGCGGACGCGGGTGCCGATTTCATCAAGGTCTTCTCGGAAGTGCCGCCCGCGCACTGGTTCGCGCTGCTCGGCGCCGCGCAGCGGCGCGCGTTGCCGGTCGCCGGTCACGTCCCGGCGCGGATTCCGCTGCTGACCGCGGCGAATCAGGGACAGGCGAGCAACGAACATCTGATGGAGGCGGCCGAAGCCTGTTCGTCGATCGGGCAGCGCGTGATCGACGAGCGCGAAGCGGCGGCCGGCGAACCCGACCCGGTGCAGCACGATGCCGAGGAAGCGCGCGTGCTGCGCGCGTTCGACCGGCGCCGTTGCGGCCGCGTCGCCACCGCTCTGGCCGCAACGCGCCAGGCGCAGGTCCCTACCCTCGTGCTGGCGTACGAGGAGTCCGTGCGCCGGTCACATCGCGAGCCGGATCCGCGCCTGCGCTACCTGCGTGCCGACGAAAGCCTGCGCTGGGAACGCCTGCTCGGCGGCGCCGAGATCGCGGATGACGCGCTGGCGCGGCAGCGCTGGCGGTCGGCGCGCCGCATCGTGTCGATCTTCCATCGTGCCGGCGTCATCGTGCTCGCCGGCACCGACGCGCCGATGCCGGGCGTCTATCCCGGCTTTTCGCTGCACCAAGAATTGACCCTGCTCGTCGAGGCGGGCCTGTCGCCGCGCGCCGCACTGCGCTCGGCGACGCTGCAGCCGGCGCACTTCCTCGGCCTCGCCGCGAGTTCCGGCTCGGTCGCGGTCGGCAAGCAGGCCGACCTCGTGCTGCTGGACGCCGATCCCGCGCGCGACATTCGCCATACGCAGCGCATCCGCGCCGTCGTGCTGGACGGCCGTCTGCTCACACGCGAGGCGATCGATGCGCTGCTCGAGGACGCCGCGCGTGTTCCGGCGAGCGCGACGCCCTGACCGCTGAGCGGGCGCCTGCATCTCACGACGCACAACGCATGACTCAGCGACAACGTGGGTCGCCGTTCCTTCGTTGTCGGGCTTGCGCCCTTTACGCGCCGCCGATTTTGCCGGCGCACTTACTCGAAGTCGTTGGCGAAAATGACATCGCTCCCCGACAACGTGACGAACACGGCGCTGACCGGACCGGCCTGGCCGGCGCTGTCGGTCGCCTGCAGATAGACCAGTTGGCGGCCCGGCTGAAGCATCGACCCGGGCAGACTCCACTGCGCCGTCTCTATCGACGTGTTGAAACTGCCGTCCTGCGGCGACATCGATCCGAGCGGCGTCGCGCCGCTGCTCCAGGGTGGCATCAGGAATACATCGATGCCCATGATCGACTGGGCCGGCTCGGCGCCGGACGCGGTGTTGTAGCGCGTGTCGTCCGCGCGGACCGTGAGCTGCACGGCACCGGTCGCCCCGACCGTCGCCGGCACGGCGGCCGCGGCGAGGAGTTCGGGGCCGCCCGGCAACCGGTACGGTCGCCGCGCCACCTTCGACGCGAAATAGAAACCCTGGATGTTGTCCGGAGCGATGGTCTCGTCGTACGTGGCGCAACTGGGGAAGAAGGACGATCCGCCAAGTTCGACGGTATAGGCCGGAACGCCGAGCGTGCCGAAGGTGAAGTCGTCCGTCGCGCCGCCGATCGCGCCGCCGGCGCTGGATTGCTCCGGCACGTAGTGGTTGAAAAACGAAATCTTGCGGCCCAGCGTCCGCAGCTGCGTCGCGTTCGGTGCTAGCACGCCGTCGACGTTGCCCCAGGGCCACCACGTGCGCGCCGCGTTGCTGTGGATGTCCATGTAGACGCCTTCGGCGTTCAGCGAGACCGGCGTCGTGAGGTCGACGCCGGCCTGCTCGTTGCGCTGGTCCGGAAAGATCTGGCGCAGATAGGCGATGATCGCCTGCGATTCGACTTCGGAGTTCAGGCTCGGACCGCGGTAGACATCGCTGCAGATCGTGCCGGAGCTGCCGGCGCCGCCCCAGTCGAACGGAAAATTGCGATTCAGGTCGACACCGACGACGGTGCCGCCGCCCGGGCAGAAATTTTCGTTGCGGTTCTTGCGCTGCATGCGCGTGGACTGCGTCTCGGCGACCTTGCGGCCGTCCGGATTGGCGT
>WUUC01096716.1_pt1 | contig 35394 bp, 29 predicted proteins | sample 6278441 | NCBI WGS metagenome assembly WUUC01 (sample SAMN13675441, study PRJNA597444) | soil metagenome | isolation source: soil | place: USA: Washington | collected 2017-10
TCTAAGGGTTAGGACACCACCCTTTCACGGTGGTGATACGAGTTCGAATCTCGTACGGGCTACCAAAAAATTTTCAGTACAGCACGAATCCCCACAAATCAATGATTGAGGGGATTTTATTTTTCACTATTCCCCAGTTCGACATGCTTTCCGTCAAACTTGGTTCACCAGTGCTTCACCAAAAACTTCAACTTCGCCAAATCAAAAAAAAATGGTGCGCTTATTTCTTTTCAAATGCTTCTAAAAAAGCCAGAAAAATGGCAAAATTCCTTTGTACAGTTTATTTGTTTTTAAAGGAGTGAAATCAGGAACTACGGGCTCGAAGTCGCTTATTGCACAGACAATAATTTCCCTCTCCAATCCTGTGGCCTCACACCAAACTCCTGATTAAACACACGGCCAAAATAACCAGGATATAACCACAATAGAGTGCAATGGAACCAATGCTATTAAATAAGTTAACTGGGGCTAGTCAACCGACCGCGGAGTAGAACTTGCCGCTGTCGCCTCCGAAAAAAACTGAAATTACCCACCGGCAAACGTCAGATTCTTTTCTAACCAAAATACAGTAACAATAATCAGTATAAAAGTACTCTGGCTTGCCTAACGCTTTCGCATTGCACCCAGGGTTTTACAACTATACTTGATTTGATTAATCGATTTACGCCGATGTCTGCTTCCTCGCAAACTCGCTCCTGATCACGTTCAACGCACCCCCTGCTTTGAACCATTCGATCTGCGGTTCATTGTAGGTATGGTTGACCTCAATGATATCGCTGGTGCCGTCGCTGTGGTTCAGTTCAACACGCAATGGCTTGCCCGGTGCAAATGAAGTGAGGGTTTCAATATCGATGTTATCATCTTCCTGCACTTTGTCGTAATCGGCTTTATCAGCAAATGTCAAGGCCAGCATGCCCTGCTTTTTCAAATTGGTTTCGTGGATACGGGCAAAGCTGCGCACGATGATAGCACGGACACCTAAGTGACGCGGTTCCATAGCAGCATGCTCTCGTGAAGAACCTTCACCATAATTCTCATCTCCTACGACTACGCTGCCAATATTAGCGGCCTTGTAAGCACGGGCGGTTGCGGGAACAGGGCCATATTCTCCTGTAAGCTGGTTCTTGACCAGGTCGGTCTGATCATTGAAATAATTAAGCGCACCTATCAGCATATTGTTGCTGATATTATCCAAATGGCCGCGGTATTTTAACCACGGACCTGCCATAGAAATATGATCGGTCGTACATTTTCCTCTTGCTTTGATCAATAATTTCAAGCCCTGCAGGTCGGTACCTTCCCATGGTGCAAACGCCGCAAGCAATTGCAAACGCTGGCTGTCGGGATTAACGATCACTTTTACATCGCTGCCATCTTCGGCCGGCGCCTGGTAACCGGCGTCTTCTACAGCAAAGCCCTGAGGCGGCAATTCAAAACCGGTTGGTTCATCCAGCAGGACCTCTTCTCCGTTAGCATTCGTCAATTTATCGGTAATGGGATTGAAAGCAATAGTACCGGCGATAGCCATAGCAGTGACCACTTCAGGACTTGCCACAAAGGCGTGGGTACTTGCTAGACCATCATTACGTTTTGCAAAATTCCGGTTGAACGATGTGATAATGGTGTTCTTACGGTTAGGGTCATCGATGTGACGTGCCCATTGACCAATGCAGGGTCCACACGCATTAGCTAATACAATACCGCCCACGCTTTGGAATGTATCAATGAAACCATCTCTTTCAATTGTAAAGCGAACAAGTTCACTGCCCGGCGTGATGGTAAATTCCGAATTGGCTTTTAATCCTTTTTTTACGGCGTCTTTTACTATAGAAGCAGAGCGGCTGATATCTTCATATGAAGAATTGGTACAGCTACCAATCAATGCTACTTCCAGCTTAGCGGGCCAGTCATTAGCTTTTACCGCCTCTGCCATTTTAGAAATAGGCGTGGCAAGATCGGGGGTAAAAGGTCCGTTGACATATGGTTCCAGTTCACTAAGGTTTAACTCCAGTACCTGGTCGTAATATTTAGACGGATCCCCCATTACCTCTTCGTCGGGGCGTAAATAATCTTTAATACCATCAGCTAAGGCTGCTACTTCGGCCCGGCCCGTAGCTGATAAATATGCACTCATTTTTTCATCGTAAGAGAATAAGGAACAAGTAGCGCCGATCTCCGCACCCATATTGCAAACAGTGCCCTTTCCGGTAGCACTCATGCTATCGGCACCTTCGCCGAAATATTCAACAATAGCACCGGTGCCGCCTTTTACCGTTAATTGTCCGGCTACCCAAAGGATCACATCTTTACAGGATGTCCAGCCATTGAGCTTGCCCGTCAATTTCACACCAATGATCTTCGGCATTTTCAATTCCCAGGGAAGACCGGCCATTACGTCTACAGCATCTGCACCGCCTACCCCGATAGCTACCATACCCAGGCCGCCTGCGTTTGGTGTGTGAGAATCAGTGCCGATCATCATACCACCGGGAAACGCATAATTTTCCAACACAACCTGGTGGATAATGCCCGCGCCGGGTTTCCAGAAACCTATGCCATACTTATTAGAAATGGATGCAAGGAAATCATATACTTCTTTGTTTACTTCATTGGCGGTGGCCAGGTCGGCAACCGCGCCGGCTTTCGCCTGAATCAGGTGATCGCAATGGACGGTGGATGGAACGGCAACCTGGGTACGACCTGCTGTGCTGAATTGCAATAAAGCCATTTGCGCCGTAGCATCCTGCATGGCGACCCTGTCCGGTGCAAAATCAACATAATCTTTACCACGGGTATATGCCTGTAACGGAAGTTCCCCGAAAAGGTGAGCATATATTATTTTTTCGGTAAGTGTAAGCGGCTTGCCCAAAAGCTGGCGGGCTGCGTTCACTTTTCCAGGCATTTCAGCGTAAGTCTTCTTAATGAGGTCGAGATCGAATACCATGAGGAATAATTTGAATTTGAAAATGAAAATGCGAAAATTGCGTTAGCGTATGTACTGGCCTAAGAAGGTAATCTATCCGGTAGCCTGATTAACATTCGCCGATCGCCAAACCGCACATCTTTAAAGTGGTGCAAATTTACGGCAAAACAATCTTTTTTTCGGGATTGAACTGGCCTGTTTGCCAGAGATTTTTTAAATTAGCAGTATGAACAAATTCAAAAGCTTTGTTGAATGGAATGCCTTTGGCGTTTGTTCTGCCATTGGCGACAGGATGGGTATCGCTACCAGCCGCATCCGGCAATATTTTATTTATGCCTCCCTCCTAACGATGGGTTCGCCGATCGTCCTTTACCTGATCCTGGCTTTTTGGCGAAACATGAGAAAATACGTGATGGCCGCCAGAAGAAACCCCTGGTATTATTTATAAGCACCCGACCGAACTCCTTAAAGTGGGCCTTCCAACCCACGGCCCTTACTTATCGAATAGTTTCAATAATTTGACTGCTCTCCTATTGTTTTCATTTTATTTCTTCCCAAGCGTGATTAACAAGGATGATCGTCCCTTGCACTCCCATAGCTATCAGGATCATCGTTCCGGCCGCCGTTCGGCCTCACCCTCTTTCTCTCTCTCCAAAAAGCCACGGTGTGAACACAAATATTTTTGGACATGGATTGGACGGATATAACGGATCTCTTATTCTCCGAAGCAGAAATAAATCTTTGTTTATCCAATTTGTTTAAAGTTTTTTATTGAAAACAGGACAGATTTTTACCTTTTACCAGGTTTAAATCAATAAAACGTGTTCAATCCGTCTCATCCGTGTTCCTGTATTTTGTATTCGAAGATGTGTCCACACCGGAGATTCTAAAAGAGAGGAGCCGTGCAGCATCTCTTTCATGATCTTCACTACTACCACCTCATCTTATGACTTGATCCACCATTTTGAACATCATCTATTTGTCAACCATTCCGAAAAGGCAGGGCGGTGCTTTGCAAGTCTTCCCTTTTGGGAGAGATTTAGGGGAGGCTGGCTGTTTATATCAATTCCTTCAACTTTTCCACCACTGCATCTACTTCTTCTTTTGTGTTGTATTTGCTGAAAGAGAACCGAACGGTCACCAGGTTGGGATTGTTATTGATTGCCCGTATAACATGGCTACCCTGATCGGCACCGCTGCTGCAGGCGCTGCCTCCAGATACGCAAATATTATTAATGTCAAGATTAAATAGGATCATTTCAGATTTTTCCGTTTTTGGAAATGCAACACTTAATACGGTGTAGAGTGACTTTACATACTGATCGCCATTGAACACCACACCTTTTATTTCCTTACTCAATTGTGCGGTCATATAGGTTTTTAACGATTGGATATACGCACTTTCTTTTTCGTGATTTGCCATAGCCAGTTCCAATGCTTTTGCAAAGCCAACAATGCCATAGAGATTCTCCGTACCGGCACGCATGTTACGTTCCTGCCCACCGCCATAGATAAATGGTTTGGCTTTTACATTATCATTGATATATAAAAGTCCCACACCTTTGGGGCCATGAAACTTGTGACCGGCCGCACTGATAAAATGCACAGGGGTCTTCCGCATGTCCAATGGATAATGACCGACAGTCTGCACACAATCGGAATGGAAGATAGCGTTGTATTTCTTACAGAGACTGCCCACCACATCGATGTCGAGGAGGTTGCCGATCTCATTGTTAGCATGCATCAATGATACAAGGCAGCGCTGGCCGTTGCGTGAAGCCAATTGTTCTTCCAGGTCGGCAAGGTCGGCATGGCCATCGGGCAATAACTTTACATAACTATAACTCATTTCATCAGTACAACCATAATGGTCCACGGTATGCAACACTGCATGGTGCTCGATCGGCGACGAAATAATATGTGTACACCCAAGGTCGCGGATGGCTGACAAAATAGCCATGTTGTTACTTTCCGTGCCGCCGCTCGTAAAAAATATTTCACCGGGGTGCGCATTCAATAATTTGGCCACCGTTTTTCTCGCCGTTTCGATTGCGAGCCTGCTTTCACGTCCATAAGAATAAATAGAAGACGGGTTACCAAAATGCGTGGTCATGTAAGGCAACATAGCATCCAGCACTTCCCTGTCAAGAGCTGTGGTAGCGGCATTATCGAAATAAATACGGTTCATAGTGTTACTGTCTGCTTTCAGCTGCAAATCAACTGCATGCAGCTTTATTAAAAAGAGCCGCAAAGATAAGTACAGTGAACTAAGTAAGTATGACCGTCTTTGGGGAATTCAACAGCATATTATGAAAACTCTCTTATATCCTGCATAAGCCGAACAGCTATGTTATTGGCCTTTGTTTCAAAATCACTTTCCGAATAAATACGAATGATGGGCTCCGTATTGGAAGTACGCAGGTGCACCCAATCGCTGTCGAACTCAATCTTCAAACCGTCGTCGGTATTGACCGGCTGGTTTTTATATTTTGTCCTGATCTTTTCAAAAATAGATTTTACATCGATTCCTTCTTCGAGTTCCATTTTTTTCTTGGCGATGAAATAGTCCGGGTATTGAGCCCTGAGAGATCGCATACCGTTTTTATGATTGGCGAGATGACTGAGAAATAAACCAATACCGATCAGTGCGTCGCGGCCATAATGAAAGTCAGGAACAATGATACCGCCGTTTCCTTCGCCACCAATTACTGCATTTACTTCTTTCATTTTGTTCACCACGTTCACCTCGCCTACCGCCGAAGGGAAGTATTCACCGCCATTCTTAAGCGTTATTTCTTTCAGCGCTTTCGTGCTGCTCATATTGCTCACGGTGTTTCCACCACTTACCGAAGGGTCAAGTTTTCGTTGGGTTAATATATAATCAGCTACAGCGACCAGTGTATATTCTTCTCCAAACATGCTTCCGTCCTCGTTTACAAAACACAAGCGGTCGACATCAGGGTCGACGGCGATACCAAGATCCGCTTTCTGCTTTACTACTTCATTACTAAGTTGTATCAGGTTTTCCGGAAGAGGTTCTGGATTGTGTGCAAATTTTCCCGTGATCTCAGCATTTAAAACGATGACATCTTTAACCCCTAACGCTTTTAATAATGCTGGAACATAAATAGCGCCTGTTGAGTTAACAGCGTCTACTATTATCTTAAGATTTTTATTGGCGATTGCTTTTGCGTGTACTAAAGGATACGATAATACCGCATCGATATGTTTTTGCAAATAGGTCTCGTCAATGCTAACAGTTCCCAGTTTATCGACCGGTGTAAAAACAAAATCTTCTTTAGCCGCCAACTCTAAAATTTTCAGGCCCAGTTCAGCAGAAATAAATTCACCTGCATTGTTAAGCAATTTCAACGCATTCCATTCTTTTGGATTATGGCTGGCAGTAATGATAATACCACCATCGGCTTTTTCCATTTTTACTGCAACCTCCACCGTGGGCGTGGTGGAAAGGCCAAGATCAATAACGTGAATGCCCAAACCTGTAAGGGTACTAACCACCAGGTCACGAACCATAGATCCACTGATGCGGCCATCACGGCCGACAACGATCCTGGTTGTCGTATTTTTTTCCGAAATTATACTCCCGTAAGCCGAAGTAAACTTTACAATATCGAGCGGTGTAAGGTTTTCACCGGGTCTTCCTCCAATAGTTCCCCTGATGCCAGAGATGCTCTTTATTAATGCCACAATGAAAGGTTATAAATGTATATCTAAAAGGTTTAAGGGTCTCTCGCAGGATGGATTATCGAAATCTTAATAGGTATCAAAGATTTCACCGGGCGACAAAAATACGGATTTCAAATGTCATGCAGATGTTAATAGGCTGCTTACATTTGCGCAAACGTTAGAATGTCAGACAAACGCTGGTATAAGGACTGGTTCAACTCCCCATTTTACCATAAGCTTTATTTTGAACGCGACGATCGGGAAGCAGAAACCTTTATCGATCAATTAATTCAATATTTGAAACCAGAAAAAAAAAGTCGTATGCTCGATGTGGGATGCGGCAAAGGAAGACATAGCATCAAGCTGGCTTCGCTGGGATTTTCGGTTACGGGCATAGACTTAGCTCCCGGCAGCATTGCCTACGCCAAACAATTTGAAAATGACCGTCTCGACTTTTTCGAGCACGATATGCGCCTTCCATTCTGGGGAAACTATTTTGACTATATTTTTAATTTCTTTACCAGCTTCGGATATTTCAGAACGCGCAGAGAACATGATGACACCATTCGCACGATTGGCACCGGCCTGAAGCCCGGTGGAGTTTTCGTTATCGATTACCTTAACACCCACTATGCCGAAGATCATCTTGTGCATAATGAAATGAAAGATATAGGCGATACGTCTTACCAGATTCATCGCTGGGATGACGACACTCATTTTTATAAAAAGATAACCGTCTCGGACCCCACGCTGATCGCCGCGCTGGAATTTACCGAAAAAGTGGCCAAGTTTTCTTTAGGCGATTTTACCGATATGCTGAGCTACCAGGGACTACAGGTGCAGGAGGTTTTTGGCGATTATCATTTTAACAGTTACGATGTAACAAAAACGCCAAGGCTTATTATCATTGCTCAAAAGATGGTGTCCGATCCAGCGGATAAAGAAAAAAGATTGTATAGTGACGGACGCAGAACGGATGCGCTGACGTGAAAGAAGTGTGGTTCGTGGCTAATCCACCTTGTTATTCATCAACATATATCTCGCTGTTTCAAAAAAGGCAGTGGTAAAAAGTGACAACCGCTGACGAATTGAGTCACGTTCGGGTCTGGCAAACCGAAAGCTGCTATCTCTTACCGCTACCATCTTATCATCGGGAAAGTTCAAATTTTTTATAAAATAAAAATCATCTGTTATTATACCCACCTTGCCTGCTGTATTAGTGATAAAAGCATAGTTATTTTGTTTGGCGGGATCCAGCAGGTCGCGCCCTAATGTTGTATTTACATAAGGTTGTTGGATCATACCAGCTATCGTTGGCAACACATCTATCTGCGAGACAACTTCCGTTCTTTTCTGCGGCTTTAATAAATAAGGGGCGTAAAATAATAAAGGAACATGTTCGTCTGTCAGTCTGTGATCCGTCCATGCTTTTGGATAGATAGCTTCGGCATTCCCGGCGACTCCATGATCGCCAATAAAAACAAAAATGGTATTATGAAAATAATTTTCTTTTTGCGCAGCCTCCATAAATTTTTTGAAACAATAATCCGAATACCGGAAAGTGTTGTACTCATCCACCGACTCAAAACCGTATTTGAACAATTTTTCTTCCGATGGAAATTCTTTCACAAAATCGGTGTCATTGGGCGGTATCATATATGGCCTGTGATTGTCGGACGTCTGAACAATGGCGAAAAAAGGTTTCGTTTTTTTTCTGAAAACTTCATTTGCTTCCAGAAAAAGGTCTTTATCACTGATCCCCCATACATTTATCTTTTCCGCTTTAAAACTCCCTTCCGTATGCATTTGCAGGTCATTGATATTTTTCAATAAGCCGCCAAAATTGTTAAACTCCGGACTTCCGCCGAGAAAATAGTGTTTATCATAGCCTTCAAAATTGTCAATAATCGTATGTTGCTTTATCGCCAGCGGATTTCGGGTAGAGAATTTGAATAACTGCGCATCAGGTATACCGGTAATGATTGCAAACAAACCACGGGCTGTTGAAAAATGCGGCGAGAAACAACGGTCAAAAAATATCCCGTTTTTCGATAACGAATCAAAGTACGGTGTTGTATTTAGCGGATTACCACTCATCGTACTTTTATACATACTGAACGACTCACACATCACCAGCACGATATTCGGAAGGCTTTCCAGTGCTTTACTTCCCGGAGCTATTACACGGCGGTAGGAGAAGGTAGTTTTATCGGGCAACTGCATCCACTCGGCCATTACAGGAAAAGCTTCCCGTGCTTTTTGTTCGTTGAAATCGGGCCGACGAAGTTTTAAAGTGGCAAAAAAATTCTGCAACGGATTCAATGCGAGGTACGATTTAAAACTGTCCTCGAAAACAAAACATTGCTTCCATGTAAGTGGTGTAAGCGCCACCCTGCCATAGATCAATACAATGAGAATGACGGCAGTGATTACAAAAAATTTTCTGCGATAAGGAATTTTTAAACCGTCTGTGCTGGTGATCACCCGCCAGTGGCTTTTTTTATACATCCACCGGAAAAGAAATACAGATACGAGTAAGCCGAGTATCATCCAGAACAAAGGATAGGTTTGCCACATCATCCTTAAAGAAATGCCCGGATCTTCAACAAAATTCATGGCGCCCGCATCAAGCCTTGTCTGGTTGTACGAAAAGCTTCCAAAGTCGGCAGCAAAAAAGAAAAATACAATAAAAGTCACTACTGCCAGGTACCAGGTCCACCACTTTTTATTGTGCGCCGAATAAAATGGTGAAAACCGCGGTGACATGCTAACTACAACAATCGGCAATAAAATAATTGCTATCCAACGGAGATCGTACTGCACACCCATCAGGAAAGAAGGAACCATGTCGCCAAACGAAAAAATTTTCGGTTTAAAGGCAAAATAAGTCGCCACCCTGAATAATGTAAATATCAGCAGGAAGATCAGGAACAGGTTGACTATCCACAAAATAGTCTTTGGTATTTTATACCGGCGCAGCATTAATAAATATTAGAATGGCAAAGTTTGCAAAAGAAATTAAATTATATGGTTTAAGCAACAAGGTAAGCAAACAATATACAAGCGGTATTCATTTCCATTTTCTTTAACGCCTGTGAAGAACGGTCGTCCGCCAAGTTGTTTTTCATTTTTGTACGATTCAATTGGTATTTTTGCAGCTATGTTTTTTCATTCGCTATTAAGTATCTGGCAAAAGCTGGAAAAACTGGATCAATGGTTGTTCATCAGGATCAACAGCGACATCAGCAATCCTTTTTTTGACATCCTCATGCCTTTTATGCGCTATGGTCTTAACTGGGCACCGCTTTATTTATTTCTCGGAGTATTTGTCCTTCTCAATTACAAAGGCAAAGGAGCCTGGTGGATCTTGTTTTTTATAGTAACGATAGCGTTGACCGATATGACAGGCAACTATGTTTTTAAACATGGCTTTGAACGTATCCGTCCATGCGGTGATCCCGATTTTTATTTTCATGTCCGTTTATTGGCTGATCACTGTTCGACGGGTTATAGTTTTGTTTCTAATCACGCGGCCAATCATTTTGGCATAGCAACGTTTTTCTTTATCACCATGCGGCCGCTATTAAAGAACTGGGCGGCGATCGCTTTTATATGGGCGGCACTAATTGCCATATCGCAGGTGTATATTGGAATACATTACCCCTCCGACATTTTAGGCGGGGGCTTGCTTGGGTTCGCTTTTGGGCGACTGACCGGCGGCTTCTTCAATAAGCGGCACGGATTCGTTATCTTCGAATCACAATCAACTGTTTCTTCGTAAATGGAAATACTTATACTGGCGGGTTTGATCCTGCTGAATGGTCTTTTTTCAATGGCGGAAATTGCGTTGGTGTCTGCACGAAAATCGCGTTTAGAAGTACAGGCGAATAAAGGTGATAAAAAAGCTGAAGAAGCTTTGAAGCTAGCCAATAAACCAGAAACATTCCTTTCAACAGTACAAATGGGTATTACGGTGATCAGTATCCTTACCGGTATTTATTCCGGCGAAAAGATCACCGATGACCTTGCCGCCTATCTTTCACAATGGCCTTCATTAGTATCTTACAGTTACGGCATCGCCACCACTATCGTGGTTATTATTGTCACCTATTTTACCATCGTTTTTGGAGAATTGGTACCAAAGAGATTAGGCCTTTCCCGACCCGAAACAATCGCCAAAGCAGCCGCCCGGCCCATGCGGCTGGTAAGTCTTATTACCCACCCGTTTATTTGGCTGTTAAGCAAATCAAGTAATGTTATTGTAAAAATATTTGGGTTAAAACCAAACGATAACCAGGTAACGGAAGAAGAGATAAAAGCGATCATCAGCGAGGGAACCGAGCAGGGAACAATTGAAGAGACAGAGCAGGAAATAATTGAACGTGTGTTTCATCTAAGCGACCGGAATATTACGTCGCTGATGACACATCGCAGCGATATTATCTGGTTCAACCTGGATGATACCGAAGAAACCATCAAAGGAAAAATAATCAGCGAGCCACACTCTATCTACCCGATTTGCGACAGCACCATCGATGATATTAAAGGTGTTGTGGCAATTAAGGATATGTATGTTAGCCCCGACAATGTTCAATTCAAAAACCTGATGCGTCCTGCATTGTTTGTACCGGAGAATAATACCGCCTTCCAGGTAATGGAAAAGTTCAAAGAATCACAATTGCATTCTTGCTTTATAGTCGATGAATACGGCAGTATTTTAGGAATGATCACCCTCAATGATATTCTTGAAGCTATTATTGGCGATATGCCGCAACCTGATCTTGCAGACTACGAAATAACCGAACGTGAAGATGGATCTTTCCTTGTAGACGCACAGGTTCCTTTTTATGATTTTTTAACGCATTTTGAAAAAGCTGAATGGATGAATGAAGGCGAGCAGGAATTTGATACACTGGCTGGATTTATTCTTCACCGCCTGCAACGTATTCCACATACAGGTGACAAACTGGATTGGAAAGGATTTAGTATTGAAATTATGGATATGGACGGACACCGCATTGACAAAGTATTAGTGAAGATCAGTAAAGCGCTACGCGAAGAAATGGACGAATAAGAAGTCTAAGGTTTATTGTTTTGCCGTTTCAGGGAATGATAAACTAAAAGCTAAATACTGCTTTTGTGTCTGGGTAATCCAGCTTTGTACTTTTTCTTTTTCCACCAACTGTAATATGCATTAAGTTGATCTGGTCAGTAAATAGTTCATGAAGAATGAGGTTGGTAATCTCGAGCTTTTTGACAGCAGCAATATCGTCTGCCTGGAAATAACTGTAGATCGCGTCGTTGTCCTTTTCATACCCGAGATAGGTAAACTGCACCGGCTTTCCATCGCCTTTTATTGCAAGATGTGTGTGTATAAAATCATTTACCAGTTTTTCCATGGCGGGCCGGTCCGGCGGATTGATCAGGTCAACCTTTGTTTTATAATTCTGCGTAAGCACTTTCTCGAAATCATCCGTAAAAAGTTTGCAACTAATTTCAAGCGTTTGATCGCCGGCATTGTGGTTTATCTCTGTTACACTCACATGCAGGGGATGAACCGGAGTATTATCAAACAGGATTTGCTTCTCATTCATTTTTCCACTCATATATAAAACAGACGGAACAAGTATAATAAAGAACCATTTATTGAACCATGTTACCATTAGAAGAATTTTTTTTTCGGTTACAAAACTGTGGCTTATTTTGAAGCCTTGCAAATACACGACGTTAAAAATACATGAACGGTTGATCAATCGACCTTCTTAAAGACAAACATGGGAGATTTTGGCTTTTATTTCGGGCTTGGTTGGGAGCATATTATAAGTACTGATGCACTGGATCACCAGCTTTTTATTGCAGCGTTAGCAGCTATCTACCTGCTAAAAGATTGGAAACAGGTATTGATCCTCGTCACTGCCTTCACCATCGGTCATTCGCTTACACTTGCGCTAAGTGTTATGGATGTTGTTCGGTTCCCCACCAATTGGGTTGAGTTCCTGATCCCGGTCACTATCGTCATCACGGCGTTTTTTAACCTGTTTCAGAAAAAATTTACGGAAAGGTCCGTTCGCATCAATTATGTGCTGGCTCTTTTGTTTGGTTTAATTCATGGCATGGGCTTCGCCAATACTTTACGATTTATGCTTGCAAAAGATCAAAACGTCGGATGGAGCCTGTTTGGATTTAATGTGGGCCTGGAAGCCGGGCAAATCGTTGTTGTACTTGCGCTATTGCTTGTGGCGCAGTTTATCGTCGGTATCATGAAGGTTAACCGGAGGGATTGGGTAATATTTATGTCAGCAGCTGTATTTGGCCTTGCATTTAAAATAGCAGTAGAAAGGATTTCGTCTCTGTAAGCGTTTATAAAGAAACCATCTATAAAATCAATAACAACACATGAAAAAGGTAATTTTTTGTCTCTTGATGCTCACCGGTGTTTATTCTGTGATGTATGCGCAGAATATTCAAAACAACCCGGGAAGTAATCATGGTAATAAGTTTGAACAGTTGGGTAGCATCATGCCCACACCAAATGAATACCGCACGGCCAGCGGTGCACCGGGTCCCAAATACTGGCAGCAACGGGCTGACTACGATATCAAATGCGAGCTGGATGAAAAGAACCTCAGGTTAAAAGGAAGTGGGACTGTCACTTATTTTAATAATTCTCCGAACATCCTTACTTACCTGTGGCTCCAATTGGACGAAAACGAGCATAACACATTGAACAATGCCAACTATCAAAACAGTAGCCGGATGAATGCACAGGTAAGTCCTGCGCAGCTTGACCGCGTCGAATCTTCAAAAACCGATAACGGTCTTGGCTTTAATATTCATAAGTTAACGGACGCTGCTGGCAAGGCGCTGAAATATACCGTTAATAAAACGATGATGCGAGTTGAACTGCCTGTCCCATTAAAAGCGGGCCAGCGTTTTGTTTTCAATCTTACCTGGGATTATAAAATCTCAGATCGCATGACCGAAGGTGGCCGCGGCGGCTATGAATACTTCGCAGAGGACGGCAATCATCTTTTTACGATGGCTCAATGGTATCCCCGGCTTTGCGTGTACAGCGATTTCAAGGGATGGCAAAATCACCAGTTCACGGGACGTGGCGAGTTTGCTTTAACATTTGGCAACTTCAAAGTACAAATGACAGTACCTGCCGATCATGTAGTTGGCTCGACCGGTGAATGTCAGAACTATGCTGCGAATCTTTCGCCGGCACAACTGGCCCGTTGGAAGACAGCACAAACGAGCAAAGAGCCAGTGGAGATCGTGACATTGGCCGAGGCTAAGTCTGCCGAAAAATCAAAAAGCACTAAAACAAAAACCTGGATCTACAAAGCCGATAACGTTCGTGACTTTGCATGGACCAGCAGCCGCAAATTTGTATGGGATGCAATGCCGGTGACCGTAGAGGGAAAAAAGATCATGTGTATGAGTTTTTATGGTAAAGAAGCTTATGGTCTTTACCGTCCTTTCTCCACCAAAGCGGTGGCCCATACTATTAAAAGTTACTCAAAGTTCACAATCCCCTACCCTTACCCCGTTGCGCAAAGCGTAGAGGCCGCTAATGGTATGGAATACCCGATGATCTGTTTTAACTATGGACGTACAGAAAAGGATGGCAGCTACAGCGAAGGTACCAAATATGGAATGCTGGGTGTTATCATTCATGAAGTGGGTCACAACTTTTTCCCGATGATTATCAACAGTGACGAACGCCAATGGAGCTGGATGGACGAAGGGTTGAATTCATTTGTAGAATACCTGACGGAAGAATTATGGGACAATAAATTTCCGGTAAGAGGAAAAGGCCCGGCCTATGCGATTGTCGATTATATGAAATTGCCAAAGGATCAACTGGAACCTATCATGAGCAATTCAGAAAATATCATAGGCTTTGGCCCCAATGCATACACTAAGCCAGCCACAGGTTTAAATATGCTGCGTGAAACGATCATGGGTCGTGAGTTGTTTGATTATGCATTTAAAGAATATGCAAGAAGATGGGCTTTCAAACACCCGGAACCTGCAGATTTTTTCCGAACCATGGAAGATGCAAGCGGTGAAGATCTTGATTGGTTCTGGAGAGGCTGGTTTTATGGTACCGACGCTTGTGATATATCGTTGGATACCGTAAAGTATGCAAAGCCGGACCTGGCGGCTGCACCACCAGAAGCAAAGGAGAGGGTTTCGAATCAGCAATTGGCAAAACCGCAGACGTCAGCTTACGATGATCTTTCCAAGATCCGTAACCGCGAAAGTGGTACCAGCTTCCAGACCGATGTTGACACAACGCTTCGCGATTTCTATTGGAGATATTCACGTGGCATAGAGGCTTATGATACGGCTTCTTATGAAGTGAAAATTCCCGCCAGGCAAGTGGAAGCACTGTCGGCGGAAGAAAAAGAAAAATATGGCAACCGCAATATGTACGAGCTGACATTCAGTAATAAAGGCGGTTTGGTAATGCCGATCATTGTCGAATGGACCTTTAAAGATGGCAGCAAAGAAATTGATCGCATCCCGGCGCAGGTCTGGCGGTTGAATGAAACCAAAGTGATAAAAACGTTTATAAAGAATAAAGAAGTCGCTTCTATCCAGCTGGACCCGCTGCGGGAAACAGCTGATATTAATACCAGCAATAATAGTTGGAATAAAATCGCAGAATCTTCAAGGTTCAGCATATTTAAACAAAAAGCGGGTGCTGCCCGTGGGCAAAGCCAGGGAATAAATCCTATGCAAAAAGCCAACGAAAAGAAGGGGTTTTAATTTAACCTCGATTTATATAAATAATAAAAGGCCTGTTTCTGTTTTTGAAACAGGTCTTTTATTTATGCGATCACCGCAACAGTTGCTTGTGTTCAGTCGCAAATCCATACCAGCGTCAGATGATTAAACTGGCGATAGCTGGCTGCCAGTTGCTTATTGGTTTTTACAAAAAAACAATCAATGGTCATGTTTTCCGGGTGCACCTGCTGTAAAAGGATATGTTCCCGGAAGTCCACTGCACCATCGCCATACCATTTAAATACGGCCTCCTTTGTCGACCACGATAGGGTGAGATTTTGTATGTCAGCGGCCGCAAAAAGATTACTATCCTGTTTATTCATGAACTTATCTTTGATCCTCGCGATCTTCTCAACCGGTATCTCTATATCTATTCCCACCCGGTTAGTTTTGCTAACAACCGCCGCAGCATAATCGCCGCAGTGGGAAATGGAAAAATGATATTGCTCATTTGGCAAAAAAGGCTTCCTGGTATCGGCAATCCGGACCAGTTCGTATGGAAAATCAGGAAAGAGAAATTGCAACAGGAAACGACCAGCGAGATGCTGTAAGCGCTTATGCGGGTGTGTTACATGCCTGAGAACCGGCACATTATTTTTAAAGAACTCTTCGTTCTCTTCTATTTTCCAGATTCCCAGCCGGGTGGTTTCGTTGATTTGATGTTGAAAAAAAATCGGCATACATCAGCTTTTCATCCTTATTTTGCTCCACGCGAATTTCAATAAAAAACCGAAGATAGAAAATGATACTCTCTGACAAACGGATATTAGAGGAAATACAAAAGGGTACGATTAAATTAGCGCCTTACGATAGAGAGTGCCTCGGTAGTAACTCCTACGATGTACACCTGGGCAAATGGCTGGCAACCTACAAAGAACATATCATTGATGCAAAGAAGCATAACGAGATCGATTATTTTGAAATACCAGAAGAAGGCTTTGTACTATATCCACATATATTTTACCTGGGTGTAACACAGGAATACACCGAAACACATGCCCATGTTCCTTTTCTTGAGGGTAAATCATCTACCGGCCGGTTGGGCATTGATATTCATGCAACGGCGGGAAAGGGCGACGTCGGATTTTGCGGGCACTGGACACTGGAGATCTCGGTAAAACAGCCGGTAAAAGTGTATAAAGGAATGCCTGTTGGTCAGCTTATTTATTTTCCCGTTGACGGAGAAATAGAAGTGAAATACAATGAAAAAAAGAGTGCTAAGTATAGCGGCCAAGGTGATAAGCCTGTTGAAAGTATGATGTGGAAGAATATTTTTTGAACAGGTAGTATTAAAGCAATTCCACTCCGAATTTTTTATAATAAGCAACCAACCACGCCACCACCTGGTTATAAGTCAGCTTTCCGGCAGGTTGATTGTTGGCTTTCAAAAAATGGCCATACGACCATGTAATAATTGGTTCAACAGGATTGTTGTAAGCCTTGTAGAAAGCGGTTAGTTCCCCGACATCCTTTATAACCTGGGGATGGAGTTTTTTATAGTATGCTTTCGCCAGCACAGTATCTCTTTTATATACTTCGATCATGGTGTATCCATACATATCGAAATAGAGTGAATATTTATAAGCAGGTGATTCGTATTCTTTGCAGGCAAGGAAAGCTACAAAGTTCGCTTCGTTTTCTTTTCCATAGCCAAGTTGATGGGCAATCTCATGGGCAGTAACAAAAGGTTCGATGAAGCGGGGTACCGTCGTATTTACCTGTGCTTCGCCCGAAAATGGATTATAATATCCCTGGAAACCGAGGTAATTTCCAGCGTAACTAAATAAGGACGGTTTGACAGATGCGGGAGCATAGTTGAGAAAGGGGTATTTTTTTGCCGCGTTGCTATAAACCAGTTTCGCTTCGCTGAACAGGTCCTTTTTCCTGGCGAATGAATCTCTTTGCGCTTCAGAAACAAATGCAGCATAGTGGTTTAACCGGCCATGGATCGCGGAAGCCAATGTATCAAGTTCCTCCAGGGAATATTTTTTTACTGCCATCCCCAACTGGGACGAAATCCCTTTGCGGTTATAGTTCAAACCCCACAGCAGGTTGAAAAATACATATACAAATAGAAAAAAGAAAATAGCTTGCTGCATTGCAGTCACAAAATAGCCACGGGTAAGCTTTTTCCGGAATAACAACTTAAAGAACCGTAAGCTCCGGAAGATAATGACCATCAGGAGAAAACCATAAAAAAGATCGCCGACACTAAACGGAATCCAGCCGAACAAGAAACGTTGTATCCTGGCGATTACCGGGTAGATACCGTAAGTATAATATTGCTCCACCCACCCGGGGTACCATGACGCCCATTTGATAAGGATAGTCAGCAGGATCAGTAACATCCAGCTCCAGCTTTTCATAAGCCTGTCAAACAAGCGGGAAAGGAAACGTTGCAAAAAACTATTTTTTAAAAGTGTTCAAAATCAAGCCATTAAATTATACCGGCGTCCCGAAAATAATTAAAAAACAGATACAATTTTTCCGCGAAACCCCTTACCTTTGCCAACTCTTAAAAAGTTGAGAAATGGGCTACCGTCGTGAATATGAGATAGCTTTTGTGGGACTTAAGCCCGGTATCCATGAATACAACTATGAGATTACCGACAAGTTCTTTGAGCGATTCCAGCAGCAGGATTTTAGCAACTGCAGTGCCAATGTAAGACTGACCCTTGACAAACAAAATAGCTTTATGCTTTTAAAGTTTGAAATTGGTGGTAGTTTATTGGCCAATTGCGATCGCTGTAATAACGACATGACGCTGGAATTGTGGGATGAATTTAACATCGTGGTAAAGATCGCCGAAGAGCCGGAAATGATGAATGAGCAGGAAGACGATCCCGATGTGTATTACATTGGCCGTGGCGAAAGCCATATTGACGTAGCGGATTGGATATATGAGTTTATTAACCTGAGTATCCCGATGCAGAAAGTATGCGGCCTCAATGATAAAAACGGCCTTGCCTGTAACCAGGAAACATTGGACGCTTTAAGAAAAATGGAGCCAGAGGAGACAGAGAAAAAAGACAATCCTATTTGGAAAGGATTGGAAAAATTTAAAGATTTAGATAATTAATAATATTTCCTGATTTTAATTGTTGAGATATGCCAAATCCCAAACGCAGACACAGCCAGCAAAGAAGTGCTAAGCGCAGAACGCACTATAAGGCAACCCCTGCTACATTGACTACAGACAGTACTACCGGCGAAACGCATGTTCGCCACCGCGCCCATGTAAGTGAAGGCAAACTTTACTACAAAGGCAAAGTAGTTGCTGAAAAGTCACCGGTAAAATAATAATAGCAAGGTTTTCCTTACTGAGAAAGAAGTAAATTCCAAATCTATCGGGCAATGCCTGATGGAATTTGGAATTTGTTATTTTAGATTTAGTATTTTAGGCCTGATATGAATATAGGACTTGACATGATGGGTGGCGATCTTGCCCCCCGGGAAGCAGTAAAGGGAGCCATGCAATACCTTGAAGAAGAAAAAAATTCTTCGGCAACCCTCGTATTTATTGGCAACACAGATCAGTTAGACCCGCTGCTTACCGAATATCAGCTCCCCGTCGATCGCATGAGGGTGGTTCATGCAGACCAGGTTATTGATATGCACGAGCACCCCACCAGGGCCTTAAAAGAAAAACAGCAATCATCTATCGCTATTGGCTTTCAGTTACTTGTGTCTGGCAAGATCGACGCTTTCATCAGTGCAGGTAATACCGGCGCCATGCTGGTAGGTTCAATGTTTAGCCTTAGGCCACTTGAAGGCGTATTACGGCCCACAATATCGACGGTTATACCCAAGGAAGACGGAGGGACGGGTTTACTGCTTGACGTGGGACTTAATGCAGATTGCAAACCCGAACAGCTTAACCAGTTTGCCATTATGGGTTCAGTCTACGCCCAACTCATTCTTGGAATTGAAAAGCCCAAAGTAGGCCTGGTAAATGTTGGGGAAGAAGAAGGGAAAGGGAATGTTCTTGCTCAGGCTACTTATCCCCTGCTCAAAGAAAATAAGCACATCAATTTTATTGGGAATATAGAAGGTCGTGATGTGTTACTTAACAAAGCTGATGTAATGGTGTGTGAAGGTTTTACAGGCAATGTGATTCTTAAATTGGCCGAGTCGCTGTATGATATAAGCAAGCGCCAACAGGTAGACCATGCGTACTTTGAACGGTTCAATTTTGAAAACTACGGTGGCACTCCTGTATTGGGTGTGTCTAAACCGGTGATAATAGGGCATGGAATCTCCCGAGCTAAAGCCTTTAAAAATATGATCCTGGTTGCAGAAAAAATGATCGAAAAAGATGTGCTTGTTAAAATGATGGAAGAATTAAAATAGTGTTCTATACCGGTAGCCATACAATTTCGGACTCATGAAAAATGAATTGTTGCAAGCCCTGAAGAAAGAATTGGAAAACAGTTTTGGACGGCGAATTCTTTCGTCCAGGGATTGCCTGCAAATGGTCGATGACATCTATCAAAAAACCGGTTACACCATCAATGCGAATACTTTGCGCCGTTTTTTTGGTTTAGTCCGAACCGCCTACACTGCCTCCCCCTCCACACTAATGATACTTTCAAAATATTGCGGATTCAATTCGATTGATGAACTCGAGAATATTTCCGCCAGTGTAAAGACGGATACAACTATTAACGGTGAAGAAATCCTGCATTACCTCATCTCCTTATTTAAAAACCTGCCGGTACGCGAAAATTGCCACCCGGTAATGGATCCGCTTGTTTTACAAACCGTTAACTTTCTTGAACGAAATCCCTTCCTGATCGATAGGTTTCAACGCGAAATTGCTAACACCGCAGCTGGTCAATATTACTATTTTGAACGATCGGTAAATATGGACAGGCTAAATAGTTATTATGGCGATGGGCTCAGATATTACCTAAGAGCAAAAAATACCAATGAAGCATTGGTCTTTGCACACTCACTGCAAGTATTCAGGTATTGGCTCACCAATGCGGCTGGATTGATTGAAAAAAGTATGTCTATACTTGGTTCTGTCCCCATAAATATTAATTATCCCTCGCATATACTGGCAAGGTACGTCGCCGCCAAATTGTACTTTGCCAATTTTAATGGCGACATTCCCGATAAAATACTGGCCGAGGCAACAAAATATTACACCGCTTTAAGTTCTAGAAGCGAACCCCTGGAGCATGAATTTGACCTGATAGTCGGCGAAGCGCTGATACTAACCAATCACCCGGCAGAAGGGAACGAGTACATCCGCCGGGGGAAATCAAAACTTGCAACTTCACGCATCTCCAACGCAGAAAACCCGTTTATTTTCTGGGAAAGGATAATAACCAGTAAAAAAGGCAATAGCCTTAAAGCCATTACATCTTCTCTAAAGGCACATCGACATAATTTTCCCCTTACGTCGCCGCTGTGTAAGCGCTATTTTACCCTATTAAATTTGTCTGCGGACTCAAAATCAAAAAAAAATAATGTGACTGATCTGCTTCTTGAAACCGGATTTAATCGCTTCCTTTAATGGATGATTGAGTGCTGAGTTTTCCCCGTTTTTCAATCTGAACAAAAAAGAACAAAATAATCAATTACTATTATTTTACTTTAGTACCTCAATTGGAAATTCATCCTCCTATAGAAGTCCGCATCTAACCTTTCTTTCCAATTCTTCTGAAACGATTTTAGTGATATTCTTCTGATTATTAGTACGAACGCTGTAAGCCATTTTGCTTTTGCGGCCAAGCACTATATAAATATTGTATGTTAATGAAAGTTGTTTTTAATACCGTACCCAACGCCAGACTTATTTTTCTTCCCCTTGTATTCGTGTTTTTATCCTGCACAAATACGAAAAAGACTACGTATTTCTATGGTGTCCCCGATGGCCCGATTGCTTCTAATATGACCATTCCGGAATCGATCATACAAAAAAATGATATTTTAAGTATTGTCGTTAGTGATTTAAATCCGAAAGCAGCCGAGATATTTAATCCGTCGAACCCCAATAACAATGATCCCTCTTCAACCACTGGCAAAGATGTTGCGGTAGGATACCTGGTAGATACGGATGGGGATATCCAGTTTCCGCTATTGGGAAGCATTAAAGCGCAGGGCCTGACAAAAACACAGCTAAAAGATAACATCCGAAGAGTCATACTGGCCAAGAAATTGTTGCTTGAGCCTATTATAAGTATACGTTTCCTGAATTTCCGGGTTACTGTTCTTGGAGAAGTAGGACGCCCAACGGTTATCCCAATACCCAATGAAAAAATCTCTTTACTGGAAGCACTTGGATTAGCCGGGGACCTGACTATTTATGGAAACAGGAATAACGTAATGGTAATAAGAGAAGAAATTACAGCCGAGAAAAAAGACAGGAGAAGTATTACGCGAATAAACTTGAATTCTGCCGAACTGTTTTCATCGCCGTATTATTACTTGCAGTCAAATGATATAGTATATGTAGAACCCAATAAAGCAAAAGTGGCAAGTACAAGCCGGGCGAGCCAGTGGCTGCCTGTTGTTTTCAGTGGTCTTTCACTTGCTGCAATAGTAGCTGATCGTTTAATTAAATAAGCAATAATATGGCAACATCTATACAAAAAGCAACATCGGTGAAAGGCGGAAAATCCGCTATAAGTGATGTACTGTTTAAATACCTGCCTTATTGGCCTATTTTCATCGCATTTCTGATTCTTAGTCTTTTTGCGGCGTGGTTCTATTTACGCATTACTGCGCCCAAGTATGAAATAAGTGCTTCCATTATGATCAAAGATGAGAAGAAGGGTTCTGCCGAAGGCGAAACTATTAATTCACTTGATCAGTTGTCCCGAAAAAAGATAGTAGAAAACGAAATTGAAATATTCCGGTCGCGAACTTTAATGTACCAGGTAGTAAATAACCTTAACCTGTATGCATCGCTGTTTGAAGAAGACAAATTGATACCAAAATCAGCGTATACGACTTCCCCCGTGATAGTTGAAGCGTCTAAACCGCAAGAGATCAAACCTGTCTCCAAAATACAGTTCACGTTTATTGAAAAGGATAGCCAGGTAGTTATTAACTCAAAAAGATACCCTTTAAATCAATTTGTCAATACCGAGTACGGGCTTTTAAAATTTAGTCCAAACACACGTCTCCTCCACAAAGCGGAAAAACCACTCTATTTTTCTCTTACAAATCCTCTAAAAGTTACGTCGTCCCTTTTAGAAGGATTGACGGCAACGGCGTCAACAAAACTCACATCAATCCTTACACTCAAAATACGGGACACGGATCCACGCCAGGGCGAAGACATTTTAAACGAATTAATAGCAGTATATAATAAGGCCTCGCTTGACGAAAAAAATAAGCTTGCTGTAACCACCTCTTCTTTTGTCGGAGAAAGACTAAAAGAGGTTGAGCAGGATCTTCTTGAAATTGAAAAAAAGGCCCAGGGTTATAAATCGTCCAGGGGCGCAGTAGACATTGGCACCCAAGGGCAGCTTTTCCTTAAAAGCGTAAATGAAACGGACCAAAAGTTGGCGGATGTGGATCTGCAACTGTCTGCTCTTAACAATGTGGAGAAATATGTTAAGGACAAAGAAAGTAAAGGGGGGATTGTTCCATCTACTTTAGGCTTAAAAGACCCGATGCTACCAGATCTTCTCAACAAACTATTGACCCATGAACTTGAATATGAAAAGTTAAGAAAAACGACGGCTGAAAACAATCCTATTCTTACATCGATCAAAGACCAGATCAATAAAATTAAACCTGGCTTACTTGAAAACATACAGAATCAAAGAGCAAACCTGGAAGCCAGCAAACTAAATTTACATTCGACCAATAATAGTTTTTCAACGGCGCTTCAATCTATTCCGCAGAAGGAAAGAGAAATTATTGATATTAACCGGCAGCAGGCTATCAAAAGCAATCTGTATGCTTTTTTACTACAGAAGAAAGCTGAGAGTGAGTTATCACACCTGTCTAATATTGATGGAACCCGTATTGTTGACAATGCCCAGGCGTCGTTAGAACCTGTTTCACCGAAATCGAAATTGATTTATATCGTGGCATTTATTCTTGCGCTGGCAGTGCCCGCAGGTTTTGTTTCAATCAAGGAATTCATGAATAGGAAAATATTATTCCGCCATGAAATTGAAAGCCTGACAAGTACTCCCATCATTGGCGAAATAAGTTTAGACAAATCGAAAGATCAATTAGTAATACAGGAAGGTAAAAGAACGTTTATTGCAGAGCAATTCAGAAGAATGCGTACGTCCCTCGGCTATGTGGGCGGTAACTCGGGAAAGAAAAAAATCCTTGTAACATCTTCTTTATCTGGTGAAGGCAAAAGTTTTGTTGCAGCCAACCTGGCATTGAGTCTTGCATTAACTGATAAAAAAGTGGTCTTGCTGGAACTTGACCTGGCAAACCCTTCGCTCAGTACTAAATTAAAGGTCAGCTACGACGAAGGCGTAAGTAATTACCTGTGGGGAGAATGCGATCCGGAGCATATTATTAAACGCACAACTGTAAATAATAATTTATTTTTTGTTCCGTCAGGACCACTACCTGATAATCCGTCGGAATTGCTGATGAGCGAAAAATTAAAAGAATTACTGAACTATCTTGAAGTTGCTTTCGATATCATCATCATCGACTCCGCACCAGCAAGTCTTTTGTCCGACGCGTATGTTCTGTCACCAATGTGTGATGTTACTCTTTATGTTGTCAAACATAAATTCACGCCGAAGAGTTACCTGGAAAGACTGGATGACGATAATGCAGGCAATCAGTTAAATAATATGAGAATTGTTTTTAACGGTATCCAATCCCGGGGATTTACGAAAAACGGATATGGGTACGGTTACGGATATGGATATATTCATAATAACAGCACAAAAACCAGGAAGAAACGCTATTCTAAGAAAAGCTGATCAATCTGTCGCCGTTATTGACAAGGAAAACTAATACCCTAACCCTACTCATTACTGTCCGTATTATAATTGAGATAGGTAGAGCCGTTTCCTGAAAAACCACTAATCAGAAAATGACTATTTCGTACATCAAATCGACCTAATGAACACAGATTCAAAAAAACAGTGGTTTGTACTCTATACCCGTCGAGGGTGTGAAAAGCGGGTGGCCGAACTCTTGGAAAAAAAGCAGGTTCAGGTATTCTTCCCTTTAACCAAGATGCACCGGCATTGGAACGATAGAAAAAAAATCAGCCTTCAGCCGCTCTTTAATTCATACATATTCGTTTATGCCTCCGAGGAAGAGCATCCCCGTATCAAACAGATCGACGGCGTTATAAGTTTTGTTCACTGGTTAAAAAGGCCAGCGGCTATACGTCAGGATGAAATTGATACCATAAAAAAATTCTTACTTGAGTATGATATAGTAAGACTCGAAAAAACCTCTATTAACCTGAATGACAGGGTTCGCATTATTAATGGCCCTCTCATGATGTGGGAGGGAAATGTGATAGAGATCAGGACAACAACAGTAAAAATTACTCTCCCCTCACTAGGATATGCTCTGGTTGCAGAGATCAGTAAGGACACGCCGGAATCTGTCATGTCTTTGCAGGAGTTAAAAATGAAAGCCGGGTAGACATTAATCGTTCCCGGTAGATACTACGATAAACAGCTAACAGAAATTTATTTTTGTTATTAAAAGACTGTGGTGCACTCCGGTTGGCATTATCCCCCCACACCTTTTACAGGCTATTTCCATAAAAAATGGCTTCATCCAGCATTAAATCCGTGATCGATCCGCAAAATCAGAACAATCCGGAATAAAATTCACCGAAAAACCCGGTATTTTCACAAGAGGTTTTCAACTTTAATAATCAAATGCAAAAATTGCTAAGCATAAAAAAAATATTTACGGCCGATATCTTCAAAATATCTTTTTTGAACGTTATAGCTGTTTTTATAAAGATGCTTACTGGTTTTGTCAGCATCAAAGCGGTTGCATATTTGCTTGGTCCGTTGGGACCGATGGGAATTGCTATGCTGGGTCAGCTAAACAACTTTTCCAACATTGTGCTTGCTGCATCTAACGGGGGAATCAACAATGGCATCACCAGGTATGTGGCAGAGTACGCAGGTTCTGAAAAGAAATACCAGCTATTTCTTGGAACTGGTTTTTGGATCACTGCGATATTATCAGTTCTGTCCGGTATCGTATTAATAATCGGCGCCGGTTATTTTGCCGAAACGATCTTAAAAGATATACAATACAAGGCTGTCTTTTATGTTTTTGGCGGCACCATTATTATGTATGCATTTAACACCCTGCTGATATCCGTCATCAACGGTTTTAAAGAATTTAAGAAATATGTAGCTGCTAATATTTTAGGCAGTATTATCGGCCTGTTATTCACGATCGTCCTGGCAATGAAATTTGGCATTTACGGAGCTTTGATTTCAGCAGTTACGTATCAGTCGGTTGTGTTCATCCTTACCCTGTTGCTGGTGCTTAATTCAAGGTGGTTTAAATTAAAAGAAATCGCCGGAAAATTCAGCAAAGTGGCCGCGGTGAAATTGGGCCATTATTCCCTCATGGCACTGGTAACAGCGATCGTCATCCCCGGTAGCCAGCTAATTATAAGAGGTTATATCTCCTCTCATGAAACCTTGAGGGAAGCAGGTTTATGGGAAGGAATTAACAGAGTTTCCAATATGTATTTAATGGTGTTCGCCACTTCATTAAGTGTGTATTATCTGCCGAGGCTTACAGAATTAAAAACTCAACGCGAACTCAGACGTGAAATTTTTTCAGTTTACAAGTTGGTAACGCCGCTGCTGATCATTTTTTCCGTTTTACTTTTTGCCGGAAGAGATATTATTATCAACGTTCTTTTCACCAGTGAGTTTGCCGGAATGCGTGATCTTTTCACTTTCCAGGTGCTTGGAGATTTTTTTAAATTGACCGGTTGGGTTTTGGCGTATATGATGATCGCAAAATCAATGACCAGAACCTATATACTGATGGAGTTTGTCAGTAGTTTTTCACAAATTGGATTTAATATATTTTTTATAAATCTTTACGGAACTATCGGTGCTACTATGGGATATGTGCTTGGTCACTTATTATATCTTATTTGTATGATCTTCATTTTTAGGAAAATCGTTTTTCTAAAAAGCACCGATAAGCCTGATACCAATATATAAAAAAATGATACTAATCGCTGAATAAACAACTAATGGTTTGAGTATATTGATAATACTTTGCGGAGTCTTGTTTCTCTATGTGTTGGTTACAAAACCGGAACTTATTGCAATCCTGTTTTTTACCATTACCATAGCGGATGTAAATTTTGAATTAGGCGGGCTTCCCTTAAATGCGCGGGCCCTGATCGGCATTGCATTGTTTGGACGCACAGTAATTGCTCCAAGAAACGACTACCAGGCCGGTTTCCTCTTTAATTCGGGGATCCAGCTTATAATAGGATTTACTATTTATACTTTTATCGTCACAGCCTTTAACGACCTCGTCACTCCTGCATTTATAAAGCAATCGTTCCTCACACTAATTGCGGTGTACTGCGGGTATTATTATTATATGAAGCGAGGCGACATGCTTTATCTTAAGATTAGCCTGGTGCTGGCTGGTTTTATTTGTTTTTTTGATCTGGCTTATACCTACTCGGCCTACGGCGAATTTCCCGTGCAACGCATTTATCAAATGCTTTTAAAAATACCAATTGAGCTGGACGAAGACGGCAAAATTCTGGAGATCATCAATCACAACTTTTATGGTCTGATTTGTGGAATGAGCTTCGTGGTTATTATCAATGAATTTATAAATCAAAGTTCTCCTAAAAAATATATCCTGTTGTTGCTGCCAGTGATGTTTCTTGGCGTGTTGATGTCCACCTCACGCAGCACCTTGCTGGGCATTATAGTTATCTCCATTGTTTTGATAGCAAGGGAACTGAAACACCGCGAACGGGCTAAAAAGGCCTATTTGCTAATTACATTGGCAGTAGGCATCCTGTTCCTGTCATTGTTTTTGTTTACTACACTGCAGAGCTACTTTACATTAGAAAGCGATTTTATAGAGAGAATTGCCCAACGGTTAATAGACGAGCCCGTGGCTGTTTTTAACAAACATCTGGGCATGAACTACAATGCGAATGCACTGGAAGCGATGGATTGGAGAGAAGAAGCATCAGCAGACGCCTTTGCCGCATTCATGAAACTATCTACCCTGGAACAATTATTTGGAATTGGTTATTTTGGATTTGTTGTGAGAGACCTGGGTCATACGGGGTTGAACCCGCACAATGGATTTTTGCTTCTTCTTATCGAAACAGGTCTGGTGGGCCTGCTTCTGTATATAATTTTAGTTGTAAGTATTATTCGTAAATCTTTAAAGGTAAACAACAATATTTCGCCCTTAGTAACTACCTTAGTTTTTGTGGTCTTTTATTGCATTGGTCAAAACGGCGAGTTAACATCCAGCATAACTTTTTTATTTATAACAACACTTATTGCTGAGAATATCAGGGTCGCGTCAGAAACGAGTACTGCAAGAGTCGTACATACGAACTCCCTCCAGTTCTAGAAGAAGAATTAAACATGAGCCATCAAACCATTTTATATATCACTCCTGCTCTATCTATAGGCGGCGCTGAAAAATTTTTGATTTCCCTCGCCAATTCCCTGGTTCCTGAGAAGGAAAACCAAATTTTGGTAAGCCTGGAGGCTGTCAACAGCCTGCACCATGAACTTGATCAAAAAATCGGTTTTGTTACGTTACCCCGCAAATTCAAATTTGATCTCAACCCTGTGATAAAATTAAGAAGGCTGATAAAATCAAAGCAACCAGAGGTTATTTTTTGTATTAATTTTTACAGCTACATAATTGCCAGGTGTGCTATGCTTGGCTTAAACATCAATACGAAAAGAATAATTTCTTACCATAGTACCATCCATGTGACACGGAAAGAACACTTGCTTCATAAATTGTATGCATGCTTACTTACTAAAAAAGACACTATCGTTACCGTATCAACCAACCAGGCTATCTATACTGCTGAGAATTATAACATTTCGAAAAACAAGTTTACCACTATCCATAATGGCGTTGACATAAATTATTGGCATCCGCCTGTTGAAACCGGGGTACGTGAGCATATAAGAAAAAAATACGGAATACCGTTGGATAGCCAGGTGATTGTCATGTCCGCAGCATTACGAATTGAAAAGAATCATCTTGGCGCTATCAATGCCCTGCACCTGTTACACACCCTATACCAGCAAAAAGCTTTTTTGCTTTTAGTTGGGGACGGTGTAATGCGGGAAGCTATCAAAGAGCTTTCAGCAGAACTAAATGTTCAGGACTATGTAAAATTCGCCGGCATGCAAAAGGAAGTCCGACCTTTTTATTGGGCGAGCGACTTATTCACTCTTTGTTCAACGAGCGTTGAAACCTTTTCGATCGCCGCATTAGAAGCCATGGCCTGCGGATTGCCTTGCGTGCTTACAAACATAGGCGGCGCCTCGGAAATGATACAGGAAAACCTGAATGGTTTTGTATGTAAAATTCATGAAGACGATATCGCAAGAACCTGGTCAAAGGCACTAAGAACCTCGTTTTCCAAAAATGCAATTCACGGCTATACCAGGGACAATTTCTCATCCGAAAAGATGTTGAAGGAGTATAAAAAAATATTGTAAGACGCAAATTTGTGTTGAAAGGAACATTTACTATAAAAAATTTGGGTTAGTACTAAACATCCTGAGAAAACTGCCGTATATTGATTTTTTTTAATAACCCTATAACTTAATCAGCGTACCTCAGAAATGAAAATTCTGCAAATAAATAGTTGCCATTACAGGCGTGGAGGCGCAGATGTAGTTTATTTAAATACAGGTGAACTATTGAAGCAAAAAGGCCAGGAGGTTTTTTTCTTTAGCATGGCGGATGAAAAAAACCTGCCCAACGCATACGCTGACTATTTCCCGAAAAGTACAGACGCACGAAATCTATCAACTTTACAAAAGATACGATTAGCACCTACATTTATATACAACAGGGAAGCATCAGATAAGTTATCGTTGTTATTAGATGAGATCAAGCCAGATATAGCTCATATCCATTTGTTCCTTGGAAAATTATCCTCCTCGATTCTGAAAGTACTGCGGAAGAAAAAAATTCCTATTGTAGCAACTGTTCATGACTACCGCTATATCTGCCCCGCTTACCTGTTTCTTGATGGCCAAAATCAGATCTGCGAAAAGTGCATCGGCGGGTTCTATATGAACTGCACCTTAAAAAAATGTTCAGAAGGGAATATATTTCAAAGCGTAATGCTTACGGCCGACGCATATTTCCGAAAGTATAAGATAAATCCGCTTAATTATATTCACCGGTTTATTTTTGTAAGCGACTTTATCCGAAAGAAACATATTAGCTTCAATCCGGAATATCGTGCTAAAGGGAAATTATTGTACAATTTCGTTCCTGAACTTGACACTATAATTCCTGATAAGCTAAAAGGAAAATATTTTTTGTTTTATGGCAGACTTTCACGGGAAAAAGGAATTGATACGCTTTTGAAAGCCGCCCAAAACATAAATGTCAATATTAAAATAGTTGGGACGGGTAATCTCTATGAAAAATATACTTCCACAACCTACAAGAATATTGAGTTCCTGGGTTATAAATCCGGCAATGAACTTTCAGGGTTAATCAGGCAGGCGAGTTTTGTAATCGTCCCATCGGAATGGTATGAAAACAACCCCCTTACAATCCTTGAAGCTTATAGCCACGGAAAACCAGTTATTGGCTCAAGAATCGGCGGAATACCGGAGATCATCGACGAGGCAGAAACGGGCTTTCTTTTCGAAGCTGGTAACCAAATGCAGTTAACCGATGCGTTGGTCAAAGCCGACAAGCTTTCTGACGACGAATATTCAAGAATGTCTTTCGCTGCCAGAAATTTTGCCGCCTCACATTTCAATCCCAACACGCATTATACGGATCTTATGACCATATATCATGAATTGCTTTAACATCGCTATTAAAAAAAATGAAAATGAAAAAAAAGATTTACATGGCTGGTTCGGGTGGTATGCTGGGAGAAGCTTTCCACCGTGTTTTTAAAGATGATTTTGAAATAAAATGTACTGACAAAGATGTGAATACAGACTGGCTCAGTTTCCTTGACTTCCGCGACTTTGAAAAGTACAGGGCTGATGTTGAGACGTTTAAACCCGACTACCTGTTTCACCTCGGGGCCTATACCGACCTCGAATTTTGCGAATTAAATGTGGATGATACTTATGCGACCAATACAATAGCGGTTGAAAACGCCGTATACATCGCAAATAGTTTAAACATTCCCCTGTTATACATTAGTACAGCGGGTATATTCGACGGCAAAAAAGAATTATACGATGATTGGGATCAGCCCAACCCGTTGGGACACTATGCCCGTTCAAAATACATGGGAGAAAAATATGTTATGGCACATGCCCACCGATATATTATATGCCGGGCTGGGTGGATGATGGGTGGCGGGCCAACCAAAGACAAAAAGTTTATCAATAAACTCGTCAAACAATTAGTAGCCGGAAACCGGGAATTATTTATAGTAAACGATAAGGATGGCACACCTACTTTTACCATCGATTTTGCCCGCAATGTAAAATTGCTGTTCGAAAAAGAATACTGGGGGCTGTATAACCTGGTTTGTAAAGGACAGACAGGCCGAATGGAAGTTGCAGAAGAACTGGTAAATATACTAGGATTAAATAACAAAGTAAAGATCACAGAAGTGACATCTGAACATTTTAAAGACACCTATTTTGCACAGCGGCCACCCTGCGAAAGACTAGTCAATAAAAAACTTGAGCTACGCGGTATAAATATTATGCGTGACTGGAGAGAGGCTTTGCAAGAATATATCGACCTGTATTTCAAAGATTATTCAAAAGATAAGTTTTAACAAGGTTCATCATCATGCGAATCGCTTCATTCGGTTTCAGATCTCTTCCGCCATCAAAAGGGTCAGCAGGCGCCGATAAATTTGCACTTGAATTTTTGCCACGACTCGCTGAACGCGGTCACACTGTAACAGGATACAACAGGATTTATCCCGGGCAAATAAAAGGCGACGATAGTTACAAAGGCGTGAAAATTGTCTATTTCAAAACCATCCCGAAATCCGGTATCGACTCTATTATCCATTCTGCAAAAGTGACATGGCATATTATTTCAAAAAACAGTGCAGATATTGTACATATACAGGGCAACAATGCCTTGTTCGCATTTGTCTTAAAACTTTTCAGGAAAAAAGTGATCTTAAGCATTGACGGAACTGAATTTGAACGGGAAAAATGGTCTTGGTTTATGCGCAAGCTTGTATTAGCCAATGCGTACCTCGCTGTATGGTCATGCAGGTATATAGCTATAGACAATGTTTTTACCAAAGACTTATTTGAGAAAAAATTTAAAAAGAAATTCGATTTCATTTCTTTTGGCAGCGAGATAAAAGGTGTGGAGCCAACAGACATTCTTGAAAAACTAGGTCTTCAAAGAGAAGATTATTTTCTTTTCGTTGGCCGCTTTATTCCCGACAAAGGGTTACAGTACCTGATTCCTGCATTTGAAAAATTAGCTACAACAAAGAAGCTGATTTTGGTAGGGGGCTCGCCCAATCCAAGCGAATTTGAAATCGATCTTAAGAATACAAAGGACCCAAGGATCAAATTTGCAGGCTTTATTTATGGGGACGATACGGTCACATTAATGCAAAACGCGTTTGCCTATGTGCAGCCGTCCGATATAGAAGGTCTTTCGCCAGTGATACTATCCGTAATGGGGCTGGGCACGCCGCTTATTTGCAGCAATATTAAAGAAAACTTGTACCTGGTAAGGGATGAGGCCTTAACATTCGAAAAATCCAATGTTGATTCGCTTAAATCAATATTGGAACTATCATTAGCTGATCGTACGGGTCACTTACAATTAGCGGCAAAAGCAAAAGAAAGAGTATTGAAAGAATACAGCTGGGAAACAATCACGGATCAATATTTAGACTTATTTCAAAAAGCATAACAAAATAATTACGATGTTAAAAGTTGCACTGATCGGAGCGGGAAAGATGGGTATCTCCCATCTTTCCATCTTAGGAGCTCACCAGGAAGTAGATGTAGTTGGCGTTTGCGATACATCAAAAATGGTGAATGACTTCTTATCCAAATATGGAAAATTTAATTGTTTCACCGATTACAAAAAAATGATCGCTGAAGTAAAACCTGATGCTGTCTTTGTAGCAGTGCCTACAAAGTTTCACTACGCTATCATCAGAGACCTGCTTGAACAGAATGTTCATGTTTTTGCAGAAAAACCTTTTTGTTTAACCGTTCCCCAGGGCGAAGAGCTGGTAAAACTGGCTGCAGCGAAAAAGCTGGTTAACCAGATCGGCTATCATAACAAATTCGTAGGCACGTTCAGGGAAGTAAAGAAAATTGTTGCGAGTGGTGCGTTAGGCAATATCTATCATTTTATCGGTGAAGCCAATGGACCAGTTGTTACCAATAAAAAACAGGATACCTGGCGCTCTGACCCATCTGAAGGGGGCGGGTGTTTACTTGATTACGCTTCGCATGTTATTGATCTTATCAATGATATTTTAGCGCCCGTCCAGTCATCAAAAGGAAGCTTGCTTAAATCAGTTTACTCGACAAATGTGGAAGATGCCGTATATTCTTTGCTGGAACTGTCATCCGGCGTCAGCGGTGTACTCTCTGTAAACTGGAGCGACGACACCTACCGCAAAATGTCTACATCGGTTACGATCATTGGCACAAAAGGAAAGATCGTTTCTGACGCCAACGAACTGAAAATCTTTTTTAAAGACGCCAATTTTCCTGAAGGCTATTCGAAAGGCTGGAATGTAAAATACATAACGGAGCTGACAGAGGAAGTAGATTTTTATTTGCGCGGCGAAGAATATTCCGCGCAAATTGATTATTTCGTTAAAGCCGCACTGGGAAAAGTTCCCAATACAATTAACACTTTTGAAAGTGCCTGGTATACAGACAGGGCTATATCAATAATTAAAAACAGCACAAAATAAACCCGATGGAAAGAATTCTTTTTGGCGATAACCAGTTTTTTGCGGTTAACCATATTTCAGACGAAAAATCCAGGGCCCAATCGATCAAATTTAAAGATGACCAGGCCATTATTAAAACGCTGGATGATGCAAGAGATGCGGGCATTAATACTTTCATGTGTACTACGCACGACCGTATCGCCAATATATGTAATATCATCAGGGCTAGCCCGGAAAAGTATAAAGACTTTTCAATTTTTCCGTGTATGCCGTATGCACACAAATATGCAAACGCCGTTACCGAGTTGGGTATCGTGGGAACATTGAAACAATATGTACCCGGCAATTTTTTTGGCTCTCTTTTCAAAGGTGGTGTGGCTTACTTGTCAAAAGATTACCTGGCTATTATGGAGTTGCTGGTGGATTCTGAGATGAAAATGTTTAAGGGAATTAAAACACCGGTTATTTTCCTGCAAAATGTAATCACGGACCTGCTGCTTGGATTGAGAGCCAGTGAGGTTCTTGTTGCTTTCTACCATTATATCCGTAAAAAGTATGACGCAGAAGCCGGTTTTATCACGATGAATATGCCGATGTTGCTGGATGCTTTAGAAAAAGGTGGTATTGAAAATCCTATTATATGCTCATCAATAAATAAAGCTGGTTTCAGGATGTCCGGAGGAAAAGATATCTACGAAAAAACATTGCAAACACGAAAAGTGCGGGCTATTGCTATGCAGGTGTTGGGTGGCGGTGCTATTTCACCAAGCGAAGCGATCGAATATGTTTGTAAACTCCCGAATATCGAATCCATTTTATTTGGAGCATCCTCAAAAGGAAATATTAATGAAACGGCGGGCCTGATCAGGAAATTTGGGCAGGTTCAAGATTAATTTTAAACTCTTTTTATCAAGCATCGCGGTGGGAAACGCTTGTGATAAGAAAAGCCACCCTAAAACAGGATGGCTTTTTCTTTATATGAATAAGAGTACGGATTACAATTTCAAAAACTTGGCCGTCATCTTTTTAACTCCGAAAGCAGAGATGTAAACCACATAGCTGCCGGGCTTAAGTGCAGAGACATTCACAGAGGTCGTAAAGGCGCCAACGGGTTTATTTACAATTACCGGCACCAGCACTTGTTTACCTCCCATATCAAATATATTTATCTCTGATCTGCTGGGTTTATCAGATAGCAACCTGATGTTAATGATATCCTGCGCCGGATTTGGATACACTGCAAAGGGTTTATCATAATTTCTGAAATTATCAATTACCGCCACCTTCACCGTTGTAGTCGCCGTCGCATTCTTATCGTCTGTAACAGTCACCCGGTAAACGTAATCTCCCAATTGCAGGTTGCTGACTTCAATACTAGCCGTGCTCGAAGAAGACAAGGTAGACGCGGCAGGGCCACTCAATTGCTGCCACCTGTATCTAACTATTCTACCATCAGGATCTGACGATTCTTCAGCTGTTAGCGTGGTTTTATTCTCACTGATCAATACTACTTTGTCTGATCCTGCTTTTGCAATTGGAGCCCTGTTAGCAACATTGTTAACAGTAACAGTAACAGTAGCGGTTGCTGACGCATTATTGTTATCACGTACCGTAAGCCTGTATGTATATACACCCAATTGCAGATTGCTTACGGTGATGTTGACACCGTTAGTAGCTGACAAAGCAGAAGCCGACGGGCCACTTACCTGTTGCCAAAGATAGCTGGTAATGGTACCATCAGGATCTGAAGACGCAGCGCCGCTCAGGGTTGTAGATTTTGCTGGCAAGGTAACCGTGCGGTTAGCACCAGCATTGGCAACAGGAGCCTGGTTAACGGCTGCATTAACAGTAACCGCTACCGTAGCATTTGCCGTAGCATTATCGTTGTCGCGTACGGTCAGCCTGTATGTATATACCCCTGCTCTTA
>WUUC01072705.1_pt1 | contig 35387 bp, 34 predicted proteins | sample 6278441 | NCBI WGS metagenome assembly WUUC01 (sample SAMN13675441, study PRJNA597444) | soil metagenome | isolation source: soil | place: USA: Washington | collected 2017-10
GCACAAGGTGCGGGATCGCTTTGCTTATTAGCATACCCGGGCATTTTCTCACGCCTCAGTAATGAAGGTGAGCAAAGCCCCGCACTTTTATTTTTAATATTTCGGAAATGAACCTGTATCATGATCATAGTGATACAGAACTGGTTGCCTTGCTCATCGAAGGAAATCCTACCGCATTTGAAGCGATCTACAGGAGATACGCTTCTGATCTCTACCGCTACGCTCGTAAAAACATTTCCACTAAAGAAGACTGCGAAGAAATTATCCAGGACGTTTTCGAATCGCTATGGACAAGGCATGATGAGTTGGAGCACGTTACTGTATTGAGTGCGTACTTGTTTCGCATGGTGAAGTATAAAGTGATCCGGTACTTTCAGCATAGCGCGGTAAAGAAAAGATACGCAGAGCACTACCTGCTTTTTGAAGCGGTGTACGAAAGCAGCAACGAGCACGAGAAAGAAGGATCACCGGTTCAATCGCTCATTGATAAAGGACTGGCTGATCTACCGGAAAGGTGTCGCATGGCAGTGAAGCTCAGGCTCACTGAAGATCTCTCTAACGGAGATATTGCCATGCGTATGAACATCCAGAAGAGTACTGTTGAGAATTATATGGTCACCGCGTTCAACCATCTGCGAACGCTCTATCCTCATTTATATAAGGCATCTTACCCGGAAAATTGAAGCGGCAGTCTGTTGCCATGACTGTTCGCCTTCTCACCCGGCAATTCTTCGCCAAACGCTGTTATTTCATTGGCAAATCGGTTAAATTAAATCGGTTCAAAAATATTTTTTAAGAAGTCTGTGGGTTGAGGGGCTGGCCACGTAATGTATACTGTAAGGCGTGGTTGCCAGTCCAATCTCGGCACTGCTTAACAAAACTAGAAAGTCATGGAAAAATCAAACTTCGACCAACTGATGCAACGCTACCTGACCGGTCAGGTTACAGAGCAGGAGCGAATCAAGATCGAAGCCTGGCTTGACGAACAAAAAACAGATGACACTACTGACCTTGATCTTAGCAAAGAAGACGAAGAGAAAATTTTCCAACACCTTAGCACAAAGCACGGCATTGGAAAAACACCTACGAAGAAAAAAGGTAACGGGCTTTTTTTATTCAAAGTAGCTGCATCATTTCTTGTGGTTGCTCTTTTGTCTTACAGCGCATGGACGCTTTTCAACCGATCAACAACAACGACTGAAATCCTTTCCGTCAACGGAACTGATCGCGTAATTCTCAACGATGGAACAATTGTATGGCTTCGTGAAAACAGCGATGTAACCTACTTCGAAAAAACTGAAGGCAACACCACTTACCGGCATGCAAAGATTAAAGGTGAAGCATTATTCGAAGTGACTAAAGATCAAAGTCGCCCTTTTATAATAGAGTGCGGTGACGTAAAAGTTAGAGTATTAGGCACAAGCTTTCATTTGAAATTCATTGATAACAATGTTGAACTGAGTCTGCTCACCGGCAAGGTAAGTATGTCAGCAACCAACAACAGCACTGTTGATGTAGAGCCAAATGAAAAAGTGATCTACAAAGGAAACGGTCAGTTTGAAAAAATCTCCTTAACAAAAACAGAAGAGACTTCTATTGTAAAAGACACCGAATATAAACTTGCTTTTTCTGATGTATCGATGAACGAACTTCTCACTCATCTGGAAAAGAAATTCGCAATTGACATTGATGTCAAGAACGATAAGATTAAAGAATGTAAGATTAGCATTGATCTTACTGACCGCTCATTGGAGAAATCGCTCCAGATGATTGCGGATGTTTTGCACGTTGACTACAGCTTACAAGGTAAAGTTGTTACGCTCTCCGGGAGCGGTTGTGATTGATTTAGTTTTTGAACCCTAAACCATTGGCCATGATAATCTCCACTAGAACAAACCTGTTCTTAAACTCCACTTAACAAAAACAGGAGCGATACTAGCGCTCCTGTCTGCGAGCTTCTCATAAAATCCAACCTTTGGCGAGGTCGGTAGGAGCCGCTTTGTCCTATTCCGAGTCTCAAGTCGAAACAAAACATTTGAATTTATGAAAAAAGGCTTTACCAAAAAATTCTGGAAGCTGATGAAAATTCTCTCTATCCAAATCGTAATTGCTGTAACACTCTTTGGAGTCTCCATCGCGCACAACAACTACGCACAGATACTTGACAAACCAATTACCGTCAGCTTGCGAGACGTTCCTTTCAACCAAGCACTCAAACAGCTTGAGCAAGCAGCTGATGTGAAATTTGCTTACAGTTTAAGTCAATTAGATAATGAAGAGAGTGTAACACTCGTAGCTGAAAACAAATCTCTGCGATCAGTACTTGATGAAGTATTTGTCTCTCGCAACATTAAGTACACCGTGTATGAGAAAGAAGGCATGATAGCGCTGAAGAAATTTGCTGATGAAGAGCGGCCTTTTGTTCCTGCGGAAACGAAGAAGCTTGCACCGATTACTGGAACTGTGATGGATGCGGCTACTAAACAGCCGATGGCGGGTGTTAATATTTTGATCAAGGGAACGCTACGTGGAACAACTACTGACGCTGATGGTAAGTTTAAACTTGAAGCAAATAAGGGCGAAATTTTGACGTTTTCATTTATTGGATTTATAGCCGTTGAAGTAATGATTAGTGAAACCGTGATAGTGATTTCACTTGAGGAAGATGTTCAAAGCCTTAAAGAAGTAGTCATTAATGCTGGATACTACACGACAACTAAAGAGAAGCAAACTGGAAACATCTCCAAAGTCACCGCTAGGGAAATTGAAAAACAGCCTGTATCAAACCCACTTGCAGCACTTCAAGGAGTTGTTCCGGGTTTAAGCATCACTCAGAACACAGGCGTTGCAGGTGGGAACTTTACAGTGAGAATTCGTGGACAGAATAGCATCGGAAATGGAAATGATCCATTATATATTATCGATGGAGTACCTTTTACATCAAATACTCTTTCTGTTCCTATTACATCACAGAATATTTTGTTTCAGGGAACAAGTCCACTCAATATGCTCAATCCTGGGAATATTGAAAGCATCGAGATACTAAAAGACGCAGATGCAACATCAATCTATGGATCTCGCGGATCGAATGGTGTCATATTGATCACAACAAAAAAAGGTAAGCCGGGAAAAACAAAAGTTGATTTCAATTTCTATAGCGGTGCTGCGCAGGTCGCAAGTAAAATGAAAATGCTTTCAACATCTCAGTATATAAGCATGCGCAAAGAGGCATTTAGGAATGACGGTATAATACCATCGGCATCAAATGCTGCTGATTTGATTCTTTGGGATACAACTAGAGGTACTGACTGGCAAAAAGAATTGATTGGTGGCACAGCACAAACGCATGACGCTCAACTCAATTTCTCTGGTGGTTCCGAAAACGTTAGGTATAATCTTGGAGGAAGTTATCATAGGGAAACCTCAGTGTTCCCAGGAAGTAATGCCGATGGAAGGCTTGCTACTCACTTCAGCATGGACAATATTTCCTCCGATAAAAAACTCAAGACTTCGTTTTCAATCAGTTACTCTATCAATGACAGTGGTTTTATAAACCGAGATATGACATCCCTAGCTGTTAATTTGGCACCTAATGCACCGCAGTTATTCAATGAGTTTGGAGAATTTAATTGGGGAGCGGATGGATACACAGCCTCGAACCCTCATCCGCTACAACACCTTAAAACAAGCTATGACTCTAAAACTAAAAATCTCCTCGCAAATGCTCGGATTGAGTACACTATTCTCCGGAATCTTGATGCAAAAATTAGTCTTGGCTATACAGACTTGTCGGCAAAAGCAATCACCACTACTCCTCTTAGCTACTATGCCCCGCAAATTCAGCCATTCCTACAAAATGGCTCAAGCTTTTCAAACAGTGAGTTTGGGAATTGGTCTGTTGAACCTCAATTAAATTGGAAAGTCAAGGCAGGTAGTCAAAGCAATTTTGATTTCATCCTTGGCTCCACCTTCCTTAGTCAGATCACCGAGTCTTCATATTTGAGTGGATCGGGGTTTGTTAGTGAAGCTTTAATGAAAGACATCCGTGCTGCATCCACTATTGCTGCCGGGCCAAGCACTTACGGTCAATATCGGTATCAATCAATTTTCACAAGATTAAATTATTCATTTCAGGAGAAATACATTCTAAATTTGACTGGGCGGAGAGATGGTTCAAGCCGATTTGGGTCTGACAACCGCTATGCAAATTTTGGAGCAATTGGTGCTGCCTGGATATTCTCTCGAGAACCCTTCTTTAGCAGTATCAATAATATCCTTTCCTTTGGAAAATTAAGAGGTAGTTATGGTGTTACAGGAAATGACCAACTCGGTGACTACGTCTACTTAGATACGTATACAGTTTCAAGAGCCTATCAGAATCTACCCAGCCTTAATCCAGTAAGGTTGCACAATACGAACTTCGCCTGGGAAACAAATAAAAAATTCGAAACTTCCATCGATTTAGGATTTCTTGAAGAACGAGTAACAGCCAGCGTTTCGTACTATAACAATGTATCATCGAATCAATTAGTTGGCATCCCGTTACCACCAACTACCGGTTTCGCGACCATTCAAACAAATTCACCATCTGTCGTGAGAAATTCTGGTTGGGAGATCGAGTTAAGTACTCAAAACATTGCGACTAATAATTTTTCATGGACAACAGCATTTAATATTTCGTTGCCTAAAAATGAACTTGTAGAATTTCCGGGGTTAGATCGATCCTCATACGCAACAACGCTTGAAGTCGGAGAACCACTCTCCATTAAGAAGTCGTTCACATTCATTGGTGTTGATGGGCTATCCGGAATGTATCAATTCGAGGACGTCAATGGCGATGGAATACTGAATGTTGCTGATCGAACTTCAATCAAATTTATTGGGCAAAAATACTTCGGTGGCTTACAGAATACAATTCGCTACAAAAGCCTTGAATTGACTCTTCTTCTTCAATTTGTCAAGCAGCAAAGTCCGAACTATATTTCTTACATACCAGCACCGGGAGTCCTCAATAATCAGCCGGTCTACATCACAGACCGTTGGCAAGGCGAGGGAGATCAAACCGGCATCCAAAAATATACGGTTTCCGGAACTACATTTTCCAACTACAATAATTACTATCGAAACAGCGAACAATCAGTTAGCGATGCCTCGTTCCTTAGATTAAAGAACCTTTCAATTTCTTACACATTCAAAGAAGGAATAACTGAAAAACTGCACATGAATAACGCTCGAATTTTCGTTCAAGGTCAAAATCTTTTTACAGTAACAAGTTATGAAGGATTAGATCCAGAGACAACAAGTTTGAACCTTCCACCTCTAAGGGTTTTGACCTGTGGACTTAGTTTAACATTCTAAATTTCAGTTTGTATGAAAACAAAATTTTTATATTCAATCATAATCACTTTCGCCATATTATCTGGATGTGATTCTTTCCTGGAAGTTGAGACTCCAAGAACAGATCTTATCAGAAGGACTGTTTTTAATGAGGACAAAACAGCAACCGCGGCAGTCCTTGACATCTATGCAACTATGGAGTTCAATGGATTTTCTAGTGGAGGAATGGATGGCATTTCTCTATTAGCCGCATTTTCTTCGGACGAATGGGTTAATGTCAATACTGCGCAATTTGAGTTGCAGCAGTTCAGTGATAACGAGCTCGATTTTCGTAATTCTTATATCACAAATTCATGGACAATTTTGTATAAGTATATTTTTAAAGCAAATGCTGTCATTGAGGGCTTAGAACAATCCGAAGTATTGACACCTCAATTAAAGTCTGAACTTTTAGGCGAGGCACTGTTCATTCGTGCGTTCAGTCATTTCTATCTTGTAAATCTATGGGGAGATATTCCTTGGATCAATACAACTGATTATACTGTAAATCGTGACATTTCGAGAACTGCTTCGAGCGTGGTATATCAGAACATTATCGCAGACCTTGTCTACGCCAGAGATTTACTTCCAATTGACTATTCTGTTTACCAAAATGAAAGAGTACGTCCAATTAAAGCAACTGCATCTGCCTTGCTTTCACGAATTTATCTTTTTACCAAGGATTGGGCGAATGCCGAGAATAATGCAACAACAGTAATTGATAATGAAAGTCTGCATAAGCTAAATCAGAACTTGAGTCACGTTTTCTTGAAAAATAGTACGGAAACAATTTGGCAACTTCATAGCATTACAGCCCCCAAAGATTTAACAACCTTTAGAATTGTCAATGGACCAGTGCACGGGAAATTGCGTGAAGACTTTGTCAATGCGTTTGACCCAAACGACCTTCGTTACTCCACCTGGATCGGGAATACAGGAAGCTACTTTTTTCCGATTAAGTACAAAAGCGTTACACCAATAACGGAGTACTCAACAATTTTCAGACTAGCCGAGCAATATCTGATAAGAGCGGAGGCAAGGGTAATGCAGGACAAATTAATAGGTGCCAGTAGCGCGGAATCTGATATAAATATTATTCGCAATCGTGCCGGTCTGCCAAACACCTTTTCTAACACCAAAGAGGATTTATTACTAGACGTCTATAATGAGCGAAGGCTTGAATTATTCACGGAGTGGGGCCATCGTTGGCTTGATCTTAAGCGTACTGAAACTGCTGACGCGATTCTGGGCTTAGCCAAGAGTACTTGGAGTGTAAATGATGCACTTTATCCAATCCCTGAAATTCAATTATTGAATGATCCTTCCATGAGGAATGCACAAAATCCAGGTTACTGATTCATCAAAAACGATCTTATGAGAAAAATGTTTTTTGCACTTTGTGCGGTTGTAACCTCTTTGTCTGCTCAACCCCAAAGCAAACAACCGGAAGTTGGAAAACCACTACCGAAATTTAAACTACAGGAAATTTCTCACTACAAGCTTCAACAAGCAAACAATGAGTCTTTTCGTGGAAAGTGGCTTCTGTTGCAATTTTGGTACAGCGGATGTTCTATGTCGATTAAGAGTTTTCCAAAACTCAACACATTGAAAAAGAAATTCGAAGATGAGATGGAATTTATTTTAGTGGGATGCACCGACCCGAACCTATGTTATGGCTCTGGCTTGCGGGATACTTATGAACGATTAAGATTGAAAATGCATCTTGACATAGCGTCTGCATATGATTCTCTCATTCTAAAAGAGTGGGAAATCTACTCTATGCCACGAGTCTTCATAGTTGATCCAAATGGCATATTGAGGGTTATTACAAATGGCACTGATATGACTAGCGAGAAAATTTCAAAGCTTATCGCTGGAGAAGCAGTTTCATTCCAGTTGCCAGAAGCAATAACACCATCTCCTTCATTCGATTCCCACATTGTTGATAGAGAAAATTTGATTTACAGCACACTATTGACTGAGTGGTCGGACGAGAAACGTAGTGTTCCAAAAATCCAGCGCTCACTTGATTTAGAAAAACGTAACGTTTACGTGGCTTCAAAGGTCACATTATTTGAACTGTTTAACTTGGCTTATTTTGGTCAACCTGATTTTTATGACCGAAATGCAAAGTCAAATCCTTACTACGGCAATGTAGCTTTCGAGCCGGTACTGGAAATAGCAGACAAGAGTGTTTTTCTAGATGGAGAAGAGAAAGTATACTATAATTTCGCGATGCGAATACCGGGAGAAGTAGCTAGTGTTGACCTGATGATGACTTCACTCCAAGCAGAGCTTCAGAAATGTTTTGGGTTTGATGTTACGGTAGAAACAAGACGAATGCCGGTGTGGAAACTTGTCGCCACAGATGCAGCCAGAAAACGACTGCTCACGAAACACAATCAGTTCTTCTTCTCTGACCAAGGAGGCTCGGGTGGAGCCGGAGGTTTTACTTGTAATAATTGTCCGATGCCTTTTCTCTTTAATATTTTGACCCGATACATTAATGAATACAAAGTGCCCTACTTAAACGAAACTCAGATTCCTGGAAACATTGATATCACCATAGACGCACTCATGATGGACATCTCCCAGGTTCAATCAGAATTAAAGAAGAATGGTCTTGAGTTAGTTGAAAGTACAAGTGACCTAAAAGTAATTGTAGTTAAGGATCATCAAATACGATAATTAGATTCACCAGGGAGCATTTAAGCAACATACTCCCTGGTGAAATTTAACTATGGCCTCATTGACAATTGCTGGCCACAGTTGCCGGCCGTAGGACTTATGCCATCATAAGCCTTTACGTTGACGTAATTGTTCGCTCCGACTGAAAAGTCGAGCGTACATGCAACGGTTCCTGTGTCACACTGTAATCTCTGAACACAGATTGCGCCCTGTTCAGGCACTTCTGAAATATGCGTCCATGCTGGAGTTGCCAAAAGTAGCTCTGAAGCTACGGCACTTCCAATTGCAAAAATGAACGCCAACATCGCTAAAAAACTTTTCGTTTTCATAAAGTTAAAATTTTAGTTAGAACAAAATTGACTTACTTTTTTATACAGGTTTTCAGTCTTTATTCCTGACTTTACATGCAAAATATTTTCACCGTTTGAGAGGAAATCCATCTGTGGTAATGCAAATGAAATTAAAGCGTCATCGTACAATGCGAAGATTTTGGAGCCCACAACAGAAATAGAGTTTAGTCGATTCCGATTATAATTCTGAATGTAGAAACTAAACTTATACTCTGCTTTGTTTATGTCATAGACATCAATCACTGAGTTGCTTTCAAAATTCACTAAAGTCTCATTGTCGGCTTTCAGATTTGAGTTGACGAGCAGAATATTATCTATGAGTGCAGATGCTCGATTAACGATCCGAGGAGGACTGGATAGTACGATCGTATTGCCTTCTTGCAATCGAGTTACACGGATTTGAGTACGGGATACAGTATCGATTGTTCTACCTTTAAATACTGTTGCTAGAAGGGCATCAGTAATTAAATATTCATTTCGGTAAGTATAGACATAGGCAACATTGTTTTTGTCTATCTCTATCTTTCCGTCCGTGCAGAAGAAGCCGTCAATTTGTTTCTCAAGTAAACCTTTCCTCGGAGTAACAATTCCTGTTTTCGTATTCATCAGGCCAAGAGTTGACAATCTTGTGCTATCAACCCACTTTATTATTTGAATTGAGTCATTTGCGGAAATGGCGTTTAGAAAATACCGACTTCGTGACTGCGGTATTGGAGATGCTATCCTAGTAGTCAATCGGCCACGATAAATTATTGGAACAGTGCCATCGCTTAGATAAAAGAAAGGTGAGTCAACAGCAACGCGAATTGCGGTCAATACAAATTGCTGACTCTCTGATAAAGTATAAGTAATTTGTGAGGTATCCTGAGATTCAGTATTAACCTGAAGTATTGTTCTTGGCCATACGTAGCTTCCTAGAAAAATATTATGTTCTGTCCTCCCAGCAAAGTAGTAAGAACTATTTGAAAGCTGCGAGATGTCTAGCTGTTCCAATGGGTCTAGAGTGACAAAGCGTCTTTCAAATCCGTTAAGTTTGTCTCTGCTTGTTGAAATGAATGCTAGAAATAAAATCATTGCAATGCATATCACAAAAATACTGATGAGTAAGATGTATGTTCTCTTTTCCATGGTTTAAGCTGGCTGCTTCTCTTGCCTTGGTGTCGATTGCAATATTATACCGACAGTCGATAGTAGTAAAAAACCTACATTAAAGATCAGATGTTCTGTCCATCCTAACTTTGAAAGAACACCTCCGCAAGCACAAGGAATATGATCGCTAAATTGAAGAATTGCGATGATGTAGGCTGTGAACATTACCATCAGTGCAAATGAGACGTACAATCCGATCAATCGGAGTCCTTGAAACATAAGTATCAGCGAAACGATTATTTCAAGCATTGGTATAACCCAAGCAAGACCAGATGCGAAATCAGTTAGTATTGGCGATTGACCAATTTGAGCCGTGAATTTTTCGGTATCCATTAGTTTACTCACTGCTGCATAAGTGAAAAGGATAATGAATAGTATTGAGATGATTTCGACAATTCGATCTCTTCTGGCTGATGATGGAAATCTGAAATGTAGTGGCCTTTTCATAACACCCTATTTTGATCGTTTAATTCTACTCAAAGACTGAGGTGTGACGCCCAAGTAAGAAGAAATTTGCTCTTGGGGTATAATCCTTTCAATGCCCGGAAACGTATCCAGTAACTTTTTCAATCGTTCTCCTCCATTCATATGCTGCATTTCCCGAATTCTTTCTCTACTGAGTTCATAGTATTCGTTCATGATAACTCTGTAGATTATATGTGCTTCCGGGAAAGAGTTTAATAGTCTGATAACACTGTCATGGCTAAAGCAAAGAATTTCACTCTGAACGATAGCCTGAATGGACTCCGTTGTTGGAACCCTTTCAAAAAAACTCTTAGGAGACAAAATGATCTGATCACTCTTCCAAATCCATTCAATGTATTTCCTTGAACCTCGAAAGGTATAGGATATTGCAAATCCTTGAATGACGAAATAGACAAAATTCGACACGTTCGAAGCTTCTAGGAGAACGTGATTTTTAGTTAGTGATTTATATTCAACCTCACTCTCAATTGCCGACTTGAATTCGTCACTCAAAGGATGGATACACGACAAAACCTGAAAGAGTCTTTCAGTGTTACTCATAAGGTCTCGTTTAGGTTAATTTCCTGCTTCTACTTTATTACTCTGGAAAATCGACTTTGACCCTATGTCTAGGATAAAAAAAATGTTACAGGTTCACATTCAACTTGATAGTGCTTGCCTTTATTGGATGATAGGAGGGATTGTAAATGATGTATCCGTACGAACGAAGCTCAGCAATTACCTTATGGTAAGTAGTTATCGACTGAATGTGTGCAGCGACCATGATTTTTCTCCTGGATATATTAAATGAATCGCGAAACTGATTTTGAATCCAGGAATGACATAGCGCCATGCATACTGAAGTATGCAAAGGCTTAAGACGCACATCACTTGCAATTCGACAAATGAAACCTGAAAGTTGATCAAGCCTTTCCATGACGCTTCGACCCTTCTTCACCGTCCATCAATTTCATGATGTCTTCATATTTATAAAACATTAATCCCTCAATTTTCCGGTATGGCAAAAGTCCTTTGATCCGAAGATTCTGGAGTGTACCGTGAGAAATTCCCAACAGCTTTCTAACCTCGGCACTGCGGAGCCACTCTCTATTTCTTGTATTGGGCTGAACTATTGCCTTTATATCTTCAAGCAACTGCATGCGAAATCGCTGAAGATCTTCATGGGTGATTGTCTCAATTGTCATGTTCGATATGATTTACGGAGACAATGTTCCTTTAATCCATTACTAGGATTTCACAAGTTGGTAAGAAGGTGGGTGAAAAATGTTCTAAAACGGATGAACCTAAAGATTGAGTTTGAGGACTCCTTCATGATTGAGAAATCTTCAACCTATATTCTTGGCTTCAAAGATTTGAAGTATATTTACCTGGATATCAATACATTCCATTGATATTTTCAGAACTATGGAAGTCAAATCTTTATTGGAAGAGTACACTACCAAAGAACTCTTGGAAAAGTTTGGAAAGGGTAGTCACAAACCAGGTTCAGGAAGTGCCGCTGCGTTCCAGGCAATGCTTGCCGCAAAACTGATACATACAGTTATTCAAATAACAAATGACGATGATCATCGGGTGAGATATGCCAAAGTATTGCCCGATCTTTTAACTAAAGATGATGACCTCACAAAGAGAATCTATCCTGCACTTGAAAACCTGTTTCAAAAAGATGCAGTACTTTTTGACAGAGTTATTGAGCTCCGTAGAAAAAGAAACAAGGAAATAGATCCTCAGAAAAAGCACGAATTGAAAAATGAAGCACTGTTAGCGCTCAAACCTGCCACGGAAATCCTCATTGAGATCGGAGATTTGTGTGCTGATGTTGCAGACTACGCGGCTCATACTTTTGATAATGCATTTCAGTCGGCTAAAGGAGACTCTGGCATGGCTCTCTCGGGCGCAGTCGCTGCTTTGGGTGGGTGTCTCTCAATTATCGATTTGAATTTGTCATCATTCGGGAGCGATGATTGGACAGTCGGAATTCGGGAACAGGTAATTGCCTTGCGATCTGATTATAACAATCTGAATATCGAATCAAAAAATCGAATGGACAAGTTCACTGAGACAAGCCAAAGAAAATCTTTTGATCTCGCGAAGGGTAATCTAAATTCTGGTAAGTGGGAAGGTATAACATTGCGAGAATCCTCTATTGAAGCGGTTGCAGATCAAGCCACCAATTTGCTTTGGGATTTTCGTGAAATTCTCTGGGCGTCCGGTTCACCCGAGTTCCACCATGAAGTTTTAAGGCCTGAGATCGTTATAGAAAAATTACTTGGATACAAATTCGGCTTCGCTTCGCTAGGTAGATATTCAGAGAATGGTTCAGAATTTCAGATAGCCGGTCAAATCAATAAGAAAGACAGGGTTGTTGTAATTTCTTCGGAATTAAATCCAGAGGTTCGCAATTTTACAATTGCGCACGAGCTTGGCCATGCTCTTCTGCACAGTGACATGGGCACTTTGCATCGCGACCGTCCCCTTGATGGATCGTTGAATAACACGGATATTAAAGAAAGACAAGCCAATTATTTTGCTGCCTGTTTTTTAATGCCAGCGAAAATTGTCCGGAGAATTTTTACACAAGTTTTCGGAATAGACAGATTTGTGGTTAATCAAAACACAGTGTTCCAGATCGCTAATGGCTTAAGCTTATCAGAATTTCAAAGACGATATCCCGATACGAATAGACGTGCGGTCTATCTATCAAGCTATAAAGGTAGAACCTTCCAACCACTGAACAAGATTTTTGGAGTATCTGTTGGAGCAATGGCTATTAGGTTGCGGGAATTAGACTTGGTAGAATAATGTTGGTAAAATTCTCTTTCAAATGGCACGAAAAAAGATAAGAGCCGCATCCCATATTATGGAAAGCGATTCCTTCAAACTCGTTGAATCCCTATTACCGGATGATTGGCTGTTGAGGCCCTTTAATAATCCTGATTATGGAGTTGATTTCGTGATAGAGCTATTTGAAAAGAGGCCCGAAGGTTATTCGGAAGTGCTTGGAGAGTACTTATATGTGCAATTGAAGTCGGTTGAGAAAGTTGAATCAAAAATAGAAAAGGTATACCCAGTTGGAAATGTTGCAAAAGCTAAATGGAGCGAAGACAAATCAAGTTTCACAGAAATTGAAGTAGTCAAATTCGTTATTGACACGAATAGCATTTTTACCATTCAACAATCAGGGGCAGGTATATCAGTTCTTCTTTTCCTTGCAGATTTGGAGGCAAGAGATGTTTATTTCATATGCGTTAATGACTATATAGATAAAATCATTTTGCCTAAAAATCCAACCTATGTTAGCAATGAGAATATAACACTGACGATTCCAAAGCAAAATTGTTTGTCTAACGCTACAGTGTCTCTTACAGCACTTAATTTTTACGGCAAGAGAGCAAAATTATTAGCAGCGTTCTCGAAAATACACTTCCAGAAGAATGAAATTTCATATCTCTTTGGCTTCAAGGATTACCCGGTAATGACATATCGCGATGAGCTTGAAAAGAATATTGCTCGCGATGAATTGGAAGTGCGAAATACCTTATTGTATTTTATTGAGCAACTTGAACACTTAGACTTCTGGGAATACCGAGCCATATCTGTGATTGGAGAAGCCAAACGTAAGTTGGATCAATTGAAAATTGATCTACAAAACTCAAGTATCCGTTTAACTGATTTGCAAGGTACCGTTGTCATTACATGGCATCAACTAGGCAACATTGGAACAATGTATGAGGATATTTACCGAGAATGGTTTCTTCCGAAGCACATTTCGCGGATGCTATCATATCCTGAATGAAACTTAATTGCATTTTCGGTAGACTTAGATTTATTTTGCGCGAAGTGGGTGCCTAACGTATTCTGTAGCTCACGTAATTTTCAACCTCGCCTGAACTTGTAGGTCTCGGATTCTCCAGGGAAATTGAATTGCGTTAAGTTGATTAATTTTCTCTCTCGATAATTTCCGTTTGTTACGTTTCTGCCTATCAACCCACGCGTACATATCTTTGTAATCCTTTAGAATCAAAATGTACCGTATGCCATGTTTCCGTTGAAACTCGGTAAATTTTGTGAACATCATTTCCCAATGCTCATGCCGCTTCTGCATAATTTCACCGCTCCAAACAAAACCTATTCGAGCCAGTTTCTTTTCACGCTTTGCCGTCAACTTGCCTTTGTTCTTCATCCACTTTTGATTCTGGATCCACTCGAACAAGGTTTTATTACTTTTTCCCACAACAAAATGCCCATGAGCCTTTTTGAATAGTCGTACTTCCTCGAATTTGGACTCCCATGCTTCATTAGATATTTGGTAAGTTCCTTTAACTCCAGCTTGCTCTAGCTTACGTCTCCGTTCTTTCGAAAGGTGTTCATAATTTCTTTTTTGTCTTTTGAGCCACTCTGAAAGTCTAATGTCAATATTCTTTTTTACCCTCCAGGTACCATGACGCTTTATGTATTTTTCTAATTTCTTGAACTCGGCATTCCAGTGATGGTCTCGCAGGCCGACTCGTTTAGAAAGGGAGTCATTACTTGATTTTGATCTATCCTTCATTTCTCACAAAATCTAAAAATAGAAATTTTACCCAAGCACCGCACGATACAACTTTTGTTCGATGGGCGATTTCATCAACTAGGGATCGGATTCGTTCCTTTTAGTCCGCTTGGAAAAGGATTCATGCCGGAGCAATAGACTACGAAACAAATTCGATAAGACCGACTTCAGAAATGTTGTCCCCAGGTTAAATAAGAAAACAGAAAATCGAATCAGGTTGTGGTGGACAAAATAACAGAGTTTGCAAAAGGAAGAATTCAAGTCCCGCCCAAATCCCGGCACGACAAAAATTAGTTGCCTTGAAGAAAATCTAAAAAGTGAACAGTCGACACTGGCAAAGCAGGACCTCTTTGGAGATAGAGAATTCAATCGCAAACATTCCGGTGCAAGGTGCACGTTATCCGAAACATCTCCAAGATAAGGTTAGCAAGTAAAGTTGACTTTTGCGAACGGAAAGAATTTCTGTTTTTCCATTGAGGCTTATCATTGTTTTATTATTTTAGATACGAATTCCTTGACCCACCTGATCGGTCAGATCGATAGCCCACCTGGAATCTCATTAACTCTTTAATTCTTAGTTTGATCAATGAGAATAATCATATTACTCAGTCCTTCGAGTCGTGGTAAAACTACGATATTGAACCTCGTCCATTCAGCCATGCTTAAGAATGGTGCCACGTCAACCGCGCGTCAACCAGAAGGTGAAAACCCTTTGGGACTTTTCAGACTTGCTCACATGGAATGGAAAGCGGATCGGCATACTTACCATGGGCGATTTATCGACTGATATTATCAAGCATTGGGATGATTTCGAAGGCAAAGCAATGTGATGTATTTATCACTGCCTGCAACGAGAAACATTAAAATCAATTGAGAAACTGAGCAGCTATGTGTTCAATCAAATAATTAAAACCAGAAATACTGATTTGAATTCGAAAAACACTTCTGACAGTATTGCTTGTAAACAAATCTTATCGTTCGTTTAATTCTTATCCATCAATCATTTATGTACCATAAAAATGAGGGCACTTACGATGATAACAAACAACCAAACGGGAGATCTTTATGAGGGACTGGGCGGCTCTGATTTCAGCCGGATGAGAACGTATCTGGCAGAGATGAGAAGCAGTATGCAAAATCAAAAATCCATTCTTGGAAACTATTACAAATCGGTTTTGGAAGCTTTTCCAAATCCATTAGCTGTTAAGCTCGCCAACATTGCCCATGAAAATACCTACATGCAATACGACACCCATTTCAAGGGAATTCTTTTGAATGCTGCACTCGTTTCTACCTATTCAATTTTCGAGGTAACGTTCAAAAGAGTTTGCCTTTACGCAGCAGAAGTAAAGGGAATTAAAAAACCCCATTTTGGAATAAGCTCGATAATTGACACTTGCAAGCAGTTCACTCAAAATGACATTAGAATTGACTTGTCAGAAGTCGAGGAGTTTTGGGAGCAAATAAATCTAGGCCGCCAACTGCGCAACAAGATCATTCATCACGCTGCAACAATTCCCGCAGGGAATGAAGACCTTATTAACCATGTTAAGGCAAGCAATTACATTCACATCAGCAATCCTGGCGAACCTGACATCGAATTTTACATTAAGAATGACGGATACATTTTTGAATTCATAAATCTTGCTCATTCGTATCCCCTCTGGATATTGATGAAGATTGCCAATCAGCCTAACAACTAATACACTTTACACCACATGGACACAAAACAAATAGCTGTTGTATTCGACACAAACTCATACAGACAATTAGTCACAAGCAAATCGACCGAAGAAGTACTGAACGAAATTGCTGGAATCAAATTGCTAGAAAAATCAAAAAGCATCGAGTGTTTTGGAATAATGATCGTAGGCATGGAAATGCTAAGTAATCTTGCAGAAGGAGAATCTGGATTCAACCTATAATGATTGTTTAAATGGCGTTATAGCTATGACCAACCATTGCTACGATGAGCATGAAAAACTGCCACGGATTATTCCGCAGCCCTACTTACACATTAGTCGGGCTTTCTTTGATACTATTCCGGAAGAAATAGAATTGAGAGCTAAAAACGTAGGTGGAGTAATTAATGACTTCAAAATAAATCGTCAGAGTGCAATTGCTCATCATAAAGCAATAGGGACTTTCAATAATATCAAAAATTACGTTGAACAAGAGGAAACAAGATTTGCAGTTGACATAATGAAATTGATTGATGACGGTGCTAAGCAGGAAATAATGAAGCTACATCCTAAAATTGCTCGCAAGCAACTCAGGGAAAAATTACTCAATTTCATTGATGAAAAATTTGAACCATTCAACGCACTTGCTATTATCCAGGGAGTAGCTCAGACTCTAAATATTCAGTTAACTGGCGAAGAGTTGATCCGTAGAGCCTTTGCAATGAATTTGGAATTTCCACTATCTGTTGGCTTCTATAGATGGATCTGCCATAAAATCGTCTACGATGACATTGACATGCAATCCAAAACTTCAAAAGAAAAAAGATGGAATTGGATTTGGGACTATCAAGTTTCATTTCTAATGTCGCACAATACCATCGATGATAAAGAGGTGATGTTGGTGACTTCGGATAAAGATATGGTAAAAATGCTAAGTGATTTTGGATATCAAAACAAAGTTCTAAACGTAACAGATTATTTAGCTTATCTAAGAAGTTAGCTCAAACTAAATCTATTAACTATCGCTCAAGGGTGAATCGAATTTACCTCTCAACAGTCAATGAGTTTATATTCAAAGTCCCGGTTCCTTGGATGACCTTTAAATGATAGTTCGAAAAATTTTAATTTTTCGACTGGAACAGGTTTTAGCAATTCATAATTGCAGTATTGGAAAAACTCATACTTCTCTTTTTCTGTCAAGTGTGGAATTGTTCTACGTAAAAAGTCCAGTGCTTCTTTTGCAGTCTTCCCGTCCTCCTTTAAAAGGTCTTCATCGTCTACGTCTGAGACTTCAATGATTATGGGTTCTGGACTAAGGTTTAATAAACTATCCATTTTGAATAAGTTTATTTCAGATGGTATAGCAAAATCTGGAATTTTACCATGTAACATTGCTAAGAGAGTTAAGCACCTTTGCAAAATCTCACTACCAAACTTGTTAGTGCTCGCATAAACTATTGCTCTCATATGACTCAACGCCACGTAAATTCCGTCATGTCGGAAATGGAGTCTTTGAATCTGCCCGGAAGGGTCTTTGTAATCTATAGCACCTTGATTTACCATTGCCATTGTCGAGGTGCGTATTTTTTGATATTCAATATTGTCACTTAAATATTTCTCTGCCTTCAGAAACAGATAATTCAATACCTCCAAATTTTTGAAGTCGATATTGGGATTAATTCCACCGAGTCCCGTTTTTTTAATCGAGTCTATGAAAATAGATGATGTCCCGTGATAGAATTTGAATGGTGTCAATTTGTGAGTTGTGTGTGTATCAACACGTCCTTTGATTGAATTTTTCAATCAATCCTTCAGTCGGTCTAAAACAATCTCTTTCCTATACGTATTAAAAGATATTGAAAAAAAGTCATTAAACTTTACTGTCATTTTTTGTTTACTGGTTTCACTTTGATTCTTGGCGTGGTCGTTATAAGAATCCACTAGCTCTTTAAATAATTTGATTTCAGAGTTGTATCCATAAAGCTGAATCAACTTGTTTATATCTGTCAGCAATGGTTTAACGTCATGTTCTTTGAGTGGTCGATTAGTAAATTCCCACAGTTCCAATATCTTCTGAAACAATTCAAATCTATACTCCAATCTTTTATCAAGTCGTTTTGATTTAAGACTAAGTCTTGGTGTCAAGACGATACTGATGATTGAAATGATAAAACCTGTTCCGCCCAAAATTAGTGCTATAATATCCGAAGTGTCCACAGTGAATTTATTTATCTGTTAATCGATATTGTTCGCCAAAACCCATTGATTCATTTTGGATTATCTCAATTTTTTATCTAACTCTTGAATAGATGTTTCTCAATAGCTCTTTCTCAGTCTCGTCTGTTGTAATGAGTCCTTTTAAAACGATGAATCCAAGTTCTTTAACTTGGTCCAAAGTCTTATTCCTCGCTTGAATAAAGTCGCCAAAGTCAAACCACCTTTCACCTTTTCTCTTTAACGCGACTTGAAAAGTTAAATAACTCCCTTTTCCATATATCCGAATTTGATGGTGAGAAAATGTGGTGTAGAGAAAATCTTTCCCGTTTTTCGTCACTCCGCTTTCCCAAACCGACTCATTTACGAAGCCACTAATATTTTTAAAAACTTTGAGCACCTCTCGACTTAAAAATTGATCTTCCCTTGTCAAATGTTCAACGCATGTGCTTCCAACTGATTTATATCCCCACTTAGGATGATATGTAATATGCTCATACCTGATTTCAGTTCCACATCCCTTTCGCTCACAGATTCCATCGAGTCCGCCTAAGTCCGCAATTGAAACAAGAGTCCAGCCACTGTCAGGTTCAACTAATCCGTGTTCCTTTGCATGACACCCCTTGCAAAGCGTCACGCAATCACTCGTAGGGTATTCCCAAGGTTTTAGTCTTGGTTTGTACATCTTGTGATGTGTCTGAAGGATAGCGATAGATTCTCCACGTCCACACTTTAAGCATCGATAATTGTCTCTACGCTTAATCTTATTAGAGTAGTCATACCATTCATTGTTATAATATGATTTCCTAAAATGCTTCATGGATTATTAAGCAGTCTTTTATACTTTTTTTAGAATTTCTCTACTTTTCCTTTTCTCATCCTTTGAGTCACGTATTCTTATAAATTCATTCTCCACGAACTTTGAGCTTTCAGTCATGCGATCCAATTTATCACGGAATTGTTTGTATTGGTCGACAGTTTCAAATGCATGTGTACATCCTTCAATGCGTCCCAAAGCCATAGCCCATTTATACTCGTATAGTCCACCTATTGTTTTTTCACTTTTCTTGATAATAAAATCAAGGTAAAGCTGCCACCTTACCCAATAGAAGTAAGTATTGAAAATGAGCCAGTGCTGGAAGTATAGAGAAACAAAGTGATCTAAATCTTTTACTTTATAGATGTAAAATAATTTATGTTCCTCTTTGTATGTCGGAAGACTTGTAAGTTCTTCCATCGCTGTTTTTACATGCTTGGTTTTATGCTTATCAATAAAGCCAACTTTATAGAAGTAATCGTTCCGGATTGCTCTAGTAAATTCATCTTTGGTTGCGACAATAATTGGTTCTTCGAACGATATATTTAGGGATTCATGCTCGATCTCTCCGGCCTCAAGCCATTTCTTAAAATAAGAGTTTGGCAGAAGAAGTTTCGAAAACTCATGTGTTAGATCAGTAGATGCGTTTATTGCGTCACGCCAAATCATTGGCGAAATCTGAAGTCCGCTGAGATTTATCTTATTCTCGTTGTTGTCCATACTCTAATTCCTTTTATGGTGATTTGATAGCAACACTACTAATCGCATTGCCTACTTCCTTTGTTGCAATTCAAGTAATTTGTTTGTCAATTTTTCTCTTTCGCTGCTTTCATTTGTTCTGAAACGCAACACAGGGAAATTATACTTGTTCAGGATTTTGTCTTTCAGCCTATCTCTTTCTGCTTGTTGAGTTCCTTCTTTATGAAATTCAAAGCCGTCAACTTCTATTCCAAGAACAGGAACTTTACCAAGCTTATTGTAAATCAAAAAATCCAAATGTGTTAATGGGTTTGAAGCGTATTTATTTTCTTGTTCATCCAACTTGGAAAAATCCTTAATGAGTCGTCTGATTGGAAAATGCAAAAGGATGTCATATTTCAAAAAATTGTCGTTTGCTAAAACCTGTTTGATTAATCCAAACATTAGATTTTCACTATCAAACTCTGACACCCTACCTGACCTGCTAATAATTTTTGCTCGCTCTTCTTCATAACCTTTATACAACAAATCAAATATGGAATTCAATTCACTTTGAACAATAGAAAAATTGTTATACTCAATATACTTTATGAGGTCAGAAATATTATTATCCTTCTCGTTTTCATCTCCGTTAACAACTAGTATTAGCTGTTCAATTGCCCTGGAGACAGCAACGTTTAATCGATTAGGATTGTCTGTGAAATCAGAAATTTCGTTGTCAACCGTTGAAAGTATTATAACTTCATTTTCTCTGCCTTGAAACTTGTCAACTGTGTCAGCTTTTATTGCGGTTCCTTGAAACGTTTTTTGTAATGCGTTTGTCTGGTTGCGATATGGTGTGACAATACCTAAATCTACATTCTCCAGCTTTTCGTTCGGGATAATTTCGTGTTGAATAGTGTCTATCTGTCGTTGATTCATTCGCTCTCTTGCATGATTTCCTTTCGCAGTCATGTAAACAACAAGAGGTTGGCGTTTGTCTGTGTATTCTGTATGAACAATAAGTTGGTTATTATAAAACTTTTTATTACAAAATTCTATGATCTTTGGATGGCACCGATAATGTTCTCTTAAAAGAGTCTTTGGGACATTTGGAAATATTTCAACGACAGAAGACAGCAAACTGTGATTCGAATAACGATAATAGTTTTTTAGGCTATAAGAATTGAAAACCAAGTCAGTCTTTATTTGCATATCGGTGTCAACCACATTTGGGAGTTGTTTGATATCCCCAACAATTACCGCTGTCTTTGCGCAAGACAGCGCAAGCGCACCCGTTGCTAAATCAACTTGTGATGATTCGTCAATAATTACATAGTCATAAAAGAGCTTTTCGGATAAACTCTGTCTTAATGAGTAAGTTGTGCTCATTACGACAGGGTAATCTTTGATAAATTCGTTTGATCTCTGACGAAGTTGAGAAATTGTGTATGGTTCTCGTTTAGCCTGATGGTATCGCTTATATAGTTCTCCTTTGAAAAGCTGCATTGACAATTCGGTACATTCTTTCATTTTTTCGTCAAACGCAAAGGCCGTTAAAGAGAATTCCAACAATTCTATACTCTTTGTCAGTTCATCAATTTTAGTTGAATAGTACTTTAGCTGACAAATGAGAACCATTTCGTCAAGTGAATTCGAATAAAATGATTTGTTTTTGATTCCGTATTTCAGTCTGTAAATAAATCTTCTGATGAAGCCGATCTTCTTTCGTCTTCTTGCAAGTGTTTCGAGAGTAATCCAAAGTTCAAGTATTTGTCCGGCTGTGATGTTCCTTTTAAGCTCTATGATTTTCCGTGGTTTGTCTTTATATGTTTCCTTGAAATGTTCATATTCTGTTTTGATGTTGTCAAGGTGTAGTTTTAACGATGCCAACTCATTTTTCTTAGCAAGATTTTCGGAAAGCTGAGTACCAAGCGCTGCTGTCTTTAACGTTATTTCTGTCTTTTGAGCGTTGGTTAAGATGAAGTTGGATAAATCAGGGATTTCCTTTTGTGAGTCGATGAACTCCTTTTTGTTTTGTGAATTCCCAAGAAGTGCAGCAATAAATTCGATACCGCTCTTTTCAAGTTTCTCATAGACATTTTTTGTTGCTGAGTTATTGCTTGATACAACAGCAACACTTTGTCCATTTAAAACAGCGTTGGCAATAATATTTAAGATAGTTTGTGTTTTACCTGTTCCTGGCGGGCCTTCAATTACGCTTAAATTATTGGCGAATGCGGTGCTTACAGCATTTCTCTGGCTTAGATTAAAACCGAAAGGAAAAAAATCCGGCTTTGCAGAATTGTTACCTCTGGTGGATAAAGAACCGTTTAAAAGACTCGCAAGAACACAATCTTCAGGAATTTCAGAAATGCTGTCATAACTCTTGGAAAGTATATTGTTACCTTCTTCAGTTTTTAGTCCAACTGTGTTGGCAATCTCTTTTAGATAACTAAAAACGTTAAAAGCCTCATCTCCGCTTACTGCCGTCCTGACTATTCTTGCTCTGCTTTTACTATAAGAAAATTCCTTGTCGTTATTTTTAAAAACAACAACACATCTATCGCCTTGATATGAATACTTAGCAACTTTGTCAGTTACGTCTTGTTCATCAATGTATATTAAATCTCGTTTAAGCGACATTTACGAATTTGGTTTTATTGATTCTCGCATGCGCTTTGAAAAATCCAGGATTGCAAACAAAACTGCCTTTAATGGAGTTCATGGTTTAGGATAGGTTATCCCGTTAGTAATTGTTCTAACCTTATTGAATCACTCTGAGATTAAAATAGGTCATGTTATAAGAAAATGTCTGTCCTTCGATCATTTGTGTGTTTCCATAATAGCAGTGATCACAATTGCTGCCACTCCCTACTTTGATTGTTAAAATACAACTGCCCTTCGATTTCTTTTTCTTCTGAACCGTTCCTTGAACGATGCAATTCGTTGGCCTCTCCAATCCTGAGTCGTAACCGAACAGTGCTAAATCGTACCTATCTTTTGATGAAGGAGTTTTCGAAAAGGCAATACTAACCTTGTGACCAACCTTCAATTTTTTAGCTACTTCCTTTTGATTTTTTTCTTGTGAAAACGCTGTTCCAATAGAAAACAAAAGAAAATATAAATAAATGAATCTCATCTCTGAAGGAAACTAACCTGCCTCAATAATTCTCGTAAATGTATTCGAAGCAATGACTAGTCGAAGTAAATATGCCTTTTCGAAACGCCTCGTTATGTTTGGTCGGTAACTCTTTAAACCTTTTACACCGTTTTCGGTTTATTTTCTTGATTGTTATGTAGTCATAGGTTACATCAGTCATCATAATAATTTCAAGCTTATTGCAACTAGCTGGAATCTTAATTGATGTACCCTCCATACCAATAAAGAGAAATCTAAGCTTATCATCGCCAGGTTGAATTTTGGCTTCAAAATTTCCTTGCAAATCAGTTGTTGCGAGCACGACAGAATCTCCGCCTAGAATTTTAACTCCAGGAATCGGTGAAAGTTCAAACTCATCAATAACTCTTCCTGTAATCGCCTTAATCTGTCCATAAGAGTAACAGGAAATTAAGCTTGATATCAACAAAACAATTGCACTCCTCATTGCTTATTCTTTAAGTTTTTAACCGACAAGGATTTCAGACCTAATAGTCCACCTCACTTGCAGTGGTTTCATTTGGACGATTAGTAATTATAATAAATCTTAGTGACGGATTGATCTTTAGTTGTCTTTCTTTGTGACCTTCATCCCCTCTATTAGTCCCAAGTGCTGAAGGACTCATTCTATCATTGTCGCCAAAGCGGGATAAATGCGTATGAAAATCAACCGTGATATCCATTGTCTGTAATAGATCTCCTCGATTAAAACCTGATCGTTCAGTCTGCGAATCATTTTTATCATAAGCACCGATAAAAATACTGCTTGTTTTGCTTTCACCTTTATTCGACAAGTAATAGCCACCTATTTCCTTGCCAACATGATTGGATAGCTTCAATGTAAAATCTCTTACACCAGCAACAGACGGTTGACCTTCGCCTCCCACGGAAATCACATTACTCTTCATTTGAAAATTTGCTCCGTCTTTCAGAATACCTTTTTCAACTCCACCAAAAGCAACTTTAGCTTCACCACGCTTCGATTCTCTAACTAATGAGCCTAAAAAACCTTCCCCCTTCCTTTTGACATTCCCGTTTCGATCTGTTTTAACAACTCGATCTGGATCGTCATTTTTCTCACCGACCTGTGTCACCGCGCCTGTCTTTTTATTAATGGCGAAATCTGTTAAGCCATCCGGATCAACCCTATTCACAGGATTGTTTTGAACAAAATTATATGGGTTAACCGAAAATCTTTTTTGGGCTAATGGATCTACTTGCCAAAATCTTCCAATCGCTGGATCATACATTCGGCTGATCACTTCATCAGGCATATCATCTTTCTCCAGAGAAACAAATGACTCGATCTTGCCAGTGATTCTGTTAATTTTCACTGTTCCAATTCTTACCACTTCCTCCTGGTCGTAGAACTCATAATTCTCCCCATCACCGGCAGTGATCATTTTCACGTTGTAATTATAGTGCTTGAACGGCTGAGGTGCATCAAATTTATAAGGGACATGGGTTGTGTCTTTCTTCACACGAAACAGCCAGTTCAAATACATCTGCTTCGGCATTCTTCTGTAGCCAAGCTGATGGATGCTATAGTAAGCTTGTTCCAGTTCTTCAAACTTCTTCTTCATCGCTACGTCTTTCCATAGGTCGCTAAAGTTTGCAACGCCTTTTTCAGACATTCTCTTTTCGTACTCCTTCTTTAAGAGTTCAGCTTTTAATATCAGGGCATTTGGGTAGTCTGGAAAATGTACCAATGCAACATCGAGCCACTTCAGCGGTATACTCACATCTTCGTAACCAAATCGTTTTACATAACCCTGCGCCAAATCTGTAATTACATAAGAGATCGTTTCAAGCGAGGACAAAGTATCCATGTAAACGCCTGAAGCAATCGCTTCCGTCTTTATGTAGCTGTTGTATTTGATGTCGCCATCGAAAGGAAATCTCCCTGTTGTGAGTTCTGTATTATACCAACCGGTTTTATCACTCCACTGCTTTATATAGGTGTGATTGGGAGCGATTGACAGCCATGCGTCAACGCCAACTTCATCTGCAATAATTTTGTAGAGAGCAGGCAAGCTGTGGCAGTTTCCGGTTTGCTCATACAGAAGTTTTGTAACAAACATTTTAGTCCAGTCATTTTCTCCCCAGAAATCTTCCATGTCATACGTGAATGGAACGTTGCGCATTTTTATTTTCTTGTCGGGGCTTTCGAAAACCATTGAGTCCTTCATGAGTCTATAAATTGACCCAGCTAACAATACCTGGTTTCTGTCTGATTTAGTGTAATCGAGCCCATCCGCTGCTGCAATAGCTTTTGTCAGGCGTACGAGTGCATTAATCTGAAAACAAAACTCCTCGTAGTTCAACAAGTTATCGACATACGCATTCTCAGTGAGAAAGACTGCACGTTTGAAAGACATGGGTGCTTCACCATTCGACATTTGCCGGAGTTCCTCAAAAGCCAAATCATACGTGATCTTCGATTGAATGTCCTGACTAAGTGCTGGCACAAATATGCTTGCACATAGAATAGATAAAAATACTTTTCTCATGTAGTGAGGGTTATTTGCTTCCGTTTATTTGCTTTTCAAGTTGTCTTCTTCGCACGTTGTGCTGATCTCTGTTCGCTAGTTGATTTACTCCTTCAAGCCACTTTTTATAAGCCCAATCCGGCATCTCTCTCCAACCCAGATCCTTTCTTATGTATTGAACAGCTGACAGTGCTTTTTGCTTTATTGCTTCTGCTTGTTGGTCATTGTTGAATTTCGACTCACTGAAATTATACATATCATATTGGCGAAGAACATTGCTGTACAGATCAATGTAATAGCCAGCATAGATCATGTGACTTGTTAGATTTTTTGGTGCGTATTGTTTGGCGGTATTCGCCATTTGCAAAACTCGATTATCAGTGCCCAACGTTTTAACATAGGTTAATGCGAACGTTGTTAGCAGATATGCAACTGTTTCCTTTTCATTAGAAGGTCTTAGGTAGATTCCGCTTTTTACTTGTTCTGTTGTTATGAATCCGCTCTGCCAATGGAAGTCAGTGGAAATAAACATTCTGCCGGTGAGTTCAATGTTCTGCCAGTTGCCAAGTCTGTCTTTAAAAGTAACATACGTGTGCTGTGGAGCAAAAGCGATGTTCACATCTGCACCAAAAGCCTTTGCATACAGATAAAACAACAAAGGCAAACTCATGCATTGGCCGCTGCCAGTTCTTAGCAACTTGCTTACGAACACTTTTGATATGTCTTTCTTTCCTGCAAAGTCATCATAGTCGTACAACATCGGCTTCGAAACAATTGTCTTCTCCGAAGCCTTGTCAAAGACTTTAACAGTGTCTGCCATGAATTTGAAGATTGACATGATCTTCGAAAGGTTGTCGGTGACAGGCAGTTTATCCTGAACCATTAATTTCGAAATGGTTTGAACTCCGTTTTGTAACAGACCGTTAAATTCTTCCCAGGATAGTGAAGGATCGTGTGCATTCTCTACAAGCCAAACTGCACGGGCGAAATCTATTTTCTGAGAACCAGAAAGCATGTTCGCTAATTGCTCATAGGCTTTTACATAGCGACCTGCAATTTCGCCATTGTGTAAACCTAAATCGTACATAACCTCCGGATCAAAAGCCTTATTCGCTTCTCTTAAAATTTCTTCGCTTCTCTGTTGCTGAATCTGGACGTAAGCCATGTCTGACTCAATTTGAAGTCGAGTGCGCTCCTGAATTGAAATCCGATTATCGTACATCAAAGGATGCGTTGGTGCCGCACTAGCATCCGGTGCCCCGGATGTTTTCATATGCTGGATTTTTGAATAATCCTGAAATGCTTTATTCGGATCTGCTGAAGTTCCGCGGATTGGAGCAAGATGATCCTGGTTTGCGTATTTGTATAATTGAGGATTTAGCTCTTCGCTGGATGAAGGAGCTTTTACATTTTGATTAACAGAACTGATTGTTTCTCGCTTTTGCTGTTCGGAAAGACCTGGTAAGAAGTTATCTCCAGTTAGTAAATTTTGAACGACCTGTCCGAATGAGCCGGTGGAGAAAAGAATTGCAGCGAAAAGTAAATATCTACCCATCCTCATTTTTAAAAAACCAAGTATTGACCACTCAATTAATTAAGTGGTCTTGAATTTCCTCGGCAATCTTTTGGGATGGGCTCCAGGATTCAAAAAACCACATTTTTAAGCTAAAAACCAACAGACATCGCGTATCTAAATTCGTATCTAAGTATATTGAAGTAAACTCCTATCTCTGTATGCAAACTGTCAAAGAAAGTCTAAGCGACATGCTAAAAAATGTGAAAGACAGATTCACAAATCCGTTTTTCTTTTCCTATATCATTTCCTGGCTGTTGATAAATTGGAGGGTCTCAATAGGGTTACTTTGGTACGATCTAAAACAAATAAACGCTCTCAAATACCCAACTATTTTTGATTTCGTAAAAGGCGAAGTTGTCTCCAATACTGAACCCATCTATTGGGCAATTGGGTACACCATTTTGCTACCCATCTTTCGAAATCTTAATTCCCTTCTTCACACCTGGGTAAATAGTCTGGGTAACAAAGCTTCTTTCAAAGTCACTAAAGAGAGTCCGGTGTCAGTTGAAATGTATATGCGGTTAAGAGAAAACCTTAAGCAAAAAGAAGCACAGGTCTCGGAATTGATTCAAACCGAAGATAAAAGGAACAAGCTTTACTCTGACGGACAAAGCCAGATTGTTGAATTACAATCACAATTGGTAGAATCGCACAACCGCAACCAGTCAATAACCAATCAAGCTGTTGATGACAAATCAACATTGATGAAACAAATCGATGAGTTAAAGAGTAATTATGAATTAAAAATTGAACTCTCGAAAAGACGTAGTGAAATTGAAAAGGAAGAGACAACAGGGTTCAATGAAACACTTGGCCTTTGGAAGGTAACATATCGAGAAAATAATCAAGGAACGAACTTCAAATATTTTAGATCAGAGTTTTCACAGTCTCCTTCTGGCGATATAAAAATGGAAGATTATATCGGTGAGATTATTCACTATTATCAATTGGTGAGTTCATTGAAGTGGAAAGATTGCTTGATTTTTATTGTAACATCGGATAGTAATCAAAGTCAAAAAACAATTTACAGGTTATTCAAAAGCAAGAATGACTTGTGGACGGGATTTGAAAATGAGTACCATGTGACAATGGAGTCTATAAAAAACACGGGGATGAAAGTTACTGGTTCTATTAATGCATAAACATATATAACTATGGCCTGTATTATCTGTGGAGTAGAAGAACCCGGTGCCCCGATCGAGCATATTGTTTCCGAGTCTCTTGGCAACACCCACTACGTTCTTAAAAAAGGAGATCTATGTAAGCGACACAACAACATGTTCTCTGAGTTCGAAGGCAAGGCGCTCACAAAAACTATTTTAGGTATGGAAAGGGCACGAATGGGTTATAAAACAAAAAAAGGTAAGCCCGCGATTTCAAAAACTGGCGACATTCAGTTCCAAGGTGATGACAGCTTCAGAAAGAACTTCATTAGGGTAAATGGTCTAAAAGAAGAAGACATAATTGATTTCGATCCAGTTACAAGAACATTCAAAATACATGTTCAAGGCTTTGACAAAACAGAAGTAGCAACTTCCAAGCTATTGCTCAAAATGGCTTTGGAAGCACTGCACAAATCGCGTCCGGAAATTTTCAAGAAGTATAATTTAGACGAGGCAAAGAAGTACCTGGACAATCAAACAAATACAGACTGGCCTTTTCTGATTACTAAACAACAATTATCTAAATTTATAAGCATACCACGTTTCAATGATAAATTTCAGCTTAAGAAAATTCGCAGCGAATTACTTTATTCTGAAGTTGATCCAGATGTGTTGCTTTTCCATTTCATCTATTGCGGTGTGTCAATGATGATCAACTTGGTTAACCGTGATCTTGCATGGGTAAAACCGTACTTGGATACCGGAGATTTCACTGAATTATATCCTGTACACATGAGAAAGAAGTTGACTTAACGCTCACTTCTTCAAAAATTCATCTGAGCGAGCCTTTCAATTTTCCACACGCATACTTTCATTCCGCTTCTGGATATGACAGCAAAGGGAAATACCGGTTACTATATAATCGCGAACAATCTCGAGCTGAATACTAATATCAAGTCTTACTACTCTTACAGTTTTCAGACGGCTGAGTATTCAGCAACAGGAAATCTATTAGCGCAATTCATAGATTTGAGAATTCCTAAAGTTTTCATTTACGGGAAGAAAAACAGATCATTGTCTTATATACCCACGCTGATCGCCAATGACATTAATGTAAAAGAGCTTCGCGACAGCGATCATTTTATTTTTTACGACAATCCAGCCCAGTTGTACGAGGTGATAGTGAAGTTTATAAAAAGTTATAAACTTCAGAGCAAGGTCTGGGAGTTCGACTACAATCGGTATATTTATATCAAGAATTGCAGTCACAGAAAGCGGTGAGTAATTCGGTTAGTCGAACTCAAGTGCCGCTCCAAAATATTGCTAAACAGAGTTGTAGTGAAAGGGTTCATTTCCCTTTTCCTCCGGATTTGTTAAGAGTTTTCTTTCCCAGCACATTCCAGCCTTTATGCGCTCTAGTCCCGCTATCATTATTTTAGTTTAAAGTTATTCTGACGATCTAATTGCGCTAAATTGTAGAGTTCATTCTAAAATTAAGCGAAATTACTAGCCAATTTCTTCGTAGAGAGAAACACAATGGAGATATCGTCAGATGCAGAGTGAGTGAATCATTGTATAACTTTTAAGTGTCCTTATGACCGAAAGGGAAATCCATAAAATAATTGACCGTCTTTTGAAACTTCCAAAAGAATGTGAGTGGGCAGAGTTTAAAATGAACCTAAAGACAGAGGATGAAATCGGAAAATATATTTCTGCATTAAGTAACGGTGCCTGTCTGCACAATGAACCATTCGGTTATTTGGTCTTTGGAATTAATAATGAAACACTAACAGCGGAGGGAACATTATTTCGCCCGAAAATGCATAAAGTTGGGAATGAAGAATTAGAGAATTGGCTATTGCAAAGAGTTTCTCCTCGGATCGAAGTCGGCATTATTGAAACAATTTATCATGGGAAATTTTTATCCATTTTCCAGATCCAAGCCGCATACAGCCAGCCAACATGCTTTGCTCATCAAGATCATGTAAGGGTCGGAAGTATTACCAGGTCACTAAAGGATTTTCCCGAGAAAGAAAAAAAAATCTGGTCACGAGGGCCAAAACAGTTTTTTGAAAAGGGAATTGCTTTTCATGCAGACTCTCCAGCAGACGTTGTGCGTTTGCTTGACACACAGTGCTATTTCGATCTGCTCAAAATCCCTTATCCCACAAGGCAGGAGGGAGTAATTGAAAAATTTATCTCAGAAAAATTTATCCAAATTTCAAATCAGGGTGGTTATGAAATCACAAACTTAGGAGCATTGCTTTTTGCCAAAAACATTTCTGATTTTGATACGGTGAAAAGAAAGGCTCCAAGGGTGATACAGTATGACGGAAAAGGAAAAGTCAAAACATTAAAAGATCAGGAGGGAAAATTTGGTTATGCGTTAGGGTTTGAGCGCCTGATCAAGTACGTCAACGATCTTTTACCTACGAACGAGATTATTGGGCAAGCATTAAGAGACACCGTTTCCATGTATCCTGAGATCGCTATTCGAGAGTTGGTTGCAAATGCACTGATTCATCAGGATTTTGAGGAGCGTGGTACTGGACCGATGATTGAAATCTTTTCAGATAGAATCGAGATTTCTAATCCTGGCCTTCCATTGATCACGCCAATCCGGTTTATTGACGAATATCAGTCTCGTAACGAAGATCTAGCTGGCATCATGAGACGATTTAGAATCTGTGAAGAAAAAGGAAGTGGTATTGACAAGGTGGTTTCTTCAATTGAAATGTTTCAATTACCAGCATTTGATGTTCAAGTTCAGGAGAAGCACACCAAAGTTATTTTATACGCATATCAGAAGCTTTCAGACATGGACAAGAAAGATAAAATTCGCGCGTGCTACCAGCATTCATGTCTGAAGTTTGTGATGAATGAAAAAATGACGAACGCTTCTCTACGGGCTAGATTTAACATTTCGGATGAAAACGCTGCTATGGTGTCAAGGATAATTAAAGACACCGCGGACGCTGGTTTGATTAAAGAGGAGGATCCTGAAAGCACGTCTAGAAAATATGTAAAGTATATACCCGTTTGGGCATAAGCTTATTTGATAAATTGAAAGGAAGAATCAATAATTTCGGAGTAAAATACTGATAATCAAATGTTTACTTATTTGACTGTTATTTGACTGAACCCACAAGTTATCCACATTTTATCCACATTTAAGTGTGACCCTTAAACTCCGATTAAACGAAGCGAGCATACTAGATCTGCTGAAAGATAAACGATCAAAGTAATAGATTTACATAAACTACGCATGCGCATTGGGGAGTCGGGTGCTCACGGGAAATATCAATAGTGCTTTTAGCCTTTCCTCCATCACTCATAAGATTTAAAAATAGAGATGTTTACCCACGCATGGCGCGACACAACTTTTTAATTCATGTAGCTACATTGCAAATAGCGAGTGCTTAGGAAGGTGAGTCGCTGGTGAGTGAAGCGAAACTAGATTCAGATATTCGCAGTCATTCAGCGGAATCTCCTGGGTTCGAATCCTTTTCCCTTTTAATTCGATCGTAAGAAAATAACAATAGTCATATTATCATCTTAAATAAATCCCGGAATCGCGCGTGTGCCGAATGCTCATGTGAGGCACTCATTCCTAAACCATTGCCAGAAGAGAATTTTAGAGCCATGACCAAGAATCGAAATTCCTTTACACAACGTAAATTTCATCCAAGCAGAGCGACCACTCAGTTCGCTACGCTGAGGATTAAATCTAAGCGTTAACGATGACATCTTTTCGCAGACAATTTCAAAGGCAAGAAATTCAGAGAAAGGTCATCACATTCTCTCCTCGACAGGCATGGTAAAATTGTCCATCACATCGTCATGAACATCCATTTTCTTTCAGTTCAAATTTCTGAACTTTTGCATCAAGCGATTATTACTAACAAAAATCTAAACGCATATGACTAAAGTAGCATTGTTTGTACGGCTGGAGGCGAAGCCCGGTAAGGAGCGAGAGGTAGCCAATTTTTTACGAAGTGGACTGCCCATCGTTCAGAATGAACCCTATACGACAACGTGGTATGGCATTCAGCTAGGTCCCTCCACATTCGGCATTTTCGATACATTTCCACATGATGCAGGTCGCAAAGCTCACCTCGCAGGTGATGTGGCCGCCGCACTAATGGCAAATGCCGCTCGATTGCTGACGAAAGATCCCGAGATAGAATTTGTGGATGTACTGGCATCAAAGCCATAATTGAAAATACAGATGTACTGGTTCGAAATGTTTCTGGTTAAAGTTAAAGTTTACCTAATCTGGAAGTAAAACGATATGATGGCGGCCTACAAAACCTAAGACGAGGTCTTCGGCGTTATCAAAATCTACTCTGCGCTCGGGGTTGTTGCGCGGACAGTGGGATACTTCCGGGAGGATCCGTTTTCAGAACGGACCTCCTGAAGTACACGCAGAGACCAGTCTTAAAATTTCAAACTGGTTTATTAATAACACACCAACGATCAAGTATCTGAAAATAGCGAGCAGAAGTATTTCAAAGGAAATCGACAACTCCTTACAATAACCAAACGGACTTGGCGGTCCTACCTTACCGAATAAATTTAGATTCCTGAAAATGCCTAACCTTTCAAAAGATGGTCATCTGTTAGTGCAGCTAACGCAGAGTAGCAAAAATATTCTTGCGGCTCCGAGGCAGTTTTCTTTGTATACTATTGTCGTCATTAAAGATGGTGTCGGTGATTTTAAGGCGGACTTTGGGACCTTCAACGTGAAGGGTCCATGCATTCTGTTTTCAACTCCACTTCAAACGATTCACCTAAAAGGACAATTCCATGAAATTTCAATGTTGCAATTTCATGGAGATTACTATTGCATTGAGTATCATAAGAAGGAAGTTAGCTGCAATGGAATCTTGTTCAATAATGTTTACAGCAATCCTTGTATCCCACTGACTCGGGAAAGTCTGGCTGACTTTTCTGGAATTCTCGAAAGCCTTGATAATGAGTTATCAGTCTCCAAGCCATTTGATTCGATTGTGGTGACCCTTATTCAATTGTTGTTGGCCAAGGCGACCAGCATTCGAATGAAACGACGAACGCAAAATTTGAAGCGCGACGAAAAAATGGAGTTGTTTCGCGAACTTCTGGACAAGTACTTCATCACCATTCGCAAGCCTGCGGATTATGCTAAACTTCTGGGGGTTTCTCCTAATTCGCTTACCAAACGGTGTAAAGTTTATTTCCGTAAGACACCTTCTGAACTAATCAGTGAACGGATTGTACTGGAAGCAAAAAAGAGGCTTCATCTTTCCAGGCAAACGGTGAAAGCTATCGCTCACGCGCTGAAGTTTGATGACGAACATTATTTCAGTCGCTTTTTTAAAAAGGTGACAAAGGTGTCTCCACAAACCTTTAGAAAGAAGACAGGCATTTCTGTCGTTGCAGATTTATCCATTTCCAATAATGATTAATCCATTGTATTGCCTTTTTTAACTGTTTATTATTATCTTTTGTAAGATCATCTTCAAAACTTAACCCCCATGATAGACAGATCTTTGCAGACATCTACATTTGATTTTTTACGGAATGACAGCGAAAATAGCCTTCACCTAACGGATAAGAACACGGGCAACCTTGCTTTTGGAATAAAGTCCTTTGAAAACGCCAATCCTTTTACCACACTTCAGCATAACAATTACTACACAGTGTTGATCATTACAAAAGGTTGTGGGACACTCAATTCCAATTTTTCAACGGCGTCTTTTTCTGCAACCGGGCTTTGTTTTTTTTCACCCTATCAACCTTTTGCGATCAAGAATGCAATGGATTTGCATGGAACTGCGCTGCACTTCCATCCAGATTTTTTCTGCATTTTTCGTCACCAGAATGAGGTTGCAAGCAATGGCGCACTTTTTAATAACGCATATCACTCACCGTTCTTTTCGATCACGCCGGAAGAGAGTGAAGAGATCTTGCAATTTGCATCAAAGATTAGACTGGAGCTGCAGAAACAAGAGATCGCGCAGCAGGAATTGCTCATCCTCCATTTGAAGATCATTCTTATCAATGCCATCCGGATTAAAAATCGAGAACAGGATCACGTTCGAGAAATGTTAGCAAAAAATATGGATGCCGCCAGGCTGCAGCATCTTGTGGATGCGATAGAAGGAAATTTCCGAAAGCAACATGCTGCGAGTGATTATTCAGACCTCCTTGACATTCCTGCAAAAGCACTGGCGAGGTTAACAAAAAAGTACCTCGATAAAACATTAACCGATCTCATTGCCGAGCGGATTATGATTGAAGCAAAGCGGGAATTATATCTGACATCAAAGCCAGTAAAGGAGATAGCGTATAACCTCGGTTTTACGGACGAATACTATTTCAGCCGTTTTTTCAAAAAGCGGGCAGACATCTCTCCGCAGATTTATAGAGATACGGTAGGCTCAGGCAGAGAAGCCTTGCTGCCGCATGGGACTACGTTGTGAAGTCAGTTTGAGTCCTCTGCTGGAAAATTGTCCATCCTCTCTTCTTATTTATCCATGTTATGTTGCTTACCGAACAGGTAATTTTGGATCAGTAATCCCGCTATGAAAAATCTGAAGAAGGCATTGCTGTTGTCGCTTGCGATGGTAAGCGTATTCTATTGTCGTGGAGACCAGTTTAATATTCCCAACGGAGATATAGCAGCATTGAAGGCGGCTATTATTGCCTCCAACAGTAACAATAAACCTGATACAATTCATCTTCCACCTTTTGGAATGTATCGATTTATGGTAGCAGATAATGACTACCTCGCTTCTGGTGCCAATGCATTGCCTCCCCTGCAACTTGATGTCAGTGATGCAAATGCTTTGGTAATTTTCGGTAATGGAGCAACATTCATGAGAGATCCATCCATCGATGTTCTGCGGCTCCTATACGCCGGAGATTTAAAAGTGACGATCTACGATCTGAATTTTATTGGTGGCAGCACACTTCAATTTGATAACGAGGGAGGCGCGATCATGATTAACAGCGCAAAAGTCACGCTGGAAAATTGTCTGCTTAAAAATAACCGCGCAACAAATGGCGGAGCAGTTTATTTGGTGGCA
>WUUC01054327.1_pt1 | contig 35253 bp, 28 predicted proteins | sample 6278441 | NCBI WGS metagenome assembly WUUC01 (sample SAMN13675441, study PRJNA597444) | soil metagenome | isolation source: soil | place: USA: Washington | collected 2017-10
GGTATTCGATACTTTCCCGCACACTGCCCAGCCGGGCAGTTACATGTACATCGTCAGCAATGGATGACAACGTGCTGATGAGATTTTCCAATGCGGGTCTTTCATCTTCAATAATTACAGCGTTTAGCATGGCAAATGGGTTTTGGGTTTATGTGATCAATGGTAGTTTTACAATAAAGCTGTCTTTCGTTGTTGCAATCGTTATATCTTTTTTAAAGAGTATTTTATACCGGGAGCTGAGATTTCTCAAACCAATACCCGTCGAATTAACCGCGTATAGTTTTGGCTTGATATTATTGCTTACCTGGAGGTAATGTTCATTGACAGATACTTTAATCAGCAATGGATTCGCATCAGAAAATTCGTTATGCTTGATAGCATTTTCCACGAGTACCTGCAGTGAAAACGGCGGTATCATCACCGTCGCACTTTTATCATCGAGCACTGTTTCCAGTTGTAATTTATTATCATGTCGTATTTGCAACAGGTAGAAGTAGCTTTGGATAAAATCCATCTCGTCCTCCAACGATATAAGTTCTTTATTCTTGTTAATGAGGAAATATTTATAGACCTGCGCCAAACGGTTGTTGAATAAATGGGCCTGCTTCGGCTCATTAAGTATAAGATGGTTAAGTGTATTAAGGGAGTTAAAAAGAAAATGCGGGTCCATCTCATTTGAAAGAACCTGTAGTTCGGCCTGCGAAAGTTCCTTGTCAAGCTGATCCACGATCTTAGTGTCCAGTTCCCTTTCCTTGCTTAAAAAAAGTATTTCGTAAATAAGCGTAAAGATGATGACGGCCGCCACACAAGCTGCAATAAACTTATAGATGCCTGCCCATCCAAAAGGTTCCGGTGAAATCTTAAACCATATTAATGTTGAAAGGCCGCCGGTGCAGGCTCCGTACAACGCCGATACAAAACACACGGAGGCTATTTTGGAAAAAGAATTTGTGACCGGCCGGTATAATGGTCTTAGTTTGACATGTATCCAATTACATCCTTTCCAGATGGCGAAAGACGTTAAAATAAAAAACACATTAGCCCCGATAAGTTGGAGAGTAGAGTACCTGTTATAGGTAACAAGCCCGGAGATAAGCGGCAAGCTTATACCCAATAAAGGAATAAAAATCATCCTTAGTATCAAATCCTTGACCATAAAAGCAGCGGTTACGGTTTATTTCTAAACCTGTTGTTTTCTCAAGCTTTCTCATGTGTGTTGTTAAAACGATTATCCGTTCATAAAACTATCTGTACATCGTGTTAACTAAGTACGAAATTTTTCGCGTGGACGAAATTCAGTACAAGTGGTAAATAATCTACCAAAAATATAGACCATGCATTTAACAGGATAGATCAGATGGAAATTATGCTGCTTTACACACCTTATTTCATTGTCAGGTATTTGTCATTCTTTTCTGACCAGTCAGAATCTTAGAAATCTTGTTTGCCGTTTCGCCTGCTTTATTTCACACTATAGCCCTGGTAAATGCTTTCAGATTACAGAATTCATCTTTCAGAATTGTTTTTAAGATTCAGATGACAGCGTTTCGCTTTCAAAAATTCATGCTTTAGAAACATTCCACCTTAAACGTGAATCAACAATGCTGAAATTGTTGCCTTATGCAAGCCACAAACTAACATGTGTAATGCTATCTCATCAAAGTAACAATCAAAACAATGTTTATGAAGAAATTATTTCTTTTGACTGCAATTATCATTGCGGGATATTCTTTTGCATTTGCGCAAAGGAATATTACCGGGAAAGTGACAAGTAAAAAAAGCGGGGCTCCGTTGCCGGGCGTTTCCGTGATAGTTAAGGATGTTGACAAGGCAACGCAAACAGATGCAAATGGCAACTTTACATTGACCAACGTTGCTGCCGATGCAAGAATTACTTTTTCGTATATCGGGTACAAAGGCATGGAACGTGGTTTATCCGGAAGTAATACCCTCGATATTGAACTCGAGGAAGATTCGAAGGAGCTATCAGAAGTAGTGGTAACTGCATTGGGCATCCGGCGTGACAAAAAAGCGTTGGGATACGCAGTGTCTACAGTTGATCCAAATTCTGTATTGCAAAAATCTGAACCGGATATTGCAAAGGGCTTGCAGGGAAAAGTACCCGGAGTTGATATCCGGACGTCGCATGGTACACCGGGCGGCGCTACCAGGATTCAAATAAGAGGAAATTCCTCTTTTGGATTAGATACCGATCCGCTTATTGTTGTTGATGGAATACCTTATAGTAACGATGTGCTGCCCACGAGTAGTCAAACTACCGGCGGTACGGCTTATGGTACTGGCTTGTCTAACCTTGATCCGAACGATATTCAATCGATTTCGGTTTTAAAAGGTGCGGCGGCCGCGGCACTTTACGGTTCCAGGGCATCACGCGGTGCCGTAATCGTCACGACTAAATCAGGCAGTGCGATTAAAGGCGCCAAACCGTTTAATGTTACTTTCAAAAGCGGCATTTCCCTTGAAAAAATATCCAATCTCCCCGATTATCAAAATACGTACGGATCAGGCGCCAACTTTGACCCTCGTACCGGCTCAAACGGTTCATGGGGAGCAAAATTTGGTTTAGGAAATGTGTATGACCAGGATGGAAATATATTACGTCCAAGTACTTCGGGTGTGGATTCCATAAAAGCATGGGGTACTTACCTCAATCCTTATCCCGAACTTTTTGACGCAAATGGTAATACAGCTTACAAAGCCTATCCCAACAATGTGAAAGACGGCTTTCGTACTGGTATGTTGTACGAAAATTCTATTGGTATAAATGGTGGAGATGCCAATACCTCTATCTCATTAACAGCTTCCAACACCAGTCATAAGGGTTACGTTTATAATTCAAGTTATGTACGAAATAATATTAGTGTAGGCGCCCAGACAAGGTATAAGGGGTTTACCGTTGGTGGTAACCTTAGCTATTCTAAATCAAAACAAGTTGGTGGCTTTTTTGGAAATAACCAAAGCCCTGGATCTGCTTCACAATTTGCAAGATCGCTGTATATGGCAAGAAACTGGGACATGTTCGGCTTGCCTTCTACGGATAAGGCCGGGAAACCGTTAGCATTTGTAGCAGGGAACTATGATCATCCTTTATGGGCCGCTTATCACAACACCGTTACTACGTATGAAGAAAGAATGGTTGCCGGTGTTCGCCTGGGTTACCGCGTGAATAGCTGGATTAATTTGTCATATAACATGGGGGTAAACCAGACCAATGTAAACCGGGATGAAATCACGGATGAATTTTCCCGTGCGGCATCAGGGCTTGGCCGCATTGTAAATGATGGTCGCAGGGCTACAGAACTTCAATCAACGGCAATCATTACACTAACCCCAAAAATCGGGGACAATCTGACGCTTGATATTAAGTTGGGTAATGATATTAACCAGCGCAGTTCAAGAAGGCAGGGAAATATCGGCACAGATTTTATAGTCCCGGGCCTTTTTTCACTCGAAAACACCGTTGAAAAAAGCTTTGCTGCTGATGACAGGTTTAAAAGACGGATCGTAGGTGTATTTGCGGATGCAACGCTGGGATATAAGAATTTTGCCTTTATCAACGTAGCGGCACGGAATGACCGGACCTCTACATTGCCGTACAAGAATGCAAGCTATTATTACCCCGCAGTTTCTGGCTCATTCATATTTACAGAAGCTTTAAAATTGCAAAACGACTGGTTCGACTACGGAAAGGTGAGAGTTGGCTGGGCCAGGGTTGGAAACGATGCGCCGTCGCAACAGGGTGAAGATGTATTTACATTAAGTGCAGTTAATTTTCTGGGTCTGCCGTTTGCCAGTCTTAGTGGTCTTCCTTTTAATGCACCCTCAGGCCAAACGAATGATCCGGAATTATCACCGGAGTTTACCAGTGAAGTAGAGGCCGGTGTAGATCTCAGCTTTTTTAAGCGCAGGATAAACCTTGACTTTACCTGGTATGATAAAACGTCGACGGATATGATCTATCCTGTAAGTATTCCATCTTCTACGGGTTATACTTTCTTTAATACCAATATTGGGGAAATAAATAACACAGGTGTTGAGATTGGCCTGTCTGTAAAGCCGATCGTCACTCGCGACTTCACCTGGGAGGTTAGGGGCGCCTTCACGAAAAATAAGAACATCGTTGTAAAGTTAATTGACGGGCTTGAGAGAGCCAATCTCGGCGGTGGTTTTAGCGGCAGTGTTTCTGCCTGGCTTGAACCCGGTAAGCCCTTTGGCTATTTAAGAGGGCAGGTCGCAGACAGAACAGCGGACGGCCAACTATTGATCGATCCTCAAACGGGATGGATCATTGAAGCTTTAGAGCAAGGTGATATAGGCGATCCAAATCCCGATTTTAAATTGGGTCTCAACAACAGTTTTACGTACAAAGGTTTTACATTATCTGCCTTGCTGGATTTTACAAAAGGAGGAAGATTTTATTCAAACGCTATTTATAGTTTATTGGGCCGGGGCGTTACAAAGGATACGGAAGACAGGGAAGCACTTTGGGTTATACCCGGTGTGTATGGTAATCCTAATTCGCATGCACCGATATTAGATGGCGGTGGTAAAGCTGTTGCTAACCAAACAAGGATCGCTACGAATGATTTGTTTTTTGGCGGTTCATTTGCGATCAATAGCGCCGACGAGTTTAACGTATATGATGCCACTGTTTACAGGCTAAGAGAGGTAACGCTGGGGTATAGCCTTCCAAGGAATATCGTGAGCAAGCTGAAAATAGTGTCTGATATTTCTTTAAGTCTCAGCGGGCGCAATTTGTGGTTCAATGCTCCTAACACACCAAAATATCTTAATTACGATCCCGAAGTAAATGCCTATGGTAATTCAATTGTCCAGGGAATTGAGCTCGATGCAGCGCCTACTGCAAAAAGGTATGGCTTCAATATCAATGTAACGTTTTAATAATTACTAATTTCTACGTATGACACAAAAAATAAAATCTGTTTATTTCTTCGCTGCATTGTTGTTGCTTTCAACAGGCTGTAAGAAATTCTTAGACGTAAATAAAAATCTGAATGACCCCACAAAGGTGCCGGTGTCTATTTTACTCACGGGTGCACAATATCAAATGGGACAGGGGTTGGCGTTCAATAACGGACTGACAGATGGTCTTTCCGTTTATATGCACCAGCAAAGCACAAGAGAGGAAGCTGATAATTATGATATGAAAGGCAATGATTTTATTATTGAAAATTCGTGGGCCAAGTTTAATGCAGCATTAACCGATCTTGATGTTGTGATCAAACAAAGTATTGAAGAAGAGCGATTCAAATATGCCGGCGTAGCCAAAATTTTAAAAGCGTTTGGTTTTAGCCAGATGGTAGATGTTTGGGGGGATATACCATTCTCTGAATTTAATAAGTTCAAAGAAGGGGTTAAGCAACCTTTGTTTGATGACGATGCAGCTATTTATCCGCAATTAATTACTCTTATTGACGAAGGAATAGCGGATATAAATAACCCGGTGACAAATCCATCCAACCCTGGTACTGACGATGTGATCTACGGCGGCAATACTGCCCGTTGGGTAAAGGCTGGTAATACGCTTAAACTAAAACTTTATACGCAGTTAAGAAAAGTACAAAATGTAACTGCCGAAGTAATTGCTTTATTAGCTAATCCCGCTGGTTTGATCAATTCCAAAGAAGAAAGTTTCAACATTGCTTTTGGTACAGCACTGCTAACCGACCGTCACCCTGGCTTTTCGGATTACACAGCCACTCAACGGACCGAACATGTTAGTCCATGGTTTTATGAAATATTGAAAGGATATAATCCGATCTACAGCGGTAGCGTGGATCCGCGTTTACCCTATTATATCTATAATCAAATAAAGCCGGGCGGTGCAACTCCCAATACTACCGAATACCGGGATGGCGCTTTTGTAAGCATTTATTTTGGTTCCATTGGATCCGATCGAAACGCGTCTCAACAAAACGGTATTAGCTTATTTGGTATTTATCCCGTTGGTGGACGGTATGACGACGGGCAGGGTGGCGTGGCGTCAGCTACCAGTGGTACGGGTGCAGCACCTCAAAAACTTATCACTTATGCAGACAGGCTCTACCTGGAAGCTGAATTGATAAACGCGGGTGTAATAGCCGGAGATGCAAGAGAAGTATTCAGCCGCGCATTATCCGCGTCAATGGCGCAGGTAGACTATGTGATATCTAATTATGTGAAGCCTTCTCAAGCCGTGCCACAGTTAATGGGCGCCAATGGCGCTACGCCGATAGCCGCGGTTACCACGTACATCAATGCTGTATTGGCCAAATACGATGCGGGAGATGCAAACAAAAAGTTAGAGCATATCATGACGCAGAAATGGCTCGCCAGTGTTGGTGCATCCGTTGATCAGTATACTGATTACAGGAGAACCGGTTATCCTGTTTTATTCGATCCGCAAAACGCAGCTATGGCGCCGGGAGGAAATGTTCAGCCGCCTGTCGACGGAAATCCCTTTGCAGTACCACAACCAGCTGTTCCCGTTCAGCGTACGAATAATTTTCCTTTGTCTTTGCCATGGGCGCAAACGGAATTGGATTTGAATGGAAACGCACCTGCTCAAAAAGCAGTGGATACTTACAAAGTATTCTGGATGCAATAATCTTTAATCTTAATAATCAACCAATGCAAAAGAAATTAATATTTTATATTTTACTCTCCATCGTATTTATAGGGTGCAGCAAAGACGATGGTCCGGTTACGGAAGCGATAGGCCTGGAAAGAGTACCAGCTCCGAAACTTACACTTGACCCAACGGGTAGTGCAGCCATTGATCTGCTTGATCCCGGAAGTTTTAGCGGCAAATTTACCGTTGGCTTATATTTTCCTAACGACATACCGCCTTCGAAATTGGACATCGTTGTGAGGAAGAATAATAATAATTCCACGGTAAAAGTTTTGCAACCGGGAGTCACTACTTTCCCTTCATCATTTACTGTGACTGCGGCACAACTTGAAACCCTTTTCGGTACGCCTGTAGCACTTAATGACAATTATGATGTTGGCGTGGATGTGTATTCGCAATCAGGGAAAAAATACGAAGCTTTTCCAGCAGTCGGTCTTGGATACGCCGCAGCTTTTCAGCCTGATCATCCCGGCTTTAGTGTCACCACCAGGTACTCGGCGATCTGTAAATATAGCCCGACCCTTTTCGGGCCTATCGGCAGCACATCCGATTTCCAGGTTATCACTGATGAATGGGGCGACGACCCGGTTAACGGATGGGGTTCACCGGCTGGCTATCGCCCAACTGTAGCTGTTACTGTTGTAGACGACACACATTTGTCTTTCAAATCTCCTGTTAATGGTACGTCAACTATTGTATTAACCATCAATCCGGCTAATAACAATATAACCTACACCGGGCAGCCATATGGCGATCTGAAGGCCGGTCCTTTACAAATTGACCCTGCCTATACATACGGACCCGCCACTCTTTCTAATCTTGGGGTTAATACCGTCGCGCCATGTGACCTGCAAATAAACCTTGCAATAGCATATAATGTTGCAGTAGGACAATTTAATTTTAATGGAAGAGGTTATTTTTTAGTGTTAAAGAAAATCTGATTGGACACTTTAGAATGACGGGTCATTATCATACATAAACCTGCATTCTTTTAATAAACCCATTGCGCAGTAAAAGAAACTGTCTCATACGCTTGAGACAGTTTCTTTTTACATGTACGGCAGACATTGCTGAGGTATTGTTATTGTTTTTGTTCAGTGTAAAAATTTCATGTTTGAGTAAAACATAAAATGAAATCATTAAAGAGAGTATTATTTTTATAATAGAAAAAAAATCCGCCCGCGGTTAGCAGACGGAAAAAGATATAGAGTTTTCTCATGTGAACGGTCCAAAAGACCAAGCAGGTGGTTGTCTAGCCGACCTGCTTTTTTTGTTTTATAAATATACCGAATTCTGATTATTCTCTTTCGGGATTTAGATTTTTTTATTTTTTTCAAGGCTTTACTCTACTTTACCCGGTTGCAACTCCACGGCTTTTTTCATCGGCTGCTTTTTCCAGTACGTAAGTGAGCGCCACAACCATTCGAATGGGCCGAAACGAAAATAACGGAGCCAGACCACCGAAAAAATAATTTGAAATATCCAGATGATCGCTACGATATAATATAGTTCATGAAACCGGAGTTTATTAAAGTTACCAAAGCCATAGCCATAAAAGATCAGTGAACAAATAATGCTTTGCATGAGGTAATTGGTGAAGGCCATCTGGCCTGTATTCGCCAATCCTTTCATTAGCCATGGAATGAGGCGGCTTCGGAAAATAAGCATGACAAGGCTGGCATGCCCGAGACAAAGGAATAAACGCCGGATATCTCCGAGCACCCAATGTGGTACCCGGTATGCATCTACATAGGTTCCCAAATTCATGAAGAAGCCTGTCATTCCTGAGTCAAAGTAGATCCAGCCAATGGGTATCCCAATACCATAACCCAGTAATAGTGCCATAGAGTATACAGACGCCGATACCTTGTTTGAAAAAAAACCCCACTTGAAAAGTGCCATACCTATAAACATCATACAAAGCATATCCCATAGCCCGTGATACATACCCCAGGTTTCGACGCCGGCATTTAATGGAATAAAATAGGTCAAAATGGTGCCATAGCCTGAGCGTATTTTTTGTATTTCTTCCGCTGTTGCTGTGCTATCTGGTTTTTGATTCTTTTCTACTTCAAGCCAGGTTGTCTTTGCTTGCTGCTGCTCATCCGTCAATTTTTTATTTGCTTTTTCGGCAACAACGGCTTCGCGGTAAGCTGCTCTTTTTGTGCTTACCTCGTTGTACCACAAAACTGTTTTTAGTGCGCCTGCCGCGATACAAACAAAGCCGAGGACAAATAGCCATTTCGGACTGATTTTGCGAAAAGGAAAAAGAATCATGCCGCAAAGACCGTAGAAGTATAAAATATCACCGGGCCACAGCAAAACATACGCATTGATCAATCCAAAGAAAACAAGCCAAAGTAAACGACGATAATAATATTCTGCTACAGTTATACCACCGGTCGATTCTTTTTTATTTTGGGTAAACAAGATCATACCCGCTCCGAAAAGCATGGAAAACAAGCCCCGCATGGTACCACTAAAGAAAGTTTCTACCGCTGCCAGCGTTTTATAATCTGCTGAACTATGTGATCCGTTCAGAATAGTCAAATAGACGCTTTGGCTAATTCCAAAGCCTGGAATATTCATCATGAGAATACCCAGAAGCGCCACTCCGCGGATCACATCGATCGTTTGAATTCGTTCGGCTGCCGATACAGGTCGCGGGGTTGAAGAATACTCAACAGCAGTTGCTTTCCCTGCCGGCAGAACAGCGGACATCGGATCTATTCCGGGTGTATTAGTATCCATATAAAACAATTAATGTTTGGTCAGGAAAGAATAGTTGTGATGGTATCAGTGGCATTTGGCTTGCTGATTTTGTTCGCTAACCATTTCTTATGAACAAGGGATCGCCATAACCATTCCGCCGGTCCATACCTGAAATTTTGTAACCATACTACGCTGAATATTATTTGAACCATACAAATCTCCAGTACCACAAAATAGAGTTGCCATTGACTTAACCTTCCAAAATAGCCCATGCCAAAGCCTGTGAAAAATAATGTGCAGAAAATGCTTTGCAGGAGGTAATTGGTTAAAGCCATTTGGCCTACGCTGGCCAGGCTTTTCCAGAAGCGATTGAGTGGGTTCGTGCCTAGCAACGCCAAAACCAGGCTTGTATAACCTACTGCCATGAAGGCCCGTTCAAACGGAAAAAAAAGATGGTAAGGAAACCAGTAACTATCTATGAATTTTGCATAGTCTTTCAATGCTGCCTGGTGATGATGAAGCCGGAACCATGCCAGCAAAATTCCTGCTACTAAGCCGGCGATGGCGATAAGCAAATAACGCTGTCGTGAAAAACGTGAATTGAAAAACCAGAATTTAAACAAGGCCATTCCCAGTAATATCATGCTGGCCAAATCCCAGATCCCGGTCTGGTAGGTCCATTGCGCCTGTTTTGTTTGTGTGGCCGGAAGCAGGTGGTTCCATAGTTTTCCATAGGAAACAGAACGCATCGATTTTTTATTTTCATCATCTTTTTTAGGATCGTATTTCATATTGGCTACAATGCCTTCCCATGCGCCTTTGTCATCCTGTTGTTTTTTTGTGAGGCTATCCTTCTTTTGGAGCAAGCTATCTTTTTTACTTTCCTTCGACAAACTGTCCTTCCCCTGCGCTTTGAGTAGTGAATCTTTAACTGCTTTATCGGCGGAGTCTTTCGTGATCCTTTTTTCAACGGCTAATACGGTAACATATTTTTTATAAGCCTTACTGTCATCTGCATGTTGCCAATAATTTTTTCCGCTGTAAATAAGTGTGACCAGGATGGCTGCCACCAATAAGCCGTCCCTTGACATCCGTATAAAAGGAAAAAGCAGTACACCCATGATACCCAGGTGAAATAGTATATCACCACTCCATAAAAAAATTAAAGCGTTAACCAATCCGAGCATCATCAACCACAGTTGACGCCTTATAAACAAGTCACCGGAATTGAGTTGATTTTTCTGATTCTCCTTTGATAACAGCAATAACATTCCGGCGCCGAACACCATAGCGATAAGTGCCCTCATTTTTCCATTAAAAAGAATATCGGCTGTTCCAAACAGCCGATAGTCAAAACCTTTTGATTTTGCCAGGAGGCCATTCTGTTCGTTGGTGCTGAAGCCGCCAAAAAGCCAGATGCTTATACATAAGCCTCCCAGCACAGCTATACCGCGCAACACATCTAAGGAGGGAATTCGGAGTGAATACGCGACAGGATTTTCTACTGGTGTTGCAGGCTCGCGATCGCCATTGGAGGGTACTTCTGAAGCAGGTCTCATGTTGGTGATTTTAGTAAAAGATCAGAAGGCTCCATTAAATTATGATATTTTGGTATAAATCAAATAAAATATTTGCAACCAGCCGCGCCGGTTTCAAAATTGCCACCCGTGTTTGAATGACGAGAATGATTTTATAAGCAGCGATTCATTAACTTAGGAAACACATATTGCCGCTGACTTGAAACTAAATGCACAAACTTTTCCTTATATCATTTCTATTGCCTGCCGCTTGTTCGCTGTCAAATAAAGATGCCGATATAAAAAGATACGAGGAGCAGGCATCAAGAGTAACTATCATCCGGGATAAATGGGGCGTGCCACATGTCTATGGTAAAACGGATGCCGACGCTGTTTTCGGGCTTATGTACGCACAATGTGAAGAAAATTTTGAGAAGGTGGAAGGAAATTACCTGGAAAAACTCGGGCGACTTTCAGAAACAGGCGGTGAGGGCCACCTGCAGAACGATCTGCTGATGCGGCTGCTGTATGATTCGAGTGCAGCGATAGCTGATTACAAAAAAAGTCCCCGGTGGTTAAAAACATTGTTACATGCTTTTGCTGATGGCATTAACTATTACCTGTACAAACATCCCAGAACGAAGCCAGCGGGGTTAAAAAAATTTGAGCCCTGGTTCCCGTTAATGTTTACAGACGGTGGTTATACAGCTATGCAAACGGGTGGGCTGGAAATGGAGGATATCAGGAACCTGTATTTTCCATCTGAGGGGCCAAAACCATCCACGTCGTACGAAAGACCGGTGTTCAAAAACCATTCGACGGGTTCCAATGCCTTTGCCATCGCACCTGCACGAACGGCTTCGAAAAAAGCAATGCTTTATATTAACCCCCATGTTTCTTTTTATTTCCGCACCGAGATGCATATGGTCAGCGAAGAAGGTTTGAACGCCTACGGCGCAGTCACCTGGGGACAATTTTTTGTGTTCCAGGGTTTCAATCAGCATTGCGGCTGGATGCATACTTCTTCCATGGCAGATGCGGCTGATCTGTACAGGGAAAAGATTCACCGGAAAGACGACAGTATATGGTATGAATATAATGGACAATTAAAACCGGTAACTGAAAAGAAGCTATTACTCCATTATAACAACGGCGAAAATGTTGCGCAGAAAGATATAACGGGGTATTACACGCATCACGGGCCGGTGGTAGGTGCCCGGAACGGTGATTGGCTAAGTTTAAAAGAACAAAACCGCTCACTGAATGGTCTTATTCAATCATGGCAACGGACCAAGGCAAAAGATTATAGCGAGTTTAAAAAAACAATGCAACTGCTGGCAAACAGTTCTACCAATACCCTGTATGCCGATAACAAAGGCAATATAGCTTACTGGCATGGCAATTTTATTCCCGGACGCGATCCGCAGTTCGACTGGACGTTGCCGGTCGATGGAAACGTATCTGCTACTGAATGGAAAAGTATTCACAAGCTTGACGAAATAGTGCAGGTATATAATCCTAAACAGGGATGGATTCAAAATTGCAATTCTTCGCCGTTCAACGCATCGGGAAATAATAGTTTGCTGCCGGAAACTTATCCCACATACATGGCGCCTGAGGGTGAAAATTTCAGATCATTATTTGCTATAAGTGAATTGGAGAAAGAAACTCTTTTTACACCTGATAAATTAGTCGCTCTCGGATACAATCATTATCTAAGCTTGTTTGATAGCCTGCTACCACCGTTGTTCCGGGCATATGATTCATTAGCGGCATCGGAACCACAGCAATCATTATTGAAAGAACCTGTTGCTATTCTAAAAGCATGGGATAAAAGCTCTTCGGTTTCCTCAGTGGCAACTACTATCGCCATTGAATGGGCGTATTACCTTATCAACGATAATTATTACGAGATGACCAATGAACGGGCCAGCGACCAGATCAGGCTGTTCACATCGTTTGCAAAAAAAACATCTTCAAAAAAAATGTTGCAAATGTTGCTTACTATTATTGAAGGGTTAGAAAAAATGTACGGCACCTGGAAAGTGCCATGGGGCGATATAAACCGTTACCAAAGAAATAAAGATGGTCAAAAGTTTGATGATGCAAAACCAAGTTTGCCTGTAGGCATGGTTTCGGCGTTGTTCGGATCGCTGCCTGCGTACGAAACAGAATGGGATGCCAACAGGAAAGGTTATGGCATTGCCGGCAATAGTTTTGTCGCGGTCGTAGAATTCGGCGAAACTCTAAAAGCTAAGTCTGTCATAACCGGCGGTCAATCGTTTGATCCTGGTTCGAAACATTTTACTGACCAGGCTGCAATGTATATTAATGGAAATTTTAAAGATGTTCTGTTTTATAAGAAAGATGTAAAGAAACATGCCGAACGTGAATATCACCCCGGCGAATAGTTAAACGCCCTGATAATCTTCTTCATCGTTTCCGGTGTAATAAATTTTTCTTTGCCGTCATTTAATTCTCGATTATTCTTTATCTTATTGCCTTTTTCAATACGATTCCAATGACCTTACTGATTGTCTTGCTGGCTTTGCTTGCCCTTATCGTTCTTATCGCTGGATTTAAGATCAATCCTTTCCTCGCTTTCCTGGTGGTCTCTGTTGTCGGGGGATTGTGTTTAGGAATTCCATTAGGCCAGGTTACGCAGTCGGTCGAAAAAGGAATGGGAGATATCTTGGGTGGCAACGTCGTCATTATTGTAGTAGGTGCGATGCTTGGAAAATTAATAGCGGATACCGGTGCTGCCCAGCAGATAGCGTCCACTATTATGCAGAAGGTTGGCTTGAAAAATATTCACTGGGCTTTGGCATTGATAGGCTTTGTGATCGGCATCCCGCTTTTTTATAATACAGGATTTGTTTTAATGATACCGTTAGTTTTTTCCATGGCATACCAATATAAACTTCCTGCGGTTGCCACGGGCGTTCCATTGCTGGCTGCTCTTTCTGTGGCACATGGCTTCCTGCCGCCACATCCGTCGCCATCTGCGTTGGTTATACAATTTGATGCTTCAATAGGTATAACCATGTTTTATGGGATAGTAATCGCTATCCCAACGATCATTATCGCCGGCCCATTGTTTTCGCGGACACTTAAAAATATTCCGTCATCGCCATTGGCAGCGTTCCAGCCGGTCGAGATGCCGGCAGGGCAATTGCCTTCTGTGTTTAATAGCTTTTTTGCAGCGCTGTTACCCGTGGGCCTCTTTGCGTTGATGGCCTTTCTTCCGTTTGTGGTTCCGGAAAAGTTTACCCCGGTTATTTTATTTTTTTCACAGGCATCGATCGTCATGTTAATCGCTTTAGCCGTTGCAACATTTTCATTGGGTCTGAGAAAAGGAAGAAGCATGATAAAAGTAATGTCCGTTTACGGTGAAGCAGTAAAGGAGATCGCACTGATCCTGCTGATCATTGCCGGGGCTGGTGCTTTGAAACAAGTATTAATAGATAGCGGCGTAAGTAAACAGATCGCCGACCTGTTGCAGAATGTATCGCTTTCGCCTTTATTCCTCGGCTGGCTGACGGCTGCTCTTATCAGGGTGGCTGTTGGATCTGCAACTGTGGCGGGTTTTACTGCTGCTGGTATTATAGGCCCGCTGCTTACACAAACACATACGGACCCTAATTTGATGGTACTGTCTATCGGCGCAGGAAGTTTAATGTTTTCGCATGTAAACGATTCGGGGTTCTGGATGTTCAAAGAATATTTTAATGTAAGTATAAAAGATACCTTACGGTCGTGGTCACTTATGGAAACTATTGTTTCTTTTGGTGGTTTGATCGGTGTATTGATTTTAGATATGATTGTATAAAATAAAAATTATGGAACAAACTGCGGAACAACGCTTTTCACAATTGGGATTGAAACTACCACCTGCGCCAACACCATTAGGTGTTTATAAACCCTGCCTGGTTGTTGGAAATTTTTTATATGTTTCAGGGCATGGTACGGTAAAGGATGATAAAAGCCTGATTGTGGGAAGGATTGGAAAAGATATAAGCCAGGAAGAAGGAAAACTGGCGGCTCAGCAAGTAGGCCTTGCTATTTTGTCAACGATTAAAACGCATATTGGAAGCCTGGACAAAATAAAAAAAGTGATCAAAGTGCTGGGTATGGTAAACTGTGTCCCTGAATTTGAAAAGCATCCCTATATCATTAATGGGTGCAGCGAGTTATTCGCCAAGGTGTGGGGCGAAGAAAATGGAGTAGGGGTTCGAAGTGCTGTCGGATTTGGTTCATTGCCAGATAATATTCCTGTTGAGATAGAAGCAATGTTCGAGTTGCATTCATAAAAATATCCCTACTATGGAAGAATGGTATCGCATTAACAATATTCACGAAGTTGATTCACCGGCTTTAGTTATCTACCCGGATCGTGTTAAAAAAAACATTGCTTTGTTGAAAACCATGATCAGCGATGTTGATCGCCTGCGTCCGCATGTGAAAACGAACAAGGCAAAAGAAGCTTGCTTGTTGATCATGGAAGCAGGCATTAACAAATTTAAATGCGCCACGATAGCCGAAGCAGAAATGCTGGGACAAATAAATGCACCAGACGTATTGCTGGCTTATCAACCCATAGGGCCTAAAATACGGCGGTTTATTTTATTGATAAAAAACTACCCGGAAACAATATTCGCCTGCCTGGTTGATAATTTCCCTGCTGCGCAAGCTATCGCCAAAGAGGCACTGGATGCCGGATTGCAAGTTCCGGTATACATAGATCTTAATGTTGGCATGAACCGGACAGGAATTATTCCGGGTCCGAAAGTTATCGACCTTTATAGGCAATGTTCAGCATTGGATGGTATAATACCTGTGGGGTTGCATGCTTATGATGGGCACATAAATGATCCGGAATTTGGCATTCGTGAAAAAGAATGCAATGAAGCATTCGAACCTGTTGACCAGTTAAGGAAAGATCTTCTTGCAAAAGGATTTCCTGAACCCATTATAGTTGCCGGCGGCACGCCTTCTTTTCCTGTTCATGCAAAAAGAGATAACGTACAATGCAGCCCCGGAACTTTTATTTATTGGGATGCAGGATACGTGAAAAAATATAAGGAACAACCCTTTTTGCCGGCTGCCCTCGTTCTTAGCCGTGTCATTTCTCAGCCCAATGAAACAACAATATGTGCCGACCTCGGGCATAAGTCGGTCGCTTCCGAAAATCAATTAACCAACCGCGTTTATTTCATCAATGCGCCTGAATTAATACCTGTTGGCCAGAGTGAAGAGCACCTGGTGCTGCAGGCAAATAAAGATCATAATTATAAAACAGGTGATGTGCTTTATGGTATCCCCATCCATATTTGCCCTACCTCCGCATTGTACGAAAGAGCCTGGATAGCAGAAGTAGGCAACGTGACTGGCGAGTGGAAAATCGTGGCGAGAGACAGGAAAATTTCGATATAGCCGGAGGCTACATGGATTTAATTTCAAGAGTCATACTTTTTATTTAAATAGGAATATGTTTACTATTGATGCACACCTCGATCTTAGCATGAATGCATTAGAATGGAACCGGGATCTTCGTAAACCGGTTGCCGAAATTAATGGCAGGGAGAAAGGATTAACAGATAAACCCGATCGCGGAAGTGCTACCGTTTCACTTCCTGAGCTGAGAAAAGGAAATATCGGTTTGGTAGTGGCGACCCAGATCGCAAGATATGTTGCTCAGGGAAATACTTTGCCGGGCTGGCATTCACCCCAGCAGGCATGGGCGCAAACACAGGGACAACTGGCCTGGTATAAAGCGATGGAGGAAGAGGGTGAGATGATTCAAATAAATAATTTAGAAACATTAGAGAAGCATATTGCTCTTTGGACCAGTGACGACGGTGTTGACAATAAACCAATCGGTTATATTTTAAGTCTCGAGGGTGCAGATTCTTTGATCACTGTTCAACACCTGGAAAGAGCATGGCATTATGGCCTGCGGGCGGTTGGCCCTGCACACTATGGGCCCGGCAGGTATGCGCAAGGTACGGATGCTACCGGTTTCATGGGAGAGAAAGGAAAAGCATTGTTGAAAGAAATGGAACGGCTGAATATTATTCTTGACGCGACACATTTATGCGACGATAGTTTTTGGGAGGCGTTGCAAAATTTTAACGGGCATGTCTGGGCGAGTCACAACAATGTAAGGACATTGGTGGATCATAACCGCCAATTCAGCGATAAGCAACTAATGGAATTAATCGGCAGGAGTGCTGTTATCGGTGGAGCCCTTGATGCCTGGATGATGGTGCCCGGTTGGATAAGAGGGGAATCAACTCCGGCCGCGATGAATTGCAACCTGGAGAAACTGATTGATCATTTGGATCATATATGCCAGTTAGCCGGCAATACCCGGCATGTCGGCATCGGTTCTGATCTTGACGGCGCATTTGGCAGGGAACAATGTCCTTACGATCTCGAAACGATCGCCGACTTGCAAAAACTACCTTCTTTATTTATCAAACGCGGGTACTCGCAGACCGACATAGAGAACATCATGCATGGTAACTGGCTTCGCTTTTTGCGAAATGCATGGAAGAAATAAGTCAGTTCTTCTTTTTGTCTGCTTCGTTATCATCGTCCGCCTCATCATCCCTGATAATATCGCCCTGGATATGTGCAGCAAGAGCACTCAGCGCATGAGCAAGACCCATATCAATATGTAAATGATTTTCCACGGCTTTTACTCCTTCAATTGTTTTTGCAAGCTCTTCCGACCGCAGCTTTTCTGCCGCGGTATCAATGCCTCCTTTTAAATTTGCTACTCCATTATTTACCTCCACCAGTATTTTAGAGGAGTCAATCGAAGGGTCTTTGAGCAACAGATCCCGGATTTTTTGCCGAATGATTTCGTCGGCTGCCTTCATGTGTTGGTTGGTTTTTTCCATAGTAAATTATTGCATAAAGTTACCTGTAAAAATTATTCCCCCGGAACACAAGTTCCGGTTTTATAAAGTAGCGACCTGCATGCCTCCGGCGCTGTGTTCCTTAATGGTTTACGCAGTCCGGCTTTTTTCAAAAAGTAGTGGTATTAAAATTGCGGTATTTACTATTATTTTAAAAAAAAAGGGCGGTAAAACGGCTAAAATAATCAATAGCAACAGGAGGGCAGTTGCTCCGTAGCGGGAGTATTTGGTGGAGCTGGTCACTCCCGAATTGCCAAAATCAGAAATACAGGTAAAAGTAACCAGTAGAAGTTGCCTAAAATAAACATAAGCAAGGAACAGGATATCCATGCGCTTGCTTTCTTAATTAACTTAAATTCTTTTTATGCCTATAGTAAAAGTCATAGAAGTAATAGCATCTTCCACCGAAGGGATTGAAGGTGCTATTAGCACTGCTGTTACGGAAGCGTCAAAAACTATCCACAATATTGATTCTGTATTTGTCAAGGACATCAAGGTGCATGTAAAAGATGGCAAAATAACCAGCTACGGTGTGATATGTAAAATTTCGTTCCGGCTGGATGACGACAGGACGCAGTCATAGCGTTTTTCTAAACGAGGGGCCGCTTGCTATATAACCAATAAAAAGAGCAACGGAAAGATGGCATTTTCTCCCCATATCGTGGTGATTGTGCCGTTTGGCTGCATGCAACCCGGCTATGGTAATCAAGCTAGGTCAAAATGTGGCCTGGTCGCCTATGCCGGTTTCTATTGGCAAGTTTTTTTGAATATTTAAAGTATTCTCTTTTGGGGTGTTTCTGCAAAGATTACTCTGGGTTTATACCCGTGCTGCCTGATCAGGTGATACGTGCCAAGGGAGAGAGAAGCAAATAAGGGCCCGGGTTAAACCGGGTTTTTTTATAAGTAATTGTTAACAGAACTAACATGTCTTGATCTTTTTTCAGGATGGAGAGACATGGATGACCGCAGTTTCAAATAGGGTTCGGTTTTTGTTTTTCGTTATGCGTAAACAGATTTTATGGAAACGCAAATATCATCAGCAGAGATCATACAGGACCTGCTTCATATTCATAACGACCGGATAAAGATATATGCGCAGGCTTTGCAGAATAACAGGCACATGAATCTGGATATACGATCAATATTTGAAAGGATACTGGAAGAGAGCACCAAATACCGGCAACAGCTAAACGGAAAAATCAGTGAAGAAGTAAATCATGAAGGGAATATTTACCATGCCTGGGCCGGTGTAAAGTTACGGCAAGGTATCAGCGCTGATAATAAAAAGGCAATATTGCGAGCTTGCATGGACGACGAACTTGCATTATTAAACGCCTATTCCATGGCTGTTTCATTCGCTCCTCCAAAAGATCTGAAAGATTTCCTGGCGAATCAGCAAAAAGAGTTGCAACAGCTGCATAAACATATCCGGCAATATCATGATGCGCAATAAGATTTGAACGTATATCGATTCAAAGGCAATAGAGAAATAATCAATTACCCTTTATTCTTTTAAAAAACGAAGAGATCGTTTTTTCATCCCATTTTTCAAAGCGGCCTCTTTGTGCTACAATTTCATTGGCCCCTGGCTTGTCGAGGTAGTAATAGAAAGCGAATTTCTCTTTAGGGTTATGCCAGCCGACTACCTGTCCAAAACGCAGCACATTAAAAATAGTGGTGTCTGCTCTTTTTTCTACTGTATAAAAATAGTTGGCAAAGGTGACCATATCTTTCACCTCTTCTGTATTTTTTATCGCCTGCAGCAACGAATCGTTTTGCGGAAAAAAATGAAATTCCATTTCTTTCCTGCTATCGAACACTGAGCGATACGAGGTATAGTACCCTGTGCCGTCTTTTGCCACGATATACCAGAGCCAGGTATTAAAAGGTGTAGGTGTAATAAAATAATTATCCGACGCAATATTTTTCGCCACCAAATTTCTTTTTACTGCTTTATCAACGATCAGCTTGTTTACTATCGCATACATAAGATAGACGGCACTGAGACCGATGCCGATCCTCCACCAGTTTCTTCTCCTGGAATTGCCTGCCCGCAACATGAGTAAAGCAACAAAAGCGAGGAATGGCCAGACAGAAAATAATGGATCGGCTACAAACAGTACGTGAAACGAATAGCGGTGCTGCGAAAAAGGTTCGAGCCAACCGATTCCATAAGCATTAAAACCATCAATAAGAAGATGCGTAAAAATATTCAATGCCAGGAGAGACAACCAGGTACTCCACGAAATATTTTTTTTACGAAAAAAATACCGGAGCAATCCTGCAAAAAAGAAGGTGGCGATCACCGAAAAAATAATAGAGTGGGTAATTCCCCGGTGGGCTACAAGATCTTGTGAATCGCTTAACCAAAATGTTGTAACAAAATCGATATCTGGAAAACTTTGAGCGATAGCCCCAACAAGCATCGCTTTTTTACCTAACTTTTTACCAGCTACAGCTTCGCCGATACAGGCGCCAAGGACAATATGAGTCAATGAATCCACTTGGTTGTTTTATTATTACAATGGAAAAGATACAAATAATACAAACTGTTTGCCATTTGCAGGGATAAGATTATCGGGCGGATAATATATGCGCATTTAATGGGAACGGTACAGGATAGTTAAAAAAAATGATACGGCTACTTTACTTAGCTTTATAAACTTATATTAACCCCAAAGCTTGCTGTTATGAAAAAAATGTTTTTTGTACTATTTAATTTCCTTTTGCTTGCATGGTCTGCTTCTTCGCAGATTAAAGTTCAGGGCTTGCTTACTGAAAATAGCGTAGATCCGGTCGGCATGGATGTGCGGCAGCCACGGTTTAGCTGGCAGCTTGCGGGCGATCAAAAAAATATTCTTCAAACCGCGTATGAGATAAAAGTTACTTCAGGCAAAGAAATTACCTGGAGCAGCAACAAAGTTTCCTCGGATCAATCCGTACATGTGCCTTACCAGGGAAGCCCATTAAAATCAGCATCCAAATATAGTTGGCAGGTAAGAGTGTGGGATAACAAAGGCAAAATTTCTGCATGGAGCACACCCGCTGTCTTTCAAATGGGGCTGCTCGACAAATCGGATTGGAAAGCGAAATGGATCGAAGCGGGTTTCCAGGAAGATTCTGTTAGCCGTCCCGCCCAATATTTCCGGAAACAGTTTTCTGCTGGTAAAGCCGTTCAATCTGCTACAGCTTTTATTACTGCTCATGGGATCTACGAAGCAGAGATCAACGGGAAGAAAGTAGGAGACCAATATCTAAGTCCCGGCTGGACAAGTTATAATAAAAGATTGCAATACCAGGCCTACGATGTTACCGGGTTGCTCAGCAACGGAAGAAACGCGATCGGTGTTGTTTTGGGAAACGGGTGGTATCGAGGTTTCCTTGCGTGGGAAAATAATAAAGATGTATACGGAAAGAAGTTGGGATTGTTACTTCAATTACAGATCACTTATAAAGATGGAAGTAAAGAAATAATTACTTCTGACGAAAGTTGGAAATCATCAACCGGCGCTATCACTTATTCTGAGATCTACCACGGCGAAACAGTTGATGCAAGAGCAGAAAAAAAAGACTGGTCAACTGCCGGGTATGATGATATGCAATGGACGGGTGTAAAAACACATGATTATTCAAACGACAACCTGGTTGCAACATATAACGAACCCATAAAGAAACACGAAACATTCAAGCCGGTAAAGATCTTTAAAACGCCGCAAGGGGAGCAGGTGATCGATTTTGGACAAAACCTGGTGGGATGGGTTGTTGTAAAAGCCAAAGGAAAATCGGGGGATAAGATCATCATCCAGCATGCGGAAGTATTAGATAAGGCAGGCAATTTTTACATTGACAACCTGCGGGGGGCTAAGGCCACAGCTACTTATATTTTAGACGGTGAACAGGAAGAGACGTTCGAACCGCGATTTACTTTTTATGGGTTTCGTTATATAAAAGTCAAGGGATTCCCCGGTGATTTGAGCGCTGATAACTTTACGGCCGTAGCATTGTATTCCGCCATGAAGCCCAACGGAACATTTACATCTTCCAACCCGCTGATCAATCAACTTCAGCATAATATTCAATGGGGCCAGCGTGGAAATTTTCTTGACGTTCCGACCGATTGCCCGCAACGTGACGAAAGACTCGGCTGGACCGGTGATGCCCAAGCGTTTTCGAGGACGGCGGCATTTAATTTCGGCGTAAATAATTTCTTTGCTAAGTGGTTAAAAGATGTAGCCGTTGAACAGGTCAATGGCGGCGTTCCGCATGTTGTTCCAAATGTATTAGGTGCCGGGGCCATTGGCTCTGCTGGATGGGCAGATGCAGCGACAGTCATTCCCTGGAACATGTATCTGGCATATGGCGATAAAAGGATATTAGAAGAACAATATGAAAGTATGAAGGCATGGGTAGGCTTTATGGAAAGAAACAGTACCAATTATCTTTGGAATAAAGGATTTCATTTTGGTGATTGGCTTTTTTACCGCCCCTTTGATGATAATGACGGCCGCTCCGCTGTAACCGACAAATATTTAATTGCTCAATGTTTTTTTTCTCACTCAACGGATCTCGTCATCAAAACCGCCGGGGTGCTGAATAAGACAGCGGACATTGAAAAATATACTAACCTGCAAAAAAATATAAAGGACGCATTTATCAAAGAGTATTCAACACCAAACGGAAGATTGGTGTCAAGTACGCAAACAGCCTATACACTGGCCTTGCATTTTGATATGCTCCCTGAATCGCTAAGGGCACAGGCCGCAGAAAAACTTGTTGATAACGTCAAGAGCTACGGCAACCATTTAACCACCGGGTTTTTAGGTACTCCTTACTTGTGTCACGTTCTTAGCCGCTTTGGATATACAGACGTCGCATATAATTTACTGATGCAGGAATCGTATCCATCCTGGCTATACCCCGTAAAAATGGGTGCCACTACTATTTGGGAACGTTGGGATGGTATCAAGCCCGACAGTACTTTTCAAACACCAGGCATGAATTCGTTCAATCATTATGCGTATGGCGCTATCGGCGAGTGGATGTACCGTGTTGTTGCCGGCCTGGATACAGACGAAGAGAAACCAGGTTATAAAAGTATAAAGATCAAACCGTATATCGGTGGCAAACTTACCCATGCGGCCGCCACATTGAATACTTATTACGGTAAGCTGCATAGCGGGTGGAAATTGGAAAATGGCAAACTTACTTTCGATGTCGAAGTGCCTGCCAACACTACGGCAACGGTGTATATTCCTGCCACCAATGATTCTGCCGTTACGCTAAACGGACAACCATTAACAAGCGTAAAAGAAATAAAGGTAGTAAGCACAGGGAAAGAATATGTGGAAGTGAATATCGGGTCGGGTAAATACCAGTTTGCAGCAGAATATAACAAGTAAAAGATTTTCGATTAGAAATTGTTAACCAGTATTCATATGAACCAATTTATCAGGCTCTCAATCCTTCTTTTATGTTTAGCAGTAAGTTCCAGGACGCAAGCACAATCTATTGATGCCTCCATTTTAAAAAAACTATGGACTGCCTCCTGGATCGCTGTTCCGGGCGAGCCTGTAAATGAGTATGGCGTTTACTTATTTCGTAAACGCATCGAACTAACTATTAAACCTGCTTCTTTTGTTGTTCATGTATCGGCTGATAACCGTTATAAATTATTTGTCAATGAAAAACTGGTATCACTCGGTCCTGCAAGAGGAGATATTAATCATTGGAACTTTGAAACGGTTGACATAGCCGCTTACCTGCAACCAGGCAACAATATTGTCGCTGCAAAAGTTTGGAACGAAGCGGAGTTCAGACCAGAGGCGCAAATATCCTTACGAACAGGTTTTATTTTGCAAGGCGCTACTCGCGCCGAGCATAGCATTAATACCAATGATACCTGGAAATGTATCCGCGACCAGGGTTACCAGCCGATAAAAATATCCCTGCCTGCTTATTATGTTGCCGGTCCCGGTGAACAGGTAGATATGAATCTGCATATCAGAAATTGGGAAGGCAAGGAATACAATGACACTGCATGGAAGAACGCCAAAGCCATTTCGCCCGGCTCGCCAAAAAATTTGCTGGGAGGATATGGTACCATTGACAATTGGATGCTTGTTCCTTCGTCTATTCCGCCAATGGAATTGAAGCAACAGCGAATGGCCCAGGTAAAGCAAGCAGAGTCTGTCCATATTCCTTCGTCTTTTCCTGCCGTAAAAACGGCGATTACCATTCCCGCGAATACCACTGCAACGATTTTACTGGATCAAAGTTTCCTCACCAACGCGTATACAACGCTTCTTTTTAGTGGAGGAAAAAATTCCACTATCTCACTGGCGTATGCGGAGGCGTTGTTTTCAAAGCATCCGGCGAAAGGGAACCGCAATGAGGTGGAAGGTAAAACGTTCATGGGAAGAAAGGATAGCATTATTTCAAATGGAAGCAATGGACAGGAGTTTACAACACTCTGGTGGCGAACCTATCGCTATATCCGCCTGCAGGTAAAAACAAAAGAAGATCCGCTGGTGATCGATGATCTGTATGGCACTTTTACGGGTTACCCCTTTCAATACAACGCAAAATTGGAAAGCAATGACAAAGAACTTGACACAATGCTTGCTATCGGGTGGCATACGGCAAGGCTTTGTGCAGTGGAGACATATATGGATTGTCCTTTTTACGAACAATTGCAATACATTGGTGACGGAAGAATACAGGGATTGATTTCTTTATACAACAGCGGCGATGACCGGCTTTTGAAAAATGCATTGAACCAGGCCGATCAGTCGCGACAACCGGAAGGCGTTACATTAAGCCGGCACCCATCGTTTACACCTCAATACATTCCTACGTTTTCATTGTGGTATATCGGTATGCTGCATGATTACTGGATGTACGGCGCAGACACCAATTTTATAAAAGATAAATTAGCCGGTGAAAGGCAGGTGCTGAGTTATTTCCACCAGTATCAGCAAGCCGATGGTTCGTTGAAAGATGTTCCCTATTGGATGTTCACAGATTGGGTTACTGAAAAGGATTGGAATGCAGGAGTAGCGCCAATTGGTAAAGACGGCTCATCGGCTTTACCTGACCTGCAGTTATTGTGGGCTTACCAACTGGCAGCAGGGATGGAAAGCAAAATGGGAATAAAAGAGAACGCTGCGCTATATCTCCGCTATGCCGCGCAATTAAAAAAAACCATCCGGGATAAGTATTGGGATAATACAAAAAAACTTTTTGCGGACCGGCCAGAAAAAGATCGCTTTTCACAGCATGCCAATGCACTGGCGATTCTGACCGGGATGGTGGGTAAAAAAGAAGCTTTGGTAATGGCCCGGCAACTTCTTACAGACACAACCTTAGCGCCTGCCAGCATCTATTTCAAATATTACCTGCACATGGCATTGACCAAAGCGGGCTTAGGAAATGAATATCCTGATTGGCTGGATACATGGCGTGAGAATATAAAGATGGGTATGACTACATGGGCCGAAACGTCTGACATCAATACCACCCGTTCCGATTGTCATGCGTGGGGCTCAAGTCCGAATATTGAATTTTTCAGAACGGTATTGGGGATCGATAGCGATGCGCCCGGTTTTACAAAAGTGAAAATCACACCGCACCTGGGAACTATAAAGAACATCAGTGGCGAAATTCCTCATCCGCAGGGTAAGGTAACGGTTCAATACAACAATAGGAATGGAAAGTGGTTTATTGAGATCAGCTTACCAGGAAAAACGTCAGGTTCTTTTAATTGGAAGGGGAAAGTTTATGCATTAAAAGCAGGAACAAACTCTTTACAGTTTTGAAAAAAAATAATGAATAAACGCTGCAATGCATATTATATTCCGCATCACTTAAGGCTGCCTGTAAACTAAGGACAGTGCATGACAGTTAGAAAACCTTTGAGGATTACTTTTAATTTTAATTGCCACCCAAAAATTTAACGAATGCAGGTTATATTAGGTGTTATTTTTCATTTTATTGGCGGATTTGCTTCAGGTAGTTTTTATATTCCTTACAAAAAAGTAAAAGGCTGGGCCTGGGAAAGTTATTGGATAGTAGGAGGAATATTTTCCTGGTTAATTGTTCCGCCATTAGCTGCCTATCTCACCATTCCGGGTTTTGCGGATATAATAAAACAATCCAGTGCATCGGTATTGGGCATCACCTATTTGTTTGGCGTGCTTTGGGGGATTGGCGGTTTGACCTATGGTTTAGGTGTACGATACCTGGGTGTCGCATTAGGGAGCAGTATCATACTTGGATTATGTATGGTATTCGGGGCGGTAATACCCTCTATATATTATGATGTTTTTCCAAAAGAAGGTAAAGACACTTTTACAATGCTTGTAGGTTCTAATTGGGGGCTGACAGTAATGGCGGGGCTGGCAATATGTGTCATTGGAATTATTATTTGCGGTAAAGCGGGTGTCATGAAGGAAAAACAAATTTCGGCGGCGACTACAACAGATCCGCATGCAATAGAAATGAAAACCGAATACAAGTTTGGGCTTGGAATGTTAGTGGCTATTGTTTCAGGGGTATTAAGTGCCTGTTTCAATTTTGGATTGGAGGCTGGTAAACCAATGGCCGAAACAGCTAATAGTATATGGCAAGGGGCTAACCCGCGACAAGGCAATTTCTTATTTCAGAATAACGTGACCTATGTAGTAGTGTTGTGGGGCGGACTGACCACCAATTTTATCTGGTGCATGATCCTGAATGCCCGCAATAAAACGTTCGGCAATTACACCAATAAAAAAACACCACTGTTAAAAAATTATATTTTTTCTGCGTTAGCCGGAACAACCTGGTTCCTGCAGTTCTTTTTCTATGGCATGGGTGAAAGTAAGCTTGGAAATGGGGCCAGCTCATGGATACTGCACATGGCATTCATCATTCTGGTGGCAAACATGTGGGGACTGGTATTGAAAGAATGGAAAGGCGTAAGTAAAAAAACAATAACAACTATAATTATCGGGATCATTACCATCATCGTTTCCGTATTGGTGGTTGGATATGGTAACTCGCTTAAGTGAGTTGTGAATGAATTTTTGAATAAGTAAAAATAAGCGTATGGGTATCGCGACAAAAGAATTTAAACATGTGAGCTACTTGTGGGATGAAGGCGAGGCCGCATCACTGGCAGGTGATGAAGTAGGCCTATTGGTATACCGCTCCAATTTATTAGGCGCGGATCTGCGGCTGACAAACTATGGTGGCGGAAACACTTCCTGCAAGGCCATGGCCAAAGATCCGCTTACGGGTAATGAGACAGAAGTAATGTGGGTAAAGGGAAGTGGTGGCGATCTCGGCACTATGAAAAGAAACGGGTTAGCGGCTTTGTATGTGGAGCGTTTGCGCAGCCTGGAAAATATATACCGGGGTATCAGGTACGAAGATGAGATGGTCGAACTTTTTAATCATTGTATCTATGATCTCTCGTCAAAAGCACCTTCGATCGATACGCCGCTTCATGGATTCTTGCCGTTTAAACATATTGATCATTTACATCCTGACGCTGCCATTGCTATTGCTGCCGCTAAAGACGGCGAACGTATTACCAAAGAATTATTTAATGGCACCATTGGCTGGGTAAAATGGCAGAGGCCCGGCTTCGACCTGGGGCTTCAATTAAAACAATGCCTGGAGGAAAATCCTGGGATCCGCGGTATCATGCTGGGTTCACACGGTTTGTTTACCTGGGGCGATACCGCCTATGAAAGTTATATCAATACACTTGAGGTTATCGAACGCTGTGCACAATACCTCGAAGATAATTATGGAAAGAAAGGCCCTGTATTTGGCGGGCAAAGAATACAGTCTTTACCGAAAGATGACCGACTGGAGAAAGCCGCTGAGCTTGCACCCGTTTTAAGGGGATTATGTTCCGGAAATTATCCGAAAAGTTCACCATCAGGTGTTGGTGGTATGATCGGTCATTTTACCGATGATGAAAGAGTGTTGCAGTTCATTAATTCGAATGATCTTGACCGGTTGGCTCCAATGGGTACCAGTTGTCCCGACCATTTTCTTCGCACAAAGATCTCGCCGCTGGTTTTGGATCTTTCAGCCAGTGAAACAGTAAGCGATGTAAAAGAAAAGATCACACCGCAGTTTAATGAATACAGGAAAATGTACGCGGATTATTATAATACCTGTAAGCATGCTAATAGCCCCGCCTTACGGGATGCCAATCCCGTGGTTATTTTGTATCCCGGTATTGGTATGTTCACTTTTGCAAAAGATAAACAAACTGCAAGAGTGGCCTCAGAGTTTTATATCAACGCAATTAATGTTATGAAAGGTGCAGAAGCCATCTCGGAATATACATCGTTGCCGAGACAGGAAGCATTTAATATCGAATACTGGCTGCTGGAAGAAGCAAAGCTACAAAGGATGCCGAAACCAAAAGCACTGAGTGGCAGGATCGCATTCATCACAGGTAGCGCCGGTGGTATCGGTAAAGCCATTGCGAAGCGATTTGCGGAAGAAGGCGCTTGTATCGTCCTGAATGATAATAATGCGGAACGACTGGAAGATGCGAAACAAGAGTTCCAGGAACTTTTTGGAAAGGATGTATTTGCTGCCGATATCCTTGATGTGACTAAAGCCGACACTATTGATCAGACGTTGAAAACTGCTTCTTTGGCTTTTGGCGGTGTAGATATTGTTGTGAATAATGCGGGGCTTTCGATATCAAAACCCATAGAAGAACATACAGAGATAGATTGGGATATGCTTTATGATGTATTGGTAAAAGGCCAGTTCCTGGTGACGCAGAAAAGTACCAATGTTATGCGCAAGCAAAATTTCGGTGGTGATGTGCTGAATATTGTAAGTAAAAACGCCCTGGTAAGCGGTCCCAATAATGCAGGGTATGGATCAGCCAAGGCAGCCCAATTGCATTTATCCAGGTTAAATGCCGCCGAACTTGGAAAGGATAAGATCAGGGTCAACACGGTTAACCCCGATGCCGTAATTTCAGGCAGCAATATCTGGAGTGGTGGTTGGGCCGAAGGAAGGGCGAAGGCATACGGCATCACGGTTGAGGAATTACCCGACTATTACGCCAAACGAACTTTGTTGCATGAGATCATCAAGCCCGAAGATATCGCGAATGCATGTTTTGCGTTGATTGGCGGCCTGCTGAATAAATCTACCGGCAACATATTAAATGTAGATGGAGGGATAGCTCCCGGATTTGTAAGATGATCGCTTCATTTTGAACAGAACAATAAATTACAACCAATGCGTGTAGCATTCAAGATGAAACTATTTAAAGGCTGTGAAGAGGAATATAAAAAAAGGCACGATGCTTTGTGGCCTGAACTAAATACATTACTAAAACAGGCCGGCATAAAGGATTATTCAATTTTCCTTGATGAAGAGACAAGCAGTTTATTTGGTTACCTTAGCATTGGTGATATCGCACAACTTGATCAATTGCCCAAACAGCCAGTCATGCAAAAGTGGTGGGCATACATGAAAGACATCATGGAAACAAACGACGATAACTCTCCAGTAAATATAAATTTGAAAGAGGTTTTTTATTTACCATAATCATAACCAGGCGTACCGCCGGCATGTGATAAAGCGACTTGCCATGCAACTAGAAAAAAATAAAATAGCCGAACATAACGATAGGTTACTAATCGGCCATCAAAGGAAGTTTGATTTTGTGGCGGAAGGGATCAGTAATATTGAGGAAGTCATTCAAAAGTTGATCGACTTCCAGGTAGCCATCCCAAGCTGGGCATTAGGCACAGGTGGTACCCGGTTCGCAAGGTTTTCAGGGTCAGGCGAACCCGGAAGTTTGGAAGAGAAAATGGAGGATGTAGGATTGTTGCATGCATTAAACCAATCAAGCGGCGCTATCTCGCTTCATATTCCCTGGGACATTCCGGAGAATTATGCTGCTATCAAAACGTTGGCTGCGCAACTCGATCTCAGGTTTGATGCGGTAAATTCCAATACGTTCCAGGATCAGAAAAACCAGGGTCTGAGTTATAAATTCGGTTCGTTGCAACATGTAAATAAAGCAGTGCGCAAACAGGCGATCGAACACAATATAGAAGTGATCAGGCATGGAATTGAATTAGGCTCAGAAGCATTAACCGTTTGGTTGAGTGATGGCAGTTGTTTTCCGGGACAGTTAAATTTTCGCAAAGCGTTTCAGAACACACTGGAAAGTTTGCAGGAGGTTTATGCAGCGCTACCAGCTAACTGGAAGGTTTTTGTCGAATACAAAGCCTTCGAACCTAACTTTTACTCGATGACAGTGGGGGATTGGGGCCAATCGTTATTGTATGCGAATAAGCTTGGTCCGAAAGCTTATACATTGGTAGACCTGGGTCATCATTTACCGAATGCCAATATTGAACAGATCGTTTCGCTACTACTAATGGAAGGTAAACTGGCCGGATTTCATTTTAATGACAGCAAGTATGGAGATGATGACCTCACCGTTGGAAGTATAAAACCTTATCAGCTATTCCTCATCTTTAATGAACTGGTAGAAGGTATGGATGCAAGAGGAATGGATCATGCAAAAGACCTTGGTTGGATGATCGATGCAAGTCATAATGTAAAAGATCCGTTGGAGGACCTGTTGCAATCTGTTGAAGCCATCATGCTGGCTTATGCGCAGGCATTGACGATTGACAGGAAAAAGTTAAATGCGGCACAAGAACATAATGATGTGGTAGCCGCGCAGGAAATATTGCAAGACATTTTCCGTACCGATCTCCGGCCGGTTATTGCCGAAGCAAGAAGAATAAGCGGCGGCGCATTGCAACCCCTACAATTGTTCAGGGATCTTAAAGTACGGGATCGATTGGTAAAAGAACGGGGAAACAAAACGGTGGCAAGCGGCTTATAAAAAGCATTCCCTATATTGCTGCTATAAATTTTCTGCTTCCGGGCAGGAAGCTTCATCCGGAGAATGAATTCAACAAAAGTCATAGCCATTTTTGATGTTGGCAAAACAAATAAAAAGCTTTTATTGTTTGATGAGCAATACACGCTGGTATACGAGGAAAGCACACAATTAGGAGAAACAACCGATGAAGATGGCTTTGCATGTGAAGATGTATTGGCTTTAACACGATGGATAAAAGAGTCGGTTCAGCGACTATTGCATGATGAAAGATTTGGCATAAAAGCGGTGAACTTCTCCGCATATGGCGCAAGTTTCGTGTACCTCGATGATCGCATGGATGTGATCCCGCCTTTGTATAATTACCTGAAACCGTATCCAATTCCATTGCAGAAAAGGTTCTATGAGAAATATGGGGAAGAGTCAATTTTCGCAAGGCAAACATCGTCGCCGGTGCTTGGGAATTTGAATTCAGGTATGCAAATGTACCGGCTGAAACATGAACAGCCTGCAACGTTTAAGAAAATAAAATGGGCATTGCATTTACCGCAATACCTGTGTTTTGTTCTTTCATCAGCGATCTGCACGGAGCTTACCAGTATAGGCTGCCATACTAACTTATGGGATTTTCAATGTAATCAGTATCATGATTGGGTAATAAGAGAAGGTATTCTGGAAAAATTTCCAGTGATTTTAAACTGCACGGAAATTGCAGGATACGTTTCCGGTGAGATACCGGCAGGAGTTGGCTTGCATGATAGTTCCGCAGCGCTGATCCCTTACTTCGCTTCATTTAAAGAACCGTTTGTTTTATTATCCACGGGCACGTGGTGTATCAGTCTCAACCCGTTCAACCATTCGTCATTAACCGGTAATGAATTGGAGCAAGATTGCCTTTGTTATCTTTCTTACGAAGGCAAACCCGTGAAGGCCTCGCGTTTATTTGCCGGGTATGAACATGAACAGCAGGTAAAAAGATTGGCATTGCACTTTAACACGTCAAACGACTATTTTTCAAAAGTTGTTTGCAACGTCGAATTGTTGGATCAACTTAGGGCGCAGGCGAAACAAAAGTTACAGACAAATGAAAAGCCAATGGCCGGGCAATCCGTGTTTGCCCAAAGAAGTCTTGATGATTTCGGCGGCTATGAGGAAGCTTATCACCAACTGATGCTCGATATTGTTGACGGGCAAATAAAAAGTACGAACCTTGTATTAAGAGGCACTCTTGTAAAGCGAATATTTGTAGATGGAGGTTTTAGCAAGAACACTGTTTATATGTATTTATTGGCAGAGGCCTTTCCTTCGATAGAAGTATATGCCGCATCAGTAGCACAAGCCAGTGCGCTAGGTGCCGCTCTCGCTATTCACCCGCATTGGAATCACAAGGCAGTGCCGCCTGGTCTTATTGAGCTGAAGTTGTACTCCGTTGCGCACGATACCGCTTCATAACTATCTGGTAAGCGACCAGCCACATTTTTATGGTAATCAAATTGGGTAAAAAGATCTATACAAATACATGTACGGCCAGGCTGGAACCGGGATGCTGAAGAAATTTTTATTGACCTTAAATAGCAGCGATCCCAAATGAATCAGCCGGGTTGATAAACCGTTGCGTGAATAGACCACCGGGTTGATGAGACGAGCAAAAAGGCATGATGGCGACGCAAATAACCCTTAATAAGCCGGTTTTGCCCCCGTAAAAGTTTAGTAACTGACAATAAATTTGTAGTGTATTAAACAAACAACATGAAAGAAGGAACCCGTTTAAAATTTAAGCAGCTCAAGGTAGTAGTGATAGCATGGATGATCATGGGATTTTTTATATCTGTTTACGATTACCTCGTGCTGAGTACCAGCTATTCTGCAGGATTCTCAATCGATTACTTGTTCCTGGTATCTGCTGCACGAAACATCGGTGCTGGCCTGGTAGGCGCTTTGCTGGGCGGAAGCCTGATGGTTTTTTATGTAAATGAAAAATTGCAGGACAAACCCTACGCTTATACGATCCTTGTTGTAAGTGTATCGTTCGTTATTATCGTCACATTTATTTCATGCCTGATGGGTATTATTATTGTCCCGTTAAAAACAGGCAAGCCAATGAATAGCCCGGAAAGTTGGTCAGCGTTCACGGTTTTTATGAAGGACAGCTCGCATATTAAGGCGGCTATGGTGTGGTCATTTGTGGTCGCAATTACGCAATTATTTCTCCAGGTCAACAGTAAATTCGGGCAGGCGAATTTTTGGAACATTATCACTGGTAAATACAATCAGCCAAAGGAGGAAAAAAAGATCTTTATGTTCCTGGATATAAATAATTCTACCGGCATTGCGGAGCAACTGGGTGATGGAACATATCATTCTTTGCTAAAAGATTTTTTTGCGGACATAACGATCCCTATTCTCGATAATAAAGGAAGCATCTATCAATATGTAGGCGACGAGGTTGTTATCTCCTGGAGCTATGAGGACGGCGTAAAAGATGAACGTTGTGTCAAATGTTTTTTTGACATGAAGCAATATATTGCAGGAAAGAAAGAAAAATATTTGAACCGTTACGGACTGGTACCAGCTTTCAAGGCGGGCATACATAGCGGAAGAGTTGTTGCAGGTGAAATAGGTATTATAAAACGTGATATTACTTATTCAGGTGATGTGTTGAACACCACTGCGAGAATCCTGAATAAATGCAGTGAGTTCAAAGAAGAAATAATTGCTTCGTCAGTACTGCTCGCCGAATTGAAAAATCCTAAATCATATATCACAAGGACCCTGGGAGCAATAAAACTAAAAGGAAAAAACCGGGAAGTTATATTGAACTCAATGATCCCCGCGTGATAATGATTTAACCGGCCAATTCGAGTTGTTGCAACTGGCGATCAATAAACCCGACTTCTTCAGCCGAAAGCATTAATTCCCCGGCTCCCGCATTTTGAACAGCTTGTTTTGCATCACGGGCGCCTGCCAGGGCGATGGTGATACCCGGTTGTTGAATCGTCCATCGCAGCACTAGTTGCGACAGTGAAATATTTTTATCTTTTGCCAGCGATTCGATCTTTGAGAGGAATGCGTTGATCCGTTTAATATTCTCTGGCTGATAGAAAATTGTTCCGGGCCGATGGTCGCCTGTTGCGAATTGATGGCCGGTTTTTATCTTTCCTGTCAGTATGCCTCTTTGTAACGGGCTATAAGCAAGTATTCCTTTTGCATTTTCAATACAGTAGGGGGCGAGCTCTTTTTCAATACCTCTTTCCACCATGCTGTAAGGAACCTGGTTAGACGCAAGAGATATAACTCCTGCGGCCGTTTTCATCTGCTCCGCATTATAATTGCACACTCCGGCTGCAAGGATCTTTCCTTCTTTCTTTAATTGGGTGAGTGCCTCCATGCTTTCTTCGATAGGCGTAGTGGTGTCCGGCCAGTGTATCTGGTACAGATCGATGTAATCTGTTTTGAGACGGCGAAGACTATCTTCACATTCCTTCAGGATACTTTCTTTTCCCGCATACCTGTGAATATTGATTGAATTTCCAAAATTGTCCTGGCTCTTAAATGCAAGCTGTCCTTTAGGGGAATCCCATCGCATGCCAAATTTTGTGAGTACCTGTATTTTATTCCTGGGCATTCCTTGTATAGCTTCACCCACAATTTCCTCACTCAAACCCTGTCCATAGATGGGCGCTGTGTCGATAGAGGTTACACCATGCTCATATGCAGCTTTGATTGCGTTAATGGCGTCCTTTCTTTCCGAACCGCCCCACATCCATCCTCCAATGGCCCAGGCACCGAATGTTATCGCTGACAAAGTCAATTCCGATTCTCCAAGGCGCCTGTATTCCATATTCTGAATTTTACGGTATTTTAAAAATGTAACTGAAAAATTTTCCAGTCAATTTTTTTTATAAAATTGGTTAGCTTAGTCTTTTATTGCTGGTTGGTAAATTTAAAATGCAAAGCAACCACAAGCCGGCCACATGACCAAGACTCATCTCTTTATTAGTAATTTTAAAAAAGGAATATGATAAAAAGAAAAACAACCTCCACCAATTATATTAACCAGGCTTTCCTGGAAAACAAATGTCCGCTTAACGAACTCTTATTTTTGCTAAGCAAAAGATGGATCACTGACATCCTTTTTTGCATTGAAGAAGGAAACAATCGTTTTTCCGGAATCAAAGATGAACTGAAGCATATCAGCGATCATATACTGGCCGACCGGTTAAAAATATTGGAAGGCGCAGGATTTATAAACAAAGAAGTTTTCTACGCTGCTCCTGCAAGAGTTGAATATAGCCTGACAAACAGGGGTAGTGAACTATGCCAGATGCTTGATGGAATGTGCACGTTTGCTTCGGATGCTAAGGAAGTGATCGAATAATAGCGGTGCATGATTGATGTTTACATTACACTGCGAGAGACAGCGATAAAACAGGATATATCGCTAAAAAAAGAACCCTGCAATTCAAAACTAATGATGAATTGCAGGGTTTATACTTGTGCCCGGGACTGGATTCGAACCAGCACATCCTTGCGAACGCTGCCACCTGAAGACAGTGCGTCTAC
>WUUC01210123.1_pt1 | contig 35215 bp, 39 predicted proteins | sample 6278441 | NCBI WGS metagenome assembly WUUC01 (sample SAMN13675441, study PRJNA597444) | soil metagenome | isolation source: soil | place: USA: Washington | collected 2017-10
TCCTGCAGGCTGTCCTTGTAGCGGGTCAGGATGAACAGTGCGTAGTCGATGCCGACACCGAGCCCGATCATCGCGGCGACGAGCACGGTGAAGTCCGGCGAGGGAACCACGTACCCCACGAGCTTCATCAGGGCGATGCCGGCGAGGATCGCCAGCAGTGCGGTCACGATCGGCAGGCCCATCGCCACCAGTGACCCGAAGGCGATGAACAAGATCACCGCCGCCGCCAGGACACCCACGGTCTCGGCCGAACCCTGCGGGGGTGTCTCGGCCTTTTCCGCCTTGTCCCCGCCCAGCCCCAGCGTCACGCCGCCACCGGAGGCGTCCTTTACCGTGTCCACCAGGGGTTTGACCTCGGTCTTCGCCACATCCTTGGCGGTCAGCGGGATGGTCGTACGGGCAATTCGACGATCCTCCGTCACCAGGTCCTTGTCCTGATACGGCGAGGTCACCGGTCCGGTAATGGGTGACGCGTCCAGATCGGCGATGACCTTCTCGATCTTTTGCCGGGCGGCGGGGTCGTCGATCCCCTGCTCTGCCTTGATCGCGAGAGTCAGCGTGTCCCCTTGCTGCGCGGGGAAGTGCTTCTCGATCAGAACCTGCGCCTTGGCGGAATCGGAGTCACCACCGGAGAAGTCGTTGTCTGAGGCGGCGCCGTAACCGAAGCCGACCAACGCCACAGCGATGACGCCGACGATCCAGCTCAGCAGGACCAGGCGGCGGCGCCGATAACAGAACCGGGCCAGTCCCGCCAGAGCTCCATCCTTACGGGGAGTCTCGGTTGTCATCATCTTCTCCTTATTTCATCGGTCATTCCGGCGCCGAACCTGTCAGCGGAGTGGTGTCGAGGTACCTGATCTCATAGACGCGCTCCGCGAACTTCCAGCCGTCCGGGGTGCGCTGGTAGCGGTCGTGGTAGACGGCGCAGTTCGAGTGCGAGCCGCCGTCGCGAAATCGCCCGAACTCGGCGATGTAGGCACGCCCGGCCGCGGTGTCGCCGTCAAGCTGGATCGTGCCCGGATGCGTGGTTTGCACGAAGTAGTCCCAGAGACCCTGCATCCGCTCGACGGCGGCGCGGATCTCTTCCCGGCCGACGAACTCGGCGTTGATGTGGGGCATCCGAACCGCGCCGTCCGGGGTGAACAGCGACGCGAGGCGGTCGAAGTCGCGCATCATCACCGCGTCGATGATCTCGCCGCGCAGCGCCTCGATCTCGAAGCGGTCAGCGATGGCCTGAATGTCGCTCATTGGTTTGCGCCCTTTCCCTGTGTGAACCGCCGAATGGCGTGGTGACACCGTCGTAGCGGAGTTGCAGCATCATTCCCTGATTCGCATGGGGCAGGTTGTGGCAATGGTTCATCCAGATCCCGGGATTCGTCGCGTGGAAAGCGACCTCCCACTTTTCGCCGGGGCGGACGTCGAATGTGTCCACCCATAGTGGGCTGCCGGATGATGGTGTTCCGTCTCTGGACAGGACGAGTACTGAATGGCCGTGTAGGTGCCAGGGGTGCGTTTCCAGGCTCCGGTTGACCACCGTGAACCGGACGATGTCGCCCTCGGTGACGAGCTGGTCGGGGATGGACGGGTGGCCGCGGCCGTTGACGGTGTGCGCATACGCGGGTGAACCGTCGACCATGGCCACCCCGCGGTCCAGGACCATGGTGAAGTGCCGGTCGGCGTTGCCGGCGTCGAACGGCACAGCGGCCGGAGTTCCGTAACGCAGCAGGTCGAGTTCCGGCCAGCTGGACGTGTCCGCGACGGGCGGCTCACCTCCGGCAGGCGGGCGCAGCCACACCCCGCCGTCGCGATCGTGGTCGATGGCGAGCGCCACGGGCGTGTCCGGCATGCCGAACACCAGGTCGTACCGCCCGCCGGCCGGCAGGCGCAGCCCGACACCACTGACCTCGCCAGGCCGGTTGAGATCCCGGCCGTCGACGGCCGCCACCCGGAACGGCGTGCCAGCCAGCGCGAACCAGCGCGGGTCCGAATCGGTGTTGATCAACCGCAGCCGCACCGGCGTACCGGCGGGTGCGGTGTGTTCGGTGCGCCCGTCCTTGCCGGCGATCACGACGGTGCCATCGAAGGTGTGCACGGGCAGCGTCAGATCCAGCTGTCCCGCTTGCTGTCCGTCGCGTGGTGTCACGACGAGGGTCCCGTACAACCCCTTGCGCACGCCCAGGTGGGACGCGTGGTGGGTGTGATACCAGTAGGTCCCCACCTGGTCGGCGCGGAACCGGTAGACGAAATCCTCACCGGGTGCCACGCCGTTCTGGGTCAGGCCCGGCACACCGTCCTCACCGCACGGTACGTCGTAGCCATGCCAGTGCAGGGTCACGCCGTCCTCGATGTCGGTGTTGCGCAGCCTCACCTCGATCAGATCACCCTGGGTCGCGGTGATCGCCGGACCCGGTACCTCGCCGTTGTAGGTCAACGCGTCGAGGTCACGTCCGGACGGGAGTCGTACGGTGGCCGTCCGCGCGGTGAGTGTGTGCTGCTGCCGGGTGCCGCCCAGTGCCGGTGAGCCGGAGCCCCGCAGCTCGGCCACCGACACGGCGGCCCGAGACGACCGTCCGGGGGCGCCTCCGGTGGTCACCGACTCAGGGGACAGGAACGACAGGCCGGCGCCGGAACCGGCGGTACTCACCACGACGGCGCCACCAGCCAGGCTGATGAAGCGGCGGCGCGAGACCACGGGTTGACCGTGCGGTGCCCGCGCTGGCGCCGGTGTCGCGAGCACTCGCGCGGTCAGCAGCGAGCCAGCACCTACGAGTGCGATCGTGATCAGCGCCGTGCTCCAGGTCAGGGGGTAGCCGACCAGGAAGGTCACCGCCAGGCTGGCCAGCGCCGCGTAGGCCGCGGTGAACAGTGCGGCGACGCTGCCTGCCGGCCGTCCTTCGCTTGGCGTCCGCTTTGCCGCGAGCAGCCGCCGGCCGGCGATCAGCACGGCGGCCAGCCCGGCGACGCCGAGCATCGGCAGCCCCAGCAACACCTTCTCCTGCACGAACCACCAGCCCCGACCGGCCAGCACCGCCACCGTGGCGACCTGGGTCAGCGTCACCAGCACAGCCACCGCAAGGAAAGCGAGCGCCAGCCGGGCGCGCAGGAGGGCCGCTGTGACGCCGGCCGCGAACCACGCGGCAATGCTCAGCAGCGCGACGACATGGTCCAGGAGGATCCACTGACCCGTTGTCATGACGTCTGGTGAACGGGTGTGACGGACCTCGACAGCTGGCGCGCCTGCCGGACGATCATCCCGATCACCACCACGATGACCAGACCATTGACCGCGTGCAGACCGAAGACGAGCTGGCCGGCGGTCGTGGTGTCGCTCGTGTCGCCGAACGCCTTGGCGATCGCCCGGATCAGGCCCTGGACAAGAGCCAGTCCGGCGACCAAGCCGGTCATCCCGATGAGTCGTCCGGGCATCCGGGCTACCGCGGCGACGATCGTCAGCACGACCGCGAAGAAGAGGATCCCGTATCCCAGTGCACGGTGCGGCTGGAACGACTCGTCGTTGGGTGCCGGATCGAACGCACCACTGGCGGCCAAGAAGAACTGTGCTACGACGGCCAGCATCAGCAGATTTGCCAGACCGGTGAAGGCTTTTCGCATGGCGCCGATCGTCGCGTCGTCCAGGCGGTCTCGGCCTCCGGCAGCGGACGGCGGTGTCTACGCAGTTCCGCGTAGACAGCTCGCTGCCTGCCTACGCTCGTCGTCGTAGCTGGTCGCGCGTCTGAGCGGAGGGGCATCCCCTCGCGAGAACCGTACGATCGCGGCATGGAACTCCGCGCGGCGTCGTGGCGCCTGCCCGCACTGGCGCAGGACTCGTTGCTCGCGCTCTTCATCACCGTGATGCAGGTTCAGGGCACCGTGACCCGCAATGCCGGCGAGGTGGCCTCGCGACCCCTCAGCGACCTCGGCTATCTGGGATACGTCCTGCTGATCGTGAGTGGTGTGGCCGTCGCCGTCCGACGCAAATGGCCGATGCCCGTGTTCGTCACCACCGCGCTCGCCAGCCTGGTGTACTACGGCGTCGGTTTTCCGGACGGGCCCGGCTGGCTCGGGCTCTTCGTCGCCCTGTACACCCTGACCGCCTACGGTGACGGGCGCCGGTCGCTGCTGATCGCCGGCGTGGGGATCACGGTGCTCACCGTCGTCTGGCTGGTCGACGCGGCGGACATCGAGCCACGCGACGCCATCGGCTGGGTGTTCTTCCGGATCGGTGCGTCGGTCATGAGCGCGGCCCTCGGCGAGTCCGCCCGGTCAAGACGGGTCATCGCGGCAGACGCGCAGGAGCGTGCCGAGCTGGCGGAACGGACGCACGAGGAGGAGGCGCGGGCGCGGGTCGACGCCGAACGGCTCCGGATCGCGCGCGAGGTGCACGACACCGTCGCCCACGCCATCGCGATCATCAATGTCCAGTCCGGCGTCACCGCGCACGTGCTCGACAAGAGACCGGAACAAACACGCGCGGCACTGCGAGCCATCGAGCAAACCAGCTCTCGGGCGCTGCACGAGATGCGGACCATCCTCGGCGTACTCCGCGACGACAACTACGGACCCGACAACGGACGCGGCCCATACCCCGGCCTGGAGCAGATCGACGAACTCACCACCAAGGCGCGCGATGCCGGCCTCGACATCACCCTCGAGAAAACCCAGCCCCCGGCGCCGTTACCGAGCGCGGTGGGCAGTGCCGCCTACCGAGTCCTGCAGGAATCGATCACCAATGTGATCCGCCACGCCGGCCCGACCCGAGTGACGGTCGCGCTCAACCCCGGGACCGACGCCCTGGAGATCCGCGTGACCGACGAGGGCCCCCAAGGTCCCGCCGACCCGCACCCATCGGGCCGGCATCCCACCAGCGCCGGCGGCTCGACCAAGCCCGGCCGCGGGATCCTCGGCATGCGCGAACGCTGCCAACTGCTCGGCGGAGAACTCGACGCCAGGCCGCTTCCGGGCGGCGGGTTCGAGGTCAAAGCACGACTGCCCCTCACGCCGACCGGAACAGGCCTATGAACGCGATGGACACGTCACTGCCGATCAAGGTGCTGCTCGCCGACGACGAAGGGCTCGTGCGATCCGGATTCAAGGTCCTGCTCGACCTCGAAGACGACATCACCGTGGTCGGCGAAGCCACCAACGGAGCCGAAGCCGTCGAGCGGGCCCGCGCCACCCGCCCCGACGTCGTCCTGATGGACATCCGCATGCCCAAACTGGACGGAATCCAAGCCACCGCCCAGATCGCCCAGACACCCGGGCTGGAGCGGGTCCGAGTCCTCATCCTCACCACCTACGACACCGACACGTACGTCTTCGACGCACTACAAGCCGGTGCCAGCGGCTTCCTCCTCAAAGACGCCGGACCAGCCGAACTCCTCCACGCCATCCGAGTGATCGCCGCCGGCGACGCACTACTCGCACCACGCATCACCCGACGCCTCATCAGCCAGTTCGCCACTCAACGAACAGCCGCCCAGGCCGCCGAGAACCGACTCGCCGCACTGACCGACCGCGAACGCGAAGTACTGGCCCTGGTCGGACAAGGCCTGAACAACAACGAGATCGGCACCAAGCTGTTCCTCAGCCCAGCCACCGCACGCACCCACGTCAGCCACGCGATGCTGAAACTAGGTGCACGCGACCGTGCCCAACTCGTCGTCATCGCCTACCAAACCGGACTGGTCAGCCCTCAGACGGCTGGCTGATGTTGACCATCCACGAGATGCCGAACTGGTCGACGCACATGCCGAACTCGTCGCCCCAGGCCTGCTTCTCCAGGGGCATCGTGATGGTCCCGCCCGCGGACAGCTTGTCCCAGTAGCCCCGCAGGATGTCGGCGTCATCGCCGCTGAGGCTCACCGAGACGCCGGCCATGGGCTGGTATTCCTGGTCGCTCGGGACGTCGCCGGCCATGATCGTGTAACCGGCGTCGGTCTCCAGCACCGCGTGCATGATCCGGTCGGCGTCGGGTGAGTCCGTGGCGCCGAACTCCCCGTAGGTGTTGATGGCGAGCTGACCGCCGAACACGCGCGCGTAGAACTCCATCGCCTGGCGGGCGGTGCCATTGAAGCTGAGGTAGGGGTTCAGCCGGGACGTCATGATCTTCTCCTTTGCCTATCGATCGATCAAGAACATTGGCATGGCGCCGCGCCAGGCGCCAGACGTGTGGAGCGAACAGCTCGACGATCATCAACGGGATCGGTCCGTCTGTGGTCGGGATGCGGTGACGAGCCAGGCCGCGCCGCGGAGGTGCACACCGCCACTGTCCACATGCGACCGGAGGGCGGCGGTGATCGCGTCGCGGGCGCGGTTGGCGGTGGCCGGATCGGTTCCGGTGAGGGCGAAGTGGACCGGTCCGCTGGTGAACAGGAGCTCGGTGGCGTCCTCGGCGTCGCGGCCGAAGCGCATCGCCGCGTCGATGGGTGTGGTGGTGAGGTCGGTGAAGCCGGCCTGGGTGAGGACGTGGTCGACGCGGGTCGGGTCGGCCAGGGAGAACATGCCGGGCCCGTCGGGTGCGGCGGGTGGTTCGAACAGCCGGGGCAGGTGTTGGCGCATGCCGGCGAGGACGTGGACCCATTCGTTGCGGTGGATGTCGCGCATGCACACGAAAGCCAGCCGGCCGCCCGGGCGCAGGGCGCGGCCGATGTTGGTGAACGCGGCGATCGGGTCGGCGAAGAACATGATCCCGAACCGGCTGATGGCCACGTCGAACCCGTTGTCCGGGAAGGGATGGACCTGGGCGTCGCCTTGTTCGAAGGCGATGTTGGTGAGGTGCTCGCGGTCGGCGGTGGCCTGGGCGCGCGCCAGCATCGGGGCGGACAGGTCGACTCCGACGGCATGACCACGCGGGGCGCGGCGGGCGGCCAGCCGGGTGGTCAGTCCGTTGCCGCAGCCGACATCGAGCACCTGGTCGTGCTCGCCGATCCCGGCCGCGCGGAGGAGTGGTTCGGTGAAGCCGGCGTTCACGGCGTCCCAGCGGTCCTGATGGTCGGCCCAGTGCTGGCCTTCGTAGCCGTTCCAGGCGTCGGCCTGGTGGGTGTTGACGACGGTGGACATCAGACTCCTTGCGGTTGAACGGGTTTCCGGCCGGGTTTGGCCAGGCCGAGGACGGCGTTGAGGATCAGCAGCGCGCAGGCCGCGGCCGGGGCCACGGCGACGCGGAGGCGCTGGGCGTCGGTGACCGGGTCGGCGGTCGCGGCGGCGGCCAGTCCCGGTTCGAGGACGAGGAACACGGCGGCGGTGAGCAGTGTGGTGATGACCAGCTTGATCATCACCCACCGGTGCCGCCGAGGGTCCCACCGGGACAGGAGGGCCTGGGCGAGGCCGGTGCCGAGGGCGGTGACCGCGAGCGGCGCGATGATCCAGGCCTCCACCAGGTGTGCGGCCGGGTAGACGGTGCGTGGGTCGGCGCCGCGCAGGCCGGCGATGCCCAGCGCCAGCAACACCGCGGCGGCGCCGATCGCGCCGACGCTGGCGACGATGTGGACGGTGAGCAGCGGGGTGCGCCACCGTGCGGGTTTCGTGGTGGTCATGGCGGCGATGCTGCCCGCCGGGCCGGGCCGCGTCGTCGCACCGGGGAAGGCAGTTACCGCTGCTTCGCCGGTCGCGGGTGGCGGGCCGGGTACTCCCCCGGTAGTAGGGCCGATTGTCTCCCGCCGGGGCGGGTACGTCGGGGAAGGTGTGTCTAGGGTGCGGTTGTGGGTGCCGATCGCGGGTTCAGGCTCGATGTGGCGCTGGCCGTCGTCCTCGCGGGTGCGGTGTTGGCCGACGGCCTGCTCGCCTCGGCCGGCCGCCTGGCCGCGGTGGATTACCTGCTGGTGCTGGGCGGAACGCTGGTGTTGGTGGCGCGACGGCGGGCGCCGCGAACCGTCCTGCTGGTCGCGGTGATCGGCATGACCGGCTTCGGCTTGCGCGTCGCGCCTGACGCGATCGCCGCGGTCCCGGTGCTGATCGCCCTCTACACGGTGGCCGGCGCCGGGCACCGGGTGCTGGCGATCGCGGTGACCGCGCCGCTGGTCGCCGCCGCGGTGGCGAACACCCTGGCCCGCGCCGGCGGGAAGACGCCCCGGGAAGCGATCCAGGAGGCGATCCTGCCGGTCGGATGGTTCGTCGCCGCGCTGGTGGCCGGTGAGGTGTCCCGGCACCGCCACGCCTACCTGGCGCAGGTGGAGCAGCGTGCTGCCGAGGCGGAGCGCTCCCGGGAGGAAGTGGCGCTGCGGCGCGCCGAACAGGAACGGCTGCGGATCGCGCGGGAGCTGCACGACTCGCTCACCCACAGCATCTCCGTGATCAAGGTGCAGGCCGGGGTGGCCGTGCACCTGGCCCGCAAACGCGGCGAGCAGATCCCCGACGCACTGCTGGCCATCCAGTCCGCCAGCACCGACGCCACTCGCGAGTTGCGCGAGACCCTGCACGTGCTCCGCAACGGGGACCAGCAGACACCGGCCAGCGGGCTCGATCAGCTGCCCGACCTCGCGCAGCGGGCCCGTGACGCCGGGCTGCCGGTCACCCTGACCGTCACCGGCCGGCCCGACCAGCTGCCGGACGAGGTCGAGCGGGCCGCCTACCGGATCGTGCAGGAGGCACTCACCAACATCACCCGGCACGCCGGCTCCGCGACCGCGTCGGTGACCGTCCACTTCGGCCCCAACGAGCTCACCGTCCAGGTTGACGACGACGGCACGGCCACCGCCGACCAACCACCGACACCCGGCGTCGGGCTGATCGGCATGCGGGAACGGGTGACCGCGCTCGGCGGCCGGCTGTGCGCCGAGCCCCGTCCAGCGGGCGGGTTCACCGTTCGCGCCGACATCCCCATGGCGTCACCATGATCCGGGTGTTGCTGGTGGACGACCAGCCGCTGATCCGCGCGGGGTTCCGGGCGTTGCTCGACGCCGAGGACGACATCGACGTGGTCGCCGAGGCAGCCGACGGCGAACAGGGCGTCACGCTCGCGGTGCGACATGTGCCGGACGTCGCTCTGGTTGATGTGCAGATGCCGGTGCTGGACGGCATCGAGGCCACCCGCCGGATCGCCGCCGATCCCCGGTTGGACCGGGTGCATGTGGTGATCCTGACCAACTACGGCCTCGACGAGTACGTCTTCACCGCCCTGCGCGCGGGGGCGAGCGGGTTTCTGGTCAAGGACATCGAGCCGGAGGACCTGCTGCGCGCGGTCCGGGTGGCCGCCCGCGGCGACGCCCTGCTGTCCCCGACGGTCACCCGCACATTGATCAGCGAATACGTCTCCCGTCCGCCCGAGACCTATCCGACGCAGAGCCTTGAGGTGCTCACCAAGCGGGAACGCGAGGTGGTCGCCCTGGTCGCGCGCGGCCTGTCCAACGATGAGATCGCCACCCACATGGTGATCAGCCCGACCACGGCGAAGACCCACGTCAGCCGCGCGATGACCAAACTGCACGCCCGCGACCGTGCTCAGTTGGTGGTCTACGCCTACGAGTCCGGGCTGGTCATCCCGCGAGATTCCGGAAGAACCGGTCGGCGGTCTGATCCAGCGGGTAGGTGAGCTCGATACGCAGCTCGTCGAGGGTGACCTCGGCGGTGGAGTCGAACCGGGCCGGCATGCCGACGGTCTTGATCACCTACCCCTACCCGCTGATCCTGGCCTGTTCGCGGTCGCCCTCCCGGCCCTGTTCCCACCCGCCCTGGACCGCATCGTCCGCGGCTGGCGCCGACAGCTGCGGTGACCGGCGGTGGAGCGCCGCTCGGCTTATCGTCGAAGGCTATGGCGACCCGACCGCTGGCCATCGCATTCGACGTGATCGAGACGATGTTCCCGCTGGAACCGTTGCGGCAGCGGATCATTGCCGCCGGTCAGCCCGGCCACCTGCTGGAGCTGTGGTTCACCCGGCTGCTGCGCGACGCGTTCGCGCTGGCCGCCGCCGGCGGATACCGCCCCTTCGCCGAACTGGCCACCCAGGCCTTGACCTCGGCCACCGGCCACGCGGTGCCCGACGAGGTGGCGCGGGAGATCGTGGGCGGGTTCGCCGAGCTGGACCCGCATCCGGACGTTGAGCCCGCGCTGCGCCGTGCCCGCGACGCCGGGGTGCGGGTCGTCACGCTCACCAACGGCTCCGCACGGACCACCACCGCGCTGCTGCGCCGGGCCGGCGTGGACCAGCACGTCGAGGCGGTGCTGTCGGTCGACGACGTGCGCCGGTACAAGCCCGCGCCCCAGGTCTACCGGCACGCGACCGACACCTGCCAGGTACCGCCCGACCGGGTCGCGCTGGTCGCCGCGCACGCCTGGGACACCCACGGCGCACATGCCGCGGGCCTGGTCACCGGCTGGGTCAGCCGGCTGGAAGACCCCTTTCCCAAGGTTTTCACCGCACCGGACGTGACCGGAAACGACCTCGTCGCGGTGGTCGACGGCCTGCTCGCGCTGCCTTCTCCGCGATCATGAACGCTGACCTGACGCGACGTCGACCACGCCCGCACGATCGTGGCCACCCGACCGAAAGGGAAACGAGCATGAGCGACAACGGCGGCCACCTGCGCGGCAAGTGGGACAAGTACGCCCCGCGCTACGACCGCGACATCGGCTTCTTCGAACGGATCCAGTTCGGCGGCGGCCGGGAATGGGTCTGCTCCCAAGCCCACGGCGACGTCCTCGACGTGGCCGTGGGCACCGGCCGGAACCTGCCGTTCTACCCGGAATCGGTGCGGTTGACCGGAATCGACTTCAGCCCGGCCATGCTCGACATCGCCCGCACCCGAGCCGCCGAGCTAGGCCGCGAGATCGACCTGCGCGAAGGCGACGCCCAGGCCCTGCCATTCCCGGACGCCTCCTTCGACACCGTGGTGTGCACCCTGGGGTTGTGCGGCTTTCCCGACGAGCGGCTGGCGATCGCCGAGATGCACCGGGTCCTGCGTCCAGGCGGGACCCTGCTGCTGCTCGACCACGTAGACAGCCACCACAAGCTGATCCACTTCGGACAGCGGTTGCTGGAAAAGCTGACCGTGCGGATGATCGGCGACTACCAGACCCGCCGCCCGCTACCCCTGGTGGAACAGGCCGGCTTCGTCATCCACCAACAGGAGCGGCTCAAAGCCGGCACGGTGGAACGACTCGCCGCGATCAAGCCGCGGGCCGAGGGCATCTAGCTGTCGAGAATCCGTTGCCGCAGCACGGCTTGCTCGGCCGGGTTGGCGGTCAACTCCAGGGCCCGGCGGTCGGCGGCCTGAGCCTGTTCTAGTTCGCCCAGCTCACGGAGCAGCTCGGCGCGGGTGGCGTGGAACAGGTGGTATCGGTCGAGCGCACTGTCCAATGTAGACAGTTCGGCGAGGGCCGCTTCCGGCCCGGCGACATGGTGCAGGGCGATGGCCCGGTGCAGCCGGGTGACGGGCGAGGGCGCGTGGATCAGCAGCATGCCGTAGAGCACGAGGATCTGTGGCCAGTCGGTGTCAGCCCAGGTCTTGGCCTCGGCGTGGCAGGCCACGATGGCCGCCTGCAACTGATAGGGACCCGGCCGGCGATACCGCGCGGCCTGACTGAGCAACTGGGTAGCGGCGGCGATGGCGTCGTGGTCCCACCGGGTGCGGTCCTGGTCGCGCAGCAGTACCAGGTTCCCGGCCTCGTCGAAGCGGGCGGCGGCGCGGGCGCGGTGCAACCGGATCAGCGCGAGCAGCCCGGTCACCTCCGGTTCGGTGGGCATCAGGCCGTGCAGCAGCGCGGCCAGCCAGTCGGCGTCATCGAGCAGGTCCCGGCGCTGCGCCGCCTCCCCGCCGCTGGCCAGGTAGCCCTCGTTGCACAGCAGGTAGATCACCGCCAGCACCTCGCCGAGCCGGTCAGCCAGCTCATCGTCAGCCGGGATCCGGTACGGGATGCCGGCGTCGGTGATCTTCCGCTTGGCCCGGGTGATCCGTTGCGCCACGGTGGTTTCCGGCACCAGGAACGCCTTGGCGAGCTGCGCTGTGGTCAAACCGCACACCACCCGCAAGGTCAACGCGATCCGCGCCTCGCGGGGCAACGCCGGGTGGCAGCAGGTGAAGATCAGCCGCAGCCGGTCGTCCGGCTCGGGCGCCACCGGCCACCGCAGCTGGGCGAGCTTGTCCCGGTAACGCGCCTGGCGGCGCAGCACATCCAGTCCGCGCCGCTTGGCCACGGTGAACAACCACGCATCCGGCCGATCCGGAATCCCCTCGACCGGCCAGCGCTCCAACGCGACGAGCACGGCGTCGGAGACCAGATCCTCGGCGGCGGCGAAGTCACCCAGCAACGACACCAGGGACGCGGCCAGCCGACCCGCGTGGTCGCGCACCACGCGGGCCAGCTCGGCCTCAACGGCCTTGGTCACATCCACACCGGACGGATCTCCACCAGCGGGCAGGCCGGCCAGTCCTTGGCCATCCGCAGCGCCTCGTCCAGGTCGGCCACGTCGACCTCGACGTAGCCGGAGACGACCTCCTTGCCCTCCACGAACGGGCCGTCCGTGACGATCGGCTCACCCGACTCGTCCAGCCGCACGGTGGTCGCGGTGTGCGCGTCGGCCAACTTGCGGTTGTGGGTGATCTTGTCCGCGTAGCGGGTCAACCAGTCCTGCACCTTCGCGAACCCGGCGTCGCGCTCGGCCTGGTCCAACGCCTGCCAGGCCTTCTCCCACTGCTCGGTCTCACAGAACATCAGCACGTACTTCATGCTCGAACACCTCCTTGCCCAGAAGACGACCGGCAACACGCCCGATACGACACCGCGGCGAAGAATCGTGGTCAGGTGGCGACCGGCAGGTTGACCAGGCGCCATTCCAGCATGCCGCGACGGAAGGGACGAACCCATGACTGTCTCAAGTGGACTGACCGCTGGTCCGGTCTATCTGGACTACAACGCCACCACCCCGGTGGACCCCCGCGTCGTCGAGGCGTGCCTGCCCTACCTGGCCGAGCACTTCGGCAACCCGTCCAGCAGCCACGCCTACGGCCAGCACTCCAAGGCCGCGGTCGAGAAAGCCCGCACGGCGGTCGCCGACCTGCTCTCCTGTGCTCCCGACGAGATCGTGTTCACCGGCGGCGGATCCGAGAGCGACACCCTCGCCATCCGAGGTGCCGCGCTGGCTCATCGCGACCGCGGCACCCACGTGATCACCCAGGCCACCGAGCACCCCGCCGTGCTGGCCACCTTCGACGCGCTGCGCCGGCTGCATGGGTTCCGCGTCACGGTGCTGCCGGTCGACCAGCACGGCCTGGTCCACCCCGGCGAGCTGGAGGCCGCGCTCACCGACGACACCGTGCTGGTGTCGATCATGCACGCCAACGGGGAGACCGGCACCATCCAACCCGTCCGGGAACTGGCCGACCTCGCCCACGCCCGCGGTGCCCTGTTCCATACCGACGCCGCCCAAACCACCGGCAAGATCGGCGTGTCCGTACGGGAGTTGGGCGTGGACCTGCTCACCGTGGCCGGGCACAAGATGTATGCCCCGAAAGGCGTCGGCGCCCTCTACGTCCACTCCGGACTCACCCTGGAACCCACCATCTACGGCGGCGGCCAAGAACGCGGTCTGCGGTCCGGGACCGAGAACGTCGCGCTCATCGTCGCCCTCGGCGAAGCCGCCCGACTCGCTCTCCAGGAAACCCCGGCGCCGCAAGCACTTCGCGACTTCCTGCACCAGCGGCTCACCGAACTGCTGCCCGACCGGGTACACCTCAATGGCCACCCCACCCAGAGACTGCCCAACACCCTCAACATCAGCATCGCCGGCACCAGCGGGCGCCGCATCCTGGCCGCCACACCGGAGATCGGCGCGGCCACCGGGTCGGCCTGCCACGAAGGCACCGACCACCCCTCCCCCGTGTTGACCGCGATGGGCCTGCCACCCGAACGGGCCACCGCCGCGCTGCGTTTGACCCTTGGCCGGTGGAGCACCCAACCCGACCTCACCCGAGCCGCCGCGGCGATCGCCGCCACGGCCGCGTATGTCCGCTGACTTGCCGCTAACGGTTGCGGCGGCAGGCGGACAGGTAGGCCACGCTCGCCACGAGGTAGGGCACCACATAGTTGACCGCGATGCGCACCCAGGTGATCCCACTCGCGTGCCCGCCGATGAGCACGTCAGCCTGGTTGACCACGGAGATCACGGTGCCGACCACGGCCGCGACCGGGACGGCGACCCGCGCGGTGCGCCCGCGCAGCACCAAGCCGACCGCCTCGATCGGTCGCGTCCACACCGGACGCACCACAGGTTCGCCGGACCCGGCCATCGCCTCACCGCCTCGCCACCGAGTCCACCACCCAGCGATCGAGCCCCGCCGGGTCCAGCGGTTGGCTGCGGCTCGACATATCGTCGAGTCTCACCGACCAGCGGTTCACCTCCACATGGACCCGGCCACCTCGTCGGTCGACGAGGCGGTAAGCGGGTCGTAAGGGCCAGCGACGCATCAGGGTGAGATGAAGGGAGCAGGATTGGCGTCGTCGGTCCACAAGCGATGGGAGGTGGCCGCGATGGCTGGTGTCGCCGCGGATGCCGACACGCAGTTCGTCTCGCCGCGTTTGCTCGGCGGTGGGTTCGCGGTGCTGCGGATCCTGTTCGGCGTGGTCTGGCTGAGCAACGGGTTGACCAAGGTGTTCTTCAATCAGGACAGCAACTTCGACTGGGGCTTCGTGTCGTTCAACCTGATCAACCAGAACGCGGCCCGGTCGATTCTGCAGGGTGCGTCGGATGACACGTTCCAGCCGCTGCGGTGGATCTACCAGGACGTCGTGCTGGCCAACTGGGGTTTCTTCGCCTGGTTCCTCACCGTCGCCGAGATCGCGGCCGGCCTGTCGCTGATCCTGGGAATCGCCGCCCGGCTCGGCGCCACGATCGGGCTGTTGCTCATCGGTCCGATCTGGATCATGTTGCTGGACAGCAACCTGTACTTCTGGGAGTACCCGATCGAGCTGCTGCCGCTGCTGGTGCTGGTCATCGTGCCGACCGGCCGGGTGTTCGGCCAGGATCGCAAGCTCGCCGCGCGGTTTGGTGGACGCTGGCCGTTCTGACCCCGACCTTGGATTCGGAGGTGCCCGACCGGACACCGGGGTGTCACGCTCAACGGATGTTCAGGCTGGTGTCGGCTCCGGCCGGTTGATTGTCGGTCAGCCGGAGCAGGGCACCGGCCGGGACGTGCAGGGGGCGGGTGGTCCGGGTGATGAGCAGGTCGGTGTCGAGCATGCCGCCGTGCACGGTGGGTCCGAACGGGCTCCAGAACGCGCCGTCCGCGGTGATGGTCAACTCGGCCGGGAGGTCGACCTGGTGAGCGGTGACGCCGAGGTCGTGGTCGACGGCGCGGCCGCGGCGGACGATGGGGCGGATGACGTGGTCGTCGTCGGGCACGCCCAGCTCGCGGTGCAACCGGCACAACCGGTCGAGGTCGGTGTCGTCGATGGACTCGACGGTGGTGGCGATGCGGACCTGGATGCCCTTGGCCACGAGTTTGGGCACGGAGTCGACGACCTTGCGGAAGTTGGCCGGACCGCGCATCTCGTCGTTGGCGTCCGGGTCCGGCCGGTCAAGGGAGATCTGCAGCGCCACCGGCCGGTCGAGGATGGGCCCAAGCTCGCGGAGCCGTCGCGCCGTGAACAGGGTGCCGTTGGTGAGCACCAGCACCGGCAGGTGGTGCGACATCTCGGCCAGCGCGTCGGGCAGCCAAGACAGCAGGAAAGGCTCGCCACCGGTGACGCCGAGATCGGTGAAGCCGATGTCGGCGGCCTCGCGGGCGAGGTCGACCATGCGGGTGCGGCCGAGCTCGCGCCGGGCGACCTTGGGCGCGGACTCGGTCAGGCAGTAGGTGCAGGTGAGGTTGCAGTTGTAGTTGGCATAGAGCCAAACCCGGCCGGGCAGTCGGCCCTCGGCCACTGCTTCGGCGACAGCGTTCACAGTAGGTCCTCGGTTTCCAGGCGCCGGAGCACGGCGGCGTCGGTGGGCAGCCGCAGCGCGGTGGCGAACCGGTTGAGCATCAGGGTGGCGCCGGCCAGCATGGTCAGCTCGACGATCTCGTGATCGGCGAAGTGCGGTCGCAGCCCGGCATGCACGGCCGGGTCTATCGGGCCCGGTCCGGCGGCGACCGCGTCGACCCAGGCGAGCATAGCCCGTTCGGCCGGGTCGATGATCGCGTCGAGGCCTGCCTTTCCGCGCAGCGCCAGGATTTCCGTGCGGCTCAGGCCGGCGTCGAGCGCGACCGCGGTGTGGGCGTTGACGCAGTACCGGCACTCCATGAGCGCGGACACCCGGACGATCACCAGTTCCTTGGTCCGCCAGTCCAGCGCGGACGGTCCGAGCACCGCGCCGATGAACGGCACCGCGACCTCGAGCAACTCGGGGACCTGGGCCAGTGCGGCCACGATCGGACCGGGATCGCCCCGCTCGTAGTAGGGCCGAGCCAGCAGCGGGGCCTGGTCGGCTCCCAGCAGGGTGACGGCGCTGCTCATGACCGTCCAGCCTATGGTCGCCTTGTCGCATGTGGTCGCGGGCTCGGCCGGCCGTCACGGCTTCGTAAGCTCATCCCGGCCGGGCTCGGGCACAATCCCATAGGTGCGCCGTTTTCTTGTGATGATCTTGGCTGGGGTGCTGCTCGCCACGGGTTGCGCCACCAGTGCCGACCGCTCCGCTGGTCCCAACGGCGTGCCGGAAACGTTGCGCGTCGGCCTGATCCCGAACATCGCACCGGAGGCGCAGCGGGCGAAGTACCAGCCGTTCGCTGAGTATCTCCAGCAGCGCCTGGGAGTCCGGGTGGAACTGTTCGTGGCGGCCGACTACGCCGGTGTGGTGGCCGCGCTGGTCGGCAACCGCATTGACGTCGCCTATCTCGGCGGGCTGACCTACGTGCAGGCCGAGCGGCAGGTCGCGCTCACCCCGCTGGTCACCGAGGTCGACCAGGAGACCGGCACCGCCCAGTACTCCTCGGCGATCATCGTCCGCGCCGACTCCCCCCATCGGGACCTACGCCGTGACATCGTCGCCGCGGAAAGGTCGTTCGCCTTCGGCGACGTCAGCTCCACGTCGGGCAGCCTCTACCCGCGGCTCATGCTCGTCGAGGCCGGCGCGCGGTGCTCCCCGCAGCGGGTGTCGGACTGCCCACCGCTGCGCCAGGTGACGTTCACCGGTGGCCACGACGCGACAACGCAGGCCGTGCTCAGCGGCCAGGTCGACGCCGGCGGCCTCGAGCTACGCATCCTGCACCGGCTGGAACGCGACGGAAAGGTCCCGGCCGGCGCGCTACGGGTCATCGCGGAACGCAGCGTCCAGGGCTATCCGTGGGTGATGCGCACCGAGCTCGGCACCGCGGCACAGCAGGCGCTGACCGAAGCGTTCACCGCGATCACCGACGCGACACTGCTGGACCTCATGCGGGCCGAGCGCTACGTGGCGGCGGCGGTTTCGGACTACGACGAGATCCGGCGCACCGCGACCGAGCTGGGACTGGCCGAACCCGAGTCCCGATAGACCGCGGAGTCAAGGAGGCCTCGATCGACATCCACACCGAGCAGCTGAGCGTCGAGTTCCCCGGCGGCATCCGGGCCGTCGACGAGGTGACCGTGAGCATCGCCGAGGGTGAGCGGGTGGCCCTGCTCGGCCCGTCCGGTGCGGGGAAGTCGACCCTGCTGCGCGCCCTGCTCGGCGCCGTGCCGGCCACCGGCCGGGTCCGCGTCGACGGACGCGACCCCTTCCGCTCGCGGCGGGAAGCGACACAGGTCAGGTCCGGCACCGGCGTTGTCCGGCAGGGCAACGACCTGGTGCTGGGCGTGTCCGCCCGGCTCAACGCGCTCATGGGCACCACCGCCGCCTGGCGCCTCCGGGACTGGGTGCGGGCGTTGACCGGTCGAATCCCCGTTCCGTTCCAGGGCCGGCTGGAGATCCTGGCCGCCCACCACGGGATCCTGGGCTGCCTGCGGCAGCCGGCCCGCGAGCTGTCCGGCGGCCAACGCCAGCGCGTCGCACTCGTCCGGGCACTGCTCGGCCAGCCCCGGCTGCTGCTGGCCGATGAACCCACCAATGGGCTCGACCCGGTCACCGCCGCCGCCGCGGTGGACGCGCTGCGCACCGCCGGCACCAACAGCGACCGGCCCGTGACGGTGGTCGTCGCCACCCACGACCTCGCCGTCGCCCGCCAGTTCCCCCGAGTCCTGGCCCTGCGCGACGGCCGGCTGGCCTACGACGGCTCAACCCTCGACGAGTCCACCACCGCCAGCATCTACCACCACGGTGATCCACATGACACCTGAGGAGCTGACCCGACCCCGGCCGCCCACCGCGGCGCCGGCCGAGCGCGTCGCGCCACCGGGACCGCCGCGCCGCCGGATGCTGCGGTGGGCCGCGATCGGTGCCGTGGTTGTGCTGCTGGTCTGGTCGGTGCAGGGCACCGGGGTCAGCGTCGGTGCGCTGATCGACGGTCGCGAGGGCGGCCTGCACCTGGTCCGCGGACTCCTGCACCCCGACTTGTCCACCCCGTTCCTGGCCGACGTCGGCGACGCCATGCTGCAGACCGTGCAGATCTCCCTCACCGGCCTGCTCATCGCCGCACCACTCGGGCTGGCCGGGGCATTGCTCATCGCCGGCAACGTCGGCGCGCCGGGCTGGCTCCGGGTGAGTGCCCGCACCGGCGCGGCTTTCCTGCGCGGCGTGCCCGACCTGCTGTGGGCACTGCTGTTCGTGGCCACCATCGGACCAGGGCCGGCCGCCGGCGCGCTGGCCATCGCCGTGCACGGCGCCGGGCTGCTGGCCAAGCTCGGCGCCGAACAACTGGAAGCGGTCGACCCGGCACCCGTCGAAGCGGTCCGGCTCACCGGCGCGGGCCGCGCGGCCACCACCACCCTCGCGATCATCCCGCAGGCCCGCGCCGGGCTCACCTCGCTACTGCTCTACCAGTGGGAGTGCAACCTGCGCACCTCCACCGTGCTCGGCTTCGTCGGCGCCGGCGGCATCGGCCAGGAACTCGCCATCTCGCTGCGACTCTTCCGCTACGACGAGCTGGCCACCCTGATCCTCGCGGTCCTGGCGATGATCCTCCTCGTCGACCAACTCTCCCGGATCATCCGATTCCGGCTGGGAGCCACGACATGACCAACCTGACCGCCCACACCACCGGACTGTTCCGCGCGTGGGCCGACGACCTCGCCGCCTGGCGGATCCCTGAGCCGATCATGAACGCGGTGGACGAATCACCTTGGGTACTGCCCACCGAGGTCTTCTCCCGCCGCGCCGACCACCACTTGGCCAACCCGACCGGCCCGTCCCACACCCAAGCGATGGCCGCGCTGCCCCACGGCGGTTCGGTCATCGACGTCGGGGCCGGGGCCGGCGCCGCCAGCCTCCCGCTCGCCCCCCGGATGGCCCGGCTCACCGCGGTCGACACCCACCAGCCGCTGCTCGCCGACCTGACCCGCCGCGCCACCGCGCTCGGCCTCGAACTGTCCACGGTGCCCGGCACCTGGCCCGACGTCGCCGACCAGGTGCCCGCCGCCGACATCGTGGTCTGCCACCACGTCGTCTACAACGTCGCCGACCTGGCCCCGTTCCTCACCACCCTCACCACCCACGCCCGCCGGACCGTGGTCATCGAGATCACCGCCCGCCACCCGCTGACCGAGCTCAACCCCTACTGGCGCGAGTTCCACAACCTGCCGCGGCCCACCGGACCCACCGCCGAGCAGGTGCTCGAACTCGTGCATTCCCTCGGCCTCCCAGCACAATCCGAACGCTGGACCCGCCCGGCAGCCGCCGAGTACCAGTCCTTCGCCACCCTCGTCGACGTCACCAGACGGCGCCTGTGCCTCCCACCCCACCGCGCTGAGGACGTGGCCGCGGCCCTGCGCCGAAACGGCATCACCGAGCACCAACCCCCCGACCTCGGCTCCTCCGGCCAACACCTGGTCACCATCTGGTGGCCAGGAAACGCACCGTGATTCCCTACCGGCGGAGTCGGCTCACGCGGTGAGCAGGGTGTAGCCGACTCCGCTGAGATACAGCGCCAGCCAGGCCGCGACGTGCCACGCCGTGAAGGTGTGCCGGCGGCGGTGGATGGTGAGCAGGCACAGCGCCCCGCCGGTCAGTGCGCAGGCGCTCGCGATGACGGCGGGACTGGCCAGCTTCCAGTCGGTGAAGACCAGCCCGACCGCGACCGGGATCGTGGACTGGAACACCATCGCGCCGGTGATGTTGCCCAGTGCCAGGGTGTCCTTGCCTTGCCGGACCCATACCACGCTGTTGAGCTTCTCCGGCAGCTCGCTGGCCAGCGGGGCGAGGATGAGGGCCAGCACCAGCGTCGAGATGCCCAGTTCGTGGGCGATGGCTTCGACCTCGGTGACGAACAGCTGTGCGCCGCCGACGATGAGGCCCAGACCGACCAGCACCTGCAGCACGATCGAGATATTGCGGGGCGGGTCGTGCCGGGTGCGGTCGAAGAACAGGCCGTGCAGCTCCTCCTCTTCGTCGGAGCGGCGCCCACCGGCGATGGTCCGCCAGGCGTAGACGCCGTAGGCCACCACCAAGACCAGCGCTCCCAGCAGGTTCAACACGACGTTGCCGATGAGGCCGAGCAGCAGGGCCAGCCCGAGCGCGGCGAGGAACACCGTGAGATCGCGGCGGGTCGCCGTCCGATCGAGGTGGAGCCGCACGCCTTGCTCGCGGCGCCGTCGGTAGGCCCAGGCGGACAAGCCGATGAGCGCCATGGCGAGCGTGCCGAGTAGGAACGGGGCGCCGATGATCGCGCCGGTGGCGATCGGGCCGGCCTGCTCGCCGCTCACGATCGCCACCACCGGAATGGCCGACTCGGGCATGGCCGTCGCCACGGCCGCCAGGATGCTGCCCACGGCGCCGTGGCCCAGGTTCAGCCGAACGCCCGCCCATTCCACCGCGTTGGTGAACAGGACCGCGCCGGCCAGGATCACGGCGAAGCTGAGCACCATCAGCAGCACGGATAACCCCATCGCATGGCATTACCCACCACGCCGCCGATCACACGCGGACGCATGGATTAGTCGTCACGGCGGCTGTCGCGAAGGTGGTATCCGCGACCGCCTACTTCGGGTCACCCGGTGGCTGGCCGGACCAGGCCGGTCTCACCGCGTGCCGCTGGCGCCACAGCCGGATGCCCACCGTCTGTCCGATGAGGACCGCGAGGACGGTGACAATGAGCACGATCGTGAATGGCGAGGTCAGCCGCAGCAGTGCGCCGTAGAAGAACGCGTGCAGGACGACCAGCACGAACAAGGCGTAGTTGAGGCGCTGGAGTTTCTTCCACCGCTTGGCTTTGAGCTCCCGCAGCGAGCGGTCGTTGGACAGCGCGAGCAGCCCCACCACGATTACCACGGCGGCCAGTCCGACCCAGTTCCCGAGACCGAAACTGTTGGTTCTCGGTGTGCCGTCGGCGACGAAGAAGTAGTTGACGTAATTGAACAGTTCGCTGGCATTGCCATGGACCTTGAGCCCGACGATCACGTGCGCGAGGCTGGCGACGACGGCCCACGTGCCGGTGTCCCGGGCCAGCGAGGTGGACACGGGAGTGCGCCTGCGGAGCAGCAGGTTGATTGGTCCAATGAGGAGCGTGAGCCCGAGGAGCATGGTGGCGACATAGCCGGTAGCGAGCGTGAACGCCGATTCGACGGTGCGGCCGGCACCGTCACCCGGGCCCCCGTACGGGGCCTTCGCGGGAAATGGCGACGACGCTCCCATGTCCATGAGCGTGAATCCCTTGCTGGTGAAGGGCGGCAGCTTCATGAACACGATGACGAGCGCGGTGCTGGACACAGCGAGCGGCAGGTGGTGGCGGAGCAGGCGGTGACGCCAGTCGCGGCCGGCGCCCAGCGGGCTGGACGATGGGGCGGCGGTGTGCGTATCCATGGTCACCTCGGCCCATGTCGGGCGGGCCCGTGCTGGTTCGGATCCTGGTGCTGAACCGGCCCATGCTTGGCAGGGCCTTCGCCGCCACCCACGCCCGCGGCGCCCGCGAGTGTCGTGCTGGCGACGATCCCGGCCAGGACGAGGGCGATGATCCCGGGCACCCGCAACCAGATGGGCATGCGCGCCAGCCATCCTCGGTTGGCCATCGGTGTGTCCTCCTTGCCGCCGACGAATTGGCGTTCCGAGTTCACCAAGTGGGGCATTAGAGCGGCGCTAGGGCATCCCCTAACGGGCCTCTAACGCCGTGCGCGGGCACGATGGTCGGCGTGCGGGTGCTGGTAGTGGAGGACGAGCGGCTGCTGGCCGACGCGATCACCAGCGGGCTGCGCAACCACGCCATGGCAGTCGACGTGGCCTACGACGGTGACACCGCGCTGGAACGCTTGGCGGTCAACGACTACGACGTCGTCGTCCTGGACCGCGACCTGCCAAGGGTGTCCGGCGACCAGGTGTGCACCATGCTGGTGGAGTCCAGGACCGACACCCGGATCCTGATGCTCACCGCGGCCACCGCGGTTACCCAACGGGTGGCCGGACTAGGTCTGGGCGCCGACGACTACCTGACCAAGCCGTTCGACTTCACCGAGCTCATCGCCCGCATTCACGCCCTTGGTCGCCGGGCCCGGCCGGCCGCGCCCCCCGTGCTCGAGCGCACCGGCATTCGACTGGACCCGCACCGCCGCACCGTTACCCGCGACGGCGAACCCGTTTCCTTGTCCCGCAAGGAGTTCGCCGTCCTCACCGAACTACTGCGCGCCGAGGGCGGCGTGGTCTCCGCCGAACAACTTCTGGAAAAGGCATGGGACGAACACACCGATCCGTTCACCGGCGTGGTCCGGTTCACGATCATGATGGTGCGCCGCAAACTGGGCGACCCACCGGTGATCGAGACCCTTCCCGGCGCTGGATATCGCATTCCATGACCCACCCATGGCGCTCCACCATCCGGGTCCGGCTCACCCTGCTCTACGCCGGGGCGTTCTTCCTGGCCGGAGCGGTACTCATCGTCCTCATGTACCTCTACTTCAACCACGCACTCGGCCAGCACGCGGCCCAACGAGCCACCGCTACCGAACAACTCACCGCGAACCTCCTCAACGACACCGGCACCCACGACCCATCCATCGAGCAACTGCATCAGGCGCTCAAAACCCAGTTCCAGCAAGACCGCGACGACACCCTGCGCGCCATGCTCACCTGGTCCCTCGTCTCCCTCGGCGTCGTCGGTCTCGCCGCAGGCGGACTCGGCTGGCTACTGGCCGGCCGAACCCTTCGCCCGCTGCAGCGGATCACCGCCACCGCCCGCCGGGTCGCCGACCGCAGCCTGCACCAACGCATCGCCCTCGATGGTCCTCATGACGAGATCAAAGACCTGGCCGACACCTTCGACGCCATGCTCGAACGGCTCGACCGCTCCTTCGACGGCCAGCGCCGCTTCGTCGCCAACGCCTCCCACGAACTGCGCACCCCGCTGACCATCAACCGCACCCTGATCCAGGTCGCTCTCGACACCCCCAGCACCCCGCCGTCCACCCACGAACTCGGCACCACCCTGCTCGAGGTCAACCGCCGCCACGAACGCCTCATCGACGGCCTGCTCGTCCTCGCCACCAGCGACCAGCCTCTGACGGAACACACCGCGGTCGACCTCGCCGACACCGCCCGCCACATCGCCACCCAGTCCGCCGAGACCGCCAGCGAGGCCGGCGTCGACCTCCGCGCCACCCTCGCCCCCGCCCCCGTACTCGGCGACCCCGTCCTGCTCGAACGGCTCACGCAGAACCTGTTCGACAACGCCATCCGCTACAACCGGAGCGACCACGGCTGGGTTCGCATCACCAGCGGCACCGACGACGGCCACGCCTACCTGACCGTGGAGAACACCGGCCACCCGGTGCCGTCAGATCAGGTCGACGGACTGTTCGAACCGTTCCGCAGGCTGGCCTCGACCGACCGGCTCACCGACTCCGAACCGGCCCGGCCCGGCCGTGGCGCCGGCCTCGGCCTATCCATCGTTCGTTCGGTCACGCATGCCCATGGTGGCGAGGTGCACGCCCGACCCCGCACCGACGGGGGTCTCACCGTCCACGTCCGCATCGCCACCACCCAGCTCGGGTGAGCAGGCCTCGAAACCTCTCTACTAGTTCGCATAGTAATGTGGCGGATGAGAACTCGTACATCTATGTTCAACTTGGAGACGTGATGCCTTCACGGGACGCCGTCGTGGTGGGCGGCGGGATCGGGGGTTCGGCGGTCGCCGGTGGGCTGGCGCGCATCGGGTGGCGGGTCACCGTGCTGGAACAGGCCGACGCGTTCGCACCGGTCGGCGCGGGTATCGGGCTGGAGCCCAACGCGGTCAAGGCACTCGGCTGGCTCGGTCTCGGCGATGCGCTCGCGGACCTGGCTACGGCCCAAGGTCCGACCGGGTTGCGCACCGCCGGCGGCCGCTGGCTGATCACGACCGACCTGGCCGCCTTCCGCGAGCGGTTCGGTGCGCCGGTCTACGCGCTGCACCGCGCCGACCTGCACCAGCTGCTGCTCGACGCCGCTCGCGGTGCGGATCTGCGTACCGGGCAGCACGTCACCGGGGTGCGGCGGCAGGACGAGTCGGTCGCCGTCCACACCACGGCGGGCCTACCGCGGGCGGATCTCGTGGTCGCCGCGGATGGAATCCACAGCGCGATCCGGTCGTCGCTGTTCCCCGGGCACCCCCGCCCCGCCTACGCCGGAAACGTGGTCTGGCGCGGCGTCGTCGACGGCGGCGTCGACGTGCCGGCGGCGGTGACCGAGAGCTGGGGCCGCGGTGAGCGCTTCGGCGTCGTACCGCTCGCCGACGGCCGGGTCTACTGGTTCGCCGGCGTGTACGGCCCGGAAGGCACCGGCGCCGGCCACGATCTGGCCGCGCTGGCCGAGCGGTTCGCCGGCTGGCACGACCCCATTCCTCGGCTGCTGGCCGCCACCCGGCCGGAGTCCGTGCTCCGCCACGACATCCAGTATCTGCGCGAGCCCCTTCCGTCCTATGTGGATGGTCGAGTGGCGTTGCTGGGTGACGCGGCGCACGCCATCACTCCCGACCTCGGGCAGGGCGCGGCCCTGGCACTGGAGGACGCGGTCGTACTCACCGCGTCGCTCGCCGACCGGCCCGACAATGTGCCGGCAGCGCTCGCCCGGTACGACCTCGCCCGCCGCGAGCGCACTCAACAACTGGTGCGGGTGTCCGCGCAGGTCGGCCGGATCGTGGCGGGGTGCAATCCCGTCACCGCATGGCTTCGCAACCAACTGGTCGGCCTGATCCCCGCCGGGCTGTTCCTCCGTGCCACCGACGGCGCGCTGTCCTGGACTCCACCCACCTGTCCACTGAGGAGCTCGGTCACGAGCGGGTGCACGGCGGCAACCCTGTCACAGCAGGACAAGCGCACCGCGGAGGGCGGCCAGTAGTGGTCCGGACAGCGGACCGAGGATCAGTGTCGCGGCGGCGACCGCGTAGGCGCAGCCGGCGGCCCACCGGTCGACCGCTCCCCCGGTGGCCGGCTCGTGGCGAGTGCGTACGGCTGGGGCGATCCAGCGCAGGTAGTAGAAGACGCTGGCGACGGTGTTGATCGCGGCGAGTACGAGCAGCCAGGCGAAGCCGCCGTCGAGGGCGGCGGTGAACACGGTGAGCTTGCCGACGAAGACGGCGGTGGGTGGCGTGCCGACGAGGCCGAGCAGGCAGACCACCAGGCTGATCGCCAGCCACGGCCGGCGGGTGATCAGCCCGCGGTAGTCGGTGAGCGTCGTGGCGGACGGCAGCGCGCACACGACGGCGAAAGCGCCGAGGTTGGTCAGGGCGTAGGCGGCGAGGTAGAGCAGCAGGCTGGGCAGGGCGAGGTCGCTGCGGGTAGCGACGGCGATGGCCATGAGCAGGTAGCCGACCTGGCTGATGGTCGAGTAGGCGAGTAGGCGCCGGACGTTGGTCTGGAAGAACGCGGCCAGGTTGCCCAGGGTCATGGTGACCGCGGCGATGACCGCGATCAGCAGCGGCCAGTCGATCGCGGCGGCGGGGAGAGCTTGCGCGAACAGCCGGTAGGCGGCGACCAGTGCGCCGATCTTGGGCACGGTAGTGAGGAACGCCGCGACCGGTGGACGTGAGCCTTCGGTGACATCGGGCACCCAGAAATGTGCTGGCACCGCGCCGATCTTGAACAGCAGCCCGGCGAGTAGCGCGACCACCCCGGCGGCGACGACACCCGGCGGCGCGTCCGCGAGGCTCTCCCGCAACTCGGCATACGCGGTAGCACCACCGACTCCAAAGAGGACGGTCACCCCGGCCAGCATGGTGACCCCCAGCAACGCACCGAGCAGGTAGTACTTCAACGCGGCCTCGGTGCCGGCGTTGTCCTTGCCGAAACCGGCCAGCGCGTAGAGCGGGATGCTCGCCAGCAGGTAGCCGGCGAAGAGCAGCATCAGGTCGTTCGCCCCGGTCAGCACGACGGTGCCGAGCGCACCGAGCAGCACCAGCACGGAGAACTCGGCCTCTCGCCGGTGCCCGTGGACCTCTCCGGTGGCCAGGGCCAGGGTGAGCAGCACGGCGACGAGCACGACGAACCGCACCGCGTTGGTGGCGATGTCGATGGCGTAGCTGCCGTCGAACACCGTCCTATTAGGACCTATCCAGTCGATCACCGTGGCCACCAGGCCGGCCACGCACGCTGTCGCGGCCAGCACCCGGACCAGCCACTGCCGGTGCCGCGGCAGGTAGGAACCGAGCAACAAACCCAGAACCGCTGCCAGCGCGAGGAAAATCTCGGGCAGCAACGCCCACGGGTTCTCGTTCATCGCCTCCGTCATCGGCACGCGATCACCGTCCGACGAGCTCGACGACGACCCGGGACGCCGGCTCGATCATGTCGAGCAGGAACCGCGGCAGCACCCCGATGATCACGGCAAGGACGATGAGCGGTGCGATGGCCACGCCCTCCACCACGGTGACATCACTGACGCGGTCGACCGGCGCGCGGAACGGTCCGAGGAAGATCCGCTGGAACGCTCGCAGGAAAAGGCCCGCGGTGATCAGGATGCCGAGGAACGCCAGCACGGTGGACACCGGTGCGCTGCCCAATGATCCGGTGAAGATCTGGAACTCGGCGATGAACCCGGAGAAACCCGGCAGTCCGAGCGAGGCGAACGCGGCCAGCGCGGTCAGCCCGGCGAACCTCGGCGCCGAGCCGGCCAACCCGCCGTAGCGGTCCATGTCGTAGGTTTCGCCACGCGCATAAAGCACACCCGAGAGCAGGAACAGCGCGCCGGTGATCAACCCGTGGCTCACCATCTGGGTGACCGCCCCGGTGACCGCCAGCTCACGGGCCTGCGCCTCGCTGGAGGCGAGAATCCCGGCCGCGCCGACCGCGAGCAGGATGTAACCCATGTGGTTGACCGAGGTGTAGGCGATCATGCGCTTGAAGTCCTGCTGCGCCAACGCGACCAACGCACCATAGAGGACGCTGACCACGCCGACGATCACGAATACCAGCGCGTAGCGGCGCCAGGTGTCGGGCAGCGCCGGCATCATGATCCGGATGAACCCGTAGGTACCCATCTTCAGCAGCACCCCGGCCAGGATCGCCGAGCCGGCCGCCGGCGCTTCGGTGTGGGCGGGCGGCAGCCAGGTGTGGAACGGCACGGTGGGCGTCTTGATCGCGAATCCCACACCCAGCGCGACCAGTACGGCGGCGGCCACAAAACCCTTACCGGTCAACGGTGTCTGCCGCACCAGTTCGACGATGTCGAACGTGTGCGGGCTGGCCGCGAGGTACAGCCCGATGAATCCCAGCAGCAGCGCCAGCGACCCGAGGAAGGTGTAGAGGAAGAACTTCAGCGCCGCTCTCGCCGCGTCCCGGTGTCCCCAGCCGGCGATCACGAAGTACATGCCCACAATGGACAGATCGAAGAAGACGAAGAACAGGACCAGGTCCAGCGCGACGAACAGTCCCAAGCAGACGGTCTCGAGGAACAGGAACAGCGCCGCATAGGACCGGAACCGGTCGGCGTCACGGAAGGAATAGACCGCGCAGGCGAGGAACAGCACCGCGGTCATCGCCACCAGTGGCAGGCTCAGCCCGTCCACCCCGAGGTGATAGCCGGAGCTGACGCTCGGGATCCAGCGGACGTTCACCTCGTAGGCGAACCCACCGGGGGCGGCCGCGTAGCCCAGCCACAACCCGACAACCAACGCCAGATCCGCGGCGGTGGCACCGATCCACGCCCACCGGACCAGCCGGTCGGAAACCCGTGGCGCGGCAAGCAACATCGCGGCGACCACGACGGGTAGGAACACGACGACGCTGAGCACGCCTCACCTCACGATCATCAGCAGGACGGCGAGCACCGCGAGGGCGACAATGGCCTGCGCGTAGTAGTGGTGCAGCTGACCGGTCTGCGGCCGGCGTGCCAGGCGGCCGAGTGCCCGCGTGGATCGGGTGATCGCGGCCACCACTGCTTCCACCGAGACTTCCAGGCGAACGTTGGTCAACCGGGCGAGCGCGGCACCCGTGTGGGCGGCCGCGCGCACGCCGCCGTCGATCACCCGGTCGTCGAACCGAGCCAGGGCCGCGGCCAGCCAGCTCGTCGGCTCGACCACGACGCGATGGGCCAGCCGCTGCAGCCCGAGCCAGTCCGCCAGCGAGCCAACCCGTTCCGGTGCGGCACCACGGCTGGTCCACCAGACCGCCGCGAGCACGGCGGCCACCGCGAGCACCCCCGACAGCGAAAGTTCCCACCAGGACACGACCGGCAACGCGGGCAGCACCGCGACCCCCAGCACCGCGGCGGCCGCGGCCAGCACCGGCAGTGGCGCCTGTGCCACAACGCTTACCGACCGGCCAACAGCGGTCGTGCCGTTCGGCGCCCACACGACAGCCAAGGCGCGCCCGACATAAGCGCCACTGACCACTACTGTCGCCAGCCCGACGACATAGAGCGCCGAGGAATCGCGCAGCGCCGAAAACAGCACCGCGTCCTTGGTGACCCAGATGGACAGTGGCGGGACACCGGCCAGGCTCAACCCGCCGACGGTGAACGTGATCCCGAGCAGCCGGTGGCGGCGCGCGGCACCACGCAGCTCGCCGAGATCCTTGGTACCCAACAAGGTCAGCCACGCACCCGCGCCGAGGAACAGCAGGCTCTTGGTGGCCGCGTGCGCGACCAACTGCCCGGTACCCGCGGCCACTCCACCGGTTCCGGCCGCCAACACCATGTACCCGATCTGCGAGCACGTCGACGCGGCCAGCAGCTGCTTCAGGTCCCGTTGCGCCAGCGCCACCGCGGCCAGCGCGAGTGCCGTGAGCGCACCGACCCAGGCCACCAAGGACGCGGCCCAGCCGGTCGCCGCCAGCAGCGGGTGCAGCCGCAGCAGCAGGTAAGCGCCGGCCGCCACCATGGTCGCCGAGTGCAGCAGCGCCGACACCGGGCTGGGCCCGGCCATCGCTCGGGACAGCCAGAAGCTGAACGGGAGCTGCGCCGACTTTCCCATCGCGGCCAGCACCACCCCCGCCGCGACCACGTCTTGCCAACCACCATCCATAGTGGACAGACGGGATAGGTCGAGTCCCGCCACACCGCCGGCCAGAGCAGCCCCGGCGGCAAGGTAGAGGCCGAGATCGCCGGTCCTCGTGGTGAGGAAGGCGATGACCCCGGACCAGCCGCGCTCGGGATCGCGCCACCAGAACGCGATCAGCGCGTAGGAGGTGGCGCCCATGACTTCCCAGGCCATCAGCAAGGTCACCAGGTTGGTCGCGGTGACCGTGATCAGCATGGCGCCGCCGAACACGAGCATCAGCCCGTGGAAGCGGGCCTGGGCCTCGCCGGATCCGACGTCGCCGGCCGCGAACAGCAGCACGGCGACCAGGACCACCGTCACCGTCACGATCATGGCCGAGGACAGCCCGTCCACCGCCACGTCGAACCGCAGACCGGCCAGCAACGGCGCCGACCCGGACGGCCGCACCACTGTCGCGATCACCGCCAGCACCGCCGCGACGACCGACGCGCCCACCCCGATCGCCGGCGCCACGCGGTCCGCCGGGTGACCGGTGATCAGCAGCGCGGTGCCGGCCAGCAGTGGCACGCCCAGCAGTAACCACAGCACCATGTCAGTCCTTGAGGTCCGCGGCCAGGTCGGTCATGTCCACGTCCCGCTGCCGGAAGATCGCCGTGGTGACCGCGAAACCGGCCGCCATCTCCATCGCCATCGCGGTCACCGCCACCAGGACCAGCACTTGACCGTCCGCTGTGGACGGTGAGACGAAGTAGGTGAACGCGGCCGCACCGACGATGATCGCGTTCACCATCAGCTCAAGTCCCATCATGATCATCACGATGGACTGTTGGGACAGCGCGCCGTAGAGCCCAACGCTGAACAGCGCCGCGGCGAACAGGAGGAATTGCTGCAAGGTCATCGGCGCAGCCCTCCGGGCACCGGGTCGTCCGGTTGCTCCGCGTCGAGCCGGTCGCCGTAGCGGTCGTAGCGGCCCCGCTGGGCGGACAACACGACGGTGGCCACCATGGTGGCGAACAGGGCCAGGCCCAGCACCATCATCACCAGCATCTTCGACCCCATCAGCGTCTCCCCGAGGGCGAACGTGGGATCGGGCGGCAGCTCGCCCTCCCGCGCGGGCCACGGGACGAGCAGGATCCCCACCGCCAGCACCACGAACGTCCCGACCGCGATCGCCAGCGAGCCCTTCTGGTTGTGCACCATGGTCATCGGTATCAGGCCGGCCGGGTTCATCATGTACATGATCATGAACACCACCATGATGACCATCTCCATGATCATCATGAGCACCACCAGCACACCCAGATAAGTCAGCTCCAGCAACAGGATCGTGCCCGCGGCGAACACGAACGACGCCAGCAACGCGAACGTCGCCCTGGCCATCGAGTCCACCCGGAACACCGCGATCCCCGTCGCCACCGACCCGACCGCGCACACCCAGAACACGATCTCCCGCCACATCCCGATCACCTCCCTATCGGACCAGCAACACGATCGCGACCACGAGCGCCTGCAGCAACGTCAGCGGAATCAGCACCAGCCAGGCGATCTCCTGATACCGCTCCATCCGCACGGTCGGCAGCCGGCGACGCATCCACACCAGCAGCCCCAGCACCGCCGCCGTCTTGAGCACCGACCACACCCACCCGGGCAGCACGGGACCGTTGCCACCACCGAGGAACAGCGGCACCGCGAACGCCGCAGCCGAGACCAGCAGCAGCCACCGTCCGGCGGAGAACAGCAACCGGTCCACACCGGACAGTTCAGCCAGCGCGCCGCCGGCGATGTCCCGCCCCACCGGATGGTCGAACGGGCCCCAGAACGCCATCGCCAGCACCGACACCAGGTACACCACAAACGCGACCGGCATCCACACCACGAACCACACCGACTGCTGCGCGGCGACGATGTCGGCCACCCGCAAGGACTCCGCGCCCAGCGCGGCGGTGATCAACGCGAACATGTGCGGCAGTTCGTAGGCCAAACCCTGTGCCACGAACCGATATCCGCCGACCAAGCCGTAGGCCGAGTTCGCGCCCCACCCCACCAGCCACACCGCGGCCCACGCCACGGCCTCCATCGCGTTGAACCACACCACCCCCACCGACAGGTCCGCCACCGCCCACCGGCCCAGCGGCGTCACCAAGGACGCCAGCACCGCCGCGACCAGCAACACCGCGACCCCGACCCGCCCCAGCAACACATCCGCCGCGAGCGTGCGTCGGCGTTGCTGGACCAGCAGGCCGGCGGCCGCGGACACCGGTCGCAGCACCGCATTCCGCACCGGACCGCCGGCATCCCGGGCGAGGAGCAGGGCATCCCACGCCGCCGTGACGATGGCGAATCCGACGAGGGCCACGGGCAGGAGCAGCCCAGTCCACCACGGCCCGGCCTCAACCATGCGTCGCCGCCGCGCCGGCCAGTACCTCGAGGTCCGGGTCGAGACTGGCCACGACCAGCCGCGCGGTCGCCACCTCCGCGCCAATCAGCAGCCCCGGCAAGATGTCCAGCAGCGCCCCGGTGGTCGCCCGATCGTCTACATTGGACGGATGCGGCGCGCGGGCCTGCTCGATCCATCGCAGCAACCGGTCGCCGGCGTCACCGGCGAACGGCGTGTCGTCCCATCGCGGTCCCGCCACCACACCCACCCCGGCCAGCGACCACCGCAGCACCCGGGAACGACGAACGCGGCGTGTCCACCGGTCGACGGCCTCCCGCTGATTCGACTGTCCTAACAGGACGCGGTCGCGCAGCAGCCGGGCGCGGGCGGAGGCGTGCTCCCAGCCGGCGACCGCGAGCAACCGGCCGCACCCGTCCAACCGGCGGGCACACACCCGCCGGGTCACGTCCAGCTCGTCGGAATGCCAGAACCCTGAACCGATCTCCGCGCCGGAGGCCAGCGTCTCGACGGTCAGGTCCTGGATCACGTCGCCCTGCAGCGTCGTGTGCAGGACGAGCCCGGCAGGCCAGTCCGGGAGCACCGGACCGAACGGAACATGCAACTGATCGAGGATGAGCCCGTCCCGGTCGGGGGCTCGGTCGGCCATGGGGACGCCGCCCGGCTCCATCCCACCCAGGTCGGCGCTGGCCGCCGGCTCGCCGGCCAGCCGGATCGCCTCCGAACGCTGCACGTCGGGATCGTGCAGTTCGGTGACGGCCGCGGCGAGCGTTTCCCCGGCCCGCTGCGCGGTGTCGACCTGAACGCGGACCCGGGGCGCCGGCATCAGCCGCCACACCTCATCGACGTACGGCGCGAAGCTCGAGCCGCCTGGACCGGTGACCACCAGCAGGTTCGCCTCCGCCGGATTCGCCGCCAGCCGCCAGCCGCGTTCCCGGGCGATCCGCTCCACCGCCAGCCGCGCGGCGGTGCCGCCCGGCGTGTCCACCACCAGGGGTTGCGGCGGGGTCCGCCTGAGCAGCCACGCGCTCAGGTCCACCGCAGCACCCCTTCCCGCTTGGCGTACCAGACCCCGGCCACCAGCAGCGCCAGGAACAGGAACATCTCCACCACCGCAGGCGTGCCGACCGTGGAGACGACCAGCGTCCACGGGTACATGAACACCATCTCCATGTCGAACGCCAGAAAGATCATCGTCAGCGTGTACCAGCGCACGTGGTAGCGGGACACGGCGTGCTCGACCGGCCGGCTCCCGGACAGAAACGGCATCCGATCCGTCGCCGGTGGCCCGAGCCGGGCCAGCCACGCCACGCCGTACACGGTCAACCCGACCAGCAGCACCGCACCCAACACCGCCACCACGTTCATCACGCCCACCCCGGCGTTTGGAAGTGATCATTGCTACTAGCGAGCCTAGGAGAGCTGGTCCGGGGCCGCCGTGTGACACGCGCGCCCCGGTCGGACCGCCGTGTCGCCGGCAGTCACGTTCCCAGCGGCTACCGCATCATCCGGCGGATTACCGTGATCGGCCCGATGGCGTCGATGCGAGAGATCTTGACCGTCTCGCCGAAGGTCGGGGCGTGCACCGCGAGATGGTTGTCGACCGCGATGGCCACGTGGTGCACGGGTTGGTAGTAGAAGATCAGGTCACCCGGACGCACCTCGTGCCGCAACACCTGCTGCCCCACCGCGGACTGCTGGATCGACACCCGAGGGACCGCGACCCCGCCGACCCGGAAGGCGGTCTGCATCAGGCCGGAGCAGTCATAGGAGTGGGGTCCCACCGCACCCCACACATAGGGCTTGCCCAGCTGGGCCAACACGAACTTGAGCACCGCACCAACATCACCGGACGGGACCTTGACGTCAGCCCTGCTGAACTCCGAGCTCGACAGCAACGAGCGCTGCTCGGGCGTCAACCGGTCCAGCGCGGCCCGCACCTCGGCGATCTGCCGGTCCAGCTCCGCCTTCTGCCGCTCGATCGTGCCCGCGCCGTCGGCCACCTTCGCCTCGGCCGCCCGCGCCTCTTCCCGCGCGCGCCCGGCGTCCGCCGCGGCCCGCTCCGCCTCGGCCACGGCGTCGCCGCCGTAGGCCACCGTCCGGCCGCTGATCTGGCCGGCCAGGCTCGCCGCCTCCAGTTTGACCAGGACGTCCTCGGGGCTGGCACTGGTCACCCAGGTGGACAACCCGCCGGTTGCCCGCCGACCGGACAACAGCGCGGTCACCCGCTCGATGTCCTCGCGCGCCGTCGTCGCCCGTGCCCGGGCCGCCTCCGCCGCTCCGCTCGCGGCGGCGGCCCGCTCACTCGCCACGGCAGCGGCGGCCCGCTTGGCGGCCACATCCTCCTGCACCAGAAGCAGGTGCTCGCCGACCCTCTCCGCCTCACGACTCAAATCCTGATACCGGGCGAACAGCCCCGCGACCGTGGTCGGCGGCTGCGCCACCGCGGCCGGAGGGAGCGCCACGACGACGGCGATCAGGGCCGCGACCGCAGCCGGCACGCCCCACCGCGTCACCCGACTCACCCGCGCCCGCCCGGTCAACCGTCACTCCATCCCGTCAGACCAGCTGCCGCACTCCATACTCCACGACACCGCGACGATCTGGCCCCGCTTCGCACCACCGGCCCCAACACCGTGCCCCAACGGGCATCCATCGAGCCAGGCGTAGCTACGAACGATCTTAGGAGGACCAAAGTACAAGCACCGTCAGGCCGGACTACTACCCACATTAGTATCGCGCACAACGCCTACCGAACGTGATCGCGCCGGTCAAGACCCTCCAACGGCCGTCGTGACCATGCGCGAATGACCAACAACCCTGTCGTCATCACTGCGCACCACGTGGTTCACCAGAGGGAGTTGGGAAATTGTCATTTCGCGATCCGCATCTGGCGGGGCTCCTGGCTCTTGGTGTACATCGCCGTTGTGCCAGGAGATCCGCCTCAGCGAGTGGTCAATACCGGGCATCGTGTCGACGGAGGCTACTGATCTGGTTGCCGGCCGCGGTACCAGGTGACTTCGAGCTCGCCGTCGACCGGCAGCGCGTCCCATCGGGTGGCCAGGTCCTCGAGCAGTGTTCGCGCCGCGGCCAGATCGGCGGCCGTGTACGGGAACGGCTCCTGCCGCACGACTCCCCAGTGCCGGCGCGCCCAGCCGTGCAGGTCGCCGCGTTTGCCCGTCCGCACCGTGTCGTGCACCACGGCGGCCAGCAGTTCGGCCACGGTCAGCGCCCGGCTGGCCGTGTTGGCCCGGATGATCCGCTCGGAGCGTTGCCGGTCGTCGTGGCGGCGCGGGCCGGACACCACCCGCATGTCCCCCATCAGGGCGCCGGCCATGATGCTGCCGAACACCCCGTCGGCCATCCGCAGCTCGCGCTCGGTGGCGA
>WUUC01163392.1_pt1 | contig 35203 bp, 39 predicted proteins | sample 6278441 | NCBI WGS metagenome assembly WUUC01 (sample SAMN13675441, study PRJNA597444) | soil metagenome | isolation source: soil | place: USA: Washington | collected 2017-10
AAGCCACTTCACGACTATACAAATGAACAGCTAGTGAATCACGCTGCCAAAATTCATGCTTTTTGTTTTCTGCATCTACTTTATACACCTAACTTACCTTCTTTTCTCAACATTCTCCTGAACTCATGCGCAGTATATTTTAAGAAAGAACCTTGCGCTGTTTCTTTTCCGTTCATCTCATTAGTTTTCCATATCAAATGAATATGATTGGGCATAATAATAAAAGCATACACATCGATTTTACCGGCATTGCTTAAATACTCCAAAGAACTTATTACTACTTCCTTATACCTGTCTTCCGTGAGACACGAGCCGGGGCTTTTTAATTTTATCGGACACTAACCAAGACAGGGGAAAATTATAACATTAACTCCTTAATTTTTAATGGTGGTTTTTATTATATATTGTGGGTAATAACAGCAGTACTGCCGTTAGGCGCAATAATACCAAAAATCATGCAGACATGAAAAATCTACTGAAGGATTTTTTTTTGATCTTATTTATATTAGTTGCAACCTCTTGCAAAACTCAAAATGTAACATCAGGTTGGAATGAAAAGTTAGGAAAGCAACATCTTCAAAACAGACAAGATTCTGCAACATGGGACGCAGATTTGCTGCAAAAAGATCTACAACGTAATAAAGAAAGTGTTTCCAAACCCATTGCATTTGGTGCTTTTCCCGTTCCTAAATATGAGCTACTTGGAAAAGAAAGTTTCAAAGGAGTAGGGAATGGTGGTAACTTTTTAGGAATAGATTTGAATGGTAAAAAAATTCTCTATTCATATTTCATGGTCAATAAAAATGCTTTCAACAAAGATTTAATTGGGGATAAACCAAATGAAGTTTTCTTCGCCATTGTTATGTTAACCGACTTCGTTGATACAGTAAATTTTACTCATGGAGGAGTACATATCATTTCAAGAAATAATCCCGACTATATTGGTGAGGGCTTCTTTAAAACAAAAACGGATGAGGTAGATTATACGGCTTTTCTAACTGCGAGCAGAGACGAATATGCTATTGTCAACATGAGACTTTTTAACCTTAAAGATGGCAGAACTATTTTAGTTGCACCACAAAAAGATGGGTCATTAAGGTCAATGCAAATTAAGAGACCCATTTTGTCAGATAAAGAAATTACCGACCACATTGAAAAAGTTTTGAAACAGGACAATGTAAAAGAGTTCTTCAACAATAAGGGAACTATATAAAATGCGCCTAACATTAAGAACAATAGCCGAAAGCCCCCATAAAGAAGCCCCGCATTAAAAATGTTAATGGGGGGCTTTTGGTTATTGTTTGTTGACCGACACCGTGCCCTGCCGGATCTTCTCAATCCCAAACAACCTTGGAGGGTTTCACCGGGGTTGTGCCACGAAAAGAATTAATATTGTAGATACTGTTAGCCACACCTGCACAACGCAACCAAAATGACACGACTACTACTATCTGCGCTAATTCTGCTTATATCAACCCGGCCCGGATTATACATTGGATAGCAGACCGCATTTTGAAATACCGCGAGAAGAATATAAAAACAATTAGCCGGATTCGGAGAAAGAAATATAAATCCCATTAATCAAAAGAGTAATTTTTCCTGGCAGACGGGAATAATAGCGCCGGAACTTCACCGCACATTTTTTAGTATATTCGGATACCATAACTTTATAATTCAACCGGCTATGCATTGCAAGAAACCATTCACTTTATTTCTTTGCCTGGTTGCCGGTGTTACCGTCACCGCGCAAAGCATTACTAAACTCGATAAAAGTACTATTTCCGTTGCATCATTGGACAAAAAGATACAATCGCTGGTAAAGGCTGCAAATGTACATGGCCTTGCTGTCACTGTTTTCAATAGTAACGAACCGGTTTATAAGAAAACCTTTGGCTACAAAAACATACAGATAAAAGAACCGATAAAAGGCAATACCAATATTTATGGCGCTTCATTAAGCAAGGCGGTATTTGCGGTGCTGGTAATGAAATTGGTAGAAGAAGGTGTGCTTGACCTCGATAAACCGTTGCAGAATTATCTTCCTAAGCCCATCTACGAATATACTCCTACCAAAAAATGGCATGACAACTTCAGCGATCTGAAAAATGATAGTTTGTATAAACTGATCACCGCGAGAATGTGCCTCGATCATACCACGGGTTTTCACAACTGGCGATGGTATGAACCGGATCAGAAACTAAGAGTAAATTTTGAGCCGGGATCAAAGTACAGTTATTCAGGTGAAGGATTGGTGTACCTGCAGGTAGTGCTGGAGTATATCCTGGGTAAAACATTAGAACAACTGATGCAGGAAAAAATATTTATACCGCTGGGTATGAATATGTCTTCGTACACATGGCAGCCAAAGTTTGAAAAAGATTATTGTATCGGCCACAATGCAAGCAGCGAAATGTATGAAAAAGATAAGGATAACGAAGCAAGATCGGCAAGCACACTGGAAACCACGCTGGATGATTATACATTGTTTACTACTGCGGTACTAAAAAACAGTATCCTGGCGCCATCTACCGCAAAAGAAATGTTCTCGCCTCAAATAAAGATCCGTACAGTACAGCAATTCGGCCCCCTGAGCATGAAGGATTCTACTACCAACGACGGTATTCAATTAAGTTATGGCCTGGGATGGGTTTTACTGCAATCACCCCACGGCACAGGGGCTTTCAAAGAAGGACATGGTGATGGGTTTCAACACTACTCAATTATCTTCCCGCAACAAGGCACCGGTATTATCATTATGAGTAATAGTGATAATGCGGAAAGCATTTTTAAAGAGTTGCTTGAAACTGCGATCGGCGATATTTATACGCCCTGGTATTGGGAAAATTATATTCCTTATGACCAGCAAAAAAAGTAAGCAAACATATGACTATTGCCCCGTCTTTAAAGGTCGGGCAACAGATGTACACACTTTACCTGGGCTTTAGCCCAAATGACAATTGGGAATTGCCCCTATTAATTTTTCCTGTTACATACAAAAAACATATTTCCTTATCTTGTTTCAATGAATATCTCTTTACTCCAGGTGATCATTTCTATGCTGGCCGGCATCGCTGTGATCATACTACTTAGTACACGGTTTAAACTCCCGGCATTTTTTGCTATGCTGATCGCCTGTTTTGTTACAGGATTAGGCGTGCAGTTGTCATTGCCGGGATTGATCACTATTTCCAAAACCGGTTTTGGCAATACCATGCAGTCATTGGGGTTTTTGATTGTATTAGGTACACTCCTTGGCCTTTTGCTGGAATATACCGGTAGCACAAGGGTAATGGCGGAGTACATCCTGAAAAAAGCAGGAAAGAAAAATGCTTCGCTGGCGCTAAGCCTCACCGGTTTTATTGTAGGCCTTCCCGTTTTCTGCGACTCAGGGTTTATTGTACTCAGCGGACTTAATAAATCAATGATCCGGCGCACCGGCTTATCAGCTATTACCATGAGTGTATCGCTTGCTTCCGGTTTGTACGTGGTGCATTGTTTGATTCCCCCGCATCCCGGCGCTGCTGCTGCCGCCGGTACCATTGGTGTTGACTTTGGCAAACTGATCTTATATGGCATCCTGGTTTCTTTTCCTGTTATGCTGGTTGGTCACTGGTGGGCGGGCTATATAGGAAAAAAGCTACCGCACACCAGTGCCGGTGATGAAGAGATCATGAAAGAAAGTGACGCGGCGCCATCCGTTGTTCAATCTTTTCTCCCGGTCATTGTTCCTATTGTATTAATCGCTTTGCGTTCTTTTTTTATCGATCACCCGATGGCATCTGCTGTATGGATGAAAAACCTGCTGGCGTTGGGTGATCCTGTTATTGCTTTACTCATTGCTGTATTGCTTGCATTGTTTGCCATGAAAAGATGGAACCAAACCCGAATTAACAGGCTGCTGAATGATGCATTGGAAAAAGCGGGAACAATATTATTGATAACCGGCGCCGGAGGTGCTTTTGGCGCTATACTGGCATCCACGAATATCGGCAGTCATTTCGCAGCCATGCCCTTGCTGAAAAGCATCGGCATCTTCTTTCCTTTCATTCTTGCATTTGTTTTGAAAACGGCACAGGGCTCTTCAACGGTTGCAATTATCACTGCCGCTTCGATTGTATTACCGTTGCTACCTGTTCTCGGTCTTGATACGGAAAATGGTAAACTGCTATGTGTACTATCCATGGGTGCAGGATCAATGATGATATCGCATGCCAATGACTCTTACTTCTGGGTGATAGCAAAATTTGCTGGCATTGATATGAAGGCCATGCTGAGAGCCTATTCCATGGCCACGATCATCATGGGAATGACGGCGATCCTGATCGTGTGGATATTATCATTATTCTTATTGTAAGAGTTCCTACACGGGCAGACGGCGGTTCGCACAAACTTCGAATATAAAATACAGGCACACGGATCACATGGATTGAACAGGTTTTATTGATTTTATCCTGGTAAGAATCGTTATCATCCGTCCAACCCATATGCTAACACATCAGCCAACCAAAGGAACTGGCATAATTATTAGCCCTGGTATATTAAAAACCATGAGATCAATTTTTATCCTGGCAGTTATTATATTTTCTTCCTGCAACAACAACTCCGCTCCGGAAACAAAAGTAGCGGCGCAAAAAGAAAAAGACAGGAAAGCCATTGAAAGATCTTATTCGACAACGGACATGAGCGGTTGTTTCTGGAAAATTAGCGGAAGAGATACACTGGTAGCCTGGCTGGCGCAAACCGAAAATACAATTACAGGAAAGCTCAACTTCGACAATTTTGAGAAAGACGGCAGCAGTGGTCCGGTGCATGGAACGGTAGAAGGAGATATCATCAAGCTATGGTACTCATTCGAATCGGAAGGCATGAAAAGTGTAATGGAAGTTTGGTACAAGAAGCAGGGCGACTCGTTGTTGCGGGCTGTTGGCCCTTCGGCGGTAAAAGCCGACAGCAGTTATTTCACCGATTACAAAGCGATAAAATTTGATAACAAACAGTCTTTTGTTAAAGTGGATTGTGCCGGTGTGCCCGACAAATATAAGTAAGCAGGGGTAACTCCTTTAATAACCACCGAAAGAAGTAAAATAGCTTTTTCGAAACCTGCAGGCATTAGACAGAGTCGGTAGCGTTTGCTTTTATTTTATTTTGCCAGCCTCAATATCCTTTCGCCAAAATAGCTATATTCCAAAGCCTTGCGTGTTCCCGCATTTTACTTGTATAATACGTCATTTGGCAACCGCATACCCGGAATCTTCGTTATAACTGGGAATATTTCAGCAGCCTTGTTTTGAAAGAAATAAAACAGCCGCTCATCGAAATAAATTTTACTTTTAATGAACAAACCCCATAGCACGAAGGGCGTTTTTAAACCCATACAAATATGCGGGTTTTCCATTTCACACTGAGGCGGGTAATTGCAGGGTTAATTTTATTGCCCGCGTATTTTGCTGCAAAAGCACAAGACTGCCCGCCTAATATAGATTTTGAAACAGGATCCTTCAATGGATGGACCTCTTATATCGGTTCCTCGGGCGATGGCGGTGGCCGGGGTGGTATCTCTCTTTACCCTTCGGGTGGGCCAGTGAACGGGCGTCATACGATGTTTTCTTCATTTCCAGGAAATGGTTTGGACCCTTACGGCGGCTTTCCCGTTAATTGTCCTAATGGCAGCGGCAAATCGATCAGGTTGGGAAACGATCTTGCCGGCACGGAAGCGGAAGGAATTTCTTATGAATTTACAATTCCCGCCAACCAGGATATTTATTCTTTAATTTATCATTACGCTGTCGTGTTCCAGGATCCTAACCATGAACGGGAGCAGCAGCCAAGACTGGAACTTGAGATCACGAATGTGACGAATAATACGATCATCGGTTGTTCTTCTTTTACATTTATACCATACGGTTCAATACTTCCCGGGTTTTTTACTTCGCCAAATCCCGGCGGCGACACCCCCGTTTGGTGCAAGGACTGGTCTGCCGTCTCAGTTAATCTTAATGGACTTGCCGGAAAAACGATCCGGCTTTTTTTTAAAACCGGCGACTGCACATTCCGAAGGCATTTTGGATACGCATATATTGACGTTAATACGGAATGTACCAGCGAGTTTGTCGGTTCTGCTTATTGTGCCGATGATACCGTAGTAAATGTAACCGCTCCTTTCGGATACCAGAATTACACATGGTATGATAATAACTTCACACAGGTGCTCGGCAGGGAACAAACTATTTCTTTACGACCCCTGCCTACCCCTGGTACCACGTATGCCGTAATCGTAGTTCCCTATAGCGACTATGGCTGTTTGGATACTTTGTATGCCAGGCTGGAAGATAACCTGTCAGTAACGGCCAATGCGGGCGAAGACATTCTATCCTGTAACCGAAGTCCGGTACCGCTCGGCGCAAATTCAAAACCCGGGTTATCTTATAGCTGGAGCCCGGCTACAGGCCTGTCCAATCCCCGAAGTTCAAATCCTTTTGCATCGCCAGGGGCTACTACTGCCTATGTGCTTACAACAAACCACGATGGTGGTGGTTGTGTAAATAATGATACAGTGCTGGTAACAGCCTCAATTATCGATACGTCAATGCGGTTGATCGGCAAAGACATGTATTGTACCGACAGCGATGACAGTGCGGTTCTGAAAGTCAGCCCTACCCAAGCCATCCAATGGTACAGGGACAACAATATTATCAATGGCTTTACGCAAACTGATTACCGGGTTTTGCAAACAGGAGTATACCATGCATTCCTTACAAACAGCGATGGTTGCAGTGGCCCCACTGAAAAGAAAACGATCATTATCGATGACCCGATACCTGGTGTTACTTATCCTGTGCAATATGCTGTTGTTGATCTGCCGCTTGATCTCACGGCAAGGGCAATTGGAGATACTATTCTCTGGAGTCCCGAAACCTGGTTAAATACTAAAACGAGCTATACACCTGTTTTCGATGGTTTATCCGAGCAGCTGTATACTATAGAAATGAGAACAAAAAGTGGATGTGTGACCGTCGATACTCAATTAGTAAAAACAGTCGCGGGGGTCGCGGTTCATGTGCCAACCGCCTTTACACCGAATAAGGATGGATTAAATGACTTTCTGCGTCCTATACTGATGGGCATTAAAGAAGTTCGTTACTTCAGAATATTTAACCGCTGGGGACAACTGATCTTTGAGACAAAAACTGACCGGCCAGGTTGGGATGGTATGCTAAAAGGAACACCTGTATCGTCGCAGGTTGTTGTCTGGATGCTGGAAGGGTTAGGAGTAGATAACAAGGTCTATCTGCGAAAAGGGACGAGTGTACTGATCCGATAAAGATTTACAGGTTTCCATCTTTTGGGGCGGTCTCACCGCTTATTGATTGTAACACTCACCTCTGTTCCTTTGCCGGTTTCACTTTGAATCTTCAATTGCCCGTTTATTGAGACGGCCCTTTTACGCATACTGATCAGGCCCGAAGCATGTTTTTTATTGAAGGTGTCAAATCCTTTTCCATCATCGGTAATGGTCAACCGTATTTCATCGCCTATATCTTTAATACGAATGCTTGCATTATTTGCTTGCGCATGGTACATGATATTACTCAGCGCTTCCTGGCAAATACGGAAGAAATCTAATTTTATTTCCCTCGACAGGTCAGCCTCGTTATAAGAACTTTCAAAAACGCAGGGAACGCCGTTGAGTATGGAAAACTCGCGGCAATGCCATTCCAATGTTTCGTTGAGACCCATCTCTTCGAGCATCCCGGGGCTTAGGGAAAATGAGATCCTGCGGATAGTATTCATCAGTAATCCGGCTACAACGCCTGCATTGGTTAGACGTTCCTTAGAAGCGGAGGACAGACAGGTTGATTCATCGCTGACAACTTCAACGTCCATTTTGATAACAGCGGCTAATTGCGCCAATTCTTCGTGCAACTCTACGGCCAGGTACTTTCTATCTTCTTCTATGCTGGCTTTAAAATGCCTGGCCAGGCCTTTGAATTTTTTATATTTTTCTTCGATGTCTTTCTCGTTTCGTTTGCTCTCTGTAATGTCTTTGGCGATAGCAAATACGACCTCCTTGTCGGGGAAATAGACAGAGGTCCAGGCAAACCATATAGCATCCCCATCCTTTGTGACATAGCGGTTTTGAAAATTCACCAGCGTCTTGCCGGCTAGCAGCGCTTTTCTTTCCCTGCCTGTCATAGCCTTATCTTCCGGATGTATAAAGGAGGCGATGGGTCTTGCAAAGAGTTCTTCCTCAGTGTAACCTAACTTATCACTAACAGCAGGATTAATTTTTCTGAAAAACCCATCTCTCCCAGCAATGCATGCGAGGTCGGGAGTCATCTCAAAAAAGGTAGCCATTTCAAGTTCTAAATTCAACAAAGTTTCCATACCAAAGCAATGTACATTTTTAGTGCAACAAATTTTATGACATATAAACGTATCTCTTCATAATTTCATTGCGTATCGCTCTGCGGGGAAAAGATTGTTTTTAATCAATCATATTGTAATCAATTATCATTACTTCTTATAGGCCTCAAAAAGTTCGTTCACGAAATTACAACTGCCTGTGAAAAGGATGTTGTGTTGGTTTTTTGCTTTCGTTAATGAGCATTTTACAAATGGAATCAACCTGGGGACGTTTACTATCATCATTGCCCTACTCAAATACATGGTTGGTTTCGCTGATGAGAAGCCGCTGTCGCTTCATTCAACAAAGACTTACATCAAACCGTTGCGCCACAAAAGATTTTTGATTCCGGAATACTGCCGGCGCAAAGCTTCGTTAAGCCTGATATGTTAGTAGCAGTATCCGTCAGTTAAATACTTTTACCCTAATAAATTCCGGTAAAATATACTTGCCGCCAAAAGTAGATTCTTCATGAAAACTCCAGTGATACATTTTACAGATAAAGAATTTGTTGTCAATTTTTGTTATAATACACGAGAGCCCAATATCTTCCTGGGCAGCAGAAACGCTTAACTGGAAATATCTTCCCAGTTTTATCAATGAATAATCATCATCTTTTAAAGAAGATAAGTAGAAGTCTGTCCAAAACTCAGGCAATTCTTTTACAGGCTTTTTTGCTAATATGTCTTGAAAAGTCAGTGTATCTTTTATTGTAAATTCCACTGTAGCACCTGATTCATTATATCTGATGATAGAAGTAATTTGTCCGTAACAAAATTTGGATTGTTCTACTTCCTGCTCCGTTTCATAACCATTTATAGACACAAGTGGACAGTCGTAATACAACCATAGATCCATATTCAGCCGAAACTTGACAGGTGGTTTTAATGTAACGAAATATGTCTGTCCCGTTAATGGGCTTTCCTGTAACGAATTATTACCATCCAAACTTTCTCTCCAGGCACAACTGGTAGCCATAATATCGGTCTGGTATTTTTTTTCATCTCTGTCAACAGGCTTACAAAGTGAACAATGTCTTATTTCAATTTCTTCTTGCATACGGTCTCTCTATATTGCTACTAAAGTAAAAGTGTTTATGAGTTGTTGCATTTGAAAAACGCCAGGTTCAGTTAACCACAAAAGCAAAATAGCGATTTGTAGCCGAATGTTTGACGTCCTCCACAATTTTATAACACACTGTGGGCGGTTGTCGTGTTCTGTCACGCTTTTGGTGTTAGCAAAAAAGGTACGATGGTTACGTTGCTACATTTTGATGCCCATCCCCTGTTTCGTCATTCAACAAAGGCTTACATCAAACAATTGCGCCACAAAAGATTTTTTATTCCGGAATAGTGCCGGCGCAAAGGTTCGTTTAAGCCTTATATGTTGTGCAGCGCTCTTCAATTACGCATCGCTATCAACAATAAAGTATGAATAAGATCTGTCGCTCAGGTTTACCAAAAGATTGAAATAACAAGTCCCACCATCCTCCACCGCGATAATCTTACGCCGCCAGTCAACAAACGAATTCGAACATAAATAGTTTACCCAGACTTTCTTTTGGCCGTTTGAAGTCATTAGTGGAACATATTGCCTTCTGTAAGTGTGTTTTGCTAAATTAACTTTTTATCTCCAACTTTATCTTTTGCGTAAACACCTTTATGATCGTCTACAAAAATCTTAAGTAAGGAATCAAGTGTCGCCAATTCTGTTACAGAAAGCTCTGGGGGTTTATGAAGACTATTTGGGGGCTACTTACTTATGCAAGAAATAAAGCCACAGGTAACATTAAAAAAATAAACGAAAAAAAGTTTTCATATATAGGCGTTTCTCATAAAATGGCGCAGGCGATAAATTCCAAAGTTCCCTACAACATCAGGGCTTGGCCGAAGCACGTGTTACTTCTGCTCGGCCGGGTGTTGAGTCAAAGATATAAAGCTGAAGTTGTATTCCAAAGGCCAGCTTGATTCTACAGTTGGGAGTGAATATTGCACTTGTAATTGCCTTTCATAAAGCCTTTTTTTATGGCTGAATTCTTGTACGAAGGTTTGGATATGAAATCAATTATCTTTTATAGTGTTCTTATCCTTCTGCATTGCTCTTGCAATCAAAATGACAGTGCTGAAAATACTGCTAAAATGGTGATGGGCGCTCCCAAAGCCGTTGTTACCAGTGAGCCAAATAGTGAAAACAAAAAGGCCCGCTTGCGTACGGATCCGATGTGCCAAAGCTACAGGATGGTGATACTGTGGAAGTAAAGATTGACGTACAGCATAAATTGTTTCAGGTTAAAAGCGGCATTTCTTTTACAGGATGGCTTTTTGGCGATTCGCTGCCAGGTCCGGTCCTTCGGGTTCGTGTAGGACAAACCATTAAGTTTTCCATGACTGATCGTACGCCAGACACTTCCGAAAACATGTCTATGAACATGAATATGAAACCCATGCCTCACTCTATTGATTTTCATGCGGCCATGGTAGATCCTGAAGATAAATACCGTAGCATCTCTCCCGGAGAAACTATTCATTTTACCTGGACAGCTAATTATCCCGGTGTCTTCATGTACCATTGCGGTACGCCGATGGTTTTGTTGCACATGATATCGGGTATGATCGGTATGGTAATAGTAGAACCTAAAAATGGTTTTCCCGGTAGGGTGGATCGGGAGTTTGCCATTGTGCAAAATGAATATTATTTGAAGCAGGAAGGGAATGTGTTTGTTCCTGACACGGCGTTAGCGATGCGCCGGCAACCAACTTATGTAACATTTAATGGTAAGGTTGGCCAGTATATAATAAAACCTATTCGTGCAAAAGCAGGTGAACGCATCCGTCTTTATTTTTTAAATGTGGGGCCAAATAATATTTCCGGTTTTCATGTTATAGGAACCATTTTGGATAAGGTGTGGATAGAGGGTAATCCTGCCAATCAGATGGTAGGTATGCAGGCTGTACTTGTAGGGCCTGCCCAGGGAGCAATTATGGAATTTGTGCTTCCCGAAAAGGGAAGATGTACTTTTGTCGACCATTCATTTGCTAATGCAGAAATAGGAGCAGCGGGTGTAATTGTTGCGGAGTAAAATGTTAAATCAAATAGGCTCAAAATGAAACTTCTGGTTCAGGTGTTTTCTTTGATTAGTAAAAAAATGCTTTCTTCCAAAGCAATTACTTCGTGTGGTATATTGGCAGGTATCTCGAATGTATCAAAGGATGAAAGCGTCATTACTGCTTCTTCCATTTCAAAAGCTATCTTTCCTTTCAACATTACAAGCAAGGCAGGACTGGGGGTAACATGTTTTTTTAATACCTGGTTTTCTTTCAGTCCAATTGCGATGACCTGACTTTTTACGGCGTTCTTTATTTGCAGCACGGCAGGTTTTTCACCCGTTAACTGCAGCTCTTCTGTAATTTTCATTTTATTATTTTTATTAACTCAACTAATCATAAGCCTGACAACTGGCATTTTAAAGGTCTTAATAAATTTGTAGTCTGACAAATTCAGATAAAGTAATGGAGCTAAGAACTGATACCAGGATTCATGTTTAATTTTTACTTGACCTTTTATTTTATTTTGAGCTATACCTGCTTTTCTGTCTAATTGGATTATTCGTTTAGCTTACCTCGAAAACGAAAAACTGCAATGAAAGAAGGTAAAGCCAAGGCAATGGATAAACTGGCCGACCAGTTTCAATTAATCATTCCGGAATTTTATGCTACTTATAACAACAGTCGCAAAATAGTCAATGCGCTCACATCAACCACGCTGGCGAAAGGCATTATAATAGATAACGTATCCGGCCTGCCCGTGTTTGATGTAATAGTAGCAGTAGCAGATCAGGAATGCAGCGCCACATCCAACCTGGAAGGATGATATTCCGTAAAAATTCCCCAGCCCGGTGTTTATACATTAAGCTTTGTAAAAGAAGGCTACCAACCCTTGCAATGAAACAGCAATATGCTTAATGGTTGGTGATTCAGTATTGTATCAACCATTTTTTTATTGGTAACACAATGTTGGCATAGAACACCAACCTTTTCCTGTTGGTCTGTCACAATGCAACCAATGTCAGTGAAACGCATGCAGCAGTGCTGAGAAAGGTAAGGACTCTACCAACTCAATATTTCCCTTGTATCCATTTCCCGGTTTCATACCGCCACACTTCGTTACTTAATTTCCCCCCGTTTTCAGCACCACCGTACAAAATAAAACCATTGGCTGTGGGAAGCATGCTGTTGGCAGCTCTGGGTGACGGAGGGCTACCACCATGTATTTTTTCTGAGAGGCCGTTTTTGATTTGCCAGAGTTCATTGGTGAAATTATTTTTCTCATCCAATCCGCCGAATAAAAAATAGCTGTCAAGATTTGAGTTGTACGTGATGCCGAACTTACTTCGGTTCGGCAAATCTTTTACAATTGTCGTATGCCCGTTGGTAATGTTTAGAAAAACCAGACCTGAGTCGGAAGCGAAAACGACTACAAAATCGTTTTTGACAAGCAGTGACCAAAGGCGATCCCTTTCAATGCCCAAATGGGTCGAAGAATGCTTTTGAAAAGTAGTGCCAACGAGTTCCCATACTTCAAAGCTTTTCTTATCCTCATACGACTGACCTGTCAGTAACAACTTTCCCCTTAACGAAAACAAGGTCGGTAAAGAAAGTTTTGGGCCATCCGTTACTTTGCTCCACGAATCTTTGAACCGGTATAAATAATTGACCACCTCTTCCTTTCCCTGTGCATTGTTTATCAACCCCCCATAGGTATAGAGGGCATTATTGTGATAAACCAATCCATGAGCCCACCGACCAGTAATACCGTTTCCGTCAACAAAACGCCACTTGCCATTGAATAGCCAGAGCGAATCGGTAACGAACCATTTGGTGTCCTTCAATTCAGCGCCGCTAAAAATGGCCAGTTCATTTGTAGTTTCGTTGTAAGCCGCCGCTTCCCAATGCTTGCCTGGTGGTTGCGTTAGTGCAACATAATAACTTGTAGTCAAAAAAAAGGAGACGCAAAGCTGTTTGAACAGAATCATAGGCAACTGCTTCACGAAAGCTACGACAACAGACTAAATTGCCTGTTACCGTTTATAGAAAAGGATTCTTACAAAAATTGCGCAGCAATAACACACCTGTAAGAACGGTTATTGGATCCAGCGGCAATTAGTAAGGGGGCTACTTAACATGGGATGTCATCGCGAAATACCCAAACAGCGAAGCATTGACTTTGCCAAAGCATGTAGCCAGTTGTTCTCTTTTGCCATCCTTGGCTGAAGAAACATCATTAACATATAAACACCAGGACTTGTAGCGCCGCCACAAACGGAAGTCTACTCATAGGACGCTGGTAATAGATGTTGAAGAGAGTTTGCAGAAATGCGGAAAGTAAAATGATTTTGTTATGCACAAAAACAAACCGATAGCTATCGGTTCTGACGAAGGCGGGAGATAATTGAAAATATCTATTCACTTACCTCTTGCTTTCAGCCCGATAACTATCGGGAGAAATAAGTATTGACCATATAATCCTTCTCTAATAACCTATATACATAGTACTCCTTGGGTTACCAGCGTTTTTGACCCAAAGCATTTAAATTCTTTTCTGTATTTGCCAGTAATGTCCGAAAGGGTCTTTAAACATTCCTTGTCTGTAACCATAGTCGTGGTCTGTTGTACGATTAATTTCTGTCGCGCCGGCCTGAATGGCTTTTTGCATTATTTCTTCCACATTAGGAACGAACAAACCAATAACTGCGGTTACACCTTTAGCACTTATTGGTTCAAGAGCGTCACGCATTTTTTCGTGCAAATGAAAAATGGCGCCATTAATTTCTAATTCAGCAACGTGAATGCTTCCGTCATCGTTGCGCAAGCAAAAGTTTTCCGTCGCTCCGAATCGCTTGTAAAACTCAATTTCAATTGTCCCGTTGGGAATATGTAATTCTGGAGCAAAATGCATTACGCCTTCTGTCTGTATCATGATTTCTTTGTGTCGTTTTTGGTTGTATATGTTAACGGGATAAAACTTTTTATAAGGTCAGTAATTGACTTAATATCTGTCATTATTAATGGTCGTTTAACATTGCTGGTAACGAAAGCCATTGCCGCAGTTTTGGTATTTGTTGCTGTGTCCGCCGATGGCTGCTGCCGATAAAGAAACGGAATTTTGATGAAAGTACAAAAGAAGCCAGCGCACAACTGAGCGTAGCAAAATGCGCTGGCGGATTAGTAACTCGTCAAGCCGATAACTAGTGATTGGTAGCGCGATACGGCTGAGAATATGAATGCCCGCCCATATTGCGCCAATGCATTGCCAGGCGCGTTTGTGTTAGTTGCTGATCTTTCTTAATTGTTGTTTAAAACGTAACTCCCATGTTTTTTCATCATACGATTTCTCACTAATTCGAAGAACAGTTCCGTCAGATTGCGGAATAAATCCTTGCCTAGATAAATAACTATCGGCACCAATTGTAAAATGCTTGAAAATATACCAGTTCCCATCAATTTTTCTTGTATCCCAAACTTGATAAAGGCCATTCTCACTAATCCATACAAAACCCCATTTTTTGTTAATTTTATCCCAGGCTCGAACGGCAACAGATTTGGCTCCGTTTGAAAATTGCCATTCTTCTATGAAACTCGAGGCATTAACGCTACGAGTTATTTTAAAACGAGATAAGCTATCTAAAGAGCCGTCTTCTTTTATTTCAAGCCAAGTGCCTGACCAGAACTCAAAATACTTTGCGTCACCTTCCGGTATAAATGGATTAGTGTCTTGACCTGAACTAGTCTGACAGTAAAAGAATGTAAGGAAAAATGAAATTGACTTCATGTTGCGCTTCTTTAAATACAATCAAGTTAGTGTAAAGAACCTACGGAAACATGTCGAACATGAATAAGTAGTAGTAATTGTTAAGAGTGGTGATTTTAAATGATGAAGTTTAGAGACTGGAGGAAAAATGCGCCTAACGGCAGTTTGTCTAAAAACTTCCGTTTTCTAAAAATAATAAACATCCGGGAAGCCAAGAAATCTTTTTATTGCCTACATTATTTGAATGAAGAAGGAATGTATAAAAAATCATCTATCATCTCTTTCGATCTCTTTTATTCATTTCCTACTTCAAATTTAAAAGTTATTCAAAAGTGCATAAAGGTTTGAAATCTATTTCCTGTTTTTGACAATGCCAAAAAGCAAACCGGCAAAAGCACCTATAATTAATCCTGTTCCTACGCTTGAATAAGTATCTCCCGAATAAACACCATAGGCCGCGCCTAAGGCTACTCCGAATGTCATTCCAAGAGCTAACAAAGTGCCAAAACCGTATCCTGTTTGTTTAGGTTTGTCTTCTGTCATAACCGAAGTTTGGGTTATACTTATTTTTTGTCGTTTGTTTACTGATTGCTGTGTTGTTACAATGACCGCCAACACTAAGATTGATAGATAACATGAACTTTCCAAATTTTTGAGCCATTGACTCTCAATAGTTGCCAATTCGCTTTTTTGTATTGCCGGGTGCGTCAGTGAACATTATTTATTTTGTAATATATCGTATTATTCTTTTTTCCGGGCCGCCTTAGATTTCCATAAACTAAAAGAAAGCCCCGGCTCGTATCACAGCCGCAATCATCGAACGCATGCTTCCTGAAATCAGGGCCTAGGCCCTGGTGCGTGTGCTCACGCATCGGAATTGTATTGTTGAAGTTGGTGCGTGGGGACACCATAGCCGTTAACTTAAGGCTTTATTATTTATGTTGAGCGATTGATAGTGGGTTTCTTTATTTCGTGGTGCATCGCATAATGAATTAGCAATTAACGGTAAATAAATGTCTCTAAGCCATTTCGTCACGGGCAATCTCTTTAACAAGACCAAACGCAGTGTAGCTGCTAATTTTAGGCGTCGTTTGAAAAAAATTAATACACTTACTCCTTTTTCAGTATCTATTTTTCTAACATGGGCATTACATGTTTTAAACAATCGCCAGTTAATTAAAATCCAGAGCAGCTTGGCAAGTAACTGACATTCCATTCTCTCTTTTTTAACCTTTTTTACTTTATTTATTTCAAAAAAGGATTTCCATGTTTTGAAGATCAATTCAATTTGCCATCTCAGGTAATATGTTTTTCTAATTGTAGTAATTGGCAGGATGAAGCTATCCACATTTGTAACAAAGGCATTATACCTCAGTTTGGTTTTGTGAAGAGCTGAAACACCTGTCCTTTTACTTTTAGCAATAGTATTTGCTTTTTCTATACGTCTATGGTATTCCTTATTACTAACACGTTCTATTATTAACCTGCAGGGGATTTGATTCTTTTCATAAAGTAATACATCCAACTCCATGGAATTAGTATTTGTCTTTTTAAGTGTGGCGTCAATCTTTTTCCAGTCCATGGTTTCATTTGGGTATTGTATACACCTGCCATAGCAGGTAGCCGGTTTAAGAAAAACGTTTTCTTTTCCACAATGGCCGACAAATAGGTTGGTGTAATGTAACCAAGGTCTCTTATGTACAAATCATTTGCTGTTATTGCGCCAATTGTTTCTTTTGAATCCTGTTGATCGTTTCTTAAATCCTTTGTTAGTTCGATTGATAGCCAACTGCCACTTATTAAATCGTACTCATATTGCAGACTCATCAACCCATTCTTTTTACTGAAGTTTCCATATCCGGAGTATTCATTATTATAATTGCTGGGTAATGAAAACTTTCTGAGTCCTTAATTTTTATACAAGGAAAATGCTGAGAGAAATCAGTAGCTGTTTTTAATTTTAACTGCTCAGATAATATGGTGTTTAATAATTCTTTTAAAAAACTTACAGCTTCGGATGTAAACTTCTTATGCATAGCCTCTTTGCTTATATCAATACCATATACCTGGTTGAGATCGGAAGTAAGATCGGGTAAACTTGTATGAGACTGGTTACATTCTGAAAACAATAATGTATTTACAAAGCAGGGAGCAGGGACTTTCCGGTTTCTTTTCTGGAATTTGGTTTGTCTTGCTAGCCTATCGATTGTAGCTTCTGAAAAACTACTATTGATCGCAAAAGCAATGTCTTTTCTATGTTGACTTATCAATAATTCTTTGTCGATTTTAAGTAAGTTTCTCCCATTTAATGATACTTTTGCCTTTACAAAAGCACCGCTAATTAAAACCTAAAATGTGCTTTTAAAATATTATGGGGAGAAAATAAACCACACGGGAACGCTCCGAAGGGAGCATTTTGCTTCCCCTTGAAACTCAAACAAAATATTCCTTAAGTTAACGACTATGGTGGGGACCACGCACCAAGGCATAGGCGTAACATTGCAATGAAACAGAAATATGCTAAATGGTTGGTGATTCAGTATTGTATCATCAACCATTTTTTTATTGGTAAAACAATGTTTGCATAGAATACCAGCCTTTTCCTGTTGCTTCAATTATTGTAATGAAAACACAACAGGTTTCCTCATTCCTTTCCGGGTCTTTAGTTATAAAGATTCAGGCCAAGTGCCGGCAAGCAGTACCAGGTATTTTAAATTAATGAGTAAGCGGGCTCGCCGCAAAGCATTTTATCCGACACAATTGTTTTAGCATTCCAATCAATGCTTAATGTGCCGATCAATCATGACGCAACCCTTCCGCCACCCTGAATACATGCAGCAAATAGGGAAATAAAGCCTCCATCGTTTCTTCAACGCCACGTGTAGAGCCGGGTAGTGTAATTACCAGGGTGTTTTTAATAAAACCAGCTATCCCTCTCGACAACATCGCATACGGCGTTCGTTGCTGCCCATAGTTTCTCGCTGCTTCCATGATGCCGGGCACTTCTCTTTCAATCAATGGCTTTATTGCATCAGGCGTTACATCCCTTGGCGACAAGCCGGTGCCTCCGGTAAAAAGAATAAGGTCATAGCCATCACCACTTAGTTGTTTTACTTTGTCCTGTATCAATGTAAACTCATCCGGGATAATTTCGTAGGCATCCGCTGTCAGATTATACTTCGTTAATTTTTCAATGATCTTTTTACCGCTGCTGTCTTGTTTTTTGTGATGAAAAATGCTATCCGAACAAACAATCACAGCCGTTCTTAAACTCCCCGGTAATTGATCTTTGAAATCAGTTTTACCGCCTTTCTTACTTTCTAACCTGATCGTTGCTATCTCAACGCCCTTGTCCAAAGGCTTTAGCATATCATAGATCGTTAACGCGGTAATAGCAGCCCCGTGCATGGCTTCTACTTCTACGCCGGTTTTGTAAATAGTATGTACCTCTACTGTCACGGTAATTTTCAGGCCATCGATATGATGGGTGATGGCTGCATACTCGACAGGCAATGGATGGCAATCCGGTATTACATCACTTGTTTTCTTTATCGCTAAAAGGCCTGCTGCTCTTGAAAATTCAAAGATATCTCCCTTCGGAACTTTTTTATGTAGAATAGCGTCGATAGTTTCTTGTTTGGAAACGGTGATGATCGCCGAAGCTATAGCTTGTCTCAGGGAATTTGTCTTGTGCGTTATATCAACCATAATAATTTATTCTTGCTAAGGCAAATGGAAATCTTATTTACGTAATGCCTTTACTTGTGCAGGTGTTACCTTGCCGCTCACCTTGTTTCCCCAGCTATTTCTTACATAGTTAAGTACATCGGCTATCTGTTCATCAGTCAAATAGGGCTGTGGAGGCATCGGAATATTATACTTTCTTTTATTCACCGTAATTTCGTCACTTTGTCCTTCCAGTATAATATTAATCAGTGTTTTGGCGGTTTGTTTTTTTACATAGTCCGCTTTTGCCAGCGGTGGATTGATATCCGGTGTGCCCCCGCCATCTTCCATATGACAACTCATACAATAAGTGGTATATACTTCCTGTCCGCGTTTTATACTTTCTTTCAGATCGTCCTGTTTAAAAAAAGAACTGCCGGTAATAAAAAAGGCTGCAAGAATAGAAAGGATACTTATTGTCTTTATCATACTTTATGTTTAAGGGCATTTAACGTGTGTGCTCAAAGATAGGGGAGTGTTATTTATTTTCTTTCCATTGATAGGTTGCGTCTTCGAATAACTCTTTTCCCCAAACGGGTAACTCTGCCTTTAATCTTTCTACTGTTTCTTCGCAGGCATGGATAGCGGCCTTACGATGTGGTGAAGATGTGAAAACAAATAACGAAATTTCTCCTGCCGCTACGGTACCCAGCGAATGATATACATGCATACAGGTCAGCTCGTATTTCGAAAAAATGGCTTCCCGTATCGTATGCATTTTTTCCAGCGCCATATCTTCATAGCTTGTATATTCTATGGCGGCTACTTTTTTACCGTCCATAATATCTGCCCTTACCTGTCCCAGAAAGATGCTATGCCCGCCGATGGTTGTTTGCGTACTGTGCTTTTGAATGCTGTCCGCGATAAATGATGCGGCAATGGGGCCCTGCACAAATATATTTTTAGGCTTTCCGTTCATGATCGTTGTGGCTGGTGTTGTTTTTTCCAATTTTCGATACCGCCTTTCAGACTGTAGATTGTTTTGCTGGTTCCAAAACTTCGCGACAAATGAACAGCGGCTTTTTTGCTGCGTTTGCCTGATTGGCAAAAAACGATTACAGTATCATGCTTTATCTCCGGCAATGTTTCGGTTAGTTCTTGTAATGGAATTTTTTGATGTTGAAATTCATTCACTTCCGGTAGCTCGTGCTGCTCACGTACATCAATGATGTCAATGCTTTTGGTTTCGATCAGGTTGTCAAACGCTGCAGGGTCAATTTCCGAAACACCCGTAGAGGTACAAAGCCATTCATAGTCCATTTGCTTAAAAGCTGTTTCGTCGGCTGGTACCAGGGAACGGGTTTTTTCTTTTGCGGCCAGTTCAAAGTCGTAAAGTTGATTATTCAAAGCATTATAAGTGAGCAGCCGGTTCACAAGCGGTTGCCCCATACCGGTTATTAACTTGATCGCCTCGTTCGCCATCATGGTACCGATGATTCCCGGCAGCACGCCCAGCACTCCTGCGTCGGCACAGTTCAATACCTCATCCTCTTTCGGTGGTTCGGGAAAAAGATCACGGTAGTTAACGGCAAAACTATTATCCTGTTGACGAAAATTAAAAATCGCCACCTGTCCTTCAAACTGAAAAATAGCGCCATAAACCACTGGCTTGTCAAGCAGCACACAGGCGTCGTTGATCATGTATCGTGTAGAAAAGTTATCCGTGCCGTCAATAATAATATCAAACGGTCGCATGATGCCTAATGCGTTTTCCACGGTCAACCTTTGCGCATAAGGAATGATAGTAACTCCGGGATTCAATTGCCGAAACAGGGAAGCAGCTTTTTCGACTTTTAGTGATCCAATATCATTGGCGGTGTATAACGGTTGCCTGTGAAGATTACTAAGAGCAACGGTATCATCGTCAACAATGCCAATTGTCCCAACACCTCCAGCAACAAGGTATTGCAATACAGGGCAACCAAGTCCACCGGCTCCGACTACCAATATTTTTGCATCGAGCAACTTTTGCTGACCCGTTTCGCCGAACTCTTTTAACAGGATCTGGCGCTGATATCTTTCGTATGGTTTTGGTTCCTTCATTTTTATCCTCCCGAAAATGGTGGCAGTAAAGCCACGGTGCTGTCTTCTTTAAGAATAGTATTGCTGGTAACAGTTTGTTTGTTAACGGCCAGTATATATTTACTGCCGGTGAGGGCAGGGTACTGTTTATTCAATTCAATTACCAGGCTATTCGTATCAGCAATATCACTGAGCGTAAGCGAGCTGGTATTTAGAATATCAGTAAGTTGTCCGAATATCATTATCCGTATTGCCATATCTCCACGAATTTACTTTAGTTCGCGGTTATTTGAATGGGTGCATTCCAAATTTTCGCTAAGTAAATTGGAAAGATCTACGTGTTTGGTCTATGTGTTTGGTCTATGTGCCTATGTTTCTATTGTGGTTCAACCCTTTTTTACCACATATTCAGATAGGAAACATAGGTTTCCACATAGAGAGAATCCATGAGTCAAAAATAGTAGCGCTAAAATTTGGAATGCACCCATTTGAACAGGTACAAGGCAGCTTTTTAATTAATTATCTTTGCATTCAATTTATTTTTTATGGGCAAGTTTCATGACTCCATTGGCAATCAGCACCGCAAGTTTATCGAATCACAGCATTTGTTTTTTGTAAGTACCGCGCCATTAAATGAAGACGGCCATATTAATCTTTCGCCAAAAGGGTTGGACAGTTTCAGGATCCTTTCGCCCACCCGGGTTGGGTATATGGATATTGTAGGAAGCGGCAACGAAACCTCGGCGCATATCCTGGAAAATGGCCGCATCGCCTTTATGTTTTGTGCATTCGGCGGCCCACCGAATATTTTAAGGTTGTATGGCAAAGGTTATTCTGTATTGCCTGTCGATCCTGAATGGAAAGAACTGGCGCCGCATTTCGATATATTGCCGGCTACCAGGCAGATCATCGTTGCCGGGATTTCCAAAGTACAAACATCCTGCGGCTTTGGCGTTCCTTTTTATAAATATACCGGCGAACGGGATCATGCTCATAAATGGGCGGAGAAAAAAGGTGCCGATGGGCTTGAAGAATATAAGAAAGAAAAAAATCTTGTTAGCCTGGATGGATTGCCAACAGCATTGGCTACATCAGGCATAAGTAAATAATAATTTATAAGCGGCCAGTGCCAGTACGATGGTAAGCACATACTTTAATGATGATTGCTTATAACGCCTGGCACCAAAATACGCTCCGCATATCCCACCAATAAAGGCAATAGCCACGTACATATACATATCTGCATTAAACTGGATGCCTTTTGTTAACTGGCCTGCCAATCCCGATAAGGAATTTACAAAAATGAACAAAGCACTGATTGCAGCCGTTTGCTTCATATCAGCCCATTTCAATAGCAATATGACAGGTGATAAAATAATACCACCACCAATACCGATCAAGCCGGAAAGGAATCCGATAACGGCCCCGATCAACAGCGATACAACGGTGTTTTCTTTTTTTAATTCGGTCACCTGCAGATTGCTGAAAAATAGAAAACGGATGATGGGGATTAATAAAAGTATGCCAAGTATTTTCTTATAGATGGTAGCGTCTACGGTTATTAAACCTCCTATAAAAGCTAATGGCACCGATGCAATCGCAAATGGCAGAAACAATTTCCATTTAAAATATCCACCCCGGTAAAATTGTATGAAGGATGTAAGGGATACAAAAAGGTTTAGTAGTAAAGCCGTCGGTTTCATCACATCGGGAGAAATGCTGAAGATCGCCATAAGGGCCAGGTAGCCACTGGCTCCGCCATGCCCGACCGACGCATAGAGGAAAGCCACAAGGAATAATAAAATATAAAACACAAGTATATTATCCATACTTAATAACTATTGCCGCAGCAAATGTATTTCAACCAGGTCACCTTCTTCAACAATGGTGATCTCTTCGTCTATTTTAATAAGGCAATTGGCTTTCGCAAAAGAACCTAAACGATACGACTCTTGTGCATTCAGGGGAGTCACGGCTTTCCCGCCATAAAAGCCTTTTAAAAAATGCGTAAGCCCGGCCGCTTTCTTAAAAGCAACTGAGAGTGGTACTTTCATAACCCGTACAGTAGTTTGATGCTTGCTTATTTTGCGTAACGCTGGTTCGGCATATTCGTAAAAGCAGGTGAGTACCGATGCAGGATTGCCGGGCAACCCAAAAATTAATTTGCTTTCTTTCTTTCCAAAATAAAATGGTTTGCCAGGACGCTGTTTTATTTTATGAAAAAGTTTCTCAACACCGCACTGTGCGGCAGCTTCTGTCACAAAGTCGTAGTCACCCACACTGACACCGCCTGTTAAAAAAATAATATCGCTTTGTTGCAGCGCTTCATTTAATACCTCCTTTAATTTCTCCAGTTCGTCTTCGGCTTTGTATACTTTTATTTTTTGTATGTGCAATTGTTTGAGTGCAGCCTGCAAGGAGAATGAATTTGATTCATATACCTGTCCCCGCTGCAATGGCAGGCCGGGCGTTTGTAATTCATTGCCGGTAACGATAATACCGATGGAAGGGTGGGGGAACACTAAAACCCCGGTAACGCCAATACCCGCCAGGAAGCCTATCGCGGCCGGGCTCAGTAAATTATCTTTTGCCAATGCAAGTTCACCGGGGCGTATTTCGGAACCTCTAAGTCTTACATTCGCTCCGCGGTTTATCATTTTATCTTCAATGAATAACTGTTCGTTGCTGATCGTGACTTTCTCCTGCATTACTACGGTATCCGCGCCGGCAGGCACTGCAGCTCCTGTAAAAATGCGTACCGCTTCACCCTCTGATAACATAATTTTTTCGGTACTGCCCGCAGCTATTTCTCCTTTAATAGCTAATACTTTATTGTTATTCCAGTCAGCGAAGGAAAACGCATAGCCGTCCATGGAGGACTGGTCGTAGGCAGGAATATCTATCCCAGCATAAACATCTTCTGCCAATATCATTCCCGCTGCCCGGAGCAATTCCATCTTTACAGGAGGCAACGTAATTGTGTTTTCCTGGATTATTTTTTTTGCATCTTCTACTGAAATCATGCCCCCATCCCCTAAAGGGGTGTTAGGGAGTTTTATTTTATTCATCCTGGTATCATTCAACTTTTAAAATATAAATAGTTACAAATTTTGCTTCTCTTATTACATTTAATCTATCTCTCAATGGAGAAGTAGATTGTATGTATCAACCTCTTCGAAAAGCAAGGGCTGTGTATTGCAAGTCTCCCTTTGGGGGAAGATTTAGAGGGGGCCGCTCTATCCACCAATCGTTATCATACTCCGGTTATCGATATCTTCAGCGTGCAGGTGTTCAAAGTTGCTGGTGAACTGGCCCCCTAATTCTTTGGCTTTCGATTGAATACTCTGATGGATAAGCGGGATCACGTCTTCGTCTTTACGCAGAGCCGTAAGCAAGTCCGTTTCTGCTTTCGAAAAAAGACAGTTCTTTAATTTGCCGTCAGCTGTCAGTCGCATCCGGTTACAATCACTGCAAAAGTGCTCACTCATGGTACTGATAACTGAAAATGTTCCTTTGTGTCCTGCTACCTGGTAGCCTTTCGCCGTATCGTGCTTCTCATCCTGCAAGCGTATCACCTGGTACTTCCCGGTAATGACTTCCAGCATCTCATGATACGAAAAAACTTTGTTGCTGGTCCAGCGATTGCCGGCGAAAGGCATAAACTCGATAAAACGGACATGCACCGGGTCATGTTTTGTCCATTCGACGAAATCATTCAGCTCATTTTCATTCAATCCCTTCATCACAACTACATTCACTTTAACATGAAAACCGCGGCGCATCATGAGTTGTATATTATCAAATACCAGCCTGAACTGATCACGGCGTGTGACCAACAAAAATTTTTCCGGTTGCAGGGTATCCAAACTTATATTCAATGATGTTACGTTAGCTTGTTCCAGTGTGTCAGCGAATTCATGAAGCCGTGTAGCATTGGTAGTAAGTGTAAGTTTTACAGGCAACTTTGATAAGGCCATGATAATTTCTTTCGCATCTTTCCGTACCAGGGGTTCACCGCCGGTGAGCCTGATCTTATTCACCCCAAGTCCTACAAATGTTTTGGCCAGTGCTTCAATCTCGTGCAATTGCATCAACCTGCTGGCGGGTGTAAATTCATAATCTTCTTCCGGCATACAATAAAAGCAACGCAGGTTGCAATTATCCGTCAGCGAGATACGGAGATAATTATGAATACGATGGTAGGAGTCCAATATCATTTCACACCGAAATTACTATATTAAAAACATTTACCTCTTTGGCTGCAACCGGTATTAATTTAACGCGTTGTATTCTTCTTCCGTATCAATATCAATACTTCCCTTTTCGAACAAAACAGCCGCAGTGTCACCGGCATACCGTTCTACGATCTTTTTGGCTCCTGCATCACCTTCCAGCCCGACTAACTGCGGGAAAATAGTTTTATGAAAAAGCACCGGTGGCCCTACTGCATTCTTGTATTGGCTGGTAATGATCAGTTTGCCGCTAACTTTTTGCGCCGTGATCAGCTCATTTAATAATGAAGCCGATACAAATGGCTGGTCACAAACCATCAGTATCACAGCATCGGATGCCGGGGCAATATGTAACAGGGTATTCACCCCACAGCGAATCGACGATGCCATACCTTCTTTCCAATCTTTATTTTCCACGATGTGAATTTTCTTTTCTCCGATCTCTTTTTCGAGCAGGGCAGCATTCGCTCCCAGGACTGCAACAACCGGATCCGCAAACGTATCATTAGCCGTGTCGACAGCATTTTCCAAAAGGCTTTTACCCTTGTAAGGAAGCAGCTGTTTTGGACGGCCCATCCTGCCCGATGAACCTGCAGCCAGTATAATGATGGCGCAGTTGTTTAGTATGATTTTTTTTGTCACTATTCCTATTTGTTTTTAGCAGCGATGATTACCTGCTCAATAACAAAATCATTGCGGGAATGAATAGTGCGTGTATTACTATGCAGGGACAAACCTCGTTTGCCATTTATCACCGCTTTTATTTCTGACAAAATAGATAAAGCAATTTCTTCCGAAGTTTCCGCTCCTATATCAAGCCCGACAGGACTGTGAACGGAAGCGAGTTGTTTTTCAGTCAAATAAATTTCATTTTCTTTCCATTCGCCGAGCATTCGTTCCAGTTTCTTTTTGGGTCCAAGCATGCCAACATACGTTACGTTCAGCTGTAGCAATTGAAGGAGCATAGCCATATCATAATTATAGTTATGCGTCATTAAAAGGAACACGGTTTGAGCGTCCGTTTTAATTTGTTCCAGCACCTTTTCTGGTTTGGCCACTAATACCTGGCAAGTGGGAGAGAAGCGTTCCTGTTTAGCATAGCCCGGCCTACCGTCAATAACCGTGGTTTCCCATCCCAGTATTTCAGCCATAGCTACCAGGGGTATCACATCATTCCCCGCTCCGAAAATGATTAATGAAACAGCGGGTTCTATGAATTCGATAAAGGCCGCCAGGTTTTGTTTATCGGAAATATAATTTCTGAATACGGATTGAGCTTTTGTCAACGCCTGCATGCCGTCTTTAATGATTATATCCGTCAGCACAGGGGCATTTCCACGCACGGCTTCATTTTCTCTTAATAATAAACAAGTGCCGGGCTGTGTATCTTTTTTATTTTCCAGGGAGTACAGGGTGATCAAAACGGCCTTTTGTCGTTTTGCCGCGACTGCTTTTAAAAGTTGAATGGGATTATTGGCATTAGCAGTATCGATAGGTTCTATCAATACCTGGATGATTCCATTGCAACCAAGGCCGATACCGAGTTTGGCATCATCTTCATCCATGGTATCATAAGTAACAAGCATGGATTTTTTCTGCGACATGACCAGTAAGGCTTTTCGTAAAGCGTCTCCCTCAAGGCAGCCGCCGCTGATAGCCCCGGTCAGTTCTCCGTCTTCCGTTACCAGCAGCCGTGCTCCCGGTCGCCTGTAAGACGATCCTTCAACATGCACTACCGTGGCAAGGGCTGTTTGTTTTCCCAGCTTTTGGGCTTCATCGAATGAGCGGATGATATCTGTTATTTCTTTCATACCCCCAAACCCCCTAAAGGGGCTTTTAGCCTCCGTTTGTTGAAGAATACTTTAATCTTCCAACAGTGCATTCTTTTTTTGGCGTTGTTAGATAAAGATGCACTGATAAATTATCAGGTCATGGCGTAAGAGATTTATTTCGAATTCTATAAAGCTATTTTTACCGTTAGAACCTTAAGCCCACTTTAGGAGATTTGGGGGTTGTCAAAACTTCACACACTCGCTCAACTCTTTCTCAGTATAAGCAACATTGTATTGCTTTAATACTTCATCCGGTACACCATTCCATTTATTAGGCGTATTACCGGCATAGCCAACGTCTTTAATCCCAATTTCAGAAGTATAAAATCCGCTGGCGGTGAGGTTGCGCATCAATGAAAAGAATACGACACCCTGTTTCATTTCCGGTTTTGCTTTTTTAGGATAAGCGATCTCGTCTACCATCTCAACCTGTTGTTGCTGGCTGCAATCTTTAAATGCTTTTTCATAGCGTTTTACACATTGCATGTCCAACCAGCGAAGGCCGCCGCGCATAGGCAACTGGTGCTGCGGCATATCCTGAACAATGAAATCGATGAACTCCGGCACTTTTGCATCAGATGCACTTCCACTTACCTCATCTTTTGGAATGATGATATCACCCAGCACGGTAATCGTCGCCATTTCATGTGCTGTAAAAAATTTTCCCTGCGCCAGTAATCCCTTCTCGTACTCCATTTCTGCGGGGCTGCGATCAATACCTACCGTTGATTCGGCAGGCTTCACTTCTTTTTCATCCGGTTTACAACCGGCAATGACTACGGGTGCAGCTACCGCACCGGTTAATATCAGCTTTAATGATTTACGTCTGTCCATAGTAGAAACCCCCAAACCCCCTAAAGGGGCTTTACACTCCGTCTTTCGAAGAAGCGTTTTGCTTTTGGTTATTAATTATTTTTTGAACTGTCTATTTCAATTTTAACCTGCTGGTTAGTAAATCTAATAACAGTATATCCCCAATTTTCCAGGTTAGTTTGCCTTTCTTTATCCAAACACTTCACCGTTTCTTCGTTATGTATTTCTCCATCAACTTCTATTATCAATTTAGCCCGATGACAATAAAAATCAGCTATGTATACTCCGATTGGATGTTGTCTGCGAAATTTCCAAACATTCGTTCCTCCTCTAATGTAAAACCATAATACTTTCTCTGCATCTGTCATATTCTTACGCAAATGCTTTGCATTTCCGAAAATGATATGCGAAGCTCCTTCAAACATGCCACCGCTTCTATATGGACTCTTACCCGCAAATCCCCTAAAGGGGGCTTTAGACTTTGCTTGTTGAGGATTTTTTCTGTATTTAAAGTTTCTTGCTGCAATTTTTCAGTGAAAATTTTTATTAAGCTCTTGTCTGTTCTTATTCAAATAATACTATTTCTACTGTCAGACCCTAAGTTCCCCTTTAGCGGGATTTAGGGGGTTCTATATATTTTGCTTCTTCAATTCTTCAACAATATATTCACTTGCCCGCATGCTCAACGCCAGTATCGTCCAGGTAATATTTTTATCAGCCTGCGATACGAATTGGCCCCCGTCTACACAAAACAGATTTTTGCAATCATGTGCCTGGCTCCATTTATTCAACGGTGAACGTTTCGCATCATTTCCCATTCTCACGGTACCCCCTTCATGAATGATTTCGCCTGGTTTGGAAAGTCCCCAATTGTTTTTTTCATTATCATCGCCGCCCCATGTAATGATGGCGCCCATATTATGCATCACTTCTTTAAAGGTTTCCTTCATGTGCTTAGCCTGCTTTATTTCATGACCACTCCATTTTACATTAAACTTCAAAACAGGGATCCCGTATTTATCAACCGTTGTCGGATCTATTTCGCAATAATTACTCTCCAGCGGAATCGCTTCCCCGCGACCCGCCATACCGACGCCTGCACCATAGAAATAACGGTGGTCCTCTTTCAGCGAAGCTCCATAACCACCCGCTTCTTTTTGTTTGCCTTTTACAACATATTTTCCATTCAGGTTCTCAATACCCCAGTTAAAGCCGTACGACGGATTGCCCTGTCCGCCCCAATATTCAATATGATAGCCTCTCGGGAAGTCAAGTTTTTTATTATCCAGCCACCACGGTGAATATACATGCATACCGCCGACCCCGTCTTCATTATACCGTTTACGATCGAAGAGTTGCGGCAGTATCCCGCCCATTGCCGCACCAGTTGAATCATGCAGGTATTTACCAACCGCATTGCTGTTATTACCCAAACCGTTCGGATGCCTTTGCGATTTTGAGTTAAGCATTATTCTTGCAGATTCGCAGGCACTTGCCGCAAGGATCACCACTTTTCCTTCCACCTGGTATTCCTGCATATCATCTTTACTGACATACGAAACGCCGGTTGCCAGGCCTTCTTTATTAGTCAGTACTTCACGGGCCATCGCATTCGGTACGATATCGATATTACCTGTCTTCATAGCAGGATATATCAATACATTCGGCGATGAGAAATCTGCTTTGTAAAAACTGCAGTTTCTGCCACACTGCGCACAAAAAGCACAAGCACCGCGTTCTTTATTGTCCGGTAATTGTTGCGTAAGAATAGAAAGACGGGAAGGGATCACCCGCACACCGGCTTGTGTAGCCGCATTTTTTATAAATAGTTCATGCAGTCTTGGTTTGGGTGGCGGAAGGAAAAAGCCATCCGGATCATTATCCAAACCTTCATTGGTACCGAATACGCCGATCAGTTTATCTACCCGGTCATAAAACGGTTTTACATCTTCATAACCTATGGGCCAGTCATCGCCGAGGCCATCGATACTTTTTCTTTTAAAATCTTTCGGTCCAAAGCGTAATGAGATTCTTCCCCAGTGATTGGTACGGCCGCCCAACATTCTTGCGCGGAACCAATCCCAATCCGTACCAGCCTCCTTCGTATACGGTTCGCCTTCCAACTCCCAGCCACCATAACAGGCGTCAAAATCACCAAACGGACGAAGGGTAGAAGCTCCCCTGCGTGGCGACTCCCATGGCTTTTTAAACTGGGTGATATTTTTTTGAGGGTCATATAAAGGCCCCGCCTCGATCATGCAAACTTTTAAACCCGCATTAGCTAATATATATGCAGACATCCCGCCACCTGCACCGGAGCCTACAATTACTACATCATATTTTTTAGCTTGCTTCTTAACCTGGAAACCACCCATACTGCAACAGATTTTTGTTCAATAAATAGCGCCAATTTACAGGTTAACCGTCAATCAGCGAAGATTTTTTTATTGCATTGGGCAGATAGCCGTTCGTATAAAAGAAAATATTCAAATTATCTTTAGCTATAAATTATTTCTTTCCATGAAGAAAACGATTATGCTGATCGGATTTATCATACCGCTGCTGGCTAAAGGACAAAATAAAACCTTCGATACTTATGCTGTTTACAGCGGCAATGATCTGGGTTTGACTTATAGTCCGCAACAATCCCTATTCCGCATCTGGGCGCCAACAGCCGAGAATGCTGAATTGATCCTGTATAAGGACGGAACAGGCGGAATGGCTTTGCACAGCTTTGGAATGAAAAAGAGTAAAGGCGGGACATGGGTCACTACGTTGAACGGAGACCGGGCAGGAAGGTTTTATACATTCCGGGTACAGGTAAATAATAAATGGCTGAACGAAGTGCCGGATCCCTATGCCGTAAGTGTCGGGGTAAACGGAAGAAGAGCGATGATCGCTGATCTTGATCAAACGGACCCGGAAGGCTGGGTCAAAGATAAAAGCCCTGCATTGAAAAGCGCAACCGATGCCGTGATCTATGAACTTCATATAAGAGATGCCAGTATTGCCGCCAATTCCGGAGTTCATAATAAAGGAAAGTTTATAGGATTAACAGAAAAAGGAACAACCAATAAGGAAGGTTTGTCTACCGGTCTGGATCATTTAAAAGAATTGGGTGTAACACATGTTCACCTTTTGCCTTTTTATGATTTTCTTTCCATTGATGAAACAAAGCCGGGTACGCCCCAATACAATTGGGGATATGAGCCACTGAACTATAATGTACCGGAGGGCTCTTATGCAACTGATGCTAATGATGGCATCACCCGGATCAAAGAACTGAAACAGCTTGTAAAAGCGTTTCATGAAAATGGTTTGAGTATAGTGATGGATGTGGTGTATAATCATACCATGCTCACAGAAGATTCTTATTTTAATCAATTGGTTCCCGGTTATTATTACCGGCATACGGCAGATGGAAAATTCTCAAACGCTACTGCCTGCGGAAATGAAACGGCCAGTGAAAGACCCATGATGCGAAAGTTTATGATTGAATCTTTGAAGTATTGGGTAAAGGAATATCATATTGACGGATTTCGTTTTGACCTTATGGGTGTGCATGATATTGAAACGATGAACATCATTGCAAAAGAACTGCGCCAGATAAAGCCGGACATTTTATTATATGGCGAAGGATGGACAGCAGGCGCATCGCCTTTGCCGGAACCAAAAAGGGCGTTGAAAAAGTATGCCTATAAACTCGATAATATCGCTGTGTTCAGTGATGATATACGGGATGGAATAAAAGGAAGTGTATTTGTAAACGAAGAAAAAGGTTTTGCAAGCGGGAGACCCGGTATGGAAGAAAGTATAAAGTTCGGCATAGTGGCTTCCTGTAAACACCCGCAGGTCAATTACAGCAACGTGAACTATTCGAAAGCGCCGTATGCAAAAGACCCTTCGAATACGGTGACCTATGCGGAATGCCACGATAATCATATTCTCTGGGATAAACTGGCGCTATCTGCCGGTACATCCACCGAAGCGGAACGAAAAGAAATGCATAAGCTGGCGCTGGGTATTGTGCTTACTTCGCAGGGCGTTTCATTTTTACATGCAGGCGCAGAATTTTTAAGAACTAAAAAAGGGAACGAAAATTCTTACAATGCGGGCGATAGTATCAACGCGATTGACTGGGAACTGAAAACGACAAACAAAGATGTATTTGACTATGTCAAGGCGCTGATTAAAATGAGAGAAGAGCATCCTGCATTCCGGATGAGAAGCGGAAAGGAAATAGCCGAAGGAATAAGATTTCTAAAAACAGACACCGGAATAGTTTCCTATACAATTAATGGTAAATTGGTAAAGGATAAGTGGGGCAAAATACTCGTTATCTATAATAGTCAGCCAAATGACGCACAAATCAATTTACCAACGGGAGAATGGCAAAAACATTCATTGCCTGGGCAGGAAATAAATTTTCAATCCGCTAAGAATTCAATAGCGGTTGCTCCGCGAAGTTGTACAATCTTTTACCAGTAAAAATTATATAACCGATGTAATCCACCATGTATTTCCAAACGGGTCTTTTACTCCGCAGGTGCGTCCATAATCTTTGTCCGACGGTTCTTGTCCTTCCACGGTAACCGCTCCGGCCGCCAATGCTTTTTTGTAGGTAGCATCCGCATTATCTACATAGATGAACATGCCTGCATTCATGACAGCAAATTGTCCACCTGTTTCCGCAAACATGATCACCGCATTACCAACCCTGAGTTCTCCGTGCATGACCGCTCCATCTTCTCCGGGAACTATCATTTGTTCTTTTGCATCAAAAACTTTTTCCATGAAGTTTTTAAAATCTCCTGTGCCTCTTATTATTAAATAGGGCATCAGTTGACTATACTGTCCTGGTATTTTCATAGCAAATTATTTTATTGTTTATTTAGTTAAAGAATTAAAAAAGAAAAGATTATTTACTCTCTTGCGTGCAGTTGCAGGTAATTACCGTTAGGATCACAAAAACAAGCATAAAAGCCATGCCCCCCTGGTATCTCAGTTTTTCCCAAAACAATCCTGCCACCCGCTATTTCTATTTCTTCAAGTTTTGCAGAAATATCATCCACATCAATGGTGACCTGCACCCCGTATTTCTCTTCAGCAGGTTTTAATCCTGCGTCAAAGCCGCCGCCACTTTGTGTATCGCCTACCCGGAAAAAAGCATAATCTCCCCCCGGAAATTTTTCTATTTCCCAGTTAAACAATTTGGAATAAAATGCGATCGCTTTTTCCAGGTCGGGAGCTGGTATCTCAATATGTGTTATCGTGTTATTGTTTGCCATGTTGACGTTTTATAGGGCCAGTAAATGTTTAAGCAGAGTAAAACGGGTATATGCCAAAACTAAACAGGTGACAGCTATTAAAATTGGAAAAACGCGACATTTTTAATATGCTCTTGCTCTTACCGCATAATAACGATGGGCGATAAAGGAGAGGGGGAGCCCGATAGCAGCGATCAGTATCAGGACAGCGATAACAGCCTGCTTTAAAATAAAAACTCCTGCCGTCGCTTTACTCATCGGTACTACTACCTGGCTCATGATGATCCAAATAAATATTCCATAAAGGATACCGGTAAAGATACGGTTCCAGGATAGCAACCTGAGTTTTGGATAAATAATAAAGAAAAGGATCGTCCAGGTAAAAGCGATGAGGAAGTGAAGTAGCAATCCCAATGCCACTGTAGTATTATCGCCTTGAAAAGCAGAACTGCCTGATACGGCACTGGCTATATATTTCAATACTATTTTGGGGTCTTTGCCGGTGTTAATATAAAAGTTTACCAATGCAGCAATGATGTCGAGGCTTCCAACGAGCAGGCCTGCCAGCAAAACCGTTTTCCAAAAGTCCTTTTTCATGTTTGTCATTTATGTTACCGGATGATACATAGAATCAGTCACAAAGTCCTGTCACACCGCGTATGAGTTTGCTCCAACGTTTTTATAGCTCATTTCAATTACTATCGCTGTAGCTGAATGAATCTTTCCATTCCACACCTTCCACCCTGCCTGAGAAATATTGTTTAGGGTGATACCCGGAAAATTGTTTGAAGTCATGAATGAAATGCGATTGATCATAATACCCGCAATGGTATGCGATATCCGTTAGCGTTTTGTAGTTAGTTCCATACTGCTGCGTGGCCTGTTGAAAACGGATAATACGGGAATACAGCTTAGGGCTGAAACCCGAATAGTTTTTAAAATTTCTTTCAAATTGCCGGGTAGAAAGAAAAGACCTTTTTGCCAGTTCATCTACCGGCAATAAGCCTTTTGAATGAATGATGGCACTGATAACCGATACCACCGGCTCCGGCAAAGCCGCTCCTACTAATTTCTTTTCTAAATAGGAGGATATAACAGTTACTCTTTGTCGATTGGTTGTGGCACACATTATTTGTTCTTCCAATTGCCTGCCATCTGCACCCAGTAAGCTGGACAGGTCAGGCATATGATCGCTTAACTCGCTTGCGGGTAAAGAAAAGAGATGCGGAATAGCGAAAGGGTAGAGGTACACCCCGAATATGCCAAAGCTTTTATCAGTAACAAACCGACGGTGTTTTTGCGCCGGCCCATGCAATCCTGCATTAAAAGACCGTTCAGTTTGACCGCTGGCAGTAATCTCGTCAAAGCTTCCTTTATAATGGAAAACCATTTCAGCGCATCCGTCCGCCATAGAGCGATGGCAATACGGCTCATCACTTTCCAATACCCAATAAAATCGTACATAAGGTGCTAATGCTGGCGTTGGCGCTATGGTGTAATAGTTCATGGTCTTTGAAAGCAGATCCTAAGTTAATTAATTTGAGTTGTAAATAAGTGCAGGCATTTATTCAGCTGCATTCCAAATTTCCGCTAAATAAATTGGGGAGATCTATGTGTTTGGTCTATGTGCTTATGTGTCTATTGTGGGTCAACCCTTTTTACCACATAGGCAGATAGAAAACATAGGTTTTCACATAGAGAAGCATCCACGAGTCAAAAAATAGCTGAGCGAAAATTATATATACACCATCTCTAAAAGTTTGAAAATTGAGTAATCTGTAAAAGTGTATAAGCCATTTGTTGCTGCACCGCAGCAAGATGCATTTGGAATGCACCCATTTATTCTGTCAAAGTGTTAAAGCAGCCCTGATCGGACCTTTACTATTCATACTAAATAGCTTAATCCAAAAGAAATGCTTACCTTCGCTGCCTTATATGTTATTTCTCACTTAGTTTGTTGTGTTCCGATAGTATCGGATTATTCTCCTCAAATGCCGTGACGGCTTAACGTAAGGCAGGTAAAGTATCCACATTTCAGTTGATAGCCTTACCATATTTTTTAAATCAAATTTTATTCAATTGTCATTTAACAATTTGCAG
>WUUC01061643.1_pt1 | contig 35102 bp, 41 predicted proteins | sample 6278441 | NCBI WGS metagenome assembly WUUC01 (sample SAMN13675441, study PRJNA597444) | soil metagenome | isolation source: soil | place: USA: Washington | collected 2017-10
ACCCACACACCCACACACCCACACACCCACACACGGATTGGCATCGATATGCGCTACACGATCCTCATCCCCGCCCTTGAGAAGAGCGGCGACACCACCTTGTACACGGGCGATAAGGACGAGATCGTCGCCTGGCTGATGAATCAGGCGGACGTCAAGCAGTACGCGATCCGTCAGGAGGGTTCGGCCATCCGCCTCACGGCTGGTCAGTTCCTCGCCAACATCGTGAATGTCGTCCCGAAGTACTACCAGATGGACCCGGAGACCGAGGACCTGCTCCCCAACGGGAGTTCCCTCGCGAACGGCATGAAGGTTCTCCTCGCGGACCCCGACGAGCGTGGGCGGCCCGAAAAGACGGAGGACTGGGAGCTCGACCGGGCTCTGGAGCGAAACCGCTGGTGCACCATCACCGACCTGAAGATCAAGGGTCAGCTCGTCATCTTCGTCGCGGTCTACGCCGACGGCACCAAGCGCAAGCGGAAGTCGTACCTGCATCACTCGTGGCTGGTCAAGATCGACAGCATCACCGACTCCATGGTGAAGGCCACCAAGCGGTACAACGACATCCTGGACATCGTCAAGGAAGGCTTCGACAAGCACGACGAGTACTGCTGCACGAACTGTTACGGGGGCTCGGATGCGCCGTCCAACGAGGACCTCGCCGAAGAGATCACCAAGAAGATTCTGGGGTCCCTCTGACGACATGGCCGCGGGATCTTCCGCAGCCGTGAAGTCGGGGGTAGCCATGGACACGGTCTTCAACGAGCAGTGGCATCCGGTTATTTCGAAGGAGCCCGACGACGTCCGGCGAATCCTTCGGAAGCCTCATCCGGAGACGTGGAAGAAGGTTCTCATCGGCGAGACTCAGAAGATCGTCACGATCCCTGAGTACCTCTACCAGGAGACCTACGAGATGGTCGTTCAGACGCTCAACGAACTGGTAGACCGGAAGGACCTCGCGATGTACAAGCGAGACCCTCGCCGGTGGGAGGACCAGGTCACCCGAACGGCCATAAAGCTCATCAAGCGCATCCAAGACGACGCATAGGGGTGGGGTAATGCGAGAACTGTTTCAGGGTCTGTCGAACGACATTCCCGACCTGATCAAGTTCATGAACGGTCCGGATCGCCCGGTACTGGCGAGGCTGATCAACTACTTCAGCTTCGACAGCCGGTACTGCCACCCCCGGGAGCTCAAGGCCTTCTGGGAGTCGCTGTCGGAGTCGGAGAAGAACTACTACCGTAAGTGCGTCGTCCAGCGGATCATCTGAGAGGTGGGGGGACGTGACGAACAAGTTCCGGATCGAGGACGAGATTCGTCGGATCGTACGCGAGGAGCTGAAAAGCCTCCTGATGTCCATGAAGGACACGGCGTACAACGCAGACGAATTCGAGACCGGCGGCAAGAGCGCTGGATTCTCGGCGATTCGCGACGTCGTCGAACAAGAGGCCGCTCTCTTGCCTCATGACTGGTCCTGCGAGAAGCGCAAGTACCGGAACGGCAAGTGCACCTGCGGCGTGGGGGAGACGGACTGATGACCGAGCTGAAGATCGAGATCTGGGAGCGGAATACCTTCGAGATCGAGGCCGTCCGTGTGACTTCTCAGAACCTCGGTGATGTGGCCCTGTGGACCGGTGGTGAGATGTGCCGTCAGCAGACGCACAATGGCCGTTGGTACATCCTCGTCGACACGGTCGAGTACAACCGCCTGCGGCAGACCAAGATCTTCGTGGGTGACTGGGTCATCAAGGTCCAGGGGCAGTTCAAGCACTATCGGAACGACTCGCTGAGGCTGGCCTACCACAGGAAGCTCGTCGACCGCGAGAAGCGGATCACCGAGATCGTTCAGCAGGCTCTGATGGTCGACACCGAGGCCTCCTCACTTACGTACGAGGACTTGATCAAGGGTTTCGCCGAGCGCATCATGGATGTCTTCGAGGGGAGAACGGATGAGTGAGGCAGACGACGGCATATCGAGTGGCTTCGATCTGATGGCGTGGATGCGCCAGGAGATGGATAAGATCTACGCCGAAGAGTACGCCAGGAGATGGGAAGAGATTCTCTTCGGCCCTCGATTGGCGGACATGACCGAATCGCTGAAGAAGGCTTCGGTCGGCTTCGAGGGGATCACCAAGGCCCTTCAGGGGTTCGACCCGAACGTGTCCATCTTCAACGAGATCTGGCACGTCAGCGAGTTCCCAGAGAAGTTCACCCCGGCCGAGTTCAACCGCCTGTGGGACAGCTTCACGGAAGAGCGCAAGGTCGAGTACGTCCTTTCCCTGATCACCTGAGGAGATACATGGAGCGGAAGAGGAAGCGTCGGTACCTGTACGTCATCCCCAAGGAAACCCCGCACGGCTTCAAGTACAACGGCTACAGCAACATCAAGCCGGAGTTCGGTGAGTTCCACGTGAACTTCTCCAAGCGTTAGTAGGGGTTGGGGTAAGGGTGCGTGAGGGCAGGGGTAGGGGTCTTCGGACTCTTACGCCTGCCCTACGTACCAGTTCATTTTTCTCTAGCACCACCCGCACAGAACGGAACATCGCACATGAACGATAACGTCCTGCACTTCACCAACACCCCAATATTCGACCAGTTGAAGCGCGAGCGGGGGTACAACCCGAAGTTCCCGCCGAACGTTGTCAGCCCGTTCACGCTGGACCTGCCCAAGCCCGCCCAGGAAGCGGCTGCGGTCCGTGGCTACATGGCGCCCGGTGCCTGGATGATGAAGCCGGTTCCGAAGATCGACACGCCGGAGCCGGTCAAGCTCATCGTGAACTTCCACCCGCTGGACCTGGTGAACGACTACCCCGACGAAGCGACGTTCGTCCGTGAGCGTGTCGAGGAGTTCGGACGCAAGCACCCGGACGCTGTCAACGTCACCATGTCTACCAAGGAAGAGCTCGACGGCACCATCACGCTGTCCATCACCGGGTACGAGCAGCCTGGCATCGAGACGACCGAGAAGCCCATATTCTCGGAACTCAAGGCCGAACCGATACGCGACAAGCTGGCTGACAACCAACTGGCTCTCTACCGAGCCCTGGCGGCCAATCAGAAGGCCATCAAGAACGATCTGGACGAGTCCATCGAGAGGATGGACCGTGCTATGACGGAGCAGACTGACGAGTCCGTGAACGCTGCCTCCACCACCGACGTACCCCACACGCAGTACGCCGCCCCGCGGCCTCTGTGGTTCTCAGACGAGGACAACGCCGATGAGGAGTAACCCGTGTCGATTAGTCTTTACCCACACCAGAGGGCTGCCGTGGACAAGCTCTCGTCAGGCAAGATCCTCAGGGGTGGGGTAGGGACTGGTAAGTCGCTCACCGCAGCGGTTTACTACGCTGAGAAGGAAGCGCCGCGAGACGTCTACGTGATCACTACCGCCAAGAAGCGGGACTCTCACGACTGGCAGAAAGAGTTCATCAAGGTCGGCATCAGCCAACACCACCGTAGCCCCGCGCTAGGTGGGAAGTTGACTGTCGACTCCTGGAACAACATCGCCAAATACAAGAACGTGCGCGGCGCCTTCTTCATCTTCGACGAGCAGAGGCTCGTTGGTAGTGGTGCCTGGGTCAAGTCCTTCTTGCACATAGCGAAGCTCCAGAACAACAACACCTGGATCTTGCTCAGCGCCACACCAGGGGACAACTGGCTGGACTACGCTCCCGTGTTCATCGCTAACGGGTACTTCAAGAACATCACCCACTTCAAGCGTGAACACGTCGAGTATGACGCTTATGCCAAGTTCCCGAAGATCAAGAGATTCCACGGCGTCAACAAGCTTGCGCGCCTACGTAATGAGCTTCTGGTCGAGATGCCTTACGAACGTCACACTACGCGTATCACGCAGAACGTGACCGTGGGGTTCAACCAGGAGTTGCTCGACAAGGTCCTGAAGGACCGGTGGAACCCGTACGAAGAGAGGCCTATCCGCAGCCTCGCGGAGTTCTTCTACGTAATGCGGAAGGTCGTGTACTCCGACTCGTCCCGTCTCGACGCGGTGCGGTTGTACATGAAGAAACATCCACGCTTGATCGTCTTCTACAACTTCGACTACGAGTTGGAGGCGCTTCGCACACTGGCTGGGGAAGTGACGGTGGCGGAGTGGAACGGACACAAGCACGAAGAGGTCCCGGACGGGGACAGTTGGCTTTACCTCGTCCAGTACACCGCCGGGGCTGAAGGATGGAACTGTACGACGACTGACGCGACGCTCTTCTACTCGCTGACGTACTCGTACAAGCAGTGGCATCAGGCGCATGGTCGGATCGACCGTCTTAACACGCCCTACACGCTGCTGCACTACTACGTACTGCTTGCCGATGTGTCTATCGATCGGGCGGTTCTGGCAGCACTCAAGAAGAAGCACAGCTTCAACGAGGTGAAGTTCACCAAGAAGATGGGCCCATTCACTCTGGCGGCGTAGCCGGTTTCGGAGCCAAATCCGGCATCAAAACCGGTTCGCTGCCAGTTTCCTGCCAGATCCTGCCAGATTTGAAAGCAAAACCGGCAAGGGAATCTTCGCGAAGGGGTTAAATCGGACGGCGAAGAATTCCCAGGTCAAACGGGTGATGCAGTTTGAAGCAGGGTCGGGATTTGCAAGAAATCGGGCATCTCGACCCTGCTTCATGCCAGAAAACCAACTTTTTGACTCAACACTCCCCCTTGCGCGAGTCACTTGGTATCTATAGATACCCAGTAACGCATTATAAAAAGTTTTTCGAACCAAAGTTGGTTTTCTGGCATGGCACCCTCTGAACACGAACCAAGATCGGGTGGGGTCCCATGCATGAAGAGTGGCGAGAGATCGCGTTGTTCCCGGGTTACTCGGTGAGCGACGCCGGTTCTGTGCGCAACGACGAGACCGAACGACTGTTGATTCCTCAAGTGAATCAGCACGGGATCGTTAACGTCGGCCTGACCAAGAACAAGGTTCAGTACAAGAGGTCGCTTACGGTTCTCGTGGCCGAAGCGTTCCTCATCCGACCGAGCTTCACATTCGATACGCCGATAAACCTCGACGGCGACCGACGGAACAATCGAGCGGACAACATACTCTGGCGTCCTAGGTGGTTCGCCACCAAGTACTACCAGCAGTTCCAGCAGACGCACCCGTGCTTCGGGCGCAAGGTCCAGAACATCGAGACGGGAGAGGTCTTCAAGACCTCATGGGAGGCCGCATTGGCTCTAGGGGCTCTTGATCGAGACATAGCCTTCTCCATAGTGAGTGGGGCGATAGTCCCGATCATCCTGCAACATTTCTGCCTGTTCAAGTAACGCGCAGATACCAAACAGCCTGGAAAACATGGGATGAGATAGAAGGGATAGAATAAGCCTTTGTTTTTCTCGTGAAGGGAGTGGCAAGTGACGGAAGCGAAGTACCAGTCGGAGCTGATCAAAAGGCTTCGCCTTCTGTTTCCCGATGCTGTCATTCTCAAGAACGACCCAGGCTATCTACAAGGCATTCCGGATCTCGTGATCTTTCATGAGGACCGCTATGCCTTCCTAGAAGTCAAGGCCAGCGAGACCGCTCCGACTCGACCGAATCAGCCGTACTACGTCGAGTTGTTGAACGACATGTCTTTCGCGGCCTTCATCTACCCTTCGAACGAAGAGGAAGTGCTCTGTGCTCTACGACGGGCGCTTTGCGGGATTTAGATCCCACCCCAAGCTGGAGGGCACACACGCCCTTTTCAGCCCCTCCAGTCCGGCCTGGCTCCGGTATACCCCTGAGAAGGTGATCGAGCGTCTGAACACCGCTCGGGCCTCTGCTCTGGGTACTGAGCTGCATGAGACAGCAGCGCGGAATATCCGTCGCGGAATCCGCCTCATGGATCATCCCGAGTATCCTACGTTGGCGCCGTACGTGAATCACGCCATCGACTACGGCATGGTCCCCGAACAGACGTTGTTCTACACGCTCAACTTCTTCGGGACCGCAGACACGATCTCGTACGACGTGTACGACGATGACGATCGGTTCGACGGGTACCTGCGTATCCACGATCTGAAGACTGGTGTGAGTAAGGTCCACATGGATCAGCTCTACGCTTACGCCGCGATCTTCTGTCTGGAGTACGAGATCAAGCCGTTCCGCGTCGATGGCGAACTTCGCATCTACCAGGGCAGCGACATCTTGTACGAGCCTATCGACCGTGGTGTACTGGCGTCCGCCTACTCCACGATCAAGGCGTGGGATCAACTCATCGAGCAGCACAGATCGGGGGGACTGATTTGAACATCGGAGAAGAAGAACACGAGCTCATGCATTACGGGATTCTCCGTAAGTCGGGCCGTTACCCGTGGGGGTCCGGTGAGACACCACATGAGCGAGCTGGCACGTTTCTTAGCACTGTTAAGGAACTGCGCGATCAGAAGCTGACCGACAAGCAGATCGCGGATGGATTCGGGATGACCACGTCCCAGCTCCGCGACACGGTCACCATCGCGAATCAGGCCAAGAAGGCCGAGATGATCTCGCAGGTCCGGCGGATGCGCTTCGACCAGGGCATGTCCAACGTTGCCATCGGCAAGAGGCTCGGTATCCCCGAGTCCACCGTTCGCAACTACCTGAAGGACGAAGTCCAGTCGAGGAACGAGGTCCTCAAGTCCACGTCTGAGATGCTCCGTGCCCAAGTGGACAAGCACGGTTACATCGATGTGGGTAAGGGCGTCGAGCTCCACATGGGCATCAGTGCGGAAAAGCTGAAGGCTGCCCGACGAGTACTCGAAGACGAGGGGTACAAGCTCCACTACGTGGACGTCGAACAATTGGGTACGGGCAAGATGACCAAGCTCAAGGTCTTGTCCGCTCCTGGCACCACGTTCAAGCAGGTGTGGGACAACCGCGACAAGATCGTCCCTGCGCAGCTCAAGTCCCGTGACGGTGGGCACACCTACGAACCTCGGGTTCTCCCTCCGCTCTCGATCAGTTCTAAGCGGGTCAAGGTCCGCTATGCCGAAGACGGCGGAAGCGATGCCGATGGCGTGATCTATGTCCGCCGTGGTGTCAAAGACGTCTCCCTCGGCAAGGCCAACTATGCTCAGGTGCGTATCGCCGTTGACGGCACGCACTACCTCAAGGGCATGGCCATGTACAACGACGATATGCCGCCTGGTGTGGATCTCGTCTTCAACACGAACAAGTCGAGCACCGGTGACAAGCTCGATGCGATGAAGAAGATGAAGGACGACCCGGACGACCCGTTCGGCGCCAACATCAACGATCAGATCCACGAGACCGGCCCTGACGGTAAGCGTCGTGTTTCGTCGGTGATGAACATCGTGAACCAAGAGGGCAAGTGGGACACCTGGTCCAAGACGCTCTCTTCGCAGATGCTGTCGAAGCAGAAGAACTCCCTTGTGAGGGAACAGCTCGACCTCGCTTACGAGAGTAAGAAGGCCGAGTTCGACAGGATCATGAGTCTCACCAATCCGACGGTGCGTAAACACCTGCTGGAGAAGTTCGCTGATTCAGCCGATGCATCGGCTGTTCACCTCAAGGCAGCACACATGCCTCGACAGGCGAACAAGGTGATACTGCCCGTCAACTCGTTGAAGGACAATGAGGTCTACGCACCTACCTTCAACGACGGTGAGCGAGTGGTTCTCGTTCGGTTCCCGCACGGCGGCATCTTCGAGATCCCCGAACTCACGGTGAACAACCGCCATCGTGAAGCAAGGCGACTGATCGGCACCGATGCCATCGATGCCATCGGTATCAACAGCCGGGTAGCAGAGCGTCTGTCGGGCGCTGACTTCGACGGTGACACCGTCCTCGTCATCCCGAACAACCAAGGCAAGATCCAGACGCATCCTGCATTGAAGCAGCTTGAGGGTTTCGACCCGAAGTCTGCCTACCCTGCGTATGAGGGTATGCCCCAGATGACGCCCAAGCAGAAGGGGCGTGAGATGGGTGACGTGTCGAACCTCATCACCGACATGACCATCAAGGGTGCACCGTTCGACGAGATCGCTCGTGCGGTCAAGCACTCCATGGTCGTCATCGATGCGGAGAAGCACAACCTCAACTACCGCCAGTCGGCCATCGACAATGGCATCCCTGCCCTGAAGAAGAAGTATCAGGGTGGCGCCAACAAGGGTGCAGCAACACTCATCTCAAGGGCCACATCAGACAAGCGAGTCAACGACCGTAAACCGCGTTCGCAGAAGGACGGCGGACCTATCGATCGTAAGACGGGCAAGCTGGTCTATGTGGAGACCGGTGCTGAGTACAGCCCCGGCAAGCCCAAGAAGATCAAGTCCACCAAGCTTGCCGAGACTGACGACGCACACACCCTGATCGACGGGCCTGGTACCACCAAGGAGCGGATCTACGCCGACCACTCGAACCGCCTCAAGGATCTGGCCAACCAGGCCAGGCTTGAGTTCCTGGGGATCAAGGGGTTGGAGTACTCCCCGTCAGCGGCCAGGGCCTACGACGAGGACGTCAAGGATCTCAACGCTGCCCTGAACCAGGCGCTCAAGAACGCACCCCTTGAAAGACAAGCCCAGATCCTGGGTAACGCGATCTACAGACAGAAGAGGGAGGCCAACCCCGACATGGACGCGGCCGAACTCAAGAAGCTCAAGAGCAAGACGCTTCAGGATGCACGGGTTCGAGTAGGTGCGAAGAAGCAGCAGATCGAGATCACCCCTCGTCAGTGGGAAGCCATCCAGGCTGGCGCCATCAGCAACAGCAAACTGGAACAGATCCTCGACAACACCGACATCGATCGGGTCAAGGAACTGGCTACACCCAAGGACAAGAAGGTGATGGACTCAGCCATGCAGGCGCGAGCCATGCGTCTGATTCGAAGCAACAAGTACACCCTGGCTGAGGTAGCACAACACCTCGGCATCTCGGTGTCCACCCTCCAGGCTGGGTTGGCTGGTGATGAGGCATGAGCCGGAACTACATGGTCACCGTCAAGGGTAACCCTTACAACTACTACACCGAGTTCGAGGACTGGTACAGATGGGACACCATCAACGGGTACCACACCCTCTCCTACCTGGCCAAGGTCACTCGGACATCGGACGCGCTCTCACCTCAACTCGATGAGGACGCGATCAGTGATGCCGTTGACGAGATCCTGAGCGAGAACGTCGGTGGTATCTACGAAAAGGTCGAGGAACCGGAGAACTACAAGGTCTCTCTGGACTAACCCTCGATCACAGTGACCGACCCGAGGTCAGCTTACCTATGGAACTGCCCTCCCCCCGGCAGCTATTCCGTAGCTTCCCTAAGCTGGCCTCGGGTCTCCACTTGCGATACATGTATTCTCCCTTTTTGCCTCCCTGATCAAGGTACGGGGGGAGGGGTCCGCAAAATCAGACCCCCCTCTGCATCGCCCGCCTCCTATATTTTGCCCCGGCGGGACATTTGGAGAAGGTTTTCGACCCCCGGGGATTGCTCCGGGGTCTCCTTACAACAAGGTTGCTGTGGCGCACGGTCAGATGCCGTGGTAAGGAGGCCCCTGAGGAATGTCTGGGGAGGTTTAACCATGCCCTAACTACTAGGAATGTCAGGCGAAAGCTCCGCTTTCTTGACATGAACCCGTCTGAAGGGAGTTGAATCAGTGGTTGCTCGCCGACAACCCAAGCCTCTAGCCGAGAGCGGTCGACGCAGAGCCGCCACAACTCCAGAGGCTCGGGAAAGTCAGATGGTAAATCTGGCTGAAAGGCTTGCCGAACAGCAGATGCTGGATGGTACGGCCTCAGCTCAGGTGATCACACATTACCTGAAGCTCGGGTCTACCCGAGAGCGACTGGAACAGAAGCGTCTGGAAGGCGAAGTCGAACTCCAGAAGGCCAAGATCGAGGCGATGGCTTCGACGCAGCGTCTGGAGGAGATGTACACCCGGGCGATGAACGCCTTCCGTGGCTACCAAGGCCAACCGCCCGAGGACGACGAGGATGCGTAGATCGTATTCCGAAGTTCGCCGTCTCCCGACCTTCATAGAACGCTTTCGCTATCTCGCTCTTCGTGGGCGAGTCGGCGACACGACCTTCGGTTTCAACCGATGGGTCAACCAGGACTTCTATACGTCTCGCGAATGGCGTCAGGCCCGTAACGACATTATCGTTCGGGACAACGGATGCGATCTCGGGATTGAAGGCTATGAGATCCACAGCGGTCTCTATATCCATCACATCAACCCGATCACTGTCGCCCAGATCGAGGCCGGAGATGACTGTCTCTTCGATCCGGACAACCTGATCACCGTTGCACACCGAACCCACAACGCCATTCACTACGGTGACGAGAGCTTGCTTCCCAAGCCCCTTGTCGAACGCAGACCTGGCGACACGAAACTCTGGTAGGAAAGGAACGCCATGGCCCAGGAGCAGGACAACCACGACGAGGCCGACGTCGAGCGAGCCCTCAAGCGCAAGACCCACGACGGCTCCGGTTTCGAGTCCGAGGACGAGCTCCCCGAGAGCGACTTCGACGGCTTCGCCGAGGCCGACGTCGAGATGTCCGAGGAGGACCCGAAGTGACCGCGACCATCGCCTACGACCGCACGGTCTCCAACCTGATCGACGAGCTGTCGGCCACGGGTCACGTGACCCACCGCAGCTACAAGAAGAAGTCGGTCACCCTTCACCACAACGCCGGTCGGCTCACCCACCAGGGCGTCCTCAACGTCTGGAAGACGCGACCGGCCTCGGCCCACTTTGACGTCGACGCCGCGGGTGCCGTCGCCCAGTACGTCAAGGTCAGCGAGTACGCCTGGGCCGCGGGCAGCCTCAAGGGCAACCAGGAGTCCATCCACATCGAGATGGCCAACTCCAAGCTCTCGCCGACCTGGGAGGTCGCCGACGCGACATGGAAGAACGCCGCTCGTCTCGCGGGCTGGCTCTTCTTCAAGGTCATTGGGGCCCGGCCGTCCAAGAGCAACCTGTTCTACCACAGCCACTGGTCGGCCACCGCCTGCGCCGGGCCGTTCATGGACAAGATCTACGACAAGGTCCTGGCCGAGGCCCAGAAGCACTACGACGCGTTCAAGAAGGCGGGATCGAAGCCTTCCTCCCCCTCCTCCCCGCGCCCCTCCACCCCCTCCAAGAAGTCTCTGGATGAGGTCGCCAAGGATGTGATCCAGGGCGAGTACGGCAACGGCCCGGAGCGTGTCCGCAAGCTGGTCGCCGCGGGCTACAACCCCAAGAAGGTTCAGGACCGGGTCGACGAGCTAATGAACCCGCCGCGTGGGCGTAAGTCGATCAAGACCCTGGTCGCCGAGGTCTTCGCTGGCAAGTGGGGGGACGATCCGCAGCGTTCCCGTGACCTCAGGGAGGCCGGGTACGACCCCAAGCAGGTGCAGGCCGAGGTCAACCGACAGGCCAAGGCCCGCCGGTAGCACCAACCGTCAAAATGAGAGGAGGTGTCCCACGTGGAACAGCGCATCCTCGTCAGTGTCAAGAAGGTTCTTGGCCTGCCTGAGGCTGACACGTCATTCGATGTCGACATCACGATGCACATCAACTCAACGTTGGCCAGGCTGAACCAACTCGGGATCGGTCCGGCCGAAGGCTTCATGATCGAGGATGCCACGGTCACGTGGGACGCCTTCGTCGGTAGTGACCCTCGTCTGAGTCAGATCCGAACGTTCGTCTACGCCAATGTTCGTCTTCTGTTCGATCCTCCGACTTCGGGTTACGCCCTCACTTCGATGGAGAAGCAGATCGAGAAGTTGGAATGGCTTCTCAACGCCCAGCGGGAGGAGGACCAATGGACCGATCCCAGCTTGTCATCGTAGCCCTGCCTCCGGAGCATGACGAAGTACGAAAGGTGTCCAGCGAGAAGGAGCCTCATCTGACTCTTTTGTATCTGGGCACTCCGGACTACGACGCTCATCAGCTCGACCACATCATCGATTACGTCGAGCACGCTTCGTCCCTCCTTCCCGCTTTCTATCTAGACGTCGAGAAGCGAGGCGAACTAGGGGACAAGAAGGCGGACGTCCTCTTCTTCAACAAGAAGTGGTCCAAGGAGATCGCGACCTTCAGGGAGAATCTACTTCAGGACCCTCTGATCTACTCCGCCTATGCTTCGGCCGAGCAGTTCGAGGGTTGGACCCCGCATCTCACGCTGGGCTATCCCGATTCTCCCGCGAAGACCGGTCTTTCCGAGTACCCGCTCACCCACGTCCGATTCAACCGCATCGCAGTATGGACCGGAGAATCTGAGGGCCCGGTCTTCCCTCTCGACAACCCCAGCTACGACATGGAGGTAGCGATGTCCGACATCAAATCGCCAGGCGCCGCCATGGCCGAGCTGAGCCACTACGGCATCAAGGGCATGAAGTGGGGCGTGCGGCGAAGCGACGCGCAGATCGCCAAGGCCAAAAGCGCCCCCAAGCCACAGATGTCGACAGACGCCAAGACGGCCGATCGACTTCGCACCAAGATCCAGACCAAGGGAACGGACTCCCTCAGTAATCAGGAGATGCGGCAGTTCCTGGAGCGCATGGATCTGGAACAGCGTTATTCCAGAATGATGGATGTGCCGCAGGCGAAGTCAAAGGTCGAACGAGGCCACGAGCAGGTCAAGCGCTACCTCAAGTACGCCAAGACCTACGACGAGGTCAGGAAGTTCATGGAGACCGACACCGGCAAGAAGGTCAAGACAGGGCTCAAGGCTGCCGCCGCTGCCGGTTTCGCCTACGCCACAGGCGGTGCCGGACCCGCCGCCGCGGCTGGCGCGGGCGTCATCGTTCGGCGAGTAACTGAGTAAGTAGAAAGGAGGGTAGCGATGGCTCTGTCGAACACGGCCACTCCGTACTACTACGGACAGTTCCGTGCCGCGGTGATGGCTGGCGATATTCCTGTCAACCGGGAAGTCTCCATGGAGATGAACCGCATCGACGCACTCATCGCCAACCCGAACATCTACTACGATCCCGATCCGGTAGAAGGGTTCGTCAAGTACTGCGAAGGTGAACTCACCCTCACCGACGGAACCGACCTTCATCTGCTCGACACGTTCAAGCTGTGGGCCGAGCAGATTTTCTGCTGGTACTACTTCGTGAACCGCAGCGTCTACGAACCGGGCGAGAAGGGCGGACGATACGTCGACAAGGTGATCAAGAAGCGTCTCACGACGAAGCAGTACTTGATCGTTGCTCGCGGCGCCGCCAAGTCACTGTACGAGTCGTGTCTTCAGAGCTATTTTCTGAACATCGATTCGTCCACGACGCATCAGATCACAACGGCCCCGACAATGAAGCAAGCGGAAGAGGTCATGTCGCCTATCCGCACTTCGATTGTCCGGGCTCGCGGTCCTCTCTTCGCATTTCTCACCGAGGGGTCGCTACAGAACACCACAGGTTCTAAGGTCAACCGAGTCAAACTGGCCGCCACCAAAAAGGGTATCGAAAACTTCCTCACGGGATCGATGCTTGAGATCCGGCCAATGACCATCAACAAGCTCCAAGGCCTTCGAACCAAAGTAGCCACCGTTGACGAATGGCTTTCCGGTGATCTCCGAGAGGACGTCATCGGCGCTATCGAACAGGGAGCCTCCAAGCTCGACGACTACCTCATCGTGGCCGTCAGTTCCGAAGGAACCGTTCGAAACGGCAGCGGTGACACGATCAAGATGGAACTCGCTGATATTCTCAAGGGTGAGTACCAGGCTCCTCACGTTTCGATCTGGCATTACAAGCTGGACGAGCTGGAAGAGGTAGCCAACCCGGCGATGTGGGCTAAGGCCAATCCGAATCTCGGAAAGACCGTCACCTATGACGTGTATCAACTCGACGTTGAACGAGCCGAAAAGGCTCCTGCCGCCAGGAACGATATTCTGGCAAAGCGTTTCGGGATTCCGATGGAGGGTTACACGTACTTCTTCACCTACGAAGAGACTTTGCCTCATCGTTATCGGGAATTCTGGGAGATGCCTTGCGCTATGGGCGCCGACCTGTCCCAGGGTGATGACTTCTGTGCGTTCACATTCCTCTTCCCACTGTCAGGCGGGAAATTCGGAGTGAAAACCCGAAGCTACATCACGTCGTTGACGTTGTTGAAGCTTCCGGGGGCAATGCGCCAGAAGTACGAGGAGTTCATCCAAGAAGGAAGTCTCCACGTGCTTGAGGGAACCATCCTCGACATGATGGAGGTCTATGACGACCTGGACGCTTTCATCCAGGACTCTAACTATGACGTGCGCGCATTTGGATTCGACCCATACAACGCGAAGGAATTCGTAAACCGCTGGGAAGCGGAAAACGGGCCACACGGCATCGAAAAAGTGATTCAGGGGGCGCGTACAGAGTCTGTCCCGCTTGGGGAACTCAAGGCTCTGAGTGGTGAACGTCTTTTGTTGTTTGATCAAGCACTCATGTCCTTCGCGATGGGTAATGCCATCACCATGGAGGATACAAACGGCAACCGAAAGCTTCTGAAGAAGCGGCAGGACGCTAAGATCGACAACGTCGCAGCTTTGCTGGACGCTTTCGTAGCGTACAAGCTCCATAAGGAGGAGTTCGAGTGACACAGAGACGTCCTTCTCCGAGAGAGCTTGCTCACTACGGCGTCAAGGGCATGAAGTGGGGCGTCCGCAAGACCGAACCCACCACCATGGCCAAGCCCGAACGCAAGCAGATTCGGAAGAACGTACGCAATTTCCAGAACCATGTCCTTGACACCAAGTTCAAGGACGGATTCTTCGTCGAACGAAAGATGTCCAAGGAGGAGTACAACAATCTCTCCGCCAAGGACCACGTGGTTCGAAAAGGGACTACGGTTCGTCGAGTAGGCAACCGGAAGGACGAGACATACAAGGATTCTACATATGTCTCGTACACCAAGAACGACCAAGGCGTCTATCGTGCGGTGATGCCGTTGGTCAACAGTCGAAACCCCTTCAAGTTGTCCGGGGCCAGGACATACAGGGCTCAATACGAGCACACCTTCAAGGCTCTGGAAACTCTGAAGTCCCCTTCTGAGAAGGCTCGGGTGGACGCTTTCGCCGCCCTCATGGACACCCCTTCCATCCGACTCAAGAATGGGAAGACCGTAACAGGTCGTAAGTACCTGAAGGATTCCTATCCCAAGGAAGTCAAGACGCTCGACGCCCAACAACTGGGTCTCCGCGCGTACAAAGACTTCACTGGAGAACAGGGCGCCGACACACCGCTCAACTCCGCCTATTTCAACAAGGTTCGAGAGATGGGTTACAATGCGGTTGTCGACGACAACGACCGGGGGCATCTGTCAGAGGCTCCGCTCATCGTCCTGAACCCGAACGGGACACTCAAGAGGATGAGCGTTCACGCACTCACGGCGGATGAGATCAACCAAGCTCAGGCAAACCTTAAGGTGCCTCCGAAGGAGAAAGCCGAATAGAGAGGGTGGTGTCTTCATGAGAGTATTTTCTGAAGACAACAAGCCATCCCTTGACGAGTTGTTGCATTACGGCGTCAAGGGTATGAAGTGGGGTGTACGTAAGCAGACAATCGTCGCGGCCAGACAGCGCCAGGCTCAGAGACATCGTGAACTGGTTCGATACGACGACCAAGCGCAGACGGCACCCAACGCCAAAGCCGCCAAGGCGGCTGAGAACAAGGCCCGTAAGATCGCGGTCGATCTGCAAACCAATGACGATCGAATCACCGCGGCGCACATGACCCGTGGCGAACAGGTCGCATCGGTGCTTGTCGCGGGACCGGTCGGGGCTGCCATCGTCGTCGGAAACAAGATCCACGTCAAATCGGTGGTCAAGGAAACCGAACGAAACCGCGAGTTGGCGAAGGAACAGGGTTTCTGACGCTCTCTTCGGAACACCGGCCGAAACTGTCAACCGAAAGGAGGTGACTCATGGCAAGTTTGCTTTCTCGTGTTAAAGAAGGCCTGAAGCACAGTTGGAACGCCTTCCGGGACGAGAACTATCTGGACTCGCTCCACGTCCACGGCAGCCACGGTATGGGATATTACGCATCACCGTCCCGGAACCGGCTGTCGTTCTCGAACGAACGTTCCATCATCTCGTCGGTCTACACCCGTCTCAGCATCGACGTCTCCAACGTCGACTTCCGACACGTCCGGACCGACAAGGAAGGCCGATATCTCGAAGACATGGAGAGCGGTCTACAGGATTGTCTCCAGAACGATCCGAACATTGACCAGCTACCGAAGCAGTTCCTTCGAGACATCGCGATGACCTTGTTCGAGAAGGGCGTCGCGGCGATCGTTCCGGTAGAGACGGATATTTCTCCGTTCGACACTGGTGGTTACGACATCAAGTCGCTCCGCGTCGGTGAGATCGTCGGATGGCATCCTCGGCACGTCCGTATCAGTCTCTATGACGACCGAGAAGAGCGCGGAGACCGCAGGGAGATCACGCTCCCCAAGAAGATGGTAGCCATCATCGAGAATCCGCTTTACTCGGTGATGAACGAGCCAAACTCCACTCTTCAGCGCCTTATCCGGAAGCTCGGAATGATGGACTCCGTCGACGAGCAGTCCAGTTCCGGCAAGCTCGACATGATCATCCAGCTTCCCTACGTGATCAAGTCCGAAGCCCGGCGTCAGCAGGCCGAGCAACGACGTAAGGATATTGAGTTTCAACTGAAGGGCAGTCAGTACGGCATCGCCTATACTGACGGCACCGAGAAGATCACTCAGTTGAACCGTCCGGTTGAGAACAACCTCCTGAAGCAGATCGAGTTCCTCACGGCACAGCTATACGCCCAGCTCGGTCTAACAGTGGAGGTCATGAACGGCACGGCCGATGAAAAGGCCATGCTGAACTACTTCAACCGGACCATCAAGCCGATCGTCGAGGACATCGCGGCGGCCATGAAGCGCACCTTCCTGACACGGACGGCTCGTACTCAGGGTCAATCGGTCATGTACTTCCGTGACCCGTTCGCCCTGGTTCCCATGGAGCAGATGGCCGAGATCACCGACAAGTTCACCCGAAACGAAGTTCTGTCCTCGAACGAGATCCGACAGGGTATTGGGTTCAAACCGTCCCAGGACCCGAAGGCGGATCAACTCGTCAACAGCAACATGCCCCAGCCTGGTGATCCGGGAATGCCCGCGCCACCACTGGAAGAAGACGAGACCGAGGAAGACTTCGAAGAGGATGATGGGACGGAAGCCCTTCAGAGCGGTCTGAACGAGCTGAACGAACTCGTTGACGCTATCTTCAGCGATCTGGAGATAGAGGATGGCTGACGACCTCGTCCACGCTACCGCTTACGACGCAGCCAAGCGGCGCGAGTACTACCTCAGGACTCGAAAGCTGAAGGGGCGAAAGCCCGCGAAGCCCAAGCCGCCCAAGAAGACGAGGGCACAGCGGCAGGCTGAAAGGCGGAGGCAACTTGAAGCTCAAGTAGACGCACTCAAGAGCCGCTTGAAGGCACTCCGTGAAGTTCTTGCTCAGCTCACCGAGCAGGCGAAGAAGCGAAGCGGGGTCGACGACAAGAAGTCCGACAAGAAGTCCACTCCCAGTACCAAGAAGGCGCCCGAGAAGAAGCTGACGGCTGCTCAGAAGGCCAAAGCTGCAAAGGCGGCGGAAGAGTACCGGAAGAAGAACCCGGACAAGATTCTCTCGGACGAAGTCAAGTCGCTGAACGAGAAGATCAAGACCATTCAAGAGCGGATCGCGAAGATGCGCAAGGAAGGCTCCGTCGGAGCCAAGAAGACTGCGAAGTAGAAAGGAGTCAGTCAAAATGGCAGCAAACCGCAAGCCGGACTTCAGCGGCTACGCCACCAAGGCTGGGCTCAAGTGCTCCGATGGCCGGACCATCATGCCGAACGCGTTCCAGCACATGGACGGGATGCGCATTCCGCTCGTCTGGCAGCACGCCCACAACGACCCGGAGAACGTGCTCGGCCACGCGATCCTCGAAGCCCGTGACGACGGCATGTACGCCCACGGCTTCTTCAACAACACACCGAAGGCCCAGGCCGCCAAGCAGTCGGTCGAGCACGAGGACATCAACTCGCTCTCGATCTACGCCAACCAGCTCGTCGAGAAGGCCAAGCAGGTCGTTCACGGCATGATCCGTGAGGTCAGTCTGGTTCTCGCGGGTGCCAACCCCGGCGCCAAGATCGACTTCGTCAACCTCCAGCACGGTGACGGGACGCTGGAGGAGCTGGAAGACGAGGCGGTCGTCTACACCGGCCTCACGTTCCAGCACGCGGACGAGACCGACGAGGACCCGGACGAGGACGACGAGGACGACGAGGACGACGAGGACGACGAGGACGACATCTCGCACGCCGACGGCGACGAGAAGACCGTCCAGGACGTCTACGACGGCATGTCGGAGGAGCAGAAGAACGTCACCCACTACCTGATCGGGGTGGCCCTCCAGAACGCCCAGTCCGACTCCGCTGCCCACTCCGACAACCAGCCCGGCGAGGGCGACCTCACCCACCAGGAAGGAGCCGACGTTATGTCGCGCAACGTGTTCGACCAGACCGACAAGACCCAGGACGGCGCCAACAAGAACGCGCTCTCCCACGACGCGATGAAGGACATCTTCGCCGACGCCGAGAAGCGTGGGTCGCTGAAGAGCGCCGTCGAGGGCTACGCCATCCAGCACGGCATCACCGACATCGACGTCCTCTTCCCGGACGCCAAGGCGGCCACCGGCACCATCGAGCTGGAGAAGCGCCGGACCGAGTGGGTCGCGGAGGTCCTCAACGGCACGCGTCACACCCCGTTCTCCCGCATCAAGACCTTCACCGCGGACCTGCGCCAGGAGGAGGCCCGCGCCAAGGGCTACATCAAGGGGAACTACAAGCTGGAAGAGTGGATCGGGGTCACCAAGCGGACCACCGGCCCGACCACGATCTACAAGAAGCAGAAGCTCGACCGAGACGACATCCTCGACATCACCGACTTCGACGTCGTCGCCTTCCTCAAGGGCGAGATGCGGCTCATGACCGAGGAGGAGATCGCCCGTGCGATCCTCATCGGCGACGGCCGCTCCGTGGTCGACGAGGACAAGATCAAGGACCCGCTGAACGGCGCCAACGGTGACGGCATCCGCTCGATCATCAACGACCACGAGCTGTTCGTCACCACGCTTCTGGTCAACGTCGACAACGCGGACTCCTCCTACGAGGAGGTCGTGGACGCCGTCATGGACGGCATGGAGTACTACAAGGGGACCGGCACCCCCACGTTCTTCACCACGATCCCGCACCTCAACATGTTCAAGAAGGCCCGGGACGAGATGGGCCGTCGGTACTACGAGACCAACCAGCAGGTCGCGGACGCCCTGGGCGTCAAGAAGATCGTCACCGTCGAGCCGATGAAGGAGATCACCGACCTGGTCGGCATCATCGTCAACCTCGACGACTACAACGTCGGCACCGACAAGGGCGGCGAGCTGACGATGTTCGAGGACTTCGACATCGACTACAACCAGCAGAAGTACCTGCTGGAGACCCGCATGTCCGGCGCCCTGGTGCGTCCGAAGTCGGCGATCGTCATCCGCAAGACCGCCGCGGCGAACGTCCTCGTCACCCCGAACAAGCCCGCGTTCAACAAGGGCACCGGCGTCGTGACGATCCCGAACCAGACCGGCGTGATCTACAAGGACGGAGACGGTGTCACCCTGACCGCGGGTGCCCAGACCGCTCTGGCTCCGGGCGAGGCCACCACGGTCTACGCCGTCGCGGACACCGGCTACTACTTCGCCGACAACCAGAACGACTCGTGGGAGTTCACGCGCCCGGCCGCGTGAGCTGACCTCGCTCAGTCATGACACGATTTTCAGGAAAGGTGGGATACGGCGTAACTGTTGAAACCTCCCCCGGCGTGCACGAAGACCAGATCCATGAACGCTCCCATTTCGGAGACGTGGAACGGAATTCGCTGAAGTTCAGGGAAGGTGAGAGCGTCAACAACGACCTCTCGGTGAGTAATTCGATTAGCATCGTTGCGGATGCTTATGCCAACGAGCATATTTCGGCAATTCGCTACGTTGAGTGGATGGGGGCTCTGTGGTCGGTCTCTGAGATCGAGGTACGGAGCCCCCGTCTGGTGCTGCGGCTGGGGGGTGTATACAATGGCCCCCGACCCGAAACGCCTTGAGCTTCATGCTCTTCTGGTGGAAACGCTGGGAAGTTCCAACGTATATTTCCAGCCCCCGGCCAATCTGACGATGCAATATCCTTGCATCGTCTACAAGCATGACAACGCGAAGACGGAATTCGCTGGCAACCACCCATACAGTCGCGCCAAGCGGTATCAGGTGACCGTCATCGATAGGAATGCCGATTCAGGTCTTCTTATTTCTGACGACGTCGCTCAACTGCCCCTGTCCAACTTGAATCGGACATTCACGGCGGACAATCTCCACCACTACGTCTTCAACCTCTACTACTTCTGAGTGAGGGAGTACCAAGCATGACCACGCTCACGTGGGACAAGGCAGGCGAGCGGCTCTTCGAGACCGGCGTCGACCACGGTGTCCTCTACATCCCCAACGGCGCGGGTGCCTACGTCGACGGCTACGCCTGGAACGGTCTGACGACCGTCACCGAGTCGCCCTCGGGCGCCGAGTCGAACCCGCAGTACGCGGACAACATCAAGTACCTCAACCTGGTCTCCGCCGAGGAGTTCGGCGGCACCATCGAGGCCTTCACCTACCCGGCCGAGTTCGAGCAGTGCGACGGTACCGCCACCCCGACTCCCGGCGTCGGCATCGGCCAGCAGAGCCGCAAGACCTTCGGCCTCTCCTACCGCACCAAGGTCGGCAACGACCTGGCCGGTCAGGATCACGGCTACAAGCTCCACCTGGTCTACGGCGCTCTCGCGGCCCCGTCCGAGAAGGCCTTCGCCACGATCAACGACTCTCCCGAGGCGATCACGTTCTCGTGGGAGTTCACGACCACCCCGGTCGAGGTCGGAACCATCGCGGGCGTGACCTACAAGCCGACGGCCAGCCTCGTGATCGACTCGACCAAGGTCGACGCCGAGGCCCTGGCGACCCTGGAGGAGTTCCTCTACGGAACCGAGGGCACCGATCCGTCCCTGCCGACCCCGGCGGCTGTCGTCGCGATCTTCTCCGGCACGGTCCTCACGGCCACGCCGACGGAGCCCGCCTACGACGACGCCACCAACACCCTGACGATCCCGACCATCGCCGGTGTGACCTACTACATCGACGACGAGGCGCAGGCTCCCGGCCCGCAGGTTCTCACCGAGAACAAGATCGTCGAGGCCCGCCCGAACCAGGGCTACAAGTTCCCGAACAACGTCGACACCGACTGGGCGAAGGGCGACTTCTAGTCGTTCGCCTGACGGAGAGGAGGTCAGAGAGTGCTCGTCATTCATGTCCCGATGGCCGAAGGTTACGACAATCAGAAGAAGGAATTCGTCGTCACCGAATCGTTCACGCTGGAGATGGAGCACTCTCTGGCCACTCTGTCAAAATGGGAGTCATTCTTCGAGAAACCGTTCCTAGGGAAAGAGGAGAAGACCCTCGAAGAGACGATGTGGTACATCAATGCGATGACACTTACCCCGGATGTCCCCCCGGGGGTTTTTGAACGCCTAACAGAGGAGAACTTCGAGGCGATCAACGAGTACATCAACGCCAAGATGACTGCCACCACCTTCAATGAGATTGCGGATCAGAAGAAGAGTTCAGAGATCATCACGGCTGAGTTGATCTATTACTGGATGGTCTCGCATCACATCTGGATGGAGTGCGAGAACTGGCATCTCAATCGTCTTCTGGCACTGATAAAGGTGTGTAACGTCAAGAACGCTCCGCCCAAGAAGATGTCCAGGAACGAGATGCTCGCCCAACGAAGGGCGCTGAACAACAAGCGTAGAGCCCAAACCGGCTCCCGAGGCTAGAGGAGGGAAGTGAATGGCCAAGCTTGAATGGGGAACGCCTGACTCTCGACTCTACGAAACCGGGGTCGACCGAGGCGTTCTGTACATAGACGGTCAACCTGGCGTTGTCTGGAATGGTCTCACCTCGGTCGAGATGAGTCCTTCTGGCGGAGGGTCGAAGTCTTACTACCTCGACGGCAACAAGTACTTGATCGCTTCGTCATCTGAGGAGTTCGGGGCGACCATCAACGCTTTCACCTACCCTCCTGAATTCGGTCAGTGCGACGGTTCCAGCTCACCACGTCCGGGCCTGGTCCTGACTCAGCAGAGGCGGAAGATCTTCGGATTCTCCTATCGCACCCTGGTCGGCAGTGCGTCCAACGGCGACCTCGGCTACAAGATCCACCTGGTCTACAACGCCCTGGCCGATCCGACAGACCGGTCGTATTCCTCGGTGGGCGAAGACGTCGAACCGATCGAGTTCAGTTGGTCGATCACTACTCGACCCCCGGCGATTCCGGGGTTCAAACGGACGTCCCACATCGAGATCGATTCGAGAACCACGGACGCCAACGTTCTGGCTCTGGTCGAGGAAGCGTTGTACGGAACCGACGAAGACTTGGCTCGTCTGCCGAGCTTCGAGGAACTGCTCGAAATGTTCGACGCGTTCTTCGTGTTCGTGGTCACGGACAACGGCGACGGCACGTTCACCATCTCGGGCCCGGATGAAGCGATCACGCCTCTGGGGGATATTTACCTCCAGTTCGACTGGCCGACCGTTGTTCCGGTAGATACGAACACCTACACGATCAGCGACGGGTAAGTAAGGAGACCCTGTGGCATTCACGCAGACGCTCGTCGATGACTTCGACGATGCTTCACTCGATCTCGCCAAGTGGACGATCACACAGGGTCCGGGAGCCACCGAATCCGGCGGAACCCTGAACCTGGCTTGCGTCGGTGATTACCCGAGGGTCGAGGGAGACATATTCTTCGATCTGTCGAAGGGCATACTCGCTGCCAAGCTGTCGACCAGCGGGGCGCGAGCCGAGGGATGTGAGTTCTACCTCGGCGCTCACGATGCTGCCGGTAACCATATTTCGGCTCTGGGTGCCCCGAACGGCAGCTACATCACCTTCCAGCCCGGAGGTCTCGCCACCTTCAGCGATGAAGTGATCGTTGACGAAACGGTCGGCGTTGGGTGGGACTGGGTGTCCGGCACCTGGTGGGGTATCGGAAACATGGGATCTGACAATGTCGTCCGGATGTACAACTCCGCTGACGGTCAGACCTGGAACGAGATGGCTCGCTGTACCGTCGGAGGAACATTCGACAAGACGGCGGTAGGCCACGTGTTCATGGCGGGTGTCTGGAACGGCACCACGCCAACTCTGGTCGCGAACTTCGATGATGCCTCGTACTGGGTCGAAGAGACACAGACGTTCGTGACCCGAAAGGTTCGCTGGAACGGGCAGTGGATAGCCGCGACCCCCAAAGTCCGCATAGGCGGTCAGTGGGTTCCGGCAGCACCCAAGCCTCGTGTCGGCGGAGCCTGGGACCCCATGATCTGATAACCGAGAGCAGAAAGGTGGCCTTGTGGCTACGGTAACTGTAGTAACCGCAGAGCGTACGCTCGAAATCGAAGCCACGTCGATCGTTTCGGGTGACGTCAACGACGCTGGCCATCTCATCCTCACCCGCCACGATGGGGAAACCATCGACGTCGGCGCTGTTTCGGGTATGCAGCTCGATAATGGCACTGTATATTCCAAGGTCGACGCGTTCACCTACGTGGGCGACACCGACCCTGGCGCCGTTCCCAACGGTTCCGTATGGCTCGACACGAACGACGTCGCCGGTCCTTTCGCGAGCGACACCCAGAAGGGCTTGGTTGAACTCGCTACCGGGGCCGAAACGGTCGCAGCCACCGACAACACACGAGCTGTGACACCCGCAGGCCTTGCTGCCATCCCCGGAAACAAGGTCCAGATCCTCGCGGCCAACGCGAACACGGAGACGGCGCTTCCTGCTGCATATCCTCCGGGACCGTCTTTGATGGTACTCACAACAAGCTCGGGATGGTCTCTCAATAGCGGATTTGGTTCGGTTCTCACGCTGAACACCGCTACAGACCGCATGGTTCAGATATTCTTCTCGAACCCCGGTGGGACCGGAACTCCTCGGACTTGGATACGTCAGTATCACCCCACCAACAACGGCGGTGGTTGGACTACCTGGTCTCAGTACAACACTCTAACAACCCTCACCGCTGCGAACTTCGCTCAGACCACCAACGCATTCAGCGGATATCCTGCGGGCTGGTCTCGGCTGTACTACACCACGGCCAACTCCACCAACTGGGATTTCTCTGGTATGGCTGGAGAGGTCCTCACCTACACCGAGGGTTCCGACTTCGCCAAGCAGACGTTCACACAGCACGTCGGCGGCAGCTCGGTAAAACCGGTTCAGTGGTACAGGACCGCAAATGCCGCATCCGGGTGGAGTGCCTGGTCGAACATTCTGACCGATCAAGGTGCATGGACGGCGTACACCCCGACCTGGACCACACAGTCCGGAGCCAATACTCCGTCTTTCGGAAACGCTGTCGTGGACTGCCGATACACCAAGATCGGCCGAACGGTGACGGTCAGGTTCGAAATCACCTTCGGTAGCACCACGAACTTTGGAGCGGCACCAACCGGTAGCGACAACTGGCAGTTCAGCCTTCCGGTAGCGGCTGCTAGGACCGGAGACACCATCGGGTTCGTGGACATGTATCAAAGCGCGACCAATGCTGGTGTCGGTAGGGCCAAGCTTTACTCGGCTTCTGGGTTCCGGATTTCCATCACGGCCGGATCTACGGCGGCCATCGGTAGCGATGCCGATTCAACTCAGCCGTTCACCTGGGCAAACGGAAACAGGTTTAACGGTCTCTTCACCTACGAATCCGCTGCGTAAGGAGTTCGCATATGGGCCTTGGGCTCGAAGTAACCAAGCAGGGTCTCGACATGGCGGCTGCTCAGGCCGTTCTCGACCTCCGCAGGGCACTCGATAAGCACGAGTCCATCGCCGCATGGCTCGCCAATCACCCGAAGACGGAGGCCAATGAACCTCTCGTCACTGAGTTCGGCTACGACGAGGACGAAGCGTACGCGCTACGTTTGTATTTCGAGGGCGTCGAGAACATCCGTGTCACCAATCCGAACCTGATCGCCGTGGGGCGAAAGATGACCGGCCTGGAATAAGTCGTTAGGAGCTTGGAATGATTTCGTTCTCGTCTAGCCGTTCGGGCAAGCGAACGGAAGACTTCCTTCGAAAGCTCCGCCATGGTGATATTTACAGATCGCTGGATGCGGAGGCCCAAAAGGGCGTCTCCGCTCTAGCGGCTGCGGTCCCCAAGGACTCCGGTTTGGCTGCTGACTCCTGGAGCTACGAGATCGAACGCTCCGGGAAGTCAGTGACGATCACCTGGACCAACAACAACGTCGAAAACGGCTTCCCCGTAGCGATCATGCTTCAGTACGGGCACGGAACGGGTACCGGTGGGTATGTGCAGGGTCAGGACTACATCAACCCTGCCATGCGACCGATATTTGACAGCATCGCAGATCAAGTATGGAAGGCGGTGACCTCCGCATGAGCTCTGTCGACGAGCGCGTCGTACAGATGAAGTTTGAGAACGCCGCTTTCCAACAGGGTGTTCAGCAGACCATTATGGCGCTGGAGAGGCTCAACAAGAGTCTGCAACTCCAGGGTGCGGCAAAGGGCCTTCAGGGGGTCTCTACGGTCGCCCAGCAGTTCGACCAGCACATGGTCAGGACTCGCAACAACCTTGGTCAGTTCACGTCGAGTATCCAGCAGTCCAGCACGGTAGCCCAGTCTTTCGCTCAGAAGGTAGACGCGGGCAAGACCAAGCTTCAGGAATTCGGGACCGGTTTCACCAATGTCACCACTAGGGTTCAGGGGTTCGGTCAGAAGATCGGACAGGCCTTCACCGCTGGTGAGGCAGCCGTAGGGCGGTTCACCGACAACCTGAACAAGACTGCTCCGGCTGCGAACAACGCGTCGTCCTCGCTCAAGAACATCGACGCGAACACCTCGACCCTGGCAAGCAAGTTTTCGACCCTGGGTTCGATAGCCACCGGCGCTCTGATGAGTATCGGCGCCAGGGCCCAGGAAGCCGGTATGCGGCTCGCCAACTCGTTCACTTTCGGCCCCATCATGGAGGGTTTTCGGGAGTACGAGACGAACTTGAACTCGATCCAGACCATTCTGGCTAACACCCGAGCGGCTGGGACGAACCTCAAGGACGTCACCGGAGCCCTGGACGAGCTGAACCACTACTCCGACCAGACCATCTACAACTTCTCCGAAATGGCGAAGAACATCGGCACCTTCACGGCTGCCGGTGTCGGTCTGAAGGAGTCGACCGCGGCGATCAAGGGCATCGCCAACCTGGCCGCCATCTCCGGCTCCAACTCGGAGCAGGCATCAGGTGCCATGTACCAGCTATCACAGGCCATATCCGCGGGTCGGGTGTCCCTGGAGGACTGGAACTCGGTCGTCAATGCCGGTATGGGCGGTACCGTTTTCCAGCGTGCTCTGGCTCAGAATGCCGTAGCGCTGGGAACCCTGAGTAAGGATGCGGTCAAGCTCAAGGGTGACATGAAGAACGTCACCATCGAGGGCAAGTCTTTCCGAGAGTCCATCACGGCAAAGCCGGGACAGGAATCCTGGCTCTCGTCCAAGGTTCTGACCCAGACTCTGGCTCAGTTCACTGGCGACCTGAGCGATGCTGAACTCGCTGCGCAGGGATTCAGCAAGGCACAGATCAAGGCGATCCAGGACCAGGCCAAGACGGCTAAGGCCGCGGCGACCGAGGTCAAGACGCTCTCTCAGCTCACCAACACTTTCAAGGAGCAATTGACTTCCGGGTGGGCCCAGACCTGGCAGATCATATTTGGTGACTTCACGGAAGCCAAGGGTCTGTTCACGGGTATCAGCGATTCCGTCGGCAAGTTGCTTCAGGGCTCGGCTGACGCCCGCAACAAAATGCTCAAGGACTGGGATGCACTGGGCGGTCGAACCGCCCTCATCGAGGGCATCACCAACGTCTTCCAGGCTTTGGGGAGTGTCCTCAAGCCGATCAAGGACGCTTTCCGCGACATATTCCCGGCCACCACGGGTAAGCAGCTCGCGGACATGACCAAGAACTTCCGGGACTTCACCGAGAAACTGAAAGTCGGAGGGGAAACAGCAGACAAACTGAGGCGGACCTTTGCGGGTGTCTTCGCGGTATTTGGAATCGCGGTCGACATCATTAAGGGCGTTGTTGGCGTAATCTTTGATCTCGTCGGGCAGGTCACCAAGGGCTCCGGCGGGTTTCTCTCCTTCACCGCGAAGATCGGCGATTTTCTGGTCGCCCTTCGGAACGGTATCAGGGAGGGCGAAGGCCTCACGAACTTCTTCAAGGGACTCGGAACCGTTCTCAAGGTCCCGATCCAGCTCGTGCAAAAGCTTGCGGGCTTCCTGGCATCGATGTTCAAGGACACCGATTCCAAGGGCGTGGAGAAGAGCGTGGAAGGCATATCCTCCAAGCTCGAACCTCTGGGGCGGCTCGGGGAAGTCGTTTCGGCCGTATGGGAAAAGGTTCTCACGGTTGCGGAGAACGTGGGGAATTTCTTCCAGAAGCTCGGCGGCATCATATCCGACGCTCTCGGCGGAGTCGGCGGGATGTTCGAGGGATTCAACTTCGATCACCTCTTCGCCGGACTCAACACCGGCCTTCTCGCTGGTCTGTTCCTGGTCATCAGGAACTTCCTCAGTGGTGGTCCGGCGGGAATCTTCGAGGGTATTTCCGACTCCATCGAAGGCTTCACTGGAACGTTGAAGGGGATGCAGAATGCCCTGAACGCTGCAACACTCCTTCAGATCGCCATCGCGGTGGGTATTCTGGCGTTGTCCATGAACACCCTGTCCAAGATCGATGCTGAGGGTCTCACGCGGGCCAGTGCCGCCATATCCGTGATGTTCGGCCAACTGCTCGGCTCTTTGGCAGTATTCAATAAGTTCATCGGTGCTGCCGGATTCGCCAAGCTTCCGTTTGTGATGGGATCGTTGATCCTTCTCGCGGCTGCGGTCCTTATTCTCGCGCAAGCGGTCAAGCAGCTCTCGGGACTGGACTGGAACGAACTCGCCAAGGGTCTTACCGGCCTCGCTGTCACGCTCGGGTTGCTCGTTGGGGCACTCAAGGTGATGCCGACCCCGGCCGGTCTCATCACCACAGGTCTCGGGCTGATTGCTCTCGGAGCCGCTATCAAGATCCTCGCCAGTGCGGTCGAGGACATGTCGAGTCTCGGATGGAACGAACTCGCCAAGGGACTCGTGGGGGTCGGTGCGCTTCTCGGAGCGCTCACGCTCTTCACGATGTTCGCCAAGGTCAACAAGGGTGGGTTGCTTCAAGGAGCCGGACTCATATTGCTGGCGGCAGGGATCAAGATCCTCGCCAGTGCCGTCAAGGACATGTCAAAGATGTCGTGGAACGAGATAGCGAAGGGTCTTGTCACTCTCGCTGGAGCGCTCGCGATCATCACAGGTGCCTTGATGTTGATTCCTCCAACGGCACCGCTTTCCGCGGCTGGAGTGCTTCTCACAGCCATGTCCCTGGGCATGGTCGCGAAGGCACTCGACGAGATGGCGAAAATGAGCTGGGCCGAGATCGGTTCCAGTCTCACGGTGATGCTCGGGGCTCTGGCGATCATCGCAGCGGCTCTCTATGTGGTTCCGCCCACGGCACCACTGGCAGCGGCAGGCATTCTCATCACCGCTTTCGCTCTCAAGCAGATCGCGCAAACTCTTTCCGAGTTCGCCGCATATTCTTGGGAAGAGATCGGCAAGTCGATGGTGATGCTCGCCGGAACGATGGGCATCATCGCCGGAGCTATGCTTCTCATGACGACCGCACTTCCTGGTGCCGCTGCGACGATCATCATCGCGGCTGCATTGAGGATATTGGCGCCCGTTCTGATGCAATTCAGTCAGATGTCACTCGGGGAGATCGGAACATCCCTCCTCATGCTGGCGGGCGTATTCGCGGTCTTCGGAGCTGCGGCGCTGTTGCTCACGCCCGTTATTCCGATGATGATCGGTCTGGCGGCTGCCGTGACCCTGTTGGGCATCGGCATGTTGGCGGCAGGTGCGGGTGTATTCCTCTTCGCTACGGGTCTGACGGCCCTTGCGGCAGCGGGTACAGCAGGAGTCGCGGCGATTGTGGGAATCGTGGCCGGTCTGATCGGCCTCATCCCCGAGGTCATGAAGCAGATCGGCCTTGGTCTCATCGCCTTTGCCAAGGTCATTTCCACGGCCGGACCCGCCATCACCAAGGCCATTGTCACGGTCTTGGAAGCGCTCATATCTGCGATCGTCAGAGTAACGCCTAAGATCGTAGATGCACTTCTCCGAATGCTGACCATGCTTCTTCAGAAGCTGGCTCAGTATGTGCCCAAGATGGTCGACGCCGGTATGCGGTTGATCATCGGTATTCTCAACGGTATCGGCCAGAACATCGGCAAGATGGTGGATGCTGCGACGAAGGTCGTGGTGAACTTCATCAACGGTATCGCCAGGAACCTGCCGAAGGTCATCGATGCGGGTGTCAAGCTGATCATCGCCTTCGTTAACGGTGTTGCCAATGCTATTCGTAACAACACCGATCAGATGAACGCGGCCGGTCGAAACCTGGCTAGCGCCATTGTCGAGGGCATGATCAAGGGTATCTCCAGTGGTATCGGAGCCATCAAGGATGCCGCTATGCGGGTCGCCAGTGCCGCTCTGGATGGCGCAAAGGACTTCTTGGGTATTCACTCACCATCCAAGGAGTTCGAGAAGGTCGGTAACTACGTCAACGACGGTTTCAGGAAGGGACTTGACGGTAACAAGGCTCAGGTCTATGAGGCTTTCAACGATCTGAAGAAGATGCTTCTGGACCTCTCCAAGAGTTCCAAGGTCTCGGCTTCGGAGCGGAAGAAGGCCGCTGCTGCCTACACCACTCTGACCAAACAGCTCAACGACGAGAAGACCCAGATCGGCAAGCTCTCAGATCAGTACGACAAGCTGACCGAGAAGATCAAGGCTGCCAAGGACGCATACGACGCAGCAGTCAAAACGAGGGACGACTACAAGAAGTCCATCACCGATCAGTACGGAGATGTGGCAAGCGCAACCGGCGAAACTACGGTTGCGAAGTTCAAGGAAGATCTCAAGAAGCAGATCGAGGACACCAAGAAGTTCGCGAACACGCTTCAGCGTCTGAGGGCTCTCGGGCTCAACGACGAGATGTACAAGGATCTCCTCGCCGCAGGACCTAGCGCACTTCCATTCGCGGATGAACTTCTCGCGGGCGGTAAGGCCAGCGTCGACGAAGTGAACAAGCTGGGCAAGGACCTCGACACAGTCGCTGGAAAGCTCGGTAAGGACGCCTCGACCGCTCTGTACCAGGCAGGTGTGGACGCTGCTGCTGGTCTCGTCAAGGGACTGGAAGCTCAGCAGAAGTTCCTTGAGAAGATCATGGACAATCTGGCTGCGGTAATGGTCAGGTCCATCAAGAAGAAGCTCGGTATTAAGTCTCCCTCTCGGGAGTTCATGAAGGTTGGCGGATATTCCGCGGAGGGTCTGATCAAGGGGCTGGGCAATATGTCTGGTTCTGTAGAGAGGGCCGCTGCGGGAACTGGAGCTGTCGCCGTGGAGTCTCTCCGAAAGTCCCTCTCGGGATTCTCGGATCTGATCACCCACGACATGGATCTCCAGCCGGTTATCACTCCTGTCCTGGATCTGTCCAGTGTCAAGAAGCACGCCGGAGCCATCAACGGGATTCTTCCGTCCAAGTCGATCGACTTCGATTCTTCGTACGCCAAGGCCAAGTACGTAGCCGCGGGGTACGCAAGGAACCAGGCTGCTGCGTCCGAAGCCGTCGAACCTGCGGTCGTGTCGTCCACGTCGTATGTCCAGAACAACTACTCTCCGAAGGCGCTCTCTTCGGCTGAGATCTACCGCAACACCAAGAACCAGCTATCGAGAGCGAAGGGGGCTCTGACGACTAGTGCTAACAACGATTGAGGCTCGGTCTCGTCAGGGCAACCTGCTGAGTCTTCCTCTGGAGGATGACTCTTCGGGACTTCGAGTCGCTAAGGTCGAAGGTCTGGACCCGGTAAAGGCGAGCCTCGTATCCTCGGGGTTCGCCAACTCCGACGGAGAGATATTTCAGTCCAGCAAGCGTGAGACCCGGAACATCAAGTTCAACATCGAGCTTGATCCCGACCCGGAGAGTGGCGACACCGTCCGGGATCTGAGAAAGAAGCTCTACCGGTTCTTCATGCCTGAGTCGGAGGTCAGACTCACCTTCGTTCTGGAGGAGGGTCTGGACGTCGACATCGTGGGACGTGTGGAATCCTGCGAGACGGATCACTTCTCGCAGGAACCCGCGGTGGATATTTCCATCATCTGCTTCGACCCGGATTTCGTTGATCCGACGCCGATAGTGGTAAACGATGGGATGTTCACCTCGAACGCCGATCCCACCGTCATCGATTACGAAGGAACGGTCGAAGTCGGGGTTGTGATCACTCTTGGTCCCATCGTCCAGGAGATCCCCGACTTCGTTCTGTACCACACTCTCCCGAACGACGAAGTACGGACGCTCGAATTCGACAACATCACTCTTGAAGTCGGAGACACGCTGACCATCAGCACTGTTTTCGGCTCCAAGGGTGCGTCCCTGACCCGTGCGGGGACGTCGAGTTCGGCGTTGTACGGAATCTCTCCCCAGTCCAACTGGATTACATTGGAGCCGGGGGAGAATCAGCTCAAACTCTACTCGTCCGTAGCGGGAGGTTCGCCCTGGGCGGTTGAGTACGTCAACAAGTACGGGGGTCTGTAGTGGAGCTGTACACACTTGACTCCCTGCTTCGCCGCGAGAACGTCATTGACCGCTTCGAGTCGCTCATCTGGACTGAGCGATTCCAGGAGTTCGGTGACTTCCAGCTCGATATTGTCTCGACGAACGCGACAAGGAATCTGCTCAAGGCCGACACCTGGCTGGCCATGAACGAGTCCCATCGCGTTATGCGTGTTGAGTCGATCGAAGACGCTGACGACAGCAGTAACCGGAGGATGCTGACGGTCAAGGGTAGGTCGATCGAATCGATCCTCCTCGACCGTGTCGCCAAAGAGTCGGTCTCCGACTTGACGACGGCTCCGAAGTGGACCATCACAGGTCCTCCGGCTACTGTCGCGCGGAAGATCTTCCACGATATTTGTGTCCTGGGAATCCTTGACCCCAACGACGTGATCCCGTTCATCGTCGAAGGGTCTTTCCTGTCCCCCAGCACGATCGTAGAGCCGATCGATCCCATCACTGTGGACCTGGACCCCACGACCGTCTACGACGCCATCAAGAACATCGGTGACGTATGGAACCTGGGGTTCAGGATGCTCCGCAACTACGACGCGTCGGAGCTATATTTCGATGTGTACACCGGGAGCAACCGAACCACCGCGCAAAACGTCCTTCCTCCGGTCATCTTCACTCCGGAGCTGGACAACTTGCAGAACACCAAAGAGCTCACCAGCATCGACAAAGCCAAGAATGTGGCGTACGTATTTTCCCCGGCGGGATTCCAGAAGGTCTACGGACTGGATGTGGACCCCGAAGTGGAGGGTTTCGAACGCCGCATCCTGGTCGTCAATGCAAGCGATATTACGGCTGAAAACCCGGATGTCGCTTCCGCACTCTTGCAGCGCGGTAACGAGGAGCTCGCCAAGTACCGCACCTACCAGGCATTTGACGGAGAGATCAGTCAGTTCAGCCAATTCAAGTACGGAACGCACTACAACCTCGGTGACGTGGTCGAAATGCGGAACAAGAACGGTGTCACCAACAACATGAGGGTTACGGAACAGATCTTCGTGTCTGACCGTGAGGGAGAGCGGGCATATCCGACGCTGTCGCTCAACACCTTCATCAACACCGGCTCTTGGCTGTCGTGGCTGAACAACAAGACCTGGTCCGAACTCACCACGGAAGAGTGGGCAACTCAGCCGTGATATTTGCAAGGGAGGTTCGACATGCCGATCGGTGACCAGGCATCAGGCGCTGGTTATCTGACCGTACCCGAGACAGGCGAAGAAGGCCGGGTTCGCTGGGGAGCACGCGAGATCAATCGCACCCGGGACTACCTCGCTGGCCTGAAGGCTCTCATCCCGACAGGCAAGTCCGGGTACCGTGACAAGGCAGGGATCACGTCGGGGACGGCTGACCCTGCTCCCGCCAACGGTTCCGACGGAGACATCTACTTCAAGATCATCAGTTAGGTGGTGCCGTGACCGATTACACGAAAACCACCGGCGTCAACGGAACCATGATGATCCGAGACACCGGATCAGATGTTGAATTCTGGTTCCGGGCAGGATATTCATCTGACTGGTGGAACGGAATGCCGTTCAACTGGACGGCAAACGGGAAAACCACCCCTAAGACGATCGATTATCCAACCGGACGCCCATGGTACAAAGTCGGAGAAGTTCGGATTACCGACTCTCAGACGGTAACCTTCCGGCTTACCGAGGGTTCTAGTGCCACGGGTATTGGCGGACCGACGTCGTTTCCGCAGTACATCAAGCGAGACACGGTCCCGTCCAAGCCGTCCACGCCAGTCATATCCAACATCACCGCATCGTCCGTTCATGTCACGTTTTCGGACGGCTCTAATGGTGGTGATGCGATCGACGCTCGTCAGATCGGTTACGGCACCAGTTCTACGTCGGTACAACACACCGTAAGTTCCGACCGATCGACGACTATATCCGGGTTGTCGGCTGGTACGACTTACTACTTCTGGGCTCGAACACACAACTCCGAAGGCTGGAGTGCGTGGTCCGGAAGGGCTTCGGCCAAGACACTCAATGTTCCAGACGCCCCAAGCACACCGCTTTTGTCCAGCGCCCGGATGACGAGTGTCGATGTCGCATTCAGCGCGAACGGAAGCGGTGGATCTACGATCACCGGATTCGAAATCGGCTGGAGCACGAGCTCCACGGGTACGCCCACGAGTTCGGTGCCTGCGAAGTCGCCTCAGGTAGTCACTGGTCTTACACCAGGGACTGTGTACTACTTCCGAACCCGCGCGAAGAGCTCGGTCGGCTGGAGTGCATGGTCCGGTGCTGCCAGTGTTCGAACGGTTGCTGGAGCCTACGTGAAAGTAGGCGCGGAATGGAAACTTGCAGTCCCCTACGTGAAGGTCGGCGGTGTGTGGAAGATCGCAGAGCCGTGGGTCAAAAGCGTGGGGGTCTGGAAGCGAACAACGTAGAAAGTTAGGGGAGGGTGCGTTTAATGGATGAGGTCTGGATTCGGGTACTTCTGACCATACTCGGGTCCGCAATTGGGTCGACCGGCATGTGGTCGTTCTTTCGAAACAGGGACGTCAAGAGAGAAGCCACGACCCGGCTCATGATGGGAATGGCCAGAGAGACCATCACTTCGCACGGTCTGGCCTACATCGAGCGCGGGTACATCACCAAGGAAGAGTTCGACGAACTCGACAAGTACTTCTACAAGCCGTACATGGCCCTTGGCGGGAACGGCACGGCCGAGCGGATCATGAGCGAGGTTTCCCGACTTCCGTTCAGTTCCCGAAGCCGCCTGAGCGGTATATCTCGGAACCGAGACAACGAAGGATGGAACACCAATGTCCGTGTCGTCAGTCGAGAAGAAGCCGACACCCCTTCTGGGTGACGGGACGTACAACGCCGTGAAGAAGTCGGCAACGATCATTCTCCCTGCGCTGGCCACACTATATTTCGCACTGGCGCAACTCTGGAACTTCCCGGAGCCAGAGAAGGTGGTCGCATCCATAACTGCACTGAACACCTTCCTCGGTGTGCTTGTGCAGGTCTCCAAGAAGTCCTACTACGCCAGCGGTCATCAGTACGCGGGTGAAATACAGGTCCACGACGACGGACACAAGAAGACAGCTTCGTTGGTGGTGGACGGCGATCCTGAGGATATTCTCTCGATGAGAGAAGCGACCTTCAGGATTCAGGACACGGGTGAAAACCCCATGCCCAAGTCGTAGCGCAACACTTTCCACAGGGGTCGCACGTTTTACAAGGCGTAGTATGAGACCCCTAACGGAAGGAACTGCCATGATCAGGAACTTCAAGTTCAAGACCGCTGAACCGACCGACCTCGAAAAGCAGCTCGCGCGCCTGTTCGCCAAGCTGGACGACATCGAC